>Ga0187871_10003427_pt1 | contig 12324 bp, 9 predicted proteins | sample June2016WEW_16_1_FD_132988 | JGI IMG/M metagenome (GOLD analysis project Ga0187871, IMG submission 132988) | Peatland microbial communities from SPRUCE experiment site at the Marcell Experimental Forest, Minnesota, USA - June2016WEW_16_10 | ecosystem: Environmental > Terrestrial > Soil >... | reverse complement strand
GCGTGTTGCGGCGCATGCATCGCAAGTACCGGCCACAACACTATGAGCAGCGCGTCCGCAAAGCTCGCGCGTGGATGCCGGACGCTGCGATCGGTGCCGATGTTATGGCTGGTTTTCCAGGCGAGACGGACGCTGAGTTCGAAGAGAGCCGGGCGTTTATCGAGAGCCTTCCGTTTACTTATCTGCATGTGTTCACTTATTCGGAGCGTCCGGGAACGCCGGCGGCGGAGTGTGCGGATCAGGTCCCGATGGAAGTTCGCAAAGAGCGAAATCGGATTCTGCGTGAGTTGGGGGCGCGAAAAAATCTGGAGTTCCGAAGGTTGATGATCGGGCGGACGTTATCGGTAGTGACGCTCGCGGAAGGCGCGCTGTCGGACAATTTTTTGAAAGTGGAATTGGCGGCGCCGCGGGCGGCGAATCAGATGGTGGATGTGAGGATCGGGTCGTTCAGCGCCAATGGCGTGCTGGAACACAACGCGCTTGTGGTGCTGTAAGTCTACTTCGCTTTGGGTCGCCGTTTGGCGATTTGCACAAGCGCCATCAACGCCTCGTTGACTGCGGCGGAGTCAGGAAAAATTCCGGCCACCTCGGGAGCAAGCACGACTATGTTGGTGCCCTCTTTGAAACGCTTCGCGTACTTGCCACGAACGCCATTCGAAAAATCATACTCGGCGCGCATGGACGAGTCGCGTTGCTTATTTGTTGTCTTCTTCATAGCGGGCTTCCTCTCGCTTCGTCGCAGTTCGTGCGCTGATTAATCGGATTGCATTGTCTCTTTCAGTATGCACCACAACTAGCGTGCGCCCAAACTTGGAGACACCCTGCGTTACGAAACGGTGCTCGTCCCCCGAATGATCTGGATCGGAGATGGTTATCGAGAGCGGATCAGCGAAGACCGAAGATCCCTCTTCGAACGAAATACCGTGCTTGCGAAGATTAAGTTCGGCTTCCCTTGGTCCCATTCAAACCGAAGCAAGTCACGAGTGTATCATCCACGAGAAGTGAGGCACGGCGGCGGGTGTCGCGCTAAGTCTGTGTCCCCAGTTCCGCTTCGCGTCGCCACTGTGGGTCAGGTGGGAGAGGAGTATCGGCGAATATCTGCGCTTCGAACAGAGCCGAACTTTGTGCGGACTCTAGATCCGGGGCGCTTCCAATCCATAAGGCGCTACCGTCGCTGTTGTCCAAAACCCTAAATTCGAACACGTGTTCCTGCTCGCGGGTCCGCAGGTGCACCTCAAGACGTAGATCTCCGTAGTCAGCAGAATAGCGTTCGGCGGCGCGTCTCAACGGAGCTACATCTCCCGGCGGTTTTCTAAGCTCTTTCCCATGGTTACTTCATCGGCGAATTCCAGGTCGCTGCCTACCGGGATGCCCATCGCGATCCGGGTTACTTTTACGCCTAGCGGCTTCATCAGACGCGAGAGATACGCCGCCGTCGCCTCGCCTTCCACCGTCGGATTGGTGGCGATGATCATTTCCTGCACTTCGCCGTCTCGAATTCGCTCCAATAGATTCACGATGCGGAGTTGCTCGGGCCCGATGCCGCGCAGCGGCGAGAGCGAGCCGTGCAGCACGTGATACAGGCCGGAGAATTGGCGCGTGGTTTCGATGGGTAGAATATTGTGCGGCTCCTCCACCACGCAGATGGATGTCCGGTCGCGATGCGGATCGCGGCAGAAATTGCACAGCTCACCGTCGCTGATGTTGTTGCACTGGGCGCAAATGCCGAGCTTGTCTTTCACATCCACCAGCGCGGTGGCTAACCGTTCGGCATCCTCGCGCGGGGTGCGCAACACATGAAAAGCGAGGCGCTGCGCGGACTTCTGGCCGATGCCAGGCAGGCGCTTGAACTCCTGGATGAGACGCGCTAACGGTTCGGCGAAATCAGGCAACTAGAACATCCCTGGCGGCAGGCCCATTCCACCCAACAGGCCGCCCATTTTTTCCTGCGTGGCTTCGTCCACTTTCTTGGATGCTTCGTTGAAGGCGGCCAGCATCATGTCCTGCAGCATCTCAACGTCGCCGGCCACTTCGGGGTCGATCTTCACCTTGGTGACCATCTTCTTGCCGTCCATCCCGACCGTCACCATGCCGCCGCCTGCGGTGGCTTCCACGCGGATCAGCGCGATCTCCTCCTGCATCTTCTTTTGCATCTGCTCGGCCTGCTTCATCATGGCCTGCATGTTTCCGGGAAGTTTCATAAATTGCCTTATTCTTTCAAATTTCGAACCACGCGGACTTGCGCGTCGGGGAACATTTCCTGGAAGCGCCGCACCTCGGGATGCGAGAGAGCGCGCTCGGATACGTCGTCGGGAGGCGGCTTCACCTTAGGAGCCGCGATTGCGTTCGCCTCGCCAAATGTAGTTTTCACGCGCATGGGACGGCCGGCGACCTTTTGCACGATCTTCAGGATATCCTTTTCGTTCATCGCGAGCTTGAACTCTTCGGGCGTCGTAAAATGCAGCTCGTTGTTCGTCTCGACGATATGCGAATGCTCGACGGCGTCGGCGGTGAATTGCATGCCTGCTTCTAGGAGCGCCGAGTGGAGCCGCTGGCTCCAGTCGCCGCTCGGGGGCGGGGGGCTGGGGGCTGGGGCCGAGAGGCTGGGGCCTGGTGGTTGGTGGCTGGTGGCTGGTGCTGTGGACTGGGGACTTGTTGCTGGTGGTTGGTGGCCGGTGGCTGGTGCGGCTGGCACGGGCTTTTTCGGCTGTGGGGGCTTGGATGGCGCGGGGCCGCTGCCGGGGTTTCCTAGATTTGCTAGCGCTTCTTCGATGGGCAGGAGCCTGCCCGCCTGGATCAAGCGCAGCAGGCCGATCTCCAGATGCAGACGCGGCTGTAGCGAAAATTGAAGATCTTTGAACAGGTCGAGCGTTAGCTGGAGATAACGCGTCAGATCTTCTTCGGAATAACCGGCTGCGATTTCGGCCAGGCGCTCCTGCTCCGGGCCGGATGCCGCGATCAACCGCGTGTTGGCACCGGCTACCTTCGCTACCAGAAGATTGCGGAAATAACGCGCCAGCTCACGGCAAAAGTGTTGCAGGTTACGGCCGTTTCGTTCGAGTTCCATCACCAGGTCCAACATGCGGCGCGAATCCTGGGCGGCCAAGGCTTGCGTGACCTCGCTGAGCGAATCGAGCGAGAACATTCCGAGCAGTCCGCGCACTTCTTGGGCGCTGAGCTTCACGCCGCAACAGGCGATGGCTTGATCCAGAGCTGACAGCGAATCGCGCACGCTGCCTTCGCCCATTTGCGCCAGCACGCTGAGCACTTCGGGATCCGCTTCGATGCCTTCCTGTTTGCAGATCCATTCCATGCGCTCCACTACTTCCGCGAAATCCACAGACCGGAAGCTGAACTGCTGGCAGCGCGACGCGATGGTGGTCGGAATCTTGTGGACTTCAGTGGTGCATAAGACGAAAACCACCCATTCCGGCGGCTCTTCCAGTGTCTTGAGCAGCGCGTTGAAGGCTTCGCTCGTGATCTGGTGCGCTTCGTCAACGATGAAGATCTTATAGCGGTCGCGCGCCGGGCGATAGCGGACGTTCTCGCGCAGCTCGCGCATTTCATTGATGCCGCGATTCGATGCTGCGTCGATCTCGATCACGTCCACGGCGTTGCCGGCGGTGACTTCGAGACAGCTGGCGCATTTGCCGCAGGGCTTGGTGGTGGGTCCTTCGATGCAATTGAGGCAGCGCGCCATAATGCGCGCGACGGTGGTTTTTCCCGTGCCGCGCTGGCCGGAGAAGATGTAGCCATGGGCGATGCGCTTCTGCGCGATGGCGTTTTCGAGCGTGGTGCGGACGTGCTCCTGGCCGATTAGCTCGGCAAACGACTGGGGTCTGTATTTCCTGGCGATGACTTGGTACATGAAAGCGTGAGTGGAGAGTATGCCAGACCCCGGGTAATCCGCGGCACACGGGCTAAACCGTTACCGTTGCTTCCTTCCGGACCTGGCGGGGTTCACAGCCGCCCGTTGCACGAAGCCCGGAGCCTGACAACCATCCATGCTAACACTTGGTCGTGGGGCTGGGGACTTGTGGCTGGTTTCTGGTTTCTGGTTTCTGGTTTCTGGTGGCTGGTTTCTGGGGACTAGTGGATGGTCAGCCATGGAGTGAGACGCGGAATCCAGCGCGGGACATTCGCGCAGAAATCGCGGTACTCTTGGCCGAATGTGGAACGCATTTTCGGCTCCTCGTACACCAGCACGAAAAAGTGAGCTACTAGCCAGGCCGCAGCGCCATATTCCAGCACGTGGAGGTCCCCTAAGAGCAGGGCTTGGCCCACGATGATCGAGACTACCGCGACGTACATCGGATTCCGAACGTAGCGATACCAGCCGCTGACGATCAAATGACGCGTGGGAAAAACCGGAGCCGGCGTGCCCAGGCCCTCCAGTGCAAAGCGGGCGAAGGAATCCAAAAGCACTGGGAGGCCCGCGAGGATCAACACGACGCCGGCGATCCGAAGTAGGGACAGGCCGAAGAACGGTGGTTCCATCCGCCATCTCGAGATCCACCAGGGCACTAAACCGGCCACCGTGCAGGGAGCCAGCACGAAGAACAACGCGGATCCGAAAATGGCGGAAATTCGCCTCATTCCGGATTCATTTTAGCCCGATGCCCGCGCCGGGTGGCTGCCCCACGTTGTATCATCGAACCAATTGGCGACGAAATACCTCATTATCTGTGGGCTTTGGCTGGCCGGCTTCGGACTGGCTCGGGCGCAAGCTGTCATCACAACGTTCGCCGGGACCGACGCTGTATTCACCGGTGACGGTCAAACCGCACTGAATGTAGGCCTGGGCCTGATCACAGGCGTCGCGGTGGACGCAAGCGGCAACGTTTACTTTAACGATCCGGACAACCACATGGTATTTCGCGTCGGCACGGATGGCATCATTCACATTGTCGCGGGCAATGGAATTGGCGGCTACTCAGGCGATGGCGGGCCAGCCACGGAGGCGTCCATCGGCGGAGACGAAACCAATTTCGATTTGCAGCTTAGCGCTCCCATTTTGAACGGCATCGCCGTGGATGCGAGCGGAAATGTGTTTATCACTTCGGGAAACGTTGTCCGGCGCATTGACCCCAACGGGATCATCACTACCTACGCGGGCGGCGGCACCGGCCAGCCGAGCAACGGGGGCCAGGCGGTCAACGTGGCGCTCGGGAATTTGCTGGGCATCACGGTGGATTCCTCGGGCAACGTTTATTTCGTGGATCGCACGCATGCCGTCATCCGCAAAGTGACGCCCGATGGGATTATCAGCACCATCGCCGGAACTGGGAGCAACGGATTCGCGGGCGATGGCGGCAGCGCGGCCGCGGCGGAACTGAACAATCCGATCGCCATTACTTGCGACACGTCGGGCAACCTTTATATCGCGGAACAAGGGCCACCCGGCCGCATCCGCAAGATTACAGTCGCGAACGGGATCATCAACACCGTCGTGGGCGGCGGAACGCTGGCGCCCGGTACCGGCGTGCCACCGCAGCAAGTGGATATTAACGTGGTGCGGGCCGTTGCCGTAACTCCGGCCGGCGATATCTACACTTTTGCGCCGTTCAATGGGATTCTGATCAAGTTCGCCGCGAACGGCGACTCCAGCTATGTGAGCGCCACCGTTCGGAACAATATCTTCCTGGACAACAACGTGCCTGCGACGCAGATTTTCATCAATGGCACAGCTTTTTCCGATAGCAGCCTGGCCGTGGATGCAGCCGGCAATGTTTATACGTCGCAGGACATTCGCGGATTGGTCCGCAAGATCGATACGAATGGAATATTAACCACCGTTGCAGGCAACGATGAGTATCGTTACACGCCCGATGGCAATCCGGCGGTGAGCGCTCAGGTGCGCAGCCCGGTATACATCACCGTGGGACCCGATGGCCAGACCGTTTATTTTCTCTCCACCAACGGGCTGCGTAAGATCGGAAGTGATGGAATTCTAAACACCGCCACTACGCAATCGCCATTCATGGCGCCCTTTTTGATCGGCCTCACTGCCGACGCGGCCGGAAATTTCTATACGCTCTCATTCAATACGGTAGTGCGTTTATCGGCCAGCGGCACTGTGCAGACCATCGTCAATCAAACGGGTGGGCCCGGATCGGGCGGCGACCAAGGGCCGGCCACCGCGGCGCAGTTGAACCAACCGCAGGGCGTGGCTGTGGATAAGGCTGGAAATCTATTCATCGCCGACACTGGGAACTTCAGAATCCGCATGCTAAACACCAGCGGTGTGATCAACACCATCGCCGGCACCGGCCAAATGGGCAACTCGGGCGACGGCGGTCCCGCGCTGAGCGCGACATTCAAGGCGCTGGGCGGGATGCTGGCCGACAACCAGGGCGGCGTCTATGTGATCGACGGCGCTTATATCCGGCACGTTCTGGCGAATGGAACGGTGCAGGCCGTCGCGGGCAACGGCGTCTCGGGATTCTCGGGCGACGGCGGTAAGGCGGTGAACGCTTCGATATCGGTGGAATATCGCAGTGGGATGGTTCTGGATGCCGCCGGAAATTTGTACTTCACCGGATCCGATTTTGAAAGTCATGTCCGGCGCATCGCGCCCGACAATACCATTACGACCGTGGCCGGCACTGGAACGCAGGGAGGATTCGCGGGTGATGGCGGCCCGGCTATCAAGGCGCTGTTCAATGAACCGCTGGGCCTGGCCATGGATTCGGCCGGCAATTTGTACGTGGCTGACAGCGGCAATAATCGAATTCGTGTGATTCTGGCGACCGCACCGACGGCAACGGCTACGCCGTCCACGTTCACGTTTAAAGGGAATGCCGGAGGCGCGCCGCCACTGGCGCAATACCTGACGGTGACCGGGACTGTTGACGCTGTCCCTTTCAACATCACGCAGAGCGCGGGAAGCGGCTGGTTGTCGCTCTCGACATCGAGCGGCGTAACGCCTCGCTTGATTCAACTTCAGGCGGATCCTACTCAGCTCACGGCCAACACCTACAACGCAACCCTGATGGTGGCAGCCGGAAACGCGGCTCCGATCCCGATACCCGTAACGTTCGTGGTCGGTGCAGGCTTGCCGCCTCAGTTATCGATCGACAAGCCGCGGCTCTCATTCACTTATCCGTTAAATGCAGCGGCACGGCCGGAGCTCATTACGGTGAGCGATTCGGGCGGCGGTACGGTGCCGTTCCAGGCATCCGCCCAAACCGATCGTGGCGGAAACTGGCTTTCCGTTTCGCCCGGCTCCGGGACGGCCACGCCAACGGCGAGCGTGGCTTTACAGATTGTCGCGAATCCGGCTGGGCTGAAGTCGGGGACTTATCGCGGGAGCGTTACTGTTTCAGGCACCGGCTCCCTCATGGTCGCGGCTCAGATAGTCCCGGTAACTATGACGATCAGCAGCGCTAGCCAGGCCATTCTGCTGTCGCACGCCGGTCTGACGTTTACCACTGTGCAGCAAGGCAGCGTGGCGCCGCCTCAAACTTTCGCTGTCCTGAATATCGGGACTGGCGCCATGAGCTGGACGGCCAGCACAAGTACGCTGTCGGGAGGCCAATGGCTATCGGCCACGCCTGGCAGCGGATCGAGCGTGGCCGGCAGTCCGGCGCCCAAAGTTACCGTTACGGTGAACCAGACCGGTCTCGCGGTGGGACGGTATTACGGATTAGTGCGAATCACGGCTCCCGGCGCGGCCAATACACCGCATGTGATCACGGTGTTGCTGCGAGTATTGCCGGCGGCGACGGACATCGGTGCCGTGGTCACGCCGAACGAACTGGTGTTCGTGGCTACAGCGGGAGAGAACTCGCCAAGCTCACAGAGCATATTCGCGTACAACATTGCCGCCACTCCCAAAACATATTCTTCGAGTGTTTTTCTGGGCGGAGCCGGACTGAATTACTTGCCGGGACAGGCCACGCTGGCGCTGAACGCGCCCACCGAGATCGTGGTGCAGCCGGTCACCGATGGCTTGGCGCCGGGCGTCTACCATGGCAATTTGACGATGCAATTCTCGGACGGCCGGGTTCGCGATGTGAAGCTACATTTTATTGTCCGGAACGGCGCTGCCACGGTTTCGGGTTCATCTGAATCTGCGGGTGAGACGGCGCACGCGGTCAGCTGCACTCCCAGCAAACTGGTTCCAACGCTTATCTCGATTGGGCAATCCTTCACTGTACCGGCGGGATGGCCGGTGGCGCTACAAGCGCATGTAGTGGACGATTGCGGGAATGCCGTGGATGAAGGAAGCGTGGTGGTGTCGTTCTCGAATGGCGATCCTCCGCTCAGTTTGCTCTCTCTTCGTAGCGGCGGCCAATGGCAAGCAACATGGAATCCCAGCAACCGGGAAGTGAGCGAGCTCACTATCACCGTGAATGCCGAAGCTGTCCAGCCCTCATTGCAAGGATCGTTGCAGATTTCCGGGGGCTTCAACGCTACTAGCGATGCGCCCCAGCTTTCCGGCGTCGTCAGTGGCGCGAGCTTCGCCGCGGGCGTGCCGCTTGCACCGGGCGCCATCGTCAGCGTGTTCGGGAGCCAGCTTGCGGATGCGTCGGGCGGCGCATCGGGACTGCCGTTGGCCAGCACCTTACAAGGTGCCACCGTGGTGATCGCGGGCGAACCAGCGCCAATTTTTTACGCATCCAACGGACAGATCAACGCCGCGATTCCATTCGATGTGACTCCGAACACCAGCCAGCAGGTACTGGTGACGCGCGACACCACTATATCGGTCCCAGTGGCCGTCGACATGGCGCCCGCGCAGCCCGCGGTTTTTCTTGCGCCAGTGGCGAACGCGCCGAATCAAGGGAGCATTTTCGCCGTCCGCACTACAGCCGGCGTTCAGTCCACATTCTTGGCTGGGCCCAGCTCGCCTGCGACGGCCGGAGACACGCTGGTAATTTATTGCGACGGGCTGGGCGCCGTGGATCAGAGCATCGCGCCGGGTGCCGCGGCGCCTGGGTCTCCGGCGGCGAAGACAACCGATCAGCCGCAGGTGACCATCGGGAATATAAATTCCTCAGTGGCTTTCTCCGGATTGACGCCTGGGCTAGTGGGCGTCTACCAGATCAACGCGGTGGTACCAGCCGGAGTCACCGCAGGCGATCAAGTGCCGGTGGTGGTTAATATTTCGGGGCAGGTTAGTCCGGCGGTGACGATTGCCGTGAAGTAGCGGCTGTCACAAGCCCAATAGAATCCGGATGCGATCCTCAACCTGCTCCAGGGTTTCCGCCGAGACCCGCCCGCGTCGCCGTCTTAGTCTCTGCTTCGAAACAGACCGCACGTTCTCGCATTGAATGAAGCTTTCAGCTGCTACGCCAGCTTCGGGCGGCCGCACCCCTACGTGCCAGCGGATCTTGCGTGGAGTTCGAGTTAGGGGAACGACCACGATCAGTTCTGCCGGGCCCTGATTGAAAAGATCAACCGATAGGATGAGAGCGGGACGGAAGCCGGCCTGTTCGCGCCCTAGAGTGGGATTGAAATCTACATCCCAGATCTCTCCGCGGGACGGCTCCGGCGTGTTCATTCCTCAGACAACCCGTCCGCCAGAGTCTGCTCCCACAGCTCTCGATCCCGGAGCTCTTCTTTCCACGACTTCGCATCCAGTTTGAGGGCCGCGAAGTCGGCGTTGGCGGCGTGCAGGAACCTCTCACGGCGGTACCGTTCGAGGGCCCGGTCCAGAATGGACTGCATGGAACGCTGTTCCTCTTCGGCCAGTTTGCGAAGCAACTCATGAGCCCGCGGGCTAATGCGGACGTTAGGAGCGCGTGCCGGGGACTTCATCTTCTCCGGGGACTTCATCTTCTAAGGATAGCGTGTGTGTGAATACATGTCTACGTTTCTGTATACCGGCTGGTGAACCACAATGCCTACAGATTCGCGGCCTTTAGCCGGTCGGATCTGTCTCTGCTTTTATTCGAAATCTGCCGATCTATCAAGGTAAGGTCATGCAAGCCAAAGGAGAGGAACGGAGTAAAGCGGCTGAATCCAAATGGTTTATTCGCGTCCATTCGCGTTTACTCGCGGCCCTATTCTGCCTCGCGGCAGCTCTCTCGGCTCAAACCCGCCTGACCCTGCAACAAGCTGTGTCGCGCATGGCGCCGGATTGGACGCCGGTTTACGACGGCAAGGAAGTGCTGGTGAGCGGGCAAGTTTCGGTGACTCCGGTATGGGTATCCGAATCGCTTTATCTGGCCATTCAGGACCAGAGTGGCTATGGGCTATTGTTGGAGGGCTCCGAGCGGCAGTTTCGGGATTTTGCGCCGGGCGACTTTGTTGAATCGCAAGGGACCATCTCGCGGCACGCGGGTCTCGCGGTTCTGATTCCTCGCACGCTACGGCGTACGGGCCGGGGTGTGCCGCCGGTGGCGAAAATCGTCCGGCTTTCGGATCTCGCATCCTTTCGATACCTGGGCGTGCTGGTTACAACGGAAAGCGCCGTGGCGCAGGAAAAAGAGAACGCCGCGAGTGACGTGATTTCGCTGGGAGAAAGAGGCGCCTCCATCGATGTAGTGCTGCCCCGGACACGGGGCGATTCAGGGCCACACCCGTACGCCTTCCATACAGGTGATCGAATACGCGTAACCGGAATAGACAGCCAGTTCTGCAAGCTTCCGCCTTACGACCGGTTCTTCCAGATCCTGGTGCCGGGGCCGGCTTCGATTACGGTGGTGGAAAAAGCCTGGATGATCCCTCCTCCCCTGCTTCTGGCCTCCGTGATGCTGGCGGCTGCGCTGCTTGTGATCTGGTGGTTCCGAGAGCGTAGGATGGCCGCGCTGCGCCGGCGCATGCGCGTTCTGAACTCGCTGGGCGAGGATGTGATCGGCGCTGGGTCGCCGGCGGAAATCCTGCGGCGGCTGGAGATGACGCTACCGAAAGTTACGGCTTCCTCGGGAACCGGCATGTACCTGCTGAACCGGGGGACGAAGTCGCTCGAAAGCGTGCATGCGACGGGCGCCATGATGGAATCCATCGAGTTGGACAATCCCAGGAGCGGCATGGCGGCCGGGATCGCAGCCTGCTTTCGGAACCGTACTCTGATCGCCATTCCTGATACCCGGCGCAGTCCATTCTTTCGCAAGGAGGGTGGCACAGGCGGCCCACGCTCGGCCATCTTCGTTCCGATGTTCGCGCAGAGCGAGCTGGTGGGAGTGATCGAGCTACATAATGACGAGAGAATCCGCTACTACAGCCAGGCCGATCAAGCGGCCCTGCAGCACCTGGCAAATCAGGTAGCCACCGCGCTAAAACTTCAGGAGCAGCATTCGGTGCGCGAGCAGCTGTTTCGCAGCGAAAAGCTGGCGGCGGCTGGGCAATTGATCTCAGAAGTGGCCAATGAGTTGAGGCTACCGCTCGAATCCATCGTGGCACGGGCGTCCGGGCTGCGCTCGCGCCGGATGGATGATTTTCGCGAAGAACTGGAAATCATCGCGGCCGATGCGCAGCGCGCATCCCAGATTGTGGCGCGGCTGGATTCTCTCGCCAAGGTGGAGCAAACCGAGGTGCAAGCCGTGGATCTAACGGCACTGCTGACGGGATTGCTGCAGTTCCGGGAGCCGGAATGCAAGGCCAAAGGCGTGGAGATACGGTCGCAGTTGGCCGCGAAACCGACCATCATCATGGGGTGTCCGGGACAGCTCGAGCAGGTGCTGCTGAACCTGCTGGTGGACGCTGAGAAGGCGGCCGCCGAGGCGCGCGAGAAGCTGATCACGGTTTCGAGCAGCTTGCTTGCGAGAAGGATGCTGGTGGAGGTTGCATATTCCACGCGTTCCAACGAGTTTCAACGATTGGATGCGGCCGACGGCGATCATTTGGGTGGAGGAGCGCTGGCGCTGGGAGCGTGCCGCGGCATAATCCAAAGTCATGGCGGCGAGTTCCGATCTGTCCGCGTTTCGCCGGTGCAGGCCCGGTTCGATATCGAGCTGCAGGTGCTGGAGACGCGATCGAGTGGGCCCGCGGCTGGAGCGGCGCTTGGCGGAAGAAGCCGGCATCTCAACGTGCTGGTAGTGGATCCGGATGCGAAAGTGCAGCGCCAGCTTTTGCAGTTGCTGGGGGAGCGGGGCGACCGTGTGGTGCCTGTATCGAACGCCGAAGAAGGCGTAGATCTGGTCCAGCGCATGCGATTCGACATGGCGCTGTGCGCGGTCCGCCAGCCGGGGCTGAACTGGGTGGAGTTTTTCGAGCGCGTGCGTTATAAGGTGGGCGGCTTTGTCCTGCTGACGGATGGATTCGATACCGATTTGGCGCGCGCGTTTCAGGGCAGCGAAGGGTTCGTGTTGAGCAAGCCGATTGACGAAGCTGAGCTGGCGAAGATTTGTCTGGCGGTGGAGGAGCGGGCGGGGCTGG
>Ga0187871_10003423_pt1 | contig 12331 bp, 7 predicted proteins | sample June2016WEW_16_1_FD_132988 | JGI IMG/M metagenome (GOLD analysis project Ga0187871, IMG submission 132988) | Peatland microbial communities from SPRUCE experiment site at the Marcell Experimental Forest, Minnesota, USA - June2016WEW_16_10 | ecosystem: Environmental > Terrestrial > Soil >... | reverse complement strand
GGGATCCGATGCATTCGCGTCGGGAGTGGCCTGGTTGCCGTTGTAGAAAGCGAAGAGCTTCAATCCGCGCGAGCCCGCGTAGGTGAACTCGAGAACGGTATCGGCGGGTAATTGGTACTCCAGCCCGAGGTGCCACTGTTGCATGTAGGGCGTGACCAGGTGGGGGGAGATGGAGTAGAGGCTCGGCGTATTTGGGTCGCTGAGCGCGGTGGAAGGAAAACCGTTGGCCAGGACGTTCAAGGGCAAGCCGGAGTTCGCGGCCGAGATTGAGCAATCGAGAAAATTAGGATTGGCAGAGGCGGCGGTACAGGGCGTCGCGAACACCTGCGAAGAAAAGAATGGAGGATTGAAACCGGGGCTGGGGTTGGAGAACGGGCCGTTTTCCTGTCCGCCATAGAAAATGCCATAGCCGCTGCGAAGAACGAGCTTGTCGAGCAATTGGTAAGCGAATCCGATGCGGGGCGCGAAATTGTTGAGGTCGGGGTTGATAAGTCCGGACGAACCGTTACGCTGAATGGCGAGTTCGGAGCCGAGTGTGGGTGTCAGTTGCGTGTTCTGTCCGCCGGGAACGACCAGCGAGAGCGAGTTGAAATCGAACGTCCCCTGCAGGTTGTTCGCCTCTTTGATGGTGGTGAAGAGTTCGTAGCGAAGACCAAGGTTCAAGGTGAAGCGCGGGGTTACTTTGAAGTCGTCGAGACCGTAGACGGCATAGATCTGGCGGTTATAGATGATGTTGTTCAGGCTGGTAATTTCTCCACCGTCAGGGATACCGAGCAGGAAGGTGGCGATGGCCTCGCCACCCGATCCGGGGGCGGCGGGATTGTCAGTGAAATCGCTGCCGAAGCTCATGTTGCCGCGCGGCGAAGCCGGTTCGTAAATGGTGAACTGTTCGAAGCGGAGTTCGGCGCCGACTTTCGCAGCGTGGCGTCCGTGCGTCCAGCTTAGATTGTCGGTAAAGACGTAGCTGTGCTGCTTTTCGATGGCGGGCTGGTATCCGGAAGCGCCAATGCCGGCGGTGCCATCGCTGAAGCTGATGGAAGGCAGGCCGCCGAGGTCAGGACCGAAGGGAACTCCGGGAAAATTGAGTTGCTGGGAGACGTTGACGTTGTAATTCAGGTTGAAGCGGTGAGAATTGAGGTGATTGAAGCCGAAACGAAATTCGTTGATGAGGGTGTTGCTAAAAGTGTGGAGCTCGCTGGCAGCGAGGCCCTCGGCTATGTTGTCGCTGTAGCCATCCTGAAATCCGCCGCCGTCGAGCACATTGCTGAAGGGCGAGGGCAGAAAGGTACTGTCGTTGCCGTAGCTGAAGCGGGCGAAGAAATTGTCTTTGCCGCTGATGGTGTAGTCGAAGCGAGTGTCGAACTTGTTCTCCGTTTCTTTGCGTTCGGGGTCGCTAAGGAAATTGTTGCCGCCGCCCTCGGTGGTGTTGGAGACGGGAAATAGCGCGGCCAGTCTGCTGCCCAGCGGATCGATAGCCGTACTCGTGCCACTATTGCCAGTGAAGATGTTGGTTGGCAGCCCGCCAGCGGTTCCGATGGGGACGCCGCAGAATCCGTTAGGATTGCCGGCGAAGTTGTTCTGCGCCAGACGCGAGTTGAAGATCTCTCCCTGATAGGTTGGGTTGCCGTTGCAGTCGAGCGCGGTCTGACCAGTAGGGTTGCCATTCATATCGAGGGCGATGGCCGGGGTGTTGCTGAGAAAGGCGGAGAAATCTCCGCCAATCTCGGCCTGGGTGGGCACGGTGGATAGTTGTGGCAGTCCCTGACGAATGCGCAGGCCTTCGTAGTCCCCGAAAAGAAACATCTTGTTCTTGATGACGGGGCCGCCCAGGGTAAATCCGAACTGGTTCTGCTTGTAAGGCTGCTGACCGAACTGGTCGAAGCGGTTGATGGCATCAAGCTTTTCATTGCGCAGAAACTCCCAGAGGTCGCCGTGGACCTGGTTGGTGCCCGACTTGATGACGGCGTTCATGATCGCGCCATTGCCGCGGCCGAATTCAGCGCTGTAGGCATTGGTCTCGACCTTGAACTCGGCGATGGCATCGACCGCAGGTTGGACCACATAGGCGGCACCGTTGAGCACGTCGCCCAGGTTCGCGTTGTTGTCGATGCCGTCGAGCAGGAAGTTATTTTGCAACGAGCGGGCGCCGCCGGCGCTGAAGCCGAAAGTGGTTTCGACGCGCGATCCGGGCTCGGCGGGAGCAATGCCCGTGCCGAGCAGCGCGAGTTGGGCATAGGTGCGGCCGTTTAATGGAAGGGCGTTGATGCGCCGGCTGTCCACCACCTGGCCGAGGTCGGAGGTCTCGGTTTCGAGCTGCGGGCGTTCGCCGGTGACTATTATGACTTCCGTGACCGCGCCTGCCTCAAGCTTCACGTCCACGCCGACGCGATCCTGGATGTTGACCTGCACCGGGCCGGCAACGGCCTTCTTGAATCCCGGCTTCTCGACCGTGACGCTGTAGCGCCCGATCTTGAGCGGGCTGGCGACATACTCCCCCTGCTCGTTGGTGGTGAGGGTCACCTGAATGCCGCGATCCACGTCGGTCACGGTGACCTTGGCGCCCATCACCACCGCGCCGCTGGCGTCACGCACTAGGCCGACAATGGCTCCGTCATCTTTTTGCGCCCAGAGCGGCGGGACCGCGGTAAGGGCCATAAGAAGAAGGAGGGTGGAAAGAGCTTGCAGGCGAGGCAAATGGATGGGCATGGCGAGGCTCCTGGATGCTAATGCCGAATGTTCGCAAGCAGCCTGGTTGAGCCGGGCGAAAGTTCGGGTGCTGGAACTGAGCTTTCGGTGCAATATTACGAACTATTACTTTTACTTTCGTTTTATAGCTTTTGTCAACTGCATTATTCCGATGACTTCGATCCGGAAGTTTCCTCCCAGAGCCTCGGCGCAGGCCGGGCACTCAGGGCAGTACCGCCTTGATGCCGGTGATCTTACAAAAATCCACGAGCGCGGGATATAGCTCCGCGCCATAGCCCAGGCACGCGTATTCATTGGTCCAATGCTGGAGCAAAACGTCGATGTCGCAATGCGCGGTGACGAAACCGTGAGGCCAGAATGGGATGCCACATTCGTTGAGACGGTCCTCGATCCGATTCGGCGGGGGCTCGAAAATGGTGGCTCGGGTAATGACCATTTGAAACTCGCCGTTCACTCTGCCCAGCCGGGCCAGCACTCCTTCTCCCACCTTGCAGATCAACTGTACCGAGAGGCCGCCGGCTTCGCCTTCCGTGGGGATGCCGTGTTCTGAAAAGCCAGCCGGACCCAGCTTGCTGGCCAACGAAGGTGGACAAGCGCCATCGCCGATGATCTTGATTTCTCTGGTTTTCCTGTCAATGTGCTGAAGGTCGCCATAATATACGCGCTCTTTGCTCAATTTGGTGAGCAGGAGAACGGTCAACGCAGTATTGAAGTCGCCCAGCGTGGAGGTACCAACTCCATCCTCCAGCATCATGCTCTGCGCAAAGCAAGTAGCGGAGTAATCGCCGGCTAGACCGGGGAAGGATTGGATGGTGTAGAAATCAAACTTTTCCTTCGCCACAACTTTCTTCAGAGCGAGATAGAGACGCATGGAGCGCTCGGTCACGGGGTTTCGATCTGGCTCCTTGCCAAACAGCTGCCGCAGCCTGGGTTGGAGGTCATTCAGTTCTGTGGGGGAGATTTCTTCAGCGGTCTGCTTCAACTCCGTCGTATCTCGAGAGTCGATATCGATGCCAAACATCCTCATCCATTGGGAAGGATCGGCAGCGCCGCAGGTTTGTCCCATCCCGCGACCACCAAATGTACCGATGGTGGACATGTTCAAGAAGTTTTTGAGATGGGAAGCGCGGGCATAGCTGACGATCTTGCTCACAGTGTCTGGTTCGTCCAGGCTGCCGTATACGAACTTGTGAGGGACGCCGATTTCGAGCAAGCCTCCGTGCAGCACCAATCCGCCCACGGGGCGCCAGCCTTGAGAGCCGGGGTGCGTCCACACAAGCAAGCCCTTGCCGGTGGCGCAGTAATCCCGGATAGCGCCAACCAAGTGCGCCGCCCAAACCCAGGTGCCGGAAAACAGGACGACCGCGTCGATGGCGTCGTCGCACTTCATCTTCTTGAATGCGGCGCGGGCTTCTTCTTTGCTGGCGACGACAATGCCATGCTCAATCACCTTCAGACCCGCCGCAACCAGCGCACTCTTGGCGCGCTGCACCAAGGCGTCATCGATGAACGGCGTACCCATGGGGTCTTGCAGACCATCTTTGTGAACTCCAAACACTATGAATCCGATTGTGGCTTGTATCACCGTTCCTCCAAATGACCTTCTGAACTCTCAGGGCTTGTGATGGCCATCAGCGCCGAACGCAAATGGCGGTATTGTTTGGCTTGTTGCGCGTAGGCTGCCGCAATCGCATGATCGGGTGATAACACCGAAACATCGCGGACTACAAGTTCCACGGCCTGCGGCAAGCTGCCGTATTCTCCACATGCCACCCCTGCGAGTATGGCGCCGCCCAGACACACTGCCTCGGGACACTCCATTGCATGCAGCCGCCGTCCGGATAAAGCAGCCCGTAACTGAAGGCCCAGAGCGGACCGCGAGCCTCCGCCGGTGACGTAGATGTCGCGAAACTCTCCCACTGCTCTTGCCAGAATGTCGGTCATCTGTGAGAGTTCACAGGCGAGCCCTTCGAGGATGCCTTTGTAAATCTGGCTGCGGGTCGTGTTCGCGCTCAAGCCCGAGATGATTCCGCGTGCGTGCGGGTTGAAGTCAGGATTACAAGTACCGATCAGATTGGGAGTGATGCAAAGGCCCGTTGGGCCCGCTGGCGCTTCTCGTTCCAGTTTTCCGTAGTGAATCGACTCCGCGCTAGATGAATCCCAATCTTGCGGAGTAGAACTTTCACCGCACTCTTCCCCGTACAAAAGATCGTGGAACCACTTCATCATGATTCCCGATGGAAAATAAGCGAGCGTGACGAACTTGTCTGGAACCACGTGGCAATAAGAGTTGAGAGAAGCCGCAAGCGCCGCATCCGTTAAGCTGGGCTGCTCGGAAGCTGCCACAAGACATTCGTATGTGCCCATCGAATCGACCACGCGCCCCGAACCGATAGCGCCAACTCCCAACGCGCCGCAGGGCTGATCGTGGCCTCCCATGACAACGCTCGTTCCGGGCGAGAGACCCAGTTGGCGGGCAGCGGATCCGTCTAGTTTTCCTGCAATCGTTCCAGCAGGCACAGGGACGGGCAGGCATTCGGCATTGATTTCCGTGGCGGCGAGAATTTCTTCGGACCAACGGCGCTGGCGTACATCGAACGCGAGAAAGCGTGAGGCCAGCGAATAATCGATATAGGGGGGTAGTCCTAATCGCGCGAGAACATAACCGATCGCGGTCAGGAAACGAACCGAGGGAGCAAAAATGTCGGGCCGATGCTTACGCAGCCAAAGAAATTTCGGAACTGGATACATGGGATGAGCGATCTGGCCGGTGATTTCGAACAACCGCTTTCTTCCGATTGTTTGCTCGAGCCACACCGTTTCTTCCGTGGCCCGATTGTCCTGGTTGAGGATGGCGGGAGCGATTGCCTGGTTGCGTTCATTGACCGGCACGAACGTTTCGCCGTGCGAATTCATGCACAATGCCCGGACGGGATCGGAAAGATTTTTCGACACTGCTTGCGAACAACAGGACACGGCGTGCCAAAAGCGCTCGGGATTCATCTCCGCTTGCGAAGGAGCGGGGAACTCAGGTGCGTACGAGCAGGCGTGCTGGGCAAGTATGTCACCCGTCCCCGCAAACACTACCGCTTTGCATCGACTCGAACCGATATCAATGGCAAGCAAACTCATGATGATTTCCGATTCCTGCTTGCTTCACGGCGAAAGTGTTTTCGTCCAACCTGCCGGAAGACGTGAGTCCGAGGCACGGGATCGCATTGCTGTATTCCTCAACGGCCGTCCCCATTCACAGGAACTTGTCTGCTGCGACTGAGAGCTTGCGGCCGTGAGCTCCGGACTCGACAACATCGATCTTTCTTCCGGCTATGGAGATACTCGCTACGCCACGAAATGTCTCCGGTACTTCCAATAACAGAATGAGAAACCGAACTTGAGTCTTGGACTTGGCTGGAAGCCAGCGATACGTGAGTTCGCCGAAGAGCGGACCTTGCTCGATGGTTTCGCGTCGCGGAATGGAGAACGGAGTTGTGCTGAACTCGATCCCCCGGCAGAACGTTCTTCCTGCCCAAGGCGCCTGGTGTCGGCTGTATCGTTCTTCCCAATTGCCCACCCAAGGGAAGTCTGCCCGTCGAAATGCATAGACGACGAGAAGCTTCAGGCGCGGGTTGCAGGCAGCGATGAAGCCAATATCGAGATGCGGATTCAGCAATTGGGCGGTGTAGTGTCCGAACCGCCGCGCCGGGGTGGTGCGCAAGTTCATCCGCTTGCGATCTTTTGTCGGGGCGAGGGGCCACGTGAACTCGGCATCTGGCTGAAGAGAAAATCGAGGGCTGTAGCTCGCCGGGCAAACTTTGGCCCGCGTCGCCGGCATATCAAACCAGGTGGTCTCCGCTTCCAGAAACGGTGGCCCGAAGGTGACATGTTCGTTCCACGAAATGGGCCTGTCGTAAGGGCTGAGGTTGACCGCTTCTTCTTCGCAATAAATCACCGGATTCTTGCGGTCGAGTGTGAGGTTCCTGCTGAAACTGATCCGGGCTTCGGGGAGGGTCAGACCATATTGCAATTGTGGCTTCGGCGACGGCGCTTGCTTCTGCACAGCCCACCTCAAGGCGGGCGCTTCGCCGTGAGTCGTGAGGCCCGCTGCGGTTTCTTCCAAGGAAGGCGGGCCGAAATGATCAAAGCTGAGGCTGTGTCCCGCAATGCCGGACAGCAAGCTGCCATCCGGCGGAGGTCCGTAGGTTCGAGCATGTTTCGCAGCCGTGTACTGGAAGGGATCGATGGTCTTCCATGGTGGCCGCCAGAGCGGGTTCACTCCGGAACACGCATTCAGATTCAACTCGCAGATGTGCCCTCCACCCTCGAGCACGGAGACATGTCCCCAATCGGCTTGCAGGCGGAATCCGGCGCGACCGTCCATTACATTCTTGTTGCGCGAAACCGCCGGTGGCTGGGAACCCGATGTCGTCATCTTGTGATCGCTTGAAATTCCGGCGTCGATGCTCCATCAAGAGCAGCACGAGCCTGTTCAAGAAACGCGCTGATGTTATCGGCCTGGAAAACATTGCGGCCAAAGAAAACACCCGCTGCTCCCGCGGCCGCCACTTCACGCACTACATTGAGTGCGTCTTTGTCCGAGGCATGACGGCTGCCCCCGAGCACCAGAATCGGTATGGGACATTGTTCCACCACCGAACGCATGGAGGCGGTGTCCCCGCTGTAATCCGTTTTAACCGCATCCGCGCCCAGCTCGGCAGCCATGCGAGTGTGAAGATTCAGCCACCTGGGGTCCCCCGGATTCTCCACAGCCTTGCCGCGCGCGAGGGACTCGACAATCAGCGGGATTCCAACTCGTTCACATTCGCGGGCAATCTCGGCGTTGCGCGCGATCTCCTTCATCTCGAACTCGGCATCTCCGGTGCCTACGATCAGATAGGTGAGAACCGCATCTGCGCCCAGCCGTAAGGCCTCCTCGGGATGCGCGAGCAGCGAGCTGTACAGCGCGCCACTTCCGTTTTGCCCAATTGCCGACCAAACCGTGGTCCAATCCAGGCGGGCGATGAGAGCGGGGATTGGACCTAGCATGGTCGAGTTCGCGTATTGGCGAATGAGTCCAAGATTCAGCAGCAAAGCATCGACTTTGGCTTGGGCAAACTGGCGAATCTTTCCTAAGGGGTCCTCAGTTCCAGGAATCGGCCCCAATACCAATGCATGATCGAAGGCCACTACCAGGGCTCGGTGTTCCGAGCCTCCGAGCACACGATTCAAGCGAATCTTCTTGCCGCAATCACTCACAGTTTCCTCACGTCCCGGTTGAACTTGAAGCGGACTCAAGTTATCTCGCAAATGAGCGATTGTCAATCTTTTTGTTTGAATATGTTCATTTACGCGCGCGCTTTCGCGTCTCCTCCACCTCAGCAACCACAACTTCAACGCCTGCCTCGCGCAGGCCCTCGATGTATTTTGAGTCGGTGCCGGAGTCGGTTACGAGGATGTCGATGTCCGTCACGGGGCCGACGTAAGCAAAGCTCTGCGTCCCAAACTTTGTGTGATCGGCTAAGGCGATGCGGGTCTTCGCGGCTCGCGTGATCATCTTCTTGATCTGTGCCTCGGCGTGGTTGGCGGTGGAGATTCCGTAGGAAAGATCGATTGCGCTCACCCCCAAAACTGCTTTGTCCAGGCGAATTTCGGAGAGCGCGCGCTGAGCCCATTCGCCGGAAAAGTAAAACGTATCCTTTTGAAGATCGCCGCCGGTGCAAAGGACGGTCACGCCGGAGCTTCTTTGCAACTGGCAAACAATGGTGGGAGAGTTTGTGACTACAGTCAGCCGATTGCGCTGATTCAAGCCACAGGCAAGCTCATACACCGTAGTGCTTCCCTCAAGAAAGACAGTGTCGCCATCCAGCACCAAATGTTCTGCGGCGCGCGCGATGGCATGCTTCTCGCTGCTATGGCTGCGGGATAAGGCTTCATAGGAAGGTTGGAACTTGGTGCTGGACATGCGGGAAACCGCTCCCCCATGAGAACGGACGAGTACGCCATCCTGCTCCAGGGCTGCCAGGTCCCGCCTTACCGTGGCGGCGGTAACTCCGAGAGCGGTACAAAGGTCGGAGGCGGCGATGGTGCGTTGCGCGGAAAGAATCTCTCGAATGCGAAATCTACGCTCTTCTGCGAGCATGATGGCTGCGTTCTCCTGACTGCCCAACCGGGTGCGGAACGGTGGCTCCGCGGCCCCAATTGTATTTGGGACGTAAACGATTTGTATCGCAGAAAGGGTGTCTCGGGGAATCATAATCGATCAGAAACCAACAATTTCATTGACAAGCGGGCAAACCATCGGTAGATTCGCGCAATTACAGCCTGGAACTCTTACATATCTCGCGCCCATGGCAATGAAGACTGAAATGCATCCCCGCCTGACGCGCGCTTTCGGTTTACTTCCCGCCACAGCCCTGAACATCTCCAACATGGTTGGGATCGGGCCTTTCATCACAATCCCGCTATTGATGGCTTCCATGGGCGGCCCGCAATCGATGCTGGGCTGGTTGACGGGTGCGCTCATCGTGATTTCCGACGGTCTGATATGGAGCGAACTTGGAGCGGCGTTGCCAGGTTCCGGCGGCAGCTACCATTTTCTTCGTGAGGCCTACGGCCATCAAAGCTGGGGTCGCCTGATGGCTTTTCTTTTCATTTGGCAATTCGTCGTGAGCGGGCCTTTGGAAATCGCATCCGGGATGATTGGATTCGGAAATTATTCTTCCTATCTCTGGCCGGGCTTGACCGCTCGAGGCCAGCAATACGTCGCCGTGGCCGTAGGCCTCGCCGCTTTGTTCCTCTTGTGCCGGCGGATGACATTCCTACGCAAGGTCACCCTGACTCTTTGGGTGGGAACGGTGCTTGCTATGGCAACCATCATCGTCACCGGTTTTTCCCACTTCAACGCGCATCGGGCGTTCGATTTTCCTCCGGGAGCGCTGGCCTTTGATCGTGGCTTCGTGCTCGGCCTGGGCAGCGCTACTCTGATTGCCGTGTATAACTACCTGGGATACTACGATGTGTGTTACATCGGGGACGAAGTGCAGAATCCGGCCTACGTAGTGCCGCGCTCGATTCTGTATTCGCTCGCAGTCTGCTGTGCGGGATACCTGGCGCTGCATCTCGCCTTGATCGGAGTGGTGCCGTGGCGGGAAGGAATTCATTCGAGCTTCATCGTTTCCGACTTCATGGAGCGACTGTACGGCCGGGGCGCCGCAATCGCGGTAACAATTTTAGTTCTCTGGTCAGCCTTTGGCGCGGTGTTTGCGCTTCTTTTAGGTTATTCGCGAATCCCTTACGCGGCTGCCATCGACGGCTATTTCTTCCGCCCGTTTGCGCAACTGCATCCCACAAAAAATTATCCTCAAGTCTCCCTTCTGGTTCTCGGCGGGGTATCGATTGCCGCCGCGTTCCTTAAGCTGGATCAGCTGGTCAGCGCCTTGATCACTACCAGAATCCTGGTGCAGTTTCTCGGACAGCTGTTTGCCATTCCGCTCTTGCGGCGAAAGTTTCCTGACAGCGCGCGCCCGTACAAGATGTGGTTTTATCCCGTCCCCATTGTCATAGCTTTCTTTGGATGGGCATATGTCTTTCTGACCTCGGGCTGGCTCTACATCAAGATTGGATTATTGACGCTACTAACCGGCATTTTGGTTTTCTTTATCTGGGCGAAATGGAAAGCTACCTGGCCGTTCAACCCGAGCCAGGATTCTGCGGGAGGGCCAAGTCTAAGGTCCGGCGCATAACAGAAGGAATTCAAGATGGGACATAATAAAGGCCGCGGTTTGTGGCTCCCCGGCGTATGGTTCGGCAAACTTCGCGTGGTTCGGGGCGCGAGTCTCTTCATAAGCTGCGTGTTGATCCTGGTGAAAGGGGGTCTTGGTATTTCTGAGCCGGCTAAGACTGCGCAAGTAGTTTCTAACATCGAAGGATTGTCTGTGTTGGTTCAGCCGAGCGACGGAACTTATGAAATCCAAACCGGAAAGGGCGGACACAGCGTCATCCATGCGAGAGTGGCGGCGGAGATCGATCATAAGTGGATCCGTTCTACGGATTATCCGAGACATGAAATATCTCAATCGAATGTTGACGATGCTTTCGGACATGGCAGGAAACTTACCATCACCTCCTTCGGACTTCCGAATGCCCCTGATCTCGCGTACACATTACTAATCTACGAGAGGAAAGGGTTTGGCGTTATCGAAACCGAGGTACAAAATCACACCGGCAATCCGATAACAATCCAAAGTGTCCGAAGCGTCGAGGCCGTCGGGAACAGAATCATCGATCTCGGCGGCAAGCCGAGCGCCGACCGAGTTCTCTCGGACAGTTTCAGCGAAGACTGGCCGCCACTGCAGATTTACGACTTGGGAAAAGCTGCTCAGGGAATGCACCGGGGCGTAGGCAGTCAACTCATTTACAACCGGGAGAGCAAGGAGAGTTTGTTTTTCGGGGCCCTTACTTCCAGCCGCTTCCTCACCATCATTCATTTGCAAGCGCAACCCTCGCCGGATGGCCCCGGCATCGCTTCCTATACGGTTGATTCGACTGGAACCACTGAGATACAAGCAACCGACCCAGAATCCGATCTGCGAGAAGGGCCGGCTGAAAACCTGATTGAACTCAGTGTCCCCCTTCCCGCAGGTGAATCAATAACTTCAGAACGTGTAATGTTTGCCGCCGGAAGGGACTATCACTCTCAGCTGGATAACTATGGGGCCGTAATTCGAGAACTGCATCACGGACGTGTGAGTTCAGACAACATGCTTGGATGGTGGAGTTGGACGGCTTTTTACACGAAAATTACCCAAGGCACGGCGCTGACGAACGCCCAATGGCTGGCCGAGCACCTCAAACCGCTGGGCTATGACTATTTTCATTTCGATCTGGGTTACGGATACTCTCGTGGCGAATATGCGACGCCCAACGCCTCTCAATTCCCTCATGGTATGTCGGATCTTACTCGCCGCATCTGCCGCTTGGGATTGAAGGTTGGAATTTGGACCGCTCCCTTTGAAGTGGGCGAGCGGGCCTGGATTTACGAGCATCACAAAGACTGGCTGGTACACAACGCCCATGGCGATCCGATTTCGATCGGCAAGGCCGAGGAGGTGGAGGGCGAGCGCTTGTTCGTGTTAGACGTCACTCATCCGGACGCTCAGGAATATCTTCGCCAGACCTATCGCACGCTGGTCCGGGAATGGGGAGCGCGCTACATTAAGCTCGACTTCATGGACAATACGGCAATCGAGGGTTATTACCATCGCCCGAACACAACCGCACTTGAAGCGCAGCGAATCGGGCTCGAGATTATCCGCAAGACGGTCGGCGAAGACGTGCTCCTCGATAAAGATGGAAGTCCGATGTTAAACCCGGTTGGCTTGGTGGATGAAGGCCGTATATCCCAGGATACAGGTCATGCGTTTCTCCGCAGCAAGGAAGCAGCGCCGGGCATCGCGGCGCGTTATTACATGCATCGCAACTTTTTCATCGATGATCCGGACGCCTTTACGGTTTCCCGGCAGCTTTTGGAAGAGCGAACCATTCAAGCGCCACTTACTTTGCATGAGGCGCAGGTCTCGATCGCGTTAGCGGCTATTTCCGGAGGAATGTTCGAAATTGGCGACGACCT
>Ga0187871_10003422_pt1 | contig 12331 bp, 10 predicted proteins | sample June2016WEW_16_1_FD_132988 | JGI IMG/M metagenome (GOLD analysis project Ga0187871, IMG submission 132988) | Peatland microbial communities from SPRUCE experiment site at the Marcell Experimental Forest, Minnesota, USA - June2016WEW_16_10 | ecosystem: Environmental > Terrestrial > Soil >... | reverse complement strand
TGCACGCCGATCTCCGACATCGGTCAGATCTTCATCACCAATGGCGGGGTCATGGACGACAAGAACGTCCGTCTCGCCATGTGTCACGCTGTCGACAAGGAGGCGATCGTCAAGCGGCTGTTGAGCGGCTACGGTGTGCCGATCGCTACGCTGGAGGCGCCGGAATACGAGGCCTTCGATCCCTCGATCAAGGTGGCGCACGATCCGGCTTTGGCGAAGAAGCTCCTGGCCGCCAGCGGCTATTCGAAGGAGAAGCCGGTCAAGTTCACCATCCAGACGACGCGCGGCTTCAAGCCGAAGGATTACGAGATGATCCAGGCGATCGTCGGCATGTGGCGCGATGTCGGTATCGACGCCAACATCGAGGTCTATGAAATCGCCAAGCATTTCGAGCTGCGCATGTCGCATAAGCTGGCGCCGGCGGCGTTCTACAATTGGGGCAACGCGATCGGCGATCCGACCTGCTCGACCGGCTTCGCGATGTGGAGCAAATCGCCGCACTCGGCCTGGCACTCCGACGATCTCGACGCCAAGATCGGCCCGCTGTGGGGCGAGAAGGACGAGAAGAAACGCATCCAGGGCTGGAAGGACGTGGATCGTTACATCGCCGAGCAGGGCTATATCCTGCCGCTGCTGCAATACGCCCAGCCGATCCTCTACAAGTCCGACCTCAAGGTCACCCCGAACGTTTCGGGAGCCTTGCAACCGGCGACGCTGGTCGCGAAGGCCTAATACCTCGTCGATGCGGTCCGCCGCCGCGCCGGGCGCGCGGCGGCAATTGACGAGGCCAGTTTCATGGACCGTTCATGTTGATTGCCATCGTCGTCAATCGCGTGGCCATGGCGCTCATCACGCTCGCTGGCGTGGCGGTCGTGGTGTTCGTGCTGCTGCGCGTGGTGCCGGGCGATCCCGTCGCCATGATGATCTCGCCGGGCGCCGGTCCCGCCGACATCGCCGCGCTCAAGGCGCATTACGGCCTCGACGCGCCGCTGCTCACCCAGTTCTGGATCTGGATCAGGGGGATAGTCGCCGGCGACTTCGGCACCTCGATCACCTTGCACCTCTACGTGACCGAGGTGCTCGCCTCGCGGCTGCCGGCGACACTTGAGCTCGCCATACTCGCGCTCCTGGTCGCGGTCGCCTTGGGCGGCGGCATCGCGGTCGCCGGCACGCTGATGCGGCGCACCGCCGGCGAGACCGCGATCGACGGATTGAACAGCATCATGCTGGCCGTACCGGACTTCATCTGGGCGCTGGCCTTGGTTCTCATCTTTGCCGTTGCGCTTCCGGTGTTGCCGCTGACCGGCCGCATCGATCCGGATTTGGCGCAAGGCTTCGCCACCAGATTTTATCTGGCCGAAAGCATCGTCACCGGCCGCTTCGCCGTGGCCGGCAATATCCTCAGCCATATGGCGATGCCGACATTGGCGCTGGCCTTGCCGCTCGCCGCCGTGATCGTGCGGCTGCTCAAGCAATCGCTCAAGGAGGCCATGGTGCAGGATTATGTGCTGTTGGCGCGGATCAAGGGCTTCCGTGAGCTGCGCTTGGTGTTGCAGGAAGCGTTGCGCAACGCCGTCGGTCCGACCATCGCGCTCACCGGCGTCCAGTTCACCTTCCTGGTCGGCGGCACCGTGATCGTCGAACGCATCTTCGCCTATCCCGGCATCGGCAACCTGGCGATCGACGCCGTCATCAATCGCGATTTCCCGCTGATCCAGGGTTTGGTACTGTTGTTCGGATTGATCTTCATTCTCATCAACATTGCGGTCGATCTCACGGTTGCGACTCTCAATCCGAGACTACGGCATGGCTGAGCCGGAACCGGCGCGAAGTGGAACACTGGTCATCAACATCGACGATGGATAGCGGACCGCAACCGCCCACGGTTGCGGCCCGACTCATGCGCGATCCCAAAGTCGTTTGCGCCGGCGGTTTCATTCTGCTGTTGATCGTTGTCGCCATCGCCGCGCCGTGGGTCGCACCGAAGGATCCGCTGGCGCAGAATCTGTTGATGACGACGACACCGCCCGCCGGTTTTCCTGATGCCGAGCCCGGTTTCCTGCTCGGCACCGACGGGCTCGGGCGTGACGTGCTCTCGCGGGTGATCTACGGCGCCCGGGTTTCACTGACGGTGGCATTCGTGGCGGCCGGGCTCGCTTGTCTGATCGGATCGCTGCTCGGCCTGTTGGCTGGCTTTCTCGGCGAGCTGGTCGACGCGCTGATTTCGCGGTTGGTCGATGTGTGGATGGCGTTCCCGCCGGTGCTGCTGTCGATCCTGCTGATCGCCGTCATCGGCACCGGGCTGCATTCGGTGATCACCGCCATCGTTGTCATCGACTGGACGCGCTTTTGCCGCGTGGTCCGCACCGAGACCAAAAGTCAGGCGCAGATGGACTATGTGGTCGCCGCCCGTACCATCGGCTTCTCGCGCCCGGCCATCCTGTTCCGCGAAATCCTGCCGAATGTCGTTCCGGTGCTCATCGCCTTGCTGACCCTGGAAATGGGCATCGCCGTCGTGGTCGAAGCGATCCTGTCGTTTGTCGGGCTGTCGGTATCTTCGGATACTCCGACCTGGGGCGGCATGATCGCCGAGGGCCGCCAGATCGTGCATGAGGCGTGGTGGGTGTTGGCGGCGCCGCTGGCGGCGTTGTTTGCCACGGTGGTCGCCTTCAACCAGCTCGGCGACGGCTTGGCCCGCAGCCTCGATCCGGTGCTGCGCCGATGACCGCGCCCCGGCTTGCGATCGAAGCGCTCAGTGCGATTTCGTTGCGCGACGGGAACCGGCCGATTCTGCGCCGCGTGTCGCTCGCCGTCGCCACCGGCGAAGTGCACGGGCTGGTCGGCGAGAGCGGGGCGGGCAAGTCGACCATCGCCAAGGCGATCCTGGGAATCATCCCCTCGCAACTGAAAGTGACGGACGGACGCATCGTGTTTGAGGGCCGCGACCTTCTCTCGCTGTTGCCGAAGGATCTGCGCGCGGTGCTCGGCCGCGACATCGCGCTCGTGCCCCAGGACCCTTCGACGGCGCTCAATCCGTCGCGACGAATCGACGCGCAAATGACCGACGGGCTGCGGCTCAAGCGCGGCCTGTCGGCGAAACAAGCCCGGCTTCGCGCGCACGCCTTGCTTGAAGAGGTGCAGATTCGCGATCCGAAGCGGGTGCTCGACAGCTATCCGCACCAGCTTTCCGGCGGCATGCGCCAACGCGTGCTGATCGCCGCGGCGTTCGCACTCGAACCCAAGCTTGTCATCGCCGACGAGCCGACCACCGCGCTCGACGTCACCGTGCAAAAGCAAATTCTGCGGCTGATCCGTTCGCTGCAGGAGCGTCACGGCACCAGCGTGCTGTTTGTGTCCCACGATCTCGGCGTGGTGGCGAAAATCTGCGACCGGCTGACCGTGTTGTATATGGGCAAGGTGATGGAGCAGGGCAGCACGGCCGACGTACTCGCGGCCCCGCGCCACCCCTATACCAAGGCGCTGCTCGCGGCCAATCCGCGCTACGATCGTCCGGATACCGGGCTTGAGCCGACGCCGCCCGAGGTCATTGCGGCGCTGCGAGCCGAGATCGCCGCCTTCGACGCCGGCGTTGCGGGGTCGCGCTGATGGCAGACGATCTTCTCCTCGCCCGCGGGCTGGTCGTGGCCTACGGACGGCCTGGAAGTTTGTTCACGCGCCGCGGCGATTCGCCGGTTGTCTTGCATGGCGTCGATATTCGCGTCGGCAAAAGCGAGACGGTCGGCATTGTCGGCGAGTCCGGCTCCGGCAAGACCACGCTCGGACGCGCGCTGCTCGGTCTGATCAAACCGGCGGCTGGCTCCGTGGTATTCGATGGCAGCGATATCACCGCGCTCGACGAACGCGCCAGGCGGCCGCTGCGCCGACGCATGCAGATGATCTTTCAGGACCCGATGTCCTCGCTCAATCCGCGGCACACGATCGGACGCATCCTGATTGAGCCGATCCTGCTGCACGGCTTGGCCAAGAGCCACGCCGCGGCGCTGGCGCTGGTGCACGGCATTCTCGATCGCGTCGGATTGTCCCGCGGCACCGTCGACTTTTATTCGTACGAGCTATCCGGCGGACAGCGGCAACGGGTCGGCATCGCGCGCGCGGTCGTGCTACGGCCCGATTTCGTTCTCGCCGACGAGATCGTGTCGGGACTCGACGTGTCCACTCAGGCGCAGGTGCTGCGCCTGCTCAAGGAGCTGACCGGCGAAATGCATCTGGCGCTCGCCTTCATCAGTCATGATCTTTCGGTCGTGCGCTCGATCTGCCAGCGAGTCGTGGTCATGCGCGAGGGCCGGGTGGTCGAGGAGGGGCCGTGTGAACGCATCTTCGCCGCGCCGGCCGCCGCCTACACGCGCATGTTGATCGACGCCATCCCGCTGCCGACGACCGACCCCGGCTGGCTCAGCCGCGGCGCGTCGGTGGAGGTTGCTGCGAGCGCCTGAAGGTGAGCCGTCAGCTCTTTCCTGATTGCCCGCGAACGAAGTTGATGATCCCGGAGAAGTCCGACGTTCCCTGACCTTGCTGCGCGAACAGATCGTAGATCTCGGCGGCGTGCGCCCCGAGCGCCGTCTTGGCCTTGACCGACTGCGCCGCCTCCCGGGCTAATTTGAGATCCTTCAACATCAAGGCGGCGGCAAATCCCGGTTTGTAGCCGTTGTTGGCCGGACTCGCCGGCACTGGCCCCGGCACCGGGCAATAGCTGGTCAGCGACCAGCACTGACCCGAGGACGCCGAGGCGACGTCGAACAAGGCCTGATGCGAGAGGCCGAGCTTTTCGCCCAGCACGAAAGCTTCGCTCACCCCGATCATCGAGATGCCGAGGATCATGTTGTTGCAGATCTTGGCGACCTGACCGTTGCCCGCCTCGCCGCAATGGACGATGCGCTTGCCCATGCGCTCGAGCACCGGCTTGCCCCGCGCGAAAGCTTCCGCCGCGCCGCCGACCATGAAGGTGAGCGTCGCCGCCTTGGCGCCACCGACACCGCCGGAGACCGGGGCGTCGAGCGAAGCGATGCCGTGCTCGGCCGTCAGCGCGTGCGCCGCCCGCGCGCTGGCAACATCGATCGTCGAGCAATCGATGAACAGCGCGCCTTTCTTCGCCGCCGGCAGCACATCTCGCCAGACCGAGACGACGTGCTCGCCGGCCGGCAGCATGGTCACCACCACGTCTGCAAGCGCCGCGGACTGCTTGGCGTCGGCGACGATCTGCACGCCGTCTCGGACCGATGCCTGGCGCGCCGCCGCGACCATATCGAAGCCCAAGACCCGCTCGCCGGACTTGACGAGATTGGCGGCCATGGGCGCGCCCATGTTTCCGAGACCGATGAATCCGATGGTCGGCATGGCGGTAACCCTCTCTCAATCGTCGAAGGTCAGTTCCAACTTGCCGACCGGCCGGAAGTGCCGGTCGACAATCTCTTTCGTCACGTCTTCGAGCCGGTCCGGTCGCCAGGCGGGATTGCGGTCCTTGTCGACGATCGCGGCGCGGATGCCTTCGATGAAATCGTGTCCGGCGATGCAGGCGAGCGCGATGCGGTAATCCTGCTGGAAGCTCTGCTCAACTCTGCTGAATGATACAGCCGAACGAATGTTTCGCAATGTGACTTTGAGCGAGGTCGGGGACTTCGTCATGATATTCGCCAGCGCCGCGCGCGCGGCATCGCCGCCGTCGGCGCGCAACCACTCGACGATGCCTTCGACATCGTTTGCGGCGTAGCAGCGATCGATCCATGGCCGCGCGGCGGGCAACCGGCCGGGTGCGGGCGGGGTCGCTATTTCGCCGAGGCGGGCCCGCACATCATCGGCCGTGCGGCACTCGGCCAGTGCCGTCGGCAGTTCGCCAAGCCGGGCGGCGGCGATATGCACATCGGCAAACCCGCAATCGATGGCGTCGGCCGCGTTCATGCGGTCGCCGGTCAGCGCCAGATGCGTGCCGGTATATCCGGGCGATCGCGCCAGCAAGAATGCGACGCCGACATCGGGGAAAAATCCGATCCCGACCTCCGGCATGGCCACGGCCGAGCGTTCGGTCACGATGCGAAGCGCTGCGTGCGCCGAGAGCCCGACGCCGCCGCCCATCACCACGCCATCCATCACGGCGATGACCGGCTTCGGATAGCGCGCAATCAACACGTCCAGATGATATTCGGTCGACCAGAATTGGGCGGGAAGGGAGTCGCCGGACTTGGCCGCATCATAGAGCGCACGGATGTCGCCGCCCGCACACAGGCCGCGCTCGCCGGCGCCGTCGATCAAGACCGCGCCGACGCTCGGGTCCGTCGCCCAGGAGCGCAGCAACGCGGTCATCGCCACGGCCATGTCCAGCGTCAGCGCATTCAGCGCCTTCGGCCGATTGAGCGTGATCCGGCGCAGCGCCCGCTTCTGGCGGACGATCAGCTCGCCGTCCTGAAGCACCGCTCCGCTCATCGTCCGACGAGGCTTCTTGCCACGATCAGGCGCATGATCTCGTTGGTTCCTTCGAGGATCTGATGCACGCGCAAATCACGCACGATCTTTTCGATGCCGAATTCCAACAGGTAGCCGTAGCCGCCGTGCAGCTGCAGCGCCTGATTGGCAACCTCGAAGCAAGTATCGGTGACAAAGCGTTTGGCCATGGCGCAGAGCGGCGTCGCGTCCGCATCCTTGCGGTCGAGCGCCGCGGCCGCCCGCCACAACAGCGCGCGCGACGCCTCCAGCCCGGTCGCCATATCGGCGAGGCGGAATTGCAGGGCCTGAAACTCTTCCAGGCGTTTGCCAAAGGCGCGGCGCTCTTTCATGTAGGCTAGCGCCTTTTCCAGGGCGACCTGGGCGCCGCCGAGCGAACAGGCCGCAATGTTGAGCCGGCCGCCGTCAAGGCCGGCCATGGCGATCTTAAAACCGATCCCTTCCTCGCCCAGCCGGTTGCCGGCCGGTACGCGCGCGCCTTGGAAGATCACGGCGCGCGTCGGCTGTGCGTTCCAGCCCATCTTGCGCTCGTTGGCGCCGAGCGAAATGCCTGGGGTGTCGCCCGGAACGACCAGCGTCGATATTCCGGACGGACCGGCACCGCCGGTTCGCGCCATCACCACATAGAGGTCGCCGGCTCCGGCTCCGGAGATGAACTGCTTTTGGCCGTTGAGGACGTAGGTGTCGCCGTCGCGCACGGCGCGCGTCGCCAGCGCCGCCGCGTCCGAGCCCGCACCCGGCTCGGTCAGGCAATAGCTCGCCAGAAGCTCCATCGTGCACAGCTTGGGCAGCCATGTCTTGCGCAGCTCATCGGAACCATAGGCATCGATCATCCAAGCGGCCATGTTGTGGATCGACATATAGGCCGCCACTGTCGGACAGCCGGTGGCCAGCGCCTCGAAAATCAAGGCCGCATCGAGCCGGGACAGGGCCGAGCCCCCGACATCCGCGGAAATATAGATACCGCCCATGCCGAGCGCGGCGGCCTTGCGCATTTCGGCAACGGGGAAGTGCTTGGCCTCGTCCCAGGCCAGCGCCTGCGGGGCGAAGACTTCCGCGGCAAAGGCGCGGGCCATGTCGCGGACCGCGATCTGGTCTTCAGCGAGAGAAAATTGCGGCGAACCGGCTGAGGATGAATCGAGCATAGGGGACATTGCCCAGCCTGGCGGCCAGTTAGGTCGGAGGCTTCGGCACCCCCGGGGTGAATTTCGCGTCAAAATGCCTAGGCTTAGGTGTGAAATAGCATTGTCGTTTTCCTCCAGCAATGCGAGAATTCAGGGCATATTCGGCCAAGTAACCAACGCCGGCGACCATGGATTGGGGGATCTGCGGTTTCCGCGTACGGTAAGTTGTGGCGTTGGCCCACGGCGCACTGACGGCGCCCTTGAGTCGCTCAAGCGGTGCGGACCGCCGTTACGAGCGGTGCGCTTCTCATCGAAGCGCGAAACCAATAGGGGCGGAGGAACGCCGTGCAATCGGTCGATCTCGGCTTAGATACGCTGCCCAAGCTTCTGATCCACAACGCCGGCGCGATCGGCGGCCGATCCGCCATGCGCCACAAGGATCTCGGCATCTGGCAGGCGTGGACATGGGTGCAGATGCTCGAGGAGGTTCGCGCCTTCTCGATCGGGCTCGCCGAGCGCGGCCTCAAGCGCGGCGACAAATTCACCATCATCGGCAGCAACCGCCCGCGGCTTTATTGGGCGATGTGCGCGGGCCAGGCGCTCGGCGCCGTGCCGGTGCCGGTTTATGCCGATGCCGTCGCCGACGAGATGGCCTTCGTGTTGGCGCATGCCGAGGTGACGCTGGCTGTCGTCCAGGACCAGGAACAGGTCGACAAGATCATCGCGGTGTCGGATCGGCTGCCGCATCTCGGCCAAGTCATTTATGACGAGCCGCGCGGATTGAAGGACTACGACCACAGCCGCTTGATCGCCTTCGAGGACGTGCAAGGACTCGGCCGCAAAAAGCTTGCGAGCGATCCCGAATGTCTGCAGCTTTGGCAAGCCGGCGTCGCGGCGGCCAAGGGCAGCGATCTCAGCGTCATCCTCTACACCTCGGGGACGACGGGCCGCGCCAAAGGCGTGATGCTGACCTACGAGAATACGATCGTCTCCGCGCGCAATGCCAATGCCTTCGATCATCTCGATCAGAACGAGGAGGTGATTGCCTATCTGCCGCTCGCGTGGGTCGGCGATTACATTTTTTCTTACGTGCAGTCCTATGTGGCGGGCTACTGCGTCAATTGTCCGGAGGCGCCCGATACGGTGGTCCAGGATCGGCGCGAGATCGGCACGACTTACGCGTTTGCGCCGCCCCGGGTCTACGAGAACATCCTGACGCTGACCACGGTGCGGATGGCGGATGCCGGCGCGCTCAAGCGCAAGGTGTTCGATTTCTTCATCGCGGTGGCGGCGCGCTGGGGGCAGAAGATTCTTGACGGCGAGAAGGTGCCGCTGCGCGCGCGCTTGCTCTATGGCATCGGAAACCTGCTGGTGTACGGCCCGCTGATGAACCAGTTCGGGCTGTCGCGAGTCCGTGTGGCCTATACTGCCGGCGAGGCGATCGGCCCCGAAATCTTTCGCTTCTGGCGCGGCATCGGCCTCAATTTGAAACAGCTCTACGGCCAGACCGAGGCTTCGGTCTACGTCACCGCGCAGCCGGACGGCGAGATCTACTCCGACACGGTGGGCAAGGCCTCACCCGATGTCGAGGTCAAGATCTCCGACAGCGGCGAAGTCCTCTATCGCTCGCCCGGCGTGTTCGCCGGTTATTACAAAGACCCGGGCAAGACCGCCGAGGTGCTCACGCCCGACGGCTGGGTGCACACCGGCGACGCCGGTTTCTTCGACCCGAAGAGCGGCCAATTGAAGATCATCGACCGCGCCAAGGACGTCGGGCGGCTGAGCGATGGCACCGTGTTCGCGCCCAAATACATCGAGAACAAGCTCAAGTTCTATCCCAACATCCGCGAGGCCGTGGCGGTCGGCGCCAGCCGCGATTTCGTCTGCGCCATGATCAATATCGATCTGACTTCGGTCGGCAGCTGGGCCGAGCGGAACAACGTCGTCTACGGCTCATATCAGGAGCTCGCCGCCAATCCGCAGGTCTACGACATGATCGCGCGTCATATCGATGAAGTAAACCGGTCGCTTGCGGAAGAAGAAGTGCTGGCCGGCGCGCAAATCCGACGCTTCCTCATCCTGCACAAGGAACTCGATCCGGACGATGGCGAACTCACGCGCACGCAGAAGCTTCGCCGCGGCCATATCATCGATCGCTACGGGCCGCTGGTCGAGGCGTTCTACAACGGCGCAGCGACTGCGGAAATCTCGACCGAAGTCACCTTCGAGGACGGGCATAAAGGCGTGATCGCGGCGCGCTTGGCGATCCGCGACATGCAAGCTTATCCGGCGCGCGCTGCGAAGTTGGAGCGCGCGGCATGAGGGCGCCGTCCTCGCGCGAGGCGGCGCTCGGCGAGGTTCTGCTCGCAGTGGAGGACGTTTCGCTGGCATTCGGCGGGGTGCGCGCATTGACCGGCGTCTCGTTCGACATCCGCAAGGGCGAGATCCGCGCCATCATCGGGCCCAACGGTGCCGGCAAGACCTCGATGCTCAACGTCGTCAACGGTTTCTACCAACCGCAATCCGGCCGCATCACGTTCAAGGGCAAGGAGCGCACTTCGATGCGGCCTTATGCCGCTGCTGAAGGCGGCATCGCGCGCACCTTCCAAAATCTGGCGCTGTTCAGGGGCATGACCACCCTCGACAACATCCTCGCCGGCCGCGCGCTCAAGATGCGGCGCGGCTTCTTCTGGCAGCTCATCCGCTACGGCCCCGCGCTTCGCGAAGAAGTCGAGCATCGGCGGCGGGTCGAGGAAATCATCGACTTTCTCGAGATCGCGGCCATCCGCAAAGTTCCGGTCGGACGTCTGCCCTACGGCCTGCAAAAGCGGGTGGAGCTCGGTCGCGCGCTGGCCATGGAGCCCGACCTGCTGCTGCTCGACGAACCGATGGCCGGCATGAACCTCGAAGAGAAGGAGGACATGTCGCGATTCATTCTCGACGTGAACCAGCAATACGGCACGACGATCGCGCTGATCGAGCACGACATGGGCGTGGTCATGGACCTATCCGACCGGGTCGTCGTGCTCGATTACGGCCGCAAGATCGCCGACGCCGCGCCCGACGACGTGAAGAGCGACAAGAACGTCATCCGCGCCTATCTGGGCGAGCCGCACGGGGTCAGCGTATGACGGTGAATCCGGTCCCGGGCGCGCCTCGTCGCTGCGTCATCGTGCCTGCTCAGGCGATCGGGTAGGTCGCGCATGGATATCCTCCACAAGGTCTTCATCGATCCGTTTGTGCAGATGGGCATGGCGCCGGATCTTCTGGTGCAGACACTATGGGACGGCCTGGTCGGCGGCGTGCTCTATGCCCTGATCGCGCTCGGCTTCGTCCTGATCTTCAAGGCGTCGGGCGTCTTCAATTTCGCGCAAGGAATCATGGTCGTGTTCGCGGCGCTGACGCTGGTCGGCCTGCACGAGCAAGGCGTGCCGGCCTTTGTTGCGCTCGGCCTCACCGTCGTGGTCATGTTCATGCTGGCGTTCGGGGTCGAACGGCTGGTACTGCGGCCGCTGGTCAACCAATCGGACATCATTCTGTTCATGGCGACCTTCGGCATCAGCTATTTCCTCATCGGCTTCGGCCAGCTGGTGTTCGGCGGCAATCCCAAGGTGATGATCGCGCAGCAGCTCTATCTGCCGAGCGGCGCCATCGAATTCAAAGGGCTCGGCGGCTTCGTGTCGCTGCAGAAGATCGATATCGCGGCGGTGATCATCGCCTCGGTGATGGTGGCGGTGCTGGCGGTGTTCTTTCAACGCACCCGTATCGGGCGGGCGCTGCGCGCGGTCGCCGACAGTCACCAGGCGGCGTTGTCGGTCGGCATCTCGCTGGAGCAGATTTGGGTCATCGTGTGGTTTGCCGCCGGGATCGTGGCGCTGGCCACCGGCATCATGTGGGGGGCCCGCTCGGAGGTTTCATTTTCGCTGCAGATCATCGCGCTCAAGGCGCTGCCGGTGCTGATCCTCGGCGGACTCACTTCGATCCCGGGCGCCATCGTCGGCGGCCTGATCATCGGCATCGGCGAGAAACTCGCCGAATTCTATTGGGGGCCGCTGCTCGGCGGCGGCATCGAGAGCTGGTTCGCCTATGTGATCGCGCTGGGATTTTTGGTGTTCCGGCCGCAGGGCCTGTTTGGCGAAAGGCTCATCGAGCGGATTTGACGATGCTGTATCGCGAGGCCGGCCAGTACAAGACCAACTACGCCGCCGACATGGCGGTGTTCCCGATCCTGCAGGACCGGATCGGGATGCTGGTCATTTTGCTGGTCGCCTTCGTGGTCTTTCCGCTTGCCGGCAGTGACTTCACCCTCAACGCGGTGCTGATCCCGTTTCTCATCTTCTCGCTTGCCGCCATCGGGCTCAACCTGCTTACCGGCTATACCGGGCTGCTTTCGCTCGGCACCGGCGGGTTCATGGGGGTCGGCGCCTATGCCTGCCTGAAACTCACGACGTATTTCCCCCAGGTGAACATCATCGTCTGGATCCTGGCGTCGGGATTTTTCTCGGCCGCGGTCGGCGTTCTTTTTGGTCTACCATCGCTTCGCATCAAGGGTTTTTATCTGGCGGTGGCGACGCTGGCGGCGCAATTCTTCCTGGAGTGGTGCTTCATCCGCATCCCCTGGCTCTATAACTACGCCATCTCCGGCGCGATCGAGGTGCCGAAGCGCACGCTCGCCGGCATCCCGTTGACCGGACCGACGGCGACCTCGGTCACCCGGTATCTGGTTGTGCTGAGCATCGTGGTGCTGATGA
>Ga0187871_10003421_pt1 | contig 12338 bp, 6 predicted proteins | sample June2016WEW_16_1_FD_132988 | JGI IMG/M metagenome (GOLD analysis project Ga0187871, IMG submission 132988) | Peatland microbial communities from SPRUCE experiment site at the Marcell Experimental Forest, Minnesota, USA - June2016WEW_16_10 | ecosystem: Environmental > Terrestrial > Soil >... | reverse complement strand
TTTTCCGGCATCGAGTGAAACAGCTTTCGCGCGCTGTGGATTTGGTCCGCCGTCCAAAGTTCATCCGCATCCACCTCCCAGAGCAGGCATTCCTGGGAAATGTTGGCCAGGGGAGCGTTGACCATTTCCAGCTTCCCATCCCAAAAGGCTCCGGCCTGCTTGCGGTAGATCGTTACCCGGCCCGGAAATTGCCGGGCAAGACCGTCCAAATACTCCGTCGTGCCATCGGCGCTCAAGCCGTTGCGATGGAGGTTTGCGGTGATCTTTCCACCCGTCGCTTTGCTCCAGGCAGTGTCATGATTCTGTTCCGCCATCCCCTCGATTAGATGCCAGTGCCACTGGCAGGAAAGTTGTTTGAAGACATTGATGTGATGCTCAATGAAAGGCCGTCCGTTAAGAACTATGGTGAAGAAGTGAATTGGCAGTGCCGGGAAGTCCGGAGGCTGGGGCGAAGCGGCGGACTCGGCGGGGCTTGCCGGCGCCGGTTTGATCCTCGAGGCGGTTTCCGGCGGTGGTTTCTTCACCAGCGACCGCAGGCGGTCGAAGGGCGGACGAAAGGCCGCGCCCGTGCCGGTTCCAGAGGCGTCTTCAATGAACAGATAGTCAACAAATTTCCTTTTGTATTCATCCCACAAAGTTCCCAAGCCGGCACACTCCGGATGGCGGATATCGTCGAATACCAGGGCGCCTCCGGGCGCCAGATGCTCAAAGGCGATGTCCAGGTCCAGCCGCGCTCCGTCCGGGGTGTGGTCGCCGTCCACCAGGATCAATTCAAACCGCGCGGGATTCCGCGCGTCGCGGAAAAACCGGGGCAATGTATCGTGCGAATTTCCGGAGATCAGAATGGGTTTAGCGGTCACGCCAACTTTTGCCAATTCGGCCCGCACAAAATCAGGTCCGGGGTTGGCCGTGCGGATGCCTTTCTCCGGCGCCGAGCCGTAATCGGCGATCCAGAGATCAAAGCCGTACGCCTGGGTGGCCGGCGACTCCGCCAGAACTTGGGACAGCGACCGCCCGCGGCGCACGCCAATTTCCAGGTAATGGGCCGGCTGAAAGGTGTGGGCGTACCAGTTGAGGAACACGGCCGCGTCGAACCACGGCGTGGCGTGATCGGAGTATCGCGCCAAGTTGCGCTCCAGCCAATAATCCATTTCCAACCGCGCGATGATGCTGCGGACGCGCTCCTTCACTGTCCCTTCGCAAAGCGTCTGAAGGACGGTTTCCGAATCAAACTCACCCTCCGGCGATCGGAACTCGCCGCGCAACGGGGCGGCCAGGGCCGCGACATAACGGGCCGTCAAGTTCTTCTTAAATTCCGCGGCTTCCGCCGCAACGCCGGCCAGATCGAGCGCGCACACCCTTTCGAATGCATGCCGGAATCCCTCCCGTGAATTGACCAGGACCGAATGAGGAAAGCCTTCCAGCGTGTGAGTATGCCGGTCGGTATCGTTGATGATGATGCCGGGAATGCCATGCCCGTTGGCGAACAGGCTGGCGTGGAGCCGGGTCGTAACCACCAGATCGCAGCGCCGATAAATATCGTGCAGATCCTCGTAGAATGAGGAAAACAGCACTGGAATTTCGCGTCCCCGCAACGCATTCAGGAAATGGAAATACTCGGTCTTGTGATGGGCGATGACTTCAACACGGTACTTTCCCGACAATTCCAACAAAGCCTCCCGAGCCAGCTTTGCTTGCGACGCCGGGCAAGATTGATTCACCAAGCCGGTCTCCTCCGGCAATTGAATGGAAAAGCCGATCCGTTCGATCCGCTTGCCTTTCGGAACCTCCTTGACGCGAGGGACGGCCAGAAGCGCCGGACAATTCAGGTGAATATAGCCGAGTCCCTGCGCCGAAAAGTAGTCGGGCCTCCTGGCAGTGCGGCCAATGATGACGCGGGCGTTCCTGAAAATGGTCGCTTCCGGCGCCTGGCCGATGTGTTCCGCCACGTAGCTGTTCTCGTAACCCGCCCCGATCAGATAAACCCGGTCCTGCAAACCGTTGTCAATAATCCAGCGATAAAGGTCCTTGATCTCGTGGCCGGCCGAAAGCCCGGCGATCACCACCGCATCCACAAAATCGCGGTAGCGCTCCAGGTCCCCACGCGCGGCAAAATTGCCAATCCCCTGGAATTTGCTTTGCGGGAAAAATTCAGGATTAAAATTGTAAAATAAAAAATTGAGCGTTTCTCCCGGAAGCGCCTGCCGCAATACATGAATGACCCCATCCCGCACAAAATCGTCCCCGGGGTTCCAGAGGTTGGAGCCGGATATGACAATGTTCTTAACCCCCGCGCGGGGCGATGAGGATGGCGGGGTGTGGTTCATCAGATCCAGCCCGGGTCCGGGCGCTCCGGGGCGCGCCGCTGCCCGCTGCCGGCCGGGGCGGGCCGGCTAAGTGATATTCTCCTGTTCATGCTCATGCGAAGTTACGGGACTGCCGCAAGCGAATCAATCTGAATGTCGTTGAAGTCGCAAAAGAAGAGAAAACGCTTCGTCTCCGCGCGATTTCCGCTAGTCTCATTCTTCATTTATGAGCGATGCTCCGTCCATCGGGGTCCTGATTCCAACGCGCAATTGCGCGCCTTTCCTCCCCGATCACATCAAGTCTGTCATGCCGTGGATTGATCTGGCGGAGGAAATTGTGGTCGTGGACAGCGACTCGCGGGACGGGACGGTGGAGATGTTGAAAGCGCGCCTGCCGCAAGAGCGCACCACTTATCTGACGCATCCGCCGGGTTTGTATCAATCCTGGAATTTCGGAATCCAAAATATCCGGGCCAAGTATATTTACATCTCCACCGTTGGCGATTCGATCACCCGCGCCGGCCTGGAACACCTGTTGAGAGTGGCGGAGGAGTTCCAATGCGACGCCGTGCTCAGCAAGCCCCATTTCATCCGCGCCTCCGGCGAAGCGGCGCCGGACAGCCGCTGGTTGATTGATCAAATCGTGGACCGCCTGGAGATACGCGGGCCGCGGCTGCTCTCATTGACCGAGCAATTCCTGTTCACCGTCACCAACCTCTGGTGCGCCCTGCTGGGCAGTTCGGCAAGCAATCTCTACCGGGCCGATTGCCTGAAGCAGCGCCCGTTTCCGCTGGAATACGGGACGGCAGGCGACGGCGCGTGGGGAGTCGAGAATATTTTTGACATAACAATTGCCATCACGCCGGAGCGGTTTTCCAACTTCCGCCAGCATGAGAAGGCTTATTCCCTCTCCGATTATTATGTCGAATCGCTGACTTCCAAATTGTTCCTTCTCGCCCAGGCCGTGGTCGCGCGGCAAAGGAAAATCAATCCCGCCATAGAGCCCCTTTTGGCCAATGTCTGCTGGACGGAGCTGGAACAGTCGCTGGACCCGGCGCGTCTGGCTCACCTCAAACTGGAAGCGTATCGCAAGGGCAAAGTGCCGTGGTTCCTCAACCCGGCCGCATGGAAAGCGCGCTCGGTTCGCAACCGCGGCGAGGCCACCGTCGCCCGGATCGTGGACCGGGTTCTGAATACGGGGCGAAAGGACTGAAAGTTCCCGCCCTGGGATGGAGCGGTTAAAGAAATCTGTAGCCAACTGCGACGTAGCGTTCGGCCTCTGGCCGAATCTGTCGAGCCAGAGGCTCGACGCTACAACTTAAAACCGCTCTATAATGCGACCGGGGCAAAACACAATCTGTGTCTTGCCCCGGTCATTGCCAAAATGCGGGCGCGATGCGCCGGGGCGCCGCGGCGCCCCCAGGCTCAACGCGTCAATGGAGCGGGATCATTAATTGCTCTTAATCACGATCGGCCCGGTTTCGTGATTCGTGGCCGAATAAAATCCCCAGCCTTCGTTGTCAATTATCACGCCCTGGAAGGATGGAAGCGCAACCGTGTTGGTCTGCAGATTGAAATCGGCCGCCGTGAATGCGCCGCTCACCCCGCCGGTGTATGAATTCAATGTGATGGCCACTTTGTTTGGTTTATTCGTATCCACCAAGGTGTCCTTGACGGGATTAAACACGATATTAGTGTCAGAAACACCATTAGCCAGATTGTAACTTGTATAACCCTGGTCAACGTCAAAACTGCCGTTCATCCAGGTGAAGATATTCAGCGGTTCATACAGTTTGCCAGTGGCAGACGGAGTGTACCAAAAACCATTGGTGTAGAACCTGTCATTTACAGGCTCTTTATCCCAAGTGACAGGGCTGGAATTGGCGACGATTTCCGAGCCATTGACAGCAAACTGCAGCCAGCCAATAATCACGCCCTTGCCGTGGTAAAGGGAGGCATAGACCGGGATGGCGTTGTCCAGTGTCATTTGAGTGGCAAACGAAGTTGCCGGGGATGTGCCGTCCGCCAGATTCAATACCAGTCCAACGTCCCCAGTCTTCCTGACCGTTACGCTCGCAAAGCTGTAGCCGCCGGGGCCGGTGGCCGGGTTGGCCTCGGGTGAAAGATAGACATTGTAAAGCCCAGGCACAATATCGGGATTCAACTGAACCAAGTACCCCGAGAGGTTCTCGGACCAAAGCTGGGTCGTTCCGTTGTTCGTGGCGGTCACCGTGCCGCCCAGCACACCGGCGCCCGGGCTCTGCAGATCGCTGGTGGCGGCGATTTGCAACTGGACATCCAGCTCTTCCAACTCGCTGACCCAAACCTTCGAGTCCGCCGTCGCAGTCAAACCCGTTACCGCCAGTTGGCCGTAAAGGGGGAACGGCGAGGCGCTTTCAGCCAGATAAAGCCTGCCGGAATAGGTGCCGTTCGCCGCAACCGTAACGGTGACATAGCCGGAGTTGGTCGGCCCCACCTTCGCCGACGTGTCAAAAAACAAGCCTTCATAAGTGCCTGCCAGGCCGGTGTCGTAGAAGGGATTCGGCACGAACAGGGCGGCCAGCGTGCCGTTTGTGGTGTCCACATAGTTATAGACGGGAGCGCTGGAAAGGACAGCGCCGCTGGCATTGGTCCACTTCGAGAAAATCCAGGCCGGGCTTGCGGGCGTGGCGGTCACGGGATAGGTGAAGTTCTCGTTCAACGCTTCATTCTTCTTGATGCCTTTGACCGTTCCCGCGCCGGCCGGGTACACCGCCACAACCACGGAATTCGTCTTGACCAGGATTAAATCCCGGGTGACGGAATTGGAATTGCCCAGAGTGTTGAACGCGACGACCTTAATAATGTTTGTGCCAAGCGCGGTCAGATTCACATTGGTGTCCAACACAAACGAGCTAAGCGCGCCGTTCAATTGCGGCGCAATCGGCGCGCCGCCGTTAACAGTTAACGTGAGGTTGGTCAGGCCGTATTTGTCGCTGGCCGTGACGACCACTGGCTGAATCGGGGCAGTGGATGGGAACACGGCGTTGGCCGCCGGCGAAGTGATGGCCACTTTCGGCGGAGTGAAATCGGCCGCGCCGTTGAGGGAGCCGGCTTCCAGGCTTGTCGTGGTGCCATTCAAATTTGTATGCGCCGCGTAAGTCAGGGTGTTGTTCGCGACCACCGGCACCACCTTGTTCGTGTAAGCGAAAACCGGGCCGGAGGAATTTGTCACTGTCAAAATGATTTCATCCAGGAAAAAGTTCGAGCTGACCGAGTTGGTGTACAGTTTCTCTCCGCCCAAAAGGTCCGCCTTGGTCGAGCCGGTGATCGTGATGTTCGTGCCGGCCCAGGCGACCTCCACGCTCCCGTTCGTCCCGCCCAGCGGGAACGTGGCGTGCGTGGCGTTGCTGGAGTAATTTGGGTCGTCTCGCAGATGGTTGGAAATAATCAACTGCGGAGTTCCATTCGTGCCTATGTTGAGCATAACAAGCGTGTTCGACCCAAAATTGCTGCCCACGATCCCTCCCAGGGAGATGCGGACATGGAACTCGCCCGCGGTCACGGCGTTGTAATTGCTCGTGGCCGCGTCGTACACGGCCGCATCTTTCCAACTGTCGGAAAAAGTCGCTGCCGGGAAGGCGTTGACGATGTTCGAGGCTGTACAGAGGCCCGCGGCCAGAGTCAGACTTCGCGCCAAAAAGGTTTTAATCTTCATATTAGGTACTGGGCTTTTTTGTCTTTTTCTGTCGTTATCCGTCATTACGAAACATAATGATGCGTCAATAATGATGCGTCAATTTAACACACGCAAGAGCCTTGTCGAGCATTTTCTTGCACTTTTTCGCCTTTTTTTTCCGCTGTTTTGCCCGGCATTTTGGCCCCTTTTCGGCCCCTGTTTTTGGCCGTGCGTCAACATTAGCAATTCCAATTTTCTTGTCGAGAACTATTTTTCGCCTTTTTTTGCCCCCAAACCACCGTCAAGTCAAGAGCCGGAACGGGGCGCGCCCGAAAGCAATTCGCAATAAAGCCGCGAAACCGCCCGGGCCGAACGCTCCAGGGAAAAGACACCCGCCACCCGTTCGTGCAGCGCGGCCGCTTCGGCGGCGTCCAGCCCCGGCCGGACGGCCTGCGCTTCCATCGCTTCGGCCAGTTCGCCGATGTTCTCCGGCGTCACCAGCCGCCCGTAATTGCCCGCCCGAAAGCCCTCGGGAATGCCGTCCAGCGCGGAGGCGATGACCGGTTTCCCGCAGGCGTGCGCCTCGCAGACCACCAGCCCCAGCGCCTCCGTGCCGATTTGCGGATGCACCAGGCAATCCAGCGCGTTCATCACCGCCGCCATGTTCCCCGCGTACGGCGTCAGCCACGCCTTGCCGCCCAGGCCCAGCCGCGCGATGTCCGCCCGCAACTTGTCTCCCATAGTCCCCCGGCCAATTATCAAAAACCGCGCGCGCGGTATCCTCTCATGCACCCGCGCCGCCGCCATCAAAAACTCGCGCTGCCCCTTCCCCCGCGGCCAATCATAGCCCCCCGCCACCGCAAACCCGAAATCATCCGGCCCCAGCCCCAGCCCGCCCCGCGTCTCCGCCGCGTCGAACGGGCGGAACCGCCCGGTGTCAATCCCGCCGTAAATGACATGAATCTTCCCATGATCCCCGCGGAGCGGCGGGCGCCGCCGCCGTTCCGCCTCCGGCGAATCCGGCTCATAAACCCCTTCGCGCAGCACGCGCGCCACAAATTTGGAAACGGCTATCAGCCCGTCGCATTGCCCAAGCAAAAAATGGCGGCTGGCCGGCGAAGCGGGGCTTTTGGCCAAATGCCGCGTGAGCACGATCGCGGGTTTTGCGCCGGACATTTTTGCGGCCAAAATCGCCGGCCAATAGTCCCGGCCGTGATGGCTGTGGACGATTTGAATTCCCTCCCGGCGAATCAACCGGGCCGCGCGCACTATAAATTTTAGTTTTGACGCCTCATCCCCCGTGTCAAAGAACGGCACTCCGGCGGCCTGGATGACCGCGGAAAAATCCCGCCCGCCCGGTCCGGCCAGGATGACCCGCAAACCGAGACGATGCAGGCCCGCCGCGAGTTGGACGCATTGATCGTCGGTCCCGCCGCCATTGAGCAGGGAGTTCAGATGCAGCACCCGTTGGGCCGGCGGGTTCATCGCGGCAGGCCCTCCCCGGCCGGGCAGAATCTGAGGTGCCAGCACAACAACGCATGGTTGACCTGCCAGGCATTGCGCCGGCGGGCCGACCCGGACGCCAGGAACAACAGGCCGCTGCACAGCCAGTTGGCCGCCAGACGCACGACCAGTCCCGGTCGCAACACCGCCCGCGTCCAGGCGGAATGGTGCTTGGCGAAATAAGTGTAACGCGAGCGCCAGTATTCGATGCGCGCCGCGGCTTGGACCTGGCCGGCGCTCCCGCCCTGCTCGTGCCACACTTTCACTTGCGGCAGGTGAAACACCTTCCATCCGCGCTCCCGAGCCGCCCGGCAGAAATCCGTCTCCTCAAGGAAGAAAAAGTAGCGCTCGTCCATACCGCCAACGGCCCGCCAGACCGCTTCCCGGACCAGCATGAACGCGCCGATCACCGACTCGACTTCCACCGGCTCCCGGAACTGCTGTTCCTTTCCGGGAAATCGCTTCGGAAAAACCCGCCGAAGCAGCGATTTGTTCAGCAACTCGGTGGCGAGCGTCGGAAAATTGGCGATGGAATTTTGCCGCGAGCCGTCCGGGCTGAACAACTGCGCCCCGGCGATGCCGCAGTCGGGATGCGCCCGCATCCATTCCACCGCAAGCCGCAACGAATCCGGCTGCAGCCGCGCGTCCGAATTGAGCAGCAGGAGGAACTCGCCGGCCGCCTGGCGCGCGCCCAAATTGTTCGCCCCGGCGAAACCGAGGTTCCTTTCCGAGCGAATATACTTGACATCGCAAAATTCGCGCGGCAGCGCTGCGGCGGTGTCATCCGTCGAGCCATTGTCAACTATAATCATTTCCTTCCGCAGGCTGTCCCGGCTTTCATGCACGGACGCAACCGCCGCGCGGGTCAGCGCGCAAGTGTTGCGGGTGATGATGAGGATGGAAACCGTGTCAGGGGCGGGCGGCATATTGGGTTTCGTCGCGGCGGGGCGCGGCATTGCCGGCGGCGGCCAGCCGCGCTTCGCGGGCGCGCGCATAGCGGAGGAATGTGTAAAACGCCGTCATCCAGGCAATCGTAAAACCCTGCCAGCCATCCAGAAACCCAAGTCTCAAACCGTACCCGCGCGCGAAGCGCCACACCGGGCGGACGGCCATATCGGCCACGCCAACCCTTCGTCCCTGCTCCTGGCAATGCCGCGCAAAATCGTCCGCGTAAGCCACCGTCTTGGCCACTTGTCGGTTCAGCGTCTCCATGCTGTAATGCAGCAGGTCGCCCCGCAACTTCCCGGTGGCGCCGTCCACCTGCAAGACGCAATGCGGATCTATGCCGGTCCAGCGCGCCTTGCCCCGCTGCCACAGCCGCGTGCAGCGGTCCGGATACCAATCCCCATGCCGAATCCACCGCCCAAAATAACAGGTGCAGCGCGGAAAACTGTAGGCGCCGCGGTCGGACCACGAATCCGGGAGCGCCAGAATTTCATCGCGCAATTTGTCCGAAACCGCCTCGTCGGCGTCCAATCCCAGAATCCACGGCTGGGCGGCCTTTTCCATCGCCGAGTTCTTCTGGGCGATATGGCCTTTCCAAGCCTCCCGATAGACCTTCGCGCCATGCGCGGCCGCGATCCGCTCCGTCCCGTCGCTCACCTCCTCGTTCAGCACCACAATGATCTCCGAAGTCCACTCCGCGACGCTCGCCAGCGCCTGGCCGATCCGCCCCGACTCCGCGCCGGAAATCATGCAGACAGAAATGGGCAATTTAGTCACTGCTTTGTAGCGTCGAGCCTCCGGCTCGAACGGGTCGTTTCTTCCCTGGTTTGGCAGGTTTTATCAAAGTGACTGGCGGGTTATGCCGGGCGGGCTTTTGTTCAAGGGCCAGGCAAGGCATGGATCCTTTCTTCATAAACTTCATAAACCAAGCCTGCTGTTTGACCAGGCCGGATGTGCGCGACAGACGGCGGTAATGCGGCGCAAGAGTAAGCACGGCCTCGATCTGCCGCCACGCATCGCGCTCGGACAGATTGGCCAATTCATCCCGCTTAAGCTCATCCAGCATGATGGCCGCCTCGCGCCATTGCTGCATCCAGCGCCGCTGTTCCGCCCGTGTTGTCGCCATCTTCATGCCCTCCAATGTACCACTCCCTCCCCGCCAAGTCAGTCCTCTTTTTGCGCAAGTGGCTAATAATCATGGCTTTACATTTACAATAATGTTTTTACATTTTTCCGTTGACATTCCCAGCTTATGCTCTACAATTGAACCAGCATGATAAGGCACGGAACAAGGCAAAAGCTGAAAGCTGAAATGCTGAAAGCTCAAATGGGTCAGTGCGGGGCGAAGCGAAAGGCGGGATTTTCCCGCCATTGTCGAACGGGGAATTGCGGGCTTAACGCAAAGGCGCAAGGGCGCGAAGGCGCAAAGAGATATTTCCTTCTTTGCGGCTTTGCGCTTTGGCGGCTTTGCGTTAAATTCCTCCAACCCTTCAAGAAAGGCAGGCCGAGATTGGGGCTGATTAAGGTTAATTAAGCCTAATTATGCCTAATTATACCTAATTTCGCCTAAATTAAACGGAAAGCAACATGCAAACCGCGCCCGCCAGTTTTTTCAAGCAGTCCGAATCGGCCGCCAAGATCATCGTCGTGGATTTGGGCTTTCTCGGCGATTCGGTCCAGCTCGTCCCCGCCTTGTGGGAAATCAAACGGCATTATCCCGCGGCGCAGCTTCACACCTTGTCGGCCCCCGTCGGCGCGGCATTGCTGGAACTGGCCCCCTGCGTGGACCGGGTCTGGGCGTTTCCATTGACGCCGCAAAGCCCGGCGTGGTGGCGGCATTGGGACATTATCGGCGCGCTCCGCCGGGAAAAGTTTGAGGCGGCCTTCAATTTCAGCGGCGCCGACCGCTCGATTTTCCTCACGGCGCTCACGGGCGCGAAGTGGCGGCTGGCGCATGAGGGCGGACGCCGCCATTTTTGGAACCCCTGGCTGATCGCCCACTGGGTGCCGCGCCAAAGCCGCGAAATCCCGGTTTTCGAACAGCGGCGGCAGGTGCTGGCGGCGGCCGGTTTTACCCTCGCGCCGGCGCGCATTGATTTGCGCGTGCCGGAGATCGCGCCGGATTCCGCGGCGGCCGGCGTTCCGGCCAATTCCATTCACTTTTCCATCAACGCCAGCTCGCCGCTCAAGGAATGGCCCCTGGATAACTGGGCGGAACTGGCCGGGATGATTCTCAAAAGCGATCCTTCGGCGCAACTGGTGGCGACCGCCGCGGCCAATGCCCGCGAGTCGGCGCGCTTGGACCGGCTGGCCGCCGCCGTGCCGGAGGCGCGTCTGCGCTGTGTGAAGGGGCTGGACATCGGACAACTGGCGGCATTGCTGCAACGCTGCCGGCTGCACCTGGGCGCCGATTCCGGCGTGCTTCATTTGGCGGCGGCCCTGGGAGTTTCCACCTTCACTGTCTTCCGCAAATATCCCGGCTTGAAGGAATGGCTTCCGCCCGCCGGGCCGCAACACAAGTACCTGGCCGCCGGCTGCCGGTGCATTGAGAGCGGCGTGGACGATTGCAAGGCAGGGGAAGTGTCCCAGTGTCTGGCCTCCATTTCCGCGGCCCAGGTTTTTGAAGCCATTCGCCCGCTGCGGCCCATTGCCGCAAGGAATCTTAACCTTTGAACTTCGCGCCCCTGTGGGCATAATAGCAACGCGCATGAGCAAATTCCTTTTTATGCTGTGGAAGTTAAACCGGCCCTATCGGGGACGGTTTCTTCTGGGGGTGTTGTTTGGGATATTAAGCGGGGTGGGCCAGCCGCTCATGTATGGAACGGTTTTCTTGGTGGTCAGCGCCCTGTTCTCCCCAGATGCCCTGAGCGGCATGAATGTTCTCAAGGCGTCCAAGACGGCGTGGTATATTCCGCATTGGGCGCCGGCGATGCTGGCCCATTTGCAGCAGGCGTTGACCCAATACGCAAGCGGCTCCATCGGGTGGAGAATCGCCCTCGTCGCCCTGATCCCGCTGGCGGTCCTGCTTCGCGGCGCGGTGGCTTACCTCAACTCTTATATGATGGGCTGGGTGGGCGTGCGAACCACCTGCGATTTGCGCGCCCGGCTTTTTGAACACCTGCTCAATCTCCCCTTGAGCTTCTTCACCCGCAACAGCACCGGCGAACTGATCTCGCGCAACAACGACATCACCATCCTCCAGAATTTAATCGGCGTGTCGCTCGTGACGGTGATCAAGGAACCCTGCACCCTCGTGACCCTCGTGTCCGGGATGCTGGTGCTGGATTGGAAGCTCGCGATCATCTCCCTGCTCGTCTTTCCCTTGTGCGTCATTCCCATCACCGTCTACAGCCGCAAAGGCCGCCGCGCCAGCGCCGCCATCCAAACCGAGGCGGCCGCCCTGGGCAGGGTCATGTACGAATCCTTCACCGGCAACCGCATCATCAAGGCCTACAATTTGGAAGACCTGGTGGTCAAACAATTCAAGGCCACCCTCACTACCTTCCGCAGCAACTTCATGCGCGTGGTCCGCGCCACGGAATCTCCCGGACCGCTGATTGAATTCGTGGGGTCCATCGGCCTTGCCTGCATGTTTCTCTATCTGGCCCGCCGCGGCTCAAGCCCGGTTGATTTTCTCACCTTTGTCACCGCCCTTCTGCTGATGTACGCCCCGATCAAAAACCTGGTCCGCCTGCACAGCCAGTTGACCCAGGCCCAGGCCGCCACCCAGCGCGTCTTTGAACTCCTCGCCACCCCCAACACCCTGACCGGCCCCGCCCAACCCGTCCCGTTGCGCGCCGCCGGCGCTGAAATTCATTTCGACAACGTCAGCTTCGGCTATCCCGGCAGCGAACGCCCGATCCTCGAGGACCTCTCCTTCACGCTCCGGCCCGGCGAAACGAGCGCCATCATCGGCGGGACGGGGA
>Ga0187871_10003418_pt1 | contig 12351 bp, 13 predicted proteins | sample June2016WEW_16_1_FD_132988 | JGI IMG/M metagenome (GOLD analysis project Ga0187871, IMG submission 132988) | Peatland microbial communities from SPRUCE experiment site at the Marcell Experimental Forest, Minnesota, USA - June2016WEW_16_10 | ecosystem: Environmental > Terrestrial > Soil >... | reverse complement strand
CTTCGAAGCCGACGCAGCAGCGCACGTTGCTCGAACGTTAACGGCATTGACATTTGGTCTCCTTCACCTCTCAATAAATCAATGTTGACTCACCGAGTGATGCGCTGACCTATTGAAACCGCCAACAGAAACTTTGAGACGGCCCCAAGCATTTTCAGATTTTGCGAAAGAATACCTGACTTTGATGATCACCCAAGTAGCCCGAACGGACGGCTTGGCGCTTCGCGCCGCCGTCCTCGGGCTGTTGGACTTAACAAGACCTACGACTCAAGAAGATGAGCGTGATGAACTCACATATACGTCAATTAAAGATGAGTGCGGCCTGGCTCCTCCACCAATCATCATCGATTTCACCTTCTTCGAGAGCAGCCGTCCGATTAAGAGCGTGTTCCACGAATCGAGTTGGAAGACGAACACCATGTTCGCCTATGTAATGCGCCAAGCCTTCGGGCCAGACGAAGACTCCGTCTGAAAGCTCAAGAGCGCCATTGGCTATGCCACACACTCGACATACAGATTTTCCGAGGTAAGCCCTCACGATGAAGCCACGACTCAGGTAGACAGACAGAGTCTCTCGCTCCTCAATGTCCCAGCTGGGATCAACGAATGCCAGCGGGTGAGGAAGGCCGGACGGCGTCTCACCTTCCCAGTACCCGATGCGAACGAGGCGCAAAACTATGCTGTCGCAATCCTGTCACGAATGGCGGCAAAGCAGAACTCGCAATGACCGAGCCAAGCGCGAATGCTTGGTTGCAGATTGCCGGTGTCAGGCCGAGGATCAAATTCTTGTTTGGTTGGTTCTCGCCATAAAACTGTGACACTACGACTATGCGAAATCCCTTTCTTCGACTTCGAATGCCTCCGGGTCGTCTACCCATGTCCAGGTGATCCGGTTTGATCTCGCCAGGTTTCCGCCCGGTCAGATAATTCATCGACCCAATTTCTCGCTTCAGGCAGAACCAATTCAACGAGCCAGTCGTGGATCGGTGTACGCAAATCGGATTCCACTGCGCTTATTCCCAAGTTGAGACGATAAGCACGTCCTCTGGGCAACCAACGAACAAAACAATCGAATGTCCGAGCGTGCGGTGCTTCTGTGGTTTTTGGATTGAGTGCCAAGTTACATAATCAATTTTTTCGAACCAAGTTGAAACTTCGGAGGATTTCAGAGGCCAAGACCAGCCACGCGGAAGTTTCGGCTTGGTTCTCATTGTCGCCATGATGCCGCTGTTAATCTCGGCGGACAATCGCAATCACGCTCAGCCCAAGTGTAAATTCGCCAGTCGAAGAACGTTGACGTCGGTCCCGGTTTGGCAATTCGCATTCGGCGCTCATGGAGACTGAAGTTGCAGGCCCGAAGGACTTGTTCTTTTAATGCATCCCGGCACATCGAGGTCATCGGGTGGACCGTTAAACGAACCGGAAACCTCCCCGGCCCCCCCGGTAAGCGCGATGGAAATCGTGAGGGGGCCAGGATTGGCTCGACACCAGTTTTCCCAGTAGAGGATCAAGACCGTCGAACTCTTTGCTCGCAGAAGTATCGAAGGTATCGCCTTCGTGGACATGGGCTCGAGCACATCGAGGTGAGCGCCATCACGTTGAATAAGCGAGATTCGCATCTCTACATGCAACAGGCATCGGTATGCGGAGACGTTGACGACAACGACCGTTCCCGCGACCGACTGGAACGGAGCGCCCTGACGCCCTCCATGGATCGTTAGGTCATTCGCTCGACACTCAGGAGTGTTCGTTGACGCTGCTGCCGTCGCAGTAGCTGCTGATCCCGAGCAATATGTCACACACCCGACTAAGACAAGACTTACCAATGGCAAACTGACAGCTCTGCGCGCCTTCACTATTCGTTACCGTACCCCTCCTCGACAGGGCTTCGTCATCGACCCGCTTAGTGAGTTAACCGCCAATGTCCGGTAGCAGGCTTGTTGCGTCGGGCCTCCGACACAATCAGGTACCTTGTGGCGCGTCTATCCGTTCGAGTTAGCCGGCGTGGTGCAAACCGCGACGAACACACCACGCGTCATACAACTTTTCGTTGAACCGCGGCATCTCCCACCAATGGATTTTCACGCCATACCATTCTGATAAATCTCTTGCTAATCTGCGATGCTCGCGGTTCAACAAGCCGAAAAGAACAACTGCAAGCGCAACTGAAACCAGGCCCAGGACCACACCCACGGGTTTGCCGCTTCCAAACCCGATGCTCGCCACGATAGCCAGTGGGAGGTCGAAAAGGTTCCAAAGAACGCGCACGCCCACACGTTTCAGTTGTGCTGCTGCATCAGAACCCATACGCGGAACCCACATCGCGTCAAAGTCGGCTCTGGCCATGAGAACAATCCTACGTTTACACTGATCTCGGAGCGCCAAGACGCCAGTGCAAGGTGGCAGAACTGTGGCGTCGGGCCTCCGAGGTTTCACGCAGCGTCACCGGAGGATCGGGACCTCTATTCTCAATCTGATGAACTCACCTGCCACTTCGATTCGCCTGGGGCGACCCTGGATTGGCTACTGCATCGTCGCCTTGGTCGTAGGAGTGTTCTCGGAAACCGCGTACATCGCTTACAGCCTCGTTGCCATCGGCCCGAACAGATTTGGCGGGCTCCCCTGGATCAACGGGTTATTTGCAGCGGTTATGGCGACGCTGGATCTTGCCGTGGTGTTCCTGATGTTCCGCCATCCCACCAAACTGGTTCGCGTCATCAAACTTACGGACAGAGAATTGCAGCTTCCGGACCCGAAATGGAGGCACGTGCCCATTTCGGATGTGGCAGGCATCGGACTTGGCAGGTATCAGCCGGTGCTTGGATCCAAACGAAAGGGAACGTGGGCGCCAATCTTTTGGCGGCGAGATGGTACGCATCTTCGCGTGCCCGGCTTGGGGTTGTCAGTGTCCAAGGATTCGCCCGACCACACGATGGTCGCGGATGCCATATGCGAGATCTACCGTCTCATTTCCGCGGCACAAGGACTCAACGGGATACTGGCTGTCGAAGCACATCAACGCAATGCAAATCTGCGCGTCACTGAGTCAATCGTCAGTATTTGGGACCCTTCAGATCATCTATCCATTTCAGGTCCGGCTTAGTCGCCAGTGCAGGGTGGCAGAACTGTTGCGTCGGGCCCCTGACACCAACAAACCCCGATTCTCGCAGACGAAAGAGTCCTCAGAGATTTCGTGGCAACTGCCGGCATTATTCGGGCGCAGTGAATCCAGAGTTCCACTTCCGTAGGATTTGCGTTAGTTGGGCACCTCAGCCATTCGATGACCGCAAGTAACAATCCGGCTTGCGGCGACAAGAAATGTATGGAGGTCGAAGGTGAATCGAAGAATGATTCCGGTGGTGATCGTATTGGCCGGATTATTGCCGTTCGCATCCGGAATGTCGGGAGCGGCGGACTCTCCGCACAAGTCCGGATCCGTAGGGATGGCGCAAGCGAAGAGTCCTACAACAGTGCTGGAGCCGGGCACGATTGTGGGTCACCGGTTCGACAAGTCCTTCAGCCTCTCCCATGGCGCGCTGACTCTCAACCCATATCAAGGAATCACGCCACATCTCTCCTACTCGGAAGAGACCCTGCTGTGGGCGACCGACGGATTAAGTGGAACCGTCGAAGGAGTCGGCTTTGCTGATGTCACGCTAAGGCGATCGGCGGCCAAGATTCAAACCCCGGAGATCAGCTCGCTCGTCGACACACCGTCGCTGGTCGAATTGACGAAAAGTGAAGGTGCTGTTTACTCCTGTCCGGCGGAAACGTTCGGAGAGGGGACGTCGGTCATCCCGGTCAGTCAGGGTTGGTACGCCGTAATCGTCCCGATGAACCCGAGTAAGAGCGACGTCGTCTTTAGTGCCGCGAGCAACGTGTGCGCGCATCTCACTCCGAATACGGTGGGCGTCGCGTACGAGGACTGGTCCATTCCCTGGCATTTGGAAACGCATGCCACCACTGGAACAGTCATTGCGGCTGTGCTGCCAAAGTGCGGTCACGTGATTATGTCAGGCGGTGGCGGCAATGAATTCACGCGCACATTCGAATACCAGGTCGAGGCAGCGATCCTGGACCGAGCCCACAGAACCGCGTGCTCACCCGCCACGGACGTCGACGAAGGTCAGAATTACGCCAGTCCCTCTACGACCCACGGATTCGTTGGTCCATGGATGAATGTTGGGCCCCACGCAGGCAAGGTGATGACACCGGAGGGGCCGAGGCAGCAACCACTCGTGTGAATTCCTTCACGGAGTAAGACACCAGTGCGAGGTTGCGCCCCCGTCACTTCGGGCCGTCGGTAGGGTCCGCCCAACGGATTGAACAAAAGGATTAGGTTGAAACTGATGACGTCTCAATTGATGCGCTTCCAAGCGCTCAAAGACATTATGGGGGAGACGGCAAGTTCGCCACAAACAAGACTTTGAATTGTCGCGCCACCATAGGCCTGAATATCTAGACGGAGATTTTGCGCGACAATATTTCCGGGCGGAGTAATTCGTAGCATGTTGGCCTTGGGGCAAACAGAGTTGCCGTATCCCGTCGCATCGGCGTATCCCAACAAGAACACCGCATTGCCACCTGGTTTGATCAGAGTGATTCTGGGATTTACGGATGGCACCGTGTAATCAGCTCCGAAGGTGACGACCGTAGAGACCAGGTGACTAGAGCCTTCCATCATCTGAACAGTTGGGAATCCATCGAGCTCGCACACCCGAGCGCCGGCGTTCTTGACGAGGAAATACATGCCGACGTTACCGGCCGCGACACCCACGCGTCCTAACGAGATTCGGAGGCGTGACGTAGCGCACCTGGGTGCCACGCTCCGATGCGAAACAGTGGGAAGGTCCACCTTCGTCCACGTCACACCCGCGTTCGATGTTTCATAGGTGGACTGGTACCCATAAGGAATGGGGAGCGTGAGGAGCGCATCATTCGGGTTCAAAGGGGCCAAGTCGGGTGATTCGGTCGTAGCGGGCAAGTCCCGTACGCCGTAAGTAGTAACGCCCGCTCCACCGGCGGTCACGACCAGTCTTGTCGTTCTGCCTTTGGACCCCGGCTGAAGAATCCACCAAGTCACGGGGTTGGCTTCGGTAACATCAGCCACCCGACCTGACTCTGCAGGAGCATCGAGGCTGCAATCCTGCGAAACGTTTAGAGCGGTGACGGTCACAGTTCCACTCACGTCGATAGGTAGATTCGGACGAACCTCACGATCCCAAGTCAAGCCACCGTTATGGGTTGCGTAGAAGTAGATGGCTTGGTGATGTCCAACCGGATAGTCCACGGGTACCACTCCGTTAAGTCCTGAGAACTCTGGTTCACCATAGAAACCGAGAGCGTCATGTCGTAAAGGGAGCGGAGGTGAAAAGGTCAACGTTGACCAGTCGGCGCCGCCGTCTTGAGTTCGCCAGAAGTGCGTGGAGTTGGTCGCACTCGCCCACGGTGCGTAGGCGAATCCTCGTGACGCCGTTGAAAAGACTTCGTTGGTGAGGGCGCACCAGCCTTGAGGATCTGGTGAAACGGTTGACCATGTGTTACCTCCGTCCAAGGTCTTCTGGAGTGCGTAATTGCCGTTGGAACCGATCCCGGTCTGCTGACGCCACCCAATCTGGGAGTTGATGAAACTGATTGTCTCGTCACCAGCATTACTTCCCGTGTCGCCGCCGGGTTGCGTGAGCCAGCTCATCCCTCCATTAATGGTGTGGCGCAGAATCGTCTGCGTGCTTCCTCCATTACGCGCCATTAGCCAACCGACAGATCGTGAGATAAAGGACGCGTCGGTCCAAACGTAGAGGCACGTACCTTTTGGCATTGACTCTGAATTCTTCAGTGGTGGAGTGATGTTTCGCCAGTGGTCGAAATCAGTAGTTATGAAGACCTCGCTACATCCTGTGGTCAGATTCTCCGTGGCGATGACTCCTACGCCATGGCCAACATAAAGAAGATACGTACTCCTAGTGTCCGAGTCCTTAGCCGAAGCCGCGTGTGAGAAAGTAACCACACCGAACAAAGCGAGCGTTGCAACCAAGACACCTGCCATCCGGCGCCTCATCTTGATGCTTGTTCTCCGTCGCCTAATACCCATCGCTGCTGACCTTAGACTGTTCTCCCGCAACATCATGAGGGCCGACCCGCTAGATCGAGCTCCCTGCATGATCGTGACATGAATATCAGGGGCCGGTCCTGTAAAGCACTGACAGTCAAGAAAACGCTATGTCTTATGTCGGTACGCTTGCGCCATGAAGCGAAGTATCGCGACCTGTGTCTTAATCGTCGTTGTCACCATTACCGGATTGGCCGTTCTGACGGCACGGCCCACTACGGCGCGAGCAGGTGCCACAGATTCTCATGTCATTCGAACTGGTGCGATCCTCACGAATACGTTGCTCGGTAGTTCTACCCAGGTGGATCAGGTGGACATGCTCTCGCCAACGCTCGGCTACGCGTTGGCAACACGATATTTAGGGCGAAGTCGTTATCGGTATTACCTCGTTCGAACGACGAACCTCGCTCGTTCGTGGACCGTGCGCAGTGAAATCCCCAGTAACGATGAACGGTATCCAATCTTCACTGACTTCGATACCGTCGACAGCGATCCGATGATTGATTTCGTAAACCGCAACGTCGGCTACGTGCTCGGCCCCGACGACTCAATCTATGTCACAAACAATGGCGGCCTGACGTGGGAGATCGTCGAGCCCAACGACAGTAACTCAAGTTACGGCATTAGCGGATCAACGATGACCGCCGTGACAACGAAGTGTCACACGCCGAGTGCGTCATCGACACCCGAATGCTCGAGCGAATTGACCGGGTACGAGGTCGGATCGACCGTTCCGGAATATTCGAGGATGATCCCGAACTCCAACCTGAAGTATCAGAATGCGGTGTCGCTCTTGGCGGCCGCACCGGATTCTACCCAGATCGTCAATTTGAGCACCGACGGATGGACCACACGTTCGTCGTTGATCGTCACACACGATGACGGACGCACGTGGACGCGACTACTGAACCCTTGCAGCGGTTCTTTGATCGAACAACTAATCGTCGCGAACAACGGCCGGTGGCTCCTTACGTGTTTCCTCGATCACGGCAGTTATCACGGCACTGCGAACATTTTTCGGTCGACGGACGACGGTGTGAGGTGGACAACGGTTCTCGACGACACCGCGCAACGCAACATCGTGGGCGATCTTGGTGGCACGCCGGCGTACTTCTTCTTAAGCGGCAACGACCGCGTGCTGTACGCAGCGTTGATGGGTCCGGCCGGCGGGCTGGCCGTGAGTTACGACGGAGGAACACATTGGGGTGGTGATTCCGCGCTCGGAAACACCGGCGGTTCGCCGGGTTCGCTGTCGGTTTTCGGACCGACGTCCTCGATCTACCAAGTGTGGCAAGGGCCGACCTACGTGACCAGTAACATTCGGACCTGGCACCTACTTCCGCCACTGCCGGCGGGACCCTATAAGGGACTCTCCATCTGCACGAGTAAGCACACTTTGGTCAGCTTGCGTCGTGTGAAGGCTGGCGGATTGCGTTATACCTACGTGGATTTCACCAACGATGGCTCCACCTCGTGCTACCTCGACGGCGCGCCGAATTTGCAGCCACTCGGCGTGAGCTCCGCACCGATCGGTCTTCCGGTGGGTTCCGAACTCGTCACTTCGGACGGCGACTTCGCGATCCTCAAGCCGTTTGGCGGCATCGCCAACTTGTCTTTGTTCATCAATCCGGCATCAAGCTACAAGCCAACGTCGACGTGCCGAGCCGAGAAGGCGAGCGCCCTGCGACTCAGTTTTGGTTTTCCGGCGAAATTCGTACTCTCGCTGGGCTCTCATCCCATTTTCACTTGCACGAAAGTCCCCAGCGTGTTTCTCAATGGTCTGAAGACTGGGCCTGGCAAGCCGTAGAACTTCGCCGCTTCGTGCCAATCTTTCGGACCGAAAGGATTGGCGTCTTCACGGCTACTCACTTCGTTCCCTATCGAAGTTCGATCTTTCAAGACGAACTTGAATCTGAAGTCCGTCAGCTCCGCGAATTTTGACATCCCCAGAAACATGGCTTCCGAGGCAATGTAGCCAATCTTGTAGCCAGAGACTCACTTTCGAAAGGATTTCAGCGGACGTCGGTGGATTCGTAGAGCCCTCCGACCAGGAAATTTGGACGACGACGGACGCGGTCGGATGGTCTAGCCCAATTCCCAAGGTGCCGGGATCGAGACCCGGGCGGCCCACTAACGCCTCGAGAACTGACGGACATCGGTGACGTCAAGTCTTCGGTACTCCTTCTATCGTGAGTTCCCGTTGTCGCTGTTCCTTCAGCCATCTGCCGGCGTGGCGCTTCGCCCAACTCTCGGTGACCCTGCCGCCAAAGATCGAACGAAGCGCCTCTCTATGCGTTAGGGCCATGATGATGTGTCCGACCACGACGATGAAGATGAGCCAGGCGAAAATGTCGTGAACGAAGGTTGCGCCTGAGCGAATGGACACCGGGAAGAATCTGAACCACTGCAGCATCGAACCGGTAACCAACATCACGGGGATCGAAGCCCCGACGAAGATCGCATTGAGTTTCTGGCCCGGGTTGAACTTGTCGGCATCGAGGGGTGACTTTCCTGCAGTCCTTAACCACTCAAGTTCGTCGCGAGTCCAGAAGTTGATGCGCCGTACATCTTGGCGCATCGCCTCTCCCCACGGCCCAACGAGAGAAATAATGACGGGCAGCGCCAGTGAAAGACCCGTCCAGAGATGAATCTGTTCAATGAGGTGTCGCGGGAGCACGACACCGAAGAACGATCCGAAATAGAGCGGGATGGCTGTGAATATGAGGATGAAAAACAACGTCGCGTTGGCCCAATGCGCGGCACGTTGCACTCGATTAAAACGAAGCAGACGCAGGGTCTTCGCCGGAGCGTCGGTAATCGACATACTAGGTCAGGCCCGGGTCCGGGTTGGTCGGCCCCGTCGTGCCGTCGAGCCACCCGTTCGTCGGATATCCGTTCTGCTCCCAGAATCCGGGCTCGACGCGATCAACGACACGGATACCCGAGAGCCACTTCAAGGACTTGTAACCAAACATCGGAGCGACGTAGAGACGAACCGGTCCCCCGTGCTCGGTGGTGACTGGAGCGCCCAACATCGAATACGCGACGATGACGTCGGGCAAGTGGGCCTGGTCAAGGGTGAGGCTTTCGGTGTCGGAGTGGTCGTAAGAGTCGAAACTCACTGCTACAGCACCTGGTTGCACCCCGACGTGTTTCAAGATATCTGCGAGTTGGACTCCTTCCCACTGCACGTCAGGGACTCGCCAGCCGGTCACGCACTGAAAGGTCTTCGTGAACGACGTCTTCGGCATCGCTTCGAGGTCGTCCATTGTGAACGTCGTGGGCCGATCAACTAGTCCGCTCACTTCCAATCGATACCTTTTCCTCGAGATCTTCGGGTAGCTGCCGGTGATCGAATAGATCCGAAAGCGGTCGCCACCGGGTAGGAGACCAGCGATGCCCGATCCGAACACGCTGCCCAGAACGTTTTGCGCGCTATTGCCGAAGGCAACGCCGAGAGCGCCGAGCACCGTGACCCCAAGAAACACACGTCGTCCGACGTTGATTCGCTTCTGCGGACTTTCGGAGTCAACCCCGGAAGACTCAGACGACATGGCAACGACTCATTTCTTCTCGGACCTTCACAAAAGGAGACATCGACGACGCGACGTTCGCAGAGCCCCAAACGTCGTGTCCATGCGCCCGGGACCTTTGACGACGTATGCGTCGCAGGTCCCAGGCAAACGCTTACACGTCAATCTTGGTTCCCGTGATGATCATTCCCTTCACGGTACCGGTCACCGTCACCAGTGCGCCGACTTTGATGTTCTTTGCCGTGCCCATGACGAAGTGGGTCATGGCGTCCCAGTGCACGACGTACGTCTCGGTGCCTTTTTTGAAGCTAAATGAACTGGTCGTTCCCATCTTGGCGTTGATCTTGGTGATCGTCCCGTGCCAGGTGTGATCCATCGTGACGTGGGCACTCTCGGTCGCGCCAGCGGTCGCGGTCGTGAGTGCAGCACTGAGGCCGAGCGACCCGACTACGAGTGCTCCCGGCAAGACGAGGTCGGCAATAACTCTCTTCATTTCCTGTTCCCTTTCTGCACAGTATGCAGTGATGTAGGCACCTCGGACGGTCTCGTCCACTACTACCGTCTGGCGTTGAACAAAAGCGTTACAAGAAAAAATGGGGGGAACCGTCGATCGAACCTCGCGCCGGAAGAGATGGGGATCCAGCTGTCTCAGAATCCGAAAACTCCCCTACGTTCAAACCCTGCGTCGTTGCGATTATTTTCACTAGGTTGCTTAGAAAAAGAGAGTGACGGGGTTGGAACGACGTAGGGATTTGAAGCACATTGTGCGCGATTTTTTGTCTCGCGGGCGTGGTCGGGACACTCCAGGCCCAAACGGATCGCGCGGCTCGATGATTGGAGGCCGTGGTGGGTACACCGTGCTCGGTGTGGTGGCCCTTGGACGGGGTGCGGGTGAATAGTCCCTTCAGCCACGTCGACAACACCGGCAAACTCCGAATGGTCGACGTCTCGAACAAGCGGCGCACCCTTCGCAAGGCCCAGGCGCACTGCCTGGTCGTGACGAAAGTGAAGTTAGCCAACATTGTGCCTCGCGACGACGGTCTTAGCGTCGAGAACGTCGCGCGCGTGGCGGGCGTGTTCGCCGCCAAGAGAACGGCTGAGATTATTCCCTTATGTCACCCCCTTCACCTAAGCGACGTCAATATCGAAATCGTTGAACTCGACATCGGCGTCGAAGTCTCTTCGAGTGTTATCGCCAACGAAGCGACCGGCGTGGAAATGGAGGCGCTCACCGCGTGTGCACTCGCCGCGCTGAGCATCCTCGACTCACTGCGAGCCCTTGACCCGAGCGCGCGCATCGACGACCTGGTTCTCTTGAAAAAAGAGGGCGGTAAATCGGGGAGTTGGGGTCGGCTCGTCGAAGCACCGACGCGCCGTCGCCGACGTCGCTCCTAGCGGGGGCACCGTTAGCATGGTCGCCAGTGGTCACCGTCGCACGTTTCGTAACTGTTCGTCGTTCCGGCGAAAGCGACACTCGTTGTCGCTGAACTCGAACGCACCCGTCGCGGTGACCTTACGCGCACACCCGCGAGCGGTCGAAGGTGACCGGAGTGAGGTTTCTCAGGCGAGCATGCCAACCGCCGGCCCCCTGGTCGATCGTTACGGTCGGGTTCACGACGACCTTCGCGTCTCGGTGACCGACCGTTGCAATCTTCGCTGCGTCTACTGCATGCCCGAGGTCGGCATGACCTTCTTGCCCCACGACGCGTTGCTCAGTTTCGACGAAATCACTCGCGTCGCCACGGTCGCCGCGTCACTCGGGGTCACTTCGCTTCGCCTCACCGGTGGCGAACCGCTCGTTCGAAAGGACCTCGTCTCGCTCGTCGCACGGCTCTCAGACATCGGCTTCAACGACCTCTCGCTCACGACCAACGGCATGCTGTTGGCGCCCCTCGCGAGGCGTCTCGCCGACGCCGGCCTGACGCGCGTGAACATCAGTTGTGATTCGTTGCGAGCCGATCGCTTTGATTCGATTCGACGACGCGGTGACTTGGGGACAGTCCTCGCCTCCATGGATGCCGCCGAGGCCGCCGGTCTCGTCCCGTTGAAGGTGAACGTGGTGATCTTGCGTGGGGTCAACGACGACGAGATTCTCGACTTCGCCGCCTTCGCTCGCGAGACGGGCCGGGTCGTGCGCTTCATCGAGTTCATGCCCCTGGACGCACAGGGCCAGTGGGACAAATCACGACTTGTCGCCGGCCGCGAGATCTTTGAACTGGTGTCGGCGCTGTGGCCCCTTGAAGCCACCGAGCCCGGTGGGTCCGCGCCCGCGCAACGATTTCGCTTCGCCGACGCGGGTGGAGAAATTGGCCTCATTTCGTCCGTCACCCAGCCCTTCTGCGGCTCGTGCAATCGACTGCGACTGACCTCGGACGGCGCGCTTCGCAACTGTCTCTTCTCCGACGACGAACTCTCGCTGCGCGACTCGATACGTGATGGCGCCGATGATGCGCAGATCGCCGAGATGTTGCGAAGGGCGGTCTGGGAGAAATTCCCGGGACACGCCATCAACGAGCCAGACTTTCTTCGACCCGCACGTTCGATGTCGATGATCGGTGGGTGATCCGATGACCTCGACGCTGCGGGACGTTCGGTCGCGCGTGGGTCTGTCGTGAAGTACCGCGCCACCCAGGCTGCGGAGCTCTTAGGGGTGAGTTCCGACACGATTCGGCGCTGGGCGGAGACCGGACGGATCAAGTCGTCACTGGG
>Ga0187871_10003416_pt1 | contig 12352 bp, 8 predicted proteins | sample June2016WEW_16_1_FD_132988 | JGI IMG/M metagenome (GOLD analysis project Ga0187871, IMG submission 132988) | Peatland microbial communities from SPRUCE experiment site at the Marcell Experimental Forest, Minnesota, USA - June2016WEW_16_10 | ecosystem: Environmental > Terrestrial > Soil >... | reverse complement strand
GGTGAGGGCTGGAGATTGTGATATTTTGAGGTTTAGATGGAGGTGGTTGGGGGGTGGGGTGGGGGTGTGGGGGGGGGGGGTAAATGCAATGGTTGGGGGATGGGGGTCAGAAAGACAGGCAGTAGGGAATGGGCAATAGGGAGTGGAAAAGCAGTAGACGACGGAACCGGAAAGCAGAGTCGTGAACCGTGGATCGAGAATCGTGGACCCCAAATCGCTGACCGTGGATCGGAACGGTCCGGGCACACGCCTAACGGATTGAGCTGGGCATGACCTCCGACACCGCGGGCAACGCGATCAGCGCGCAAGCGCCCGCAGCGAAGAAGGCCTGAACTGAAGCTCATGAAATGAGTATGCGCCGGAAGGGGGAAAAGATCGGCAAACTTCGAGAAAACAATTTGCGCGTGTTTTCAGAAGGTTGCAGGAGGTGGGCGGCGGCGGAGGGTTGACATTCAACCAAGGGTACAAGGGATTGGTGGGCTCTTTCGCTTGCTATCTCCGGTCCCCAGATGCGAGGGACCGGGGGGCACGCATTTTGGTTGACTCACCGGCAGATTTAATGCTCGTCTTCCGCTTCTGCAATCTCCAGCGTGTCTCCTCGTTCGCTCTGCGTCCTCTCGATCGTTCCGGCAGGCAGTTCCAGAATGCTGTGCGCCGACAGGCACGCCGACATGCGCCACGGTCCCACTGCGCTGCGCGCCTTCTTGATCTTCTTTTCGCGGTCCAGGTAGACAAGGTCGATAGGGAATCGCATGAAGAACGTATGCACCGATTCGCACGGTGCAATCCACAATCCTTCGCCAGCCGCAAGGCCGTCCCGGCCCAGCAACCCCTTTCTGCGTTTTGGTCCTGTGTGTGCGGCCTCAAGCCGCGTTGCCAGCACCGTTCCGCGCGTCACGTTCGTGACCAGCAGCGGTCCCTGCGGTCCCGCCTGCTCGGGCGGCGATATAAACTCCACCACGCCCTTGGCGAACCTCTCAAACGGATTCATCCGCTTGCCTCTGAGTCCGCGCTGCGCGGCCCTTACTGCTGCGGTGTTGCTGCGCCGCCGCTGTAGCCGCCACTCGCGCCGGCACCCGAGTTAATCTGCGCTCCTCCATTCGCGCCGAATCCACCCGTTGCGTTCTCGATCACCAACGGCTTCTCCGGCTTCATGCTTTGGATCAGCGTCTCCACCGGTAAAGATGCCGGGGCAGGAGGCATTGTGTTGGCCGGCGTCTTCGCGTCCGGCTGGTGCATCTCGATATTCGAGTTCGCCGGGATAAACGGCTCCGTATAATGCAAGGCCGGCAGCGGTTGGCCTGCCGCCATCGGCGACACAATCTCCGGCGTCACAATCACGATCAGCTCGGTGTCATTCTTGGTCTTCTGTTCCGATTGGAACAGCTTCCCGATGATCGGAATGTCGCCGATAAAGGGAATCTTATTGAAGGTATCGTTCGTGCTCTTATCCAGCAGGCCGCCGATCATAAAGCTCTCGCCGTCGGCCAGCTCCACTTCCGTATTCACTTTGCGCGACGTGATTCCCGGCACTTCGAATCCCGAGATGTTCACCTGATTGGTGTAGTCAAGAGCGCTCACTTCCGGCGCCACTTGCAGCCGGATCGTTCCCCGCGGCGTGATCGTCGGAATAAAGTTCAGCCGGATGCCATACTCCTTGAACTCGATGGTCACCGTCGTCAAACCGCCGCTTGAGCCCTGCGCCACCGGATACGGATACTCTCCGCCCGCCAGAAAGCTTGCTTCTTTGCCGTCGGTCGCCATCAGGTTCGGCTCCGCCAGCACTTGGACAATCCCTTTGGTCTCCAGCGCCGAAATGTCCGCGCCTGTGCCGAGGCCCGGGAAGAAGGCCAGCAGGTTTAACTCATTTGAGAACATTGCCGACCCAGCGACTCCCGTGACTCCTCCGGTCCCGGATCCGGCTGCACTGGCACCGTTACCGCCCGCAATCGTTGGTGGCGAGAATTCCGTGGTGGTCACTCCACCCACTGCATTCCCCAGTCCAAGGTTAAAAAGATTGATGCCCAGCTGGCGCGCCCGGCTTCGGTCCACGCTGGCAAAACGCACCTTCAGCAGAATTTGCGGATCGGACTTCGGCACATCCACATCCAGCAGGTTCACCACTTTCCCTGCCGACGACGCAATCTGCACCGCGCGCGATGAGCTCGTCAGATCGTTCACCGTGCCGCGCAAGAAAATGGCGTTGTTGCTGTAACTCACCCGGATTGACTGGCCCGGCAGCTCCGTCCTCAGCTCGCGCCGGATCGCATCCAGGCTGTCGCCGGTTACTGTCGCCTGCTGTCGCACCGTCACGTTGAAAAACTGCCGCCCGCCATGAATGTCCCAGATGATCAAGCTCGTTTCGCCCGCGGCTTTCCCGTCCACCATGATCTCCGTGGGGCTGATCGCGCTGGCTTCCGCAATGTCTCCGAGCCCGATGGCAACCCGCTGGATTGGCTGTGCGCAATCGACGAGCACCGATTTTCCCACCGTCACAGAGAGCTCGTTCGTCGAGTCCTCATAGGTTGATTCTGCTGCCGGCGGCTGGGCAGCCAGCGGCGCCTGAGCTTGGGCGCTTTGAGCCCTTCCGGCTTGTCCGGCGAACAACAATGCCAAGGCCAGCGCGCTCCAAGATACGATGGTGACCCCTGCCTTCGGTTTCAATGCTGTCCCTCAGGTGATCCAAACTTCTCGTCTGTGGTGTGGTTGCCGTTGATGATGGTCATCGAATACGGTTTCGCCGCGGGTTTGCGGGGACCCCTGGCAGCCTTCTCATGTCCCGGCGGCGGGGTTGGGGTGCCGAATAGGTTGCTCATCGCAGTCTCCGGTACCTTCGTCGTCTGCGTATCCAACGGATTGCGCAGCACAAGCTGAATCTTCAGCGAATTGGCCGCCAGGCTCAGCAGTTGGGCCTGCTCCGGTGTCACCAGCAGATTCACTACCTGCACTTGTTGCGGTTTGCCTTCGGCGTCCCTCTGAATGTCGGTGCCTGCTGAGAGAACCTGAATATCCTGCAGAATCGTCTCTGTCACCACGCCCTGGTTCCCTTCGCCCGGCGGATTGCCCGAAACCAGCACGTCCACGCGCATGCCCGGAATAACGAATCCGGCTACACCAACCACTTCATCCACTCTCACTGCGCACGCCCGCATACCCTTGGGAATCGTCGGCGCCAACCCGCCGCCAGAGCCAATACCTGCCAACTGGCTGTCCAGAATCGGCTCACCCTGGGAGATCTGCGTAATCACGCCCCGGCCAATCGCATCTTCCTGCTTCAGAATCGCGCCCTTAGGTGGCGTGCCCCCCAACGTCATCGTAGTCAGGTCCGCCGTCGTCAACACCGCGCCCAGCGGAATGTCCTTCGCCGCCGCAATTACCTGCGTCGTTGACACAGGCTTTGACGCTGCCATCCCCTTGCTCACAAGGCGATACACCAGCCAGCAGCACCCGCCGGCAATCACCGCTGCGACGAGGAAGATCGTCATGAGTCTTCGATTCATTGCTGCTCCGATGGGGCCGGCTCTCGCCGACTCCGTCCTTCATTCCTTGCCATTCCCGTTCCGTCCGGCAAGGCCGCCTTGAAATTCATCTCGTCCGCCGCTTTCGGAAATCAGGAGCCCTTTGTCATCCAGCCTCGTGTCGGGACCGGGCCGCCGAGAATGGTTTCCAGATTCGATTCCCATTTCCGAAAATGCCGCGCACATCGCGCCCACTCCGTTCATACTGATCGAGTTCGGCTCGCAGTGCGGTTTCAGTGTATTCCTTCAAAGCCTTCAAAATCGCATCAGAATCTCTCAGATCTTTCGATGAGGTACCAAAAGTGCTATGGGGGAAAATGCCTCAATGAGCGATTCTGAAATGGACAATCATGTACTCCCGGAACGGAACCTTCCGGCTTTACGCCGCACTCGTTTTTAGGGGCCGTTCGTCGATAAGTTTACCGTGATTCTACTCGGCAATTTGAGGTCCAGTTTGCATCTTCCGTGTTATATCCGCGCTAGTTTTCATGTGCCAAAGTGGGATGGTCCCCGGAGAAAATCTTTCCTGCGCGCGGTCCGAAAGTCATCACTCGTCCGGAGAATCTCAAGGGGGGGCCCCAGCCTTTGATGACGCCTGCGTACACAATTTCGCTATTCAACGAGCGTTCTGATCACGGCCCACGCCCCACCACCATTGCGGCCTCCGCCCTTCTTCATGTCGTGGCTTTAGCCGTCATCTTGTTCGGCATTGCGTACAAGCCGCCCTACGCGAGGATTTCTACGGACCACTATCGCGTGAGGGAGCTCGATCTGGATATGCCTGACGAGCAGGCGCGCTTTTATCCGCCGCACATTCCAAAGCCCGCGTCGAGCCCAGGCGCCCACGCCCCTGCCTCCGCAGGCAAGCCGTCGCTCAGTGTTCCTGCTTTACGCGACGTTGCGCAAGCTCCGCCCGGGCCGCAGACGCTCCTCCAACCTGACCTGGAAAAGCCGATTACGCTCCCGGTTCCAATTCCCGTCCCTCAAGTAGCCATCTGGTCACCCAGCAAAGTCACGGTCAAGAAGGTCACCCCGCCGTTGCCGCAGAAGCCGACTTCTGCCGACGTGCAGCCTTCTGTCGAGCGTCCCAATGAAGAGCTCACCCTGGCCGACGTTAACGTTGCGTCCAGCTTTCATCCCACTTCCCATCCGATCGTGAATGCATCTACGACTTCGCCGGTCAGGGTCCAAACGCAGCAACAGGTCCAGCTGCCGCCGGCGATGTCCTCGAAATCGATCACCCGGCCCACGCCTGCCACGATCCTGTCTTTGTCCAACCTGCGCATGAAGGAAGGAACCGCGACCCTGCCACCGGTGAATGAGAGTGTGGTGGTTCGTGGCCCAGGAGTTCTCGCGGCTGAGGGTAAAGAGGCCTCGCCCGGTACTCCCAACTCTTCAGCCAAACCGGGTCAGGGAGGATCGAGCCCGGGTCCAGGCGGCAATCTGAACAATCAAGGCGCCGGCCCAGGCCAAGGCCTGGCGTTCAAGATCTCCGGCCCCGGCGTAGTTCCCAACGGCAGCCGGGAAACACTTGAACCCGAAGCGGGAAATGGTCCAGACAGCCTTGACGACGCTCAGGCTTCGATGACTGCTATATCCGTACCGAGGGACGGCCACTTCAACGCCATCATCGTCGGAAACTCGATTCAGGACCAGTATCCCGAAACCTCCGGCGTATGGAACGGCAGAATGGCGTACACGGTTTACCTGCACGTTGGCTTGTCACGCAGTTGGGTTTTGCAATATTCGCTTCCGCGCTCTGCTGACGCCCCGCAAGCTGGCGCCAAGGCAACTCTTGAAGCTCCCTGGCCTTACAACATCGTGCGCCCTAATCTCGATCCTGGATCAATCGACGCCGACGCGCTGATGATCCACGGATACGTGAATCAATCGGGACGCTTCGAAACCCTCTCCATCGTCTTCCCGCAGGCCTTTCCTCAGGCTCAGTTTGTCCTTGCTGCGCTTGAGAAATGGCAGTTCCGTCCCGCCACGCAGCAAGGCCAGTCTGCCAAGGTTGAAGTGCTTTTGATTATTCCAGAGCAGCTTGAGTAATCTTCTCCGAACTATCGGCCGCGGTCTGCGGCCGATTCGGATCCTCAATCCGGAGGCGGATCTTCAATCAAGATTCGAAGCCTAAGTCCAAACTCGTCCGCAATTACGGCCGGGTCCCCAGTTCCATGTAGCTCGTACCCGCTGCAATCGGTGTGACCACCGGTGCGGCAACGCCGACAAACTCTGTGAGCGGGCCAACGTCGTCGTCGCTTGCGACCCACACATTGCCCGATCCATCGACCGCGATACCGTACGGGGAGAACATTCCCACATTCACGAAACCGTTGGCGCCGGAGATCGCAACTCCAGCTGCACTGATTTCGCTGATACTGTTGGCGTTGCCGCCGCTGTTCGCGGCCCAAACATTGCCAGCGCCGTCAATGGCGATTCCGTAGGGATTGTCCAGCCCGCCGCCGCTGAATCCGCCCGTCCCGCTAATCGCCGTCGGCGTTGTCCCCGACGTGGAGAATTCGCTGACGCTGCCGGAGCCGCCGCGGTTTGCGGCCCACACATTGCCCGCTCCATCAATCGCGATGCCGTAGGGAGAGTTGAGCCCGCCTCCCTTGTAGAGAGTGACCGTAGGTGGCTGGCCGGGAAGATTGCTGGGCACGGCTTCCGCGATGGGGGACCCTGCCTCACCATAATTCGCTGTCCAAACGTTGCCGTTGATATCGGCGGCAACGCCGGCTGGTTCGGCAAGCACGTCGGATCCATATCCGCTACTGCTTGAGAGAGCCAGGCCGCCCGACGCGTTGGATTCAAATTCGCTCAGGCTGTTGCCGCCAAAGTTGGCTGCCCATGCATTGCCGACACTATCGATTGCGATTCCGTATGGCTCATTTAGCCCGCCGCCCGTGAATCCGGGAGGGCCAGAGATCTTCTGCCCCTGCGAATTGAATTCGCTGAGGTCGTTTCCGTTGTAGTTTGCGACCCACGCGCTGCCGTAAAGGTCAATCGCCACGCTGGTCGGATTGTCCAACCCGGCCGCACTAAAGGGCGACCCGTTTTTGGGCACACCGTTGGAATTGAATTCACTGAGGCTGCTGGTGGTGAAGTTCGGCACCCAGACATTGCCTGAGGTGTCAATCGCGACGCCTTGCGGGGACAGTCCCGTGCCGTCCAGGCCGCCTCCTGCGTACGTGATCGCGATTGTGAAGTCATTCGGTTGGAACAGCAACGTCGGCTGGAATGGCAGATCCGTTGGCAGCAGTCCGTAAAGCGTCGCCGTATTCGCTCCGGGATTATGCGCGATGTTGATCGCCGCCGTCGCGGTTTCCAAGGGCTGCGAGTTTCCGTTCGTCGCATTCGCGAACAGCGTCGTGCATGGCGTTGAAGTTGGGCCTGCCGAGTTTACGCACGCTCCAAGAATGTCCGCCAGGGTGTCGATCGTGGCTTGAGGCACTACGCCGTTGCCGTTAGGTGTTGTCGGCAGCGCTACGCCTCTGCCCAGAGATTCGAGGTTTGTCACCGTTGCGAATGCATTGGGCACGTCCGTCGCTGTTGCCAGGGGAGAGCTCGAACTCGACACATGCGTCGAATCGGTCGCAAATCCGGCAATGGAGTAAGCCGTAGCGATCGTCGAAATCTCATTGATCACAACATAGGGTGCGGACGAAAGCGAGCCGCAGGTACCGAGGGCGGCCATCAATCCAATAGCCGCATTCGCCCCATCCCCCAGCCCTGGATCGCCGCCAATCGCATACAGGTACACCTGCGAACCCGCGCTGGGGCAGGTGAAATCATTGGTAATGCTGAATGTGCCGCCGGATCCAGTCGGGTAGTAATAGTTGCCGTGGCCATCTGAGACGGTGCCGCCGACGTTTTGCAGCAGCGAAACAGCCGCATTGCCGTAGCCGGTTGTGTTGGCCGCATAGAGGTACACGTGGGCCCCGACAATCGGCTGTTGACCGCCATGCACCATTCCGTGCAGCGCAGCTCCAGGAACGGAACTGCCTGACGTCTGATTCGGCGATGTTCCCGGCACTCCGGAGCAGCCGGAAATCATGAGAACACACGTTGCCAGTACAATCGTCCAGGAAATACGCACGGGGGGAACTCCCTTCGTTCGATCGAGTCGCGCCGTTACCCGGTTTTCTCAGACGTTGTTACCGGATTCTCTGCCTAAAGTCAAGCCCACATTCTATGTAGTGCCGTTCGGAATCAGCCGCGGAGAGCTCATATTGTCTACAATCGCGCGGAAGATCGCCGTCAGCTTCGTCAGGTTTTGGTTGCTCGGAGCCGTCGCTTCACAACCCTGGCCGTCGTCAGAGTAGAAGTTCACTGCGGACGAAGCCATTGCCGCTAATGCCTGGCAGGGCTGGTCGCCCGGACCCCAGCTTCCTCCATTGGTCCCTACCGAAGTGCTGTAGGTCTTATCGGACAAGCAGCCTCCCGACGTCGGCGAGCCGTACCCGATTGTGTACACCGTCGTCCCCGCAGTCGCCGCAGCCTGTGCCGCCAGCACCGCCTGGCCGCACATCCCCAGCGCCGATGGGTAGGCATAGGACTGATAGCCTGTGGGGTTGCTGGTCTTTGTTCCTGTTCCGTTAAGAGTGCCCTCCGACGCCATAAGTTGGCTACTTGAGCTGCATGCGCCGGCCGTAGTATTGGCGTTCGAAGCGCATGCCGTCGCGTTGCCATCGGTCAGCAGAATGATGGCATTCTGCGAGCCGGGGTTGGACGCCTGCTGCGCCAGCAGCGCCGTCTGCGCCGCGTAAATCACCTGCGCGTAATAGGTGCCCTCACCGCCCGGCGCCTGGATACCGGCGCAGTTGGATTGTCCGGAGTCTCCTGCCGCGATCACGATGGGCGCAGCCTGGTTCAGGGTCGTCGCTGCGTCGGTCGTCTTGTAGTTGTTCTTGAACCCAACCACTTCGTATGTGTCCGCCGTGGGCAGCGTCGTGTTGGAAGGTGGATCAGGAAATGTGTACGCTACGATCGTCGGATTGCTGGTCGGGCAAGTGGAATCCTTCGACGCAGTAGTACCAGTCACCGCGGGGAAAACGAACAGGCTCACGCTATCCACGTAGTTTGTGCTTGTCGTGCAGGTTTGCCCCAGCCCGCAGGGATACAAATCGTTCAGCAGCGCTTGCACACCTAGTAGCGCGCACGTGATTTGCGTCCCAGTGCATTGGACGCCGCTATCCGAATCGTTCATCGATGCAGTCGTATCCACAATCACGGCTATGTTCCAGGGCGCATTCTGCCCGCCCGCCATGGCCGCCTTTGCGGTGTAAGACACATTCATCTGCTTCATTCCAACCAATCCCCCAAACCAAAGAGGAATCGTCGCGGTCTGCCTCACAGCCATTGAGTTGTAACCCCCACTGCCGCCCGTGGAGGTCTGGCACGGCACATTCAGCGAATTTGACACAGTGCTCAGGCAGAGGAATGACGGCGTCGCCACAGCGTTCGTCAACATTGGGGTCGCGTTCATCCCGTTGGACTGCGCGCTGTAGGTGGTGACGTAGGTTGTCGCAAGGGTCGTGTTTGGCATGGCTGCCGCGCCTGCCAGGACCGCCGAATTCGTCGACGCCACGAGTTCCTGGTACGCGTAATACACATGCCCCGTCTCAATCGAAGCTGCGGCAAGGGCCATCATTGTCGATGCTGTGATCATCACCAGAACTGCCGACTGGCCCCGTTGACTCCTAAGGAACCTGCGTAAGAACGGAACTCTAAACCGTTTCATTTGCAAATTCCTCCTTTCATGCAGCCTCGTCGCCGAAATCTTCGGCGCTCGGTTGCTGGATGGGTTGAATTTGAATGTTGTGGAACGTGGATTCGCACGGCTCACTTGCGGCGCCATCAGCGGCGTCAAGGCAAACTCGAGCGCTCTCAAATTTCTTCCACGGAGATACAGGGCACGCCGCGGCTGTCTGCCGGCGCACAGTTCTGTCAGCTCGGCCGATCGTGATCTCGGCCATCTTTTGCTTCTGAACTTGGAGGAGTTGTGCCGAGCTAGCCGGCTCGCGATTACTCGAGGGACAATTCTTGGATCGCGCCGTCAGCGCGAAGAGGTCAGCGGATTTGTCCTTTTGCGATGCCACCGTGCGCACTCGCGGACACTCCTGCGACCTCTTGGGGAAGGGGTTACTGCAGCCATCATCTTGTCTTGCGTGGTTACCGAATATTGCACTTTCGTGCTATCGGGTGGTTACGTTGGTCATGATTTCCTGCCCGAAGCCACAAAAGACACACGGCAGCAAAAAGGGCACGGGGGATTTCCCCGTGCCCTTTTAAGAAACCACACTTCCTACTGCTTTACTGCGGCCTATGTCGTTCCAGGGGGGATCAGCCGCGGCTCGCCCATATTGTCTACGATCGCGCGAAAGATCGCCGTCAGCTTGGTAAGGTTCTGGTTGCTCGGCGCCGTCGCTTCGCAACCCTGGCCGTCGTCGGAGTAGAAGTTCACTGCCGACGAGGCCATCGCCGCAATCGCCTGGCAAGGCTGTTCACCCGGCCCCCAGCTTCCGCCTTCCGTCGTAACGCTTGCGCTATACGTCTTATCGGACAGGCACCCTCCCGACGTCTCGGCGCCGTAACCGATTGTGTAAACCGTTGTCCCGGCATTCGCCGCAGCCTGGGCCGCAAGCACCGCCTGGCCGCACATTCCGAGCGCCGACGGGTAGGTTGGCGACTCGTACCCCGTGGGGTTGCTGGTATGAGTTCCCGTCCCGTTCAGCGTGCCCTCTGATGCCACAAGTTGGCTCGATGTGTTGCACGCACCGGCCAATGTGTTGGCGTTCGATGCGCACGCCGTCGCGTCGCCGTCCGTCAGCAGAATGATGGCGTTCTGCGATCCCGGATTGGACGCCTGCTGCGCCAGCAGCGCCGTCTGCGCCGCGTAGATCACCTGTGCGTAGTAAGTGCCCTCACCGCCCGGCGCCTTGATCCCGGTGCAGTTGGATTGTCCTGAATCTCCTGCCGCGATTACGATGGGCGCGGCCTGGTTCAGAGTCGTGTCCGCGTCCGTCGTCTTGTAGTTATTCTTGAACCCAACTACCTGGTAGGTGTCCGCCGTTGGCAGCGTCGTGTTGGAAGGAGGATCGGGAAATGTGTACGCCACGATGGTCGGATTGCTGGTGGGGCAAGTGGAATCCTTTGACGCTGTCGTGCCCGTCACCGCCGGAAACACCAACAGGCTCACACTATCCACGTAGGTCGTGCTGGTGGTGCAGGTCTGGCCCAGCCCGCATGGATATAAATCGGTGAGCAACGATTGCACCCCAAGCAGCGCGCAGGTGATCTGCGTTCCAGTGCATTGAACGCCGTTATCCGTGTCATTCATCGAAGCGGTGGTATCTACGATCACCGCAATGTTCCACGGCGAGTTTTGACCGCCCGCCATGGCTGCCTGCGCCGTGTACGACATGTTCATCTGCTTCATGCCGACCAGTCCGCCAAACCACAGAGGAACCGTCGCGGTCTGCGTAACCGCCAATGCGTTATATCCACCGGTACCGCCAGTCGAGGTCTGGCACGGCACACTCAGCGATTTTGACACGGTGCTCAGGCACTCGAAAGTTGGCGTGGCCGTATCGTTCGTCAACATCGAGTTCGCATTCAATTGACCCGTTTGCGAACTGTATTGGGTCACGTAGGTTTTCGCAGTGGTCGTGTTCGGCATGGCTGACGCGCCTGCCATCACCGACGCATTCGTCGACGCCACAAGCTTCTGGTACGCGTAATACACATGCCCCGTCTCAATCGAAGCTGCGGCCAGTGCCATCATTGTAGTTGCTGTGATCATCACCGCAATGGCCGCCTGGCCCTGTTGATTTTTCAGGAACCGGCGCCCAAACGAATTTCCGAACCGTCTCATCCTCATGGTTCAATTCCCTCCTCTCGCACAGTCACCGCCTTGAATGTCAGCGCTAACCCGTCCATCACGCTGGCTTGCGGTGCTGGGAGCCACCCCTTCGCAGCCCGAACCTTGAACACTGCGGATGTGCTCGCGTCCCTTTCCCCAAATCCATTCGTACAGGGAATCGAACTTCCGCAGGTTAAACTCTCAAGGGCAAAGCCGCGTCGCTGGGGAAGTCATGCACTTTGCTTACGAGGTGAATTACGCTTTCGTCCCGGAAATGTGTCACCGTGTGATCTTGTCGATTCCACGGCGGCCTTCCCAGAAGCTGGGGATCTCATGTAATGATCTCGGTTCGGGGGTAATCGGAGAATTGCACTTTCGTGCTATGCGGTGGTGACCAGGGTACTCAAAGAACTAGGGGCTGTAAGTTAAACAAAAAATTGGACAAACCGGGCATCACTTGCTCGCATGCCATCTGCACCCCTCCTTCGATCCGTTTCTGCCGCAGGCTTTCGCAAAAAAGGGTACAGGCTTTCCGCCCGTACCCTTTAAAAGCTACTGCAACATCTCTTCTTTTCCCGTGGGAAGTCGTCTTACGTCGTCCCATTGGGAATCATGCGCGGAGTGCTCAGGCCGTTCACGATCGCTTGGAAAATCTGCGCCAGGCTCGTGAAATTCGCGTTCGCGGGGGAGAGCGCCGGGCAGCCGCCTGAATTGTCGGAATAAAAGGTGTTGACGTTGGAAGCCATCGCGGCAATCGCGTTGCAGGGTGTCCCGGAATAAGGACCGCTCGGCCATGCCTCTGCGCCGTCTGTGGAACTGGCGGTTGTGGTGTACGTTTCGTCCGTCGTGCACCCCGTAGTCTCGGACCCAAAACCAATGGTGTAGACAACTGTTCCCGCGGCTGTAGCCAGTTGTGCCGCCTTAACAGCCTGCCCGCACTCGCCCAACGCCGATGGGTAGGTGGGGGACT
>Ga0187871_10003414_pt1 | contig 12357 bp, 10 predicted proteins | sample June2016WEW_16_1_FD_132988 | JGI IMG/M metagenome (GOLD analysis project Ga0187871, IMG submission 132988) | Peatland microbial communities from SPRUCE experiment site at the Marcell Experimental Forest, Minnesota, USA - June2016WEW_16_10 | ecosystem: Environmental > Terrestrial > Soil >... | reverse complement strand
ACGACCCGGACCCGGACGACCCAAAGGCACCACCCGCGGCCCGGCACCCCGCTACCCGATTCCCAAGAAAAGCCGCATCAAGAACAAACAAGACGGCACTGCCGAGACGGTCACAGGTTAAAACCTAAGCTAAGGAGCGTGATCCCTAAAGAGCGCAGCGGTGTCGGCCGGCGGCTTTAAGGTCTTCACGTTTGACCTGCACTTATCTTCACGTTTCGGTCTGACATTCTGCGTGGTCGGCCGCCGCGGGCTGGATGTGATGCCGCTTGCGCGCTGGGTGCTGCCTGTCCGGTTGTTTGGGGCAGCATGTCATGCCCTCCGCGCCGTGCCGTGCGGGCTGTGCTGGCGATGACCGTGGGCTGCTCGCTTGGGTTAGGGCGGTGCGGTGGTGGCGGCGAGGCTGGCGAGGGTCTTGCGGCGGCGGCGGCGGGTTTTCGGGGGCAGGCCGGCCGCGGCTCGGCGGGCGTCGTCGGCCTGGCAGGTGTCCCAGGCGGTCAGGATCCGCTGGTTGCGGATGGCCAGCAGGCGATCTTGGCCGCTGCCCGGTTTCCTGTCGCGCGGTGCGCTGTCTGTCATGGGGGAGTGGTGCCCTGCGGATGGGGTGCGGGCAGAGTGAAGTGCCTGGTCAGTGCCGTTAATGTCGTCCGGTAACTGCGGGACCGCGGTGTTTGCCCGGAGTTGAGGCGCGGGCGGGGGATTCCGGGTTCGGCGTGAATGACCTGCCGGGCTGGAACCGGCCTGTCATCCGGGTCGCCTGCGGCGGGGTGGTGGCCGTGAATTCGCGGGAGCACGCTGACGGCGGAACCTCGTACGCGCGTTGCCGGCCTGGGCGTGGACGTCACAGCGGGCCGAGATGGGGACATGCCGGCATCGGGATGCACGGCCTGGTCGCGTTTGGGGGACTCAACGGATCCGCAGACGGAGACTGCGCCGCCGGATGACCCTGCACCGAGGTGTCCGTGCAGCGGGGAACCTCACTGGCGAGCAATACTTGGCTGGTGAATACTTCCAATCAAGATAGTATCGCGTAGAGAAGTATCCATGGTACTAGTCTTAAAGGGCAGTTATGGCAGGCTTCGTGGGACGGCGGCGCGAGCTGGCTCGGCTTGACGGGATGCTCGCTGAGGTCCGGGAACTGGTTGGCTCTGCCCGGCCCGGCAGGTGTGTCATTGTCCGGGGGCGTCGGCGGATCGGCAAGTCCGCGCTCGTTGAGGAGTTCATCGAGCAGCAGCAGGTGCCAAGCGTGTTCTATACCGCTGAGATCGGGTTCGGCGGCGAGCCGCTGCGAGAGTTCAGCGAGGCGGCGCGTATCTCGGGGCTGCGCGACGCGCAGGTGTTCGGGGAGGCGGTGCCGGGGAACTGGGCCGCGGCGCTCCGCCAACTGGCGGGAGTGCTCCCTGACGACGGGCCGAGCATCGTCGTCCTGGATGAACTTCCCTATCTGATGGATCCCGATGGGGCGTTCGAGAGCGTGCTGCAGCGCTCATGGGACCGGGAGCTGTCCCGCAAGCCGGTGCTGCTCATCCTGGTGGGGTCTGACCTGTCGATGATGGAGGCGCTCACCTCCTATGGCCGTCCGTTCCACCAGCGCGGCACGCAGCTGAAGGTAAGACCGCTGAATCCGGCTGACGTCGCGGCGATGGCCGGGCTATCCGCAGCCGAGGCTTTCGACGCGGCTCTGGTCACCGGGGGCCTGCCGATCATTTGCGCCCGGTGGCGGCACGGCGAGGACACGCGGTCCTTCCTGGCACGAGAGCTGGCCAACCCGGTGAGCCCGCTTGTGGTTTCCGCTCAGCTCTCGCTCGCGGCGGAGTTCCCGGACCAGGCGCAGGCACGGATGGTCCTGGCCGCGATCGGCAGTGGAGAACGGACCTTCACCAACATCGCCCGTGCCGCCGGGGGCATCGCCCATTCCACCCTGACCCGCGCTGCTGACCTTCTTATCAGAAAGGGCGTTGTGGCAGGGGAACTGCCGGTCAGCCTTTCACCGTCGAAGGAACGCCGGTACCGGATCACCGACTCCTACCTGCGGTTCTGGCTCGCCTTCCTCGGCCCGCACCTAGCCGAGGTGGACCGGATGCGCTCGGACCTGACGTTGACCCGGATCGAGCGGAGCTGGACTGACTGGCGTGGCCGTGCCGTCGAGCCGCTAGTCCGCGAAGCGCTCGCGCGCCTGCTGCCCGCCCAGGGCATCCCCGCCGCGCCGGTGATCGGCGGTTACTGGACGCGCAGCAACGACGTCGAGATCGACATCGTCGGCGCTGACCGGGAACCTGTCGCCAGGCAGTTGCTGTTCCTCGGCTCAGTCAAGTGGCTGGAGACAGGCCAGTTCGACGCCCACGACCTCCTAGCGCTCCAGCGCCACCGGGACCGGGTCACCGCCGACCCGGTCCCGCTCATCGCTGTCTCCCGCTCCGGAACATCCACCACACAGGTAGACGCCGTCTTCACCCCAGCCGACCTGGTAGCGGCCTGGTAAACCGCCCGCCGTGCCGTGCACGACCGGCTAGGGCGGCTTCCGGTCGCTGTGGCCTTGAGCGGCTCGCACTGAGCGTGACTGGAGGAGCACCAGTCGGCACAATGCGGGCTTACTTTGGCCTGAGACCACGGTTCCCCGCCAGTAGGCTGGTGATTTTAGTGGTGGCGGCGGCTTAGCAGCTCAATCAGCGCATCCAGAAATAGAGCCTCGCGGCTCAGCCCGTCGGCTGCCATGCGGAGCGCCTGCTCAGTTACTTGCGGCGGCTCGCCTGCCCACAGTTCCTCGACGACAGCCTGGTAGGACGCCCGCTTGTGTCGCGGGATTCCGCGTCCGGCCAGCCACAGTTCGGTGATCTTGGCGCGCCCCGACGGCCCGGCCGCGTCGAGGGTTCCGGTGCCCTCCGCCCGGTCGTGGTAAAGCGGGACGGCGAGGTGCCGCCGTTGCAATGCCTGCTGGCATCGGGTGTCGTCGGAGATGACGTCGTCGGGCAGGTCCCGGAAGTACCGGTTATGCGGCTTCTGGCTCGCGGCGGCGAGCACCGCGGGAAACTCGCGCATCTCGCCGTCCAGTTCCGACAGGAGACGACGGCGCAGGCGCCTCGGCAGGCTGGCGCGGTCGGCGGTCCAGGCCGCCCACGCCCGGATCACGGGTGCCACGTCGCCCGCGAGCCTGGTCGGCAGGACCAGTTGCATCGGCAGTACGTCCCGGAGGAGCCGCCGGAAGAGAAGCGGCCCGGGCCGCAGCGGGTCCCGGCCGAGGTAGTCCGCGCAGAATACGACGAGATCCCGCGGCAGGAACCGGGCGACCACGCCGGTGAGTGCCCGGCCCTCCGGCGAGCGGTAGAACTCTGCGACCAGGCGCTCGCGTTCCCCGGGCGGCCAGCGGCCGGCGGTGGTCCCGCAGGGTGCTTCCGTGGCCTGGCCTGGCCTGCGCATTCGGCTGCGGCAGCCAGTTCCCGTGCGCGCTGATCAGCCAGGACCGCGAGCCCGAGCGTGGTGCGGTAGTCCTCGGAGTCACGCTCCGCCCACGGCGCCGGGCCGTGCTGCGCGAACGCGTCGAGCCCCGCCCGCAGCAGCCCGCCGGCCTCAGCCGAGGGAACCTCACGCAGATCAGCGCCCAGCCGACGGGCCAGTCCCACTGCGTTTCCGGCATCCAGGCTGCCCTCCTCTTCCAGGAAGGGGGCGGCCAGTGAGGACACCGCGTCATGCCAGACCGTGTCTAGCCGCGCTATTACGGCATGCCGGTTTCCCCTGGTCGGGTAGCTGAACTTGCACAGGAGCACGGTGGACTCCCGGAACGGGTCGGTCGCCACCCAGCACTTGCCGGGGATCGCCTGGCCCAGTTCGGCCGCCCAGGCCGGCGCGGTACGCCCGGCCACGTCAGCCAGGGTCCTCGCATGGTCCCGGACGGCGGAATCCGGGCCTGCGACCGCGAACGCACGCAGGATCCCGACGGCAAGCGGAGCGCTGCTGGCGGCCAGCGCGTCGCTGATGTCCAGGCACGCGTCACGGAGCCGGTCGCCGGCGACTGCCCGCACTTCCAAATGCAGTACCGCACACTCGGCAAGACTGCATCGCTGTCTCCAACATCGCGCTCGGCACAATGGACTTTGGCAGCATCGCGTCAGTGGCCCGCCGTCTGAACCGCCGGGATCGGAGCAACCGCGTCGCGCCCTACGAGCGGTATCGGCGGCACCGTACCGGCGCGGCACTAGCAGATAGCTGGAGTCAGGCTTGGCTCACCAACTTCCTCTGCGTACTGCCATACCGGCTGCCACCTGTCGCCGCATCACGCCTTATCGTCGGAACCGGATTGGCCCCGCCGGGCCTACGCCCAGTTCGCCAGTCAACCCCGAGGATCGCGGTAAGAGCCTGTGCCGAAGTCGGAGGTTCCGGCGTCGGACCTCATCCCTTGGGCGGCCCGCCTCAGAGAAGGGAACACCATGACCACCCCAAGCGGTCGTCCCGACGAGCTGGCCGGTGACCACGCAGGTGACGGTCTGCACCGCCTGTCGATGACCATCCTGATGACCCCGGATATGTCGAACTTCGCCGGTAACGTCCACGGCGGCCTTCTGCTGAAGTACCTCGACCAGGTCGCGTACACCTGCGCAACCCGCTATGCGCGGAACTACGCCGTCACGCTCTCCGTCGACCAGGTCGTCTTCCGGGAGCCCGTCCACATCGGTGAACTGGTGACGTTGCAGGCCAGCGTCAACTGGACAGGCCGTACGTCGATGGAGATCGGGGTACGAGTGACGACGCAGGACCTGCTGCGCCATGTCGTCCGGCACACCAACAGCTGCTACTTCACGATGGTCGCCGTGGACCCCGACGGGAGGCCCGTCCCGGTACCATCCTGGCGCCCCCGGACGGCCGAGGAGCGCCGACGGCACAAGGCCGCTGCCCGGCGCCGGGAACTGCGCCGGGAGATCACTCGCGCGACCGAGGAAATTCGAGAGTCCACAGGCTCCGGGGGATATTCATCGACGTGACGGCTCGCTCACTAAGCAGGCCTTCTGCTCGGCGCGAGCGGCCTGGATACGAGCGGCGAGCTTGTGGGCGAGTGGGCAGCCGGCGGGTGTTGTGCGGGGTAGATGGTCTGCCGCCGCGCCGGCGGTTGTCGACGCGTCGGTGCGGCCCGGCGCTAGCATGGTCTCGTTAGCCCTTGACAAGCCTTTATGCAGGTGAAGCGTGCCGACGATGTTCACAGCCCCGACCGGTCCCCGGCGCGACAGACCTCCTGTTAACCCGAAGTTACGGCTGATTCGGTAGGAGTTTCCGGCCCTGACCTGGTGTTTTGCCGGGATGGCCGGGTGGTGTTCTCGCAGTGCTGGACATCGTGCCGACCTGGCATGTGCTGGGCAACGTGACGCGGGCCCTAGACGCGGCGTATCACTACTGGTTCTTTCTGGCCGCCGGGAACGGCATCCCCGAGCACATGATCACCGCCGACCCCCCGTACTGGTTCCGGTCCGTGATCGGCCGCGCGGACGGGCTACTCCGGCCTGGGACGGACGGGCCACCTGGCGGCGCAGCACCATCACCTCACGGCGCAGCACCATGATCTCCGCGGCGGCCGCCTCGGGGCCCGGACGTCAGATGGGGGCTCCCCGCCTGGCGCGGCAAGGTGCGTGGTTATGCCGGTCAGCGGCCGCTGTGGGCGCCGGTCATCATGGCGGCCAGGTCGTCGGGGTGCAGGAATGACGCCGGCGGGGGCGGGCCCCAGGCGTACAGGCCGCGGGCGCCTTCGAGGTCTTCGGGTGTCCACAGCTGGTCGTCGATGATGCAGTCCATGTCGCTGTAGTACTCGCTGAAGTTGCCCGCCGGGTCTTTGAGGTACCAGAAGAAGTTCGAGCCGCCGTAGTGCCGCCCCAGCCCCCACACGTGCCGTTCGGGGTTACCCTCGAGCATCTTCTGGGCGCCTCGGCCGACCTCGTCGATGTCGTCGACCTGCCAGGAGGTGTGGTGCAGGAACGACACCGGGGCGGCGAGCACCAGGACGTTGTGATGATCGGTGGAGCAGCGCATGAAGGTGCCGGCGCCCTTGATGTGGTCGCTGACCTTGAAACCGAGACCTTCGACGAAGAAGGCCCGGGTGATCTGGTAGTCGGTGGAGCCGAGCACGGCGTGGCCGAGCTTGCGGGGCATGACCGGTTCGGTGCGCAGTACGCCCGGGGCGCGCTGCCCGCAGCGTTCATAGCGGCCGGGGCCGTTGTACCGGGTGGCGGGGACGGCGGTCTGCTCCACGCGGCCGGCGATCTCGAGCACGGCGCGGGTGCCGGTGGCCTTCTCGACCGCGCTGATGCGGGCCGGCTCGCGGCGCACGTCGATGCCCAGCCGGGCCAGGCTGGCGGCGGCGCGGGCCAGGTCGTCGGCGTCGTCCACGCCGACGTGCAGCTCGACGAGCCGCCGGGTGGGGGCGTGGACGATCCGCAGCTGGCGGCCGGCGTCGCGGGTCGTGAACCAGCCGTCGCCGTCGGGGGACAGCCCGAATTCGGCGTAGTAGGCGGCGGTGCCGGCGACGTTCGGCACGCCCATGGTGATCGAGGTCAGGCGGTGCAGGGCCATTCGAGGCGCCTTTCGTTCGCGGGGTGGTCAGCGGGCGGCGACGAACCGGTGCCGGAGTTCGCCGATGCCCTCGATGCGGCTGACGAGCTGGTCGCCGGGGGCGAGCCAGCGCTGCGGGGTGCGGCCGAGGCCGACCCCGGCCGGCGTCCCGGTGAAGATGACGTCGCCGGGCAGCAGCGGCAGCGTGGCGGACAGCCTGGCGACCAGGGCGGGGACGGAGAAGATCAGGTCGCTGGTCCGGCCGTGCTGCATCTGCTCGCCGTTGATCGCGCAGCTGAGCTCGAGGTCGTTGGGGTCGGCGAACTCATCCAGCGTGACCAGCCAGGGCCCGATCGGCCCGAAACCGGGCAGCGACTTGCCCAGGCTGAACTGCGGTGGGGTGGCCGCCGACTGCAGGATGCGTTCGGAGATGTCCTGCCCGGCCGCGTAGCCGGCCACGTAGGACAAGGCGCCGGCCTCGCTCACGTGCTCGGCGCGGCGGCCGATGACGGCGACCAGCTCGACTTCCCAGTCGGTATGGCCGCCCTCGGGCAGGGTGATGTCGCCGCGGGGCCCGGTGATGCAGCTGGGGAACTTGGTGAACACGGGCGGCTCGCCGGCCGGGACGGCGAAACCGGACTCGGCTGCGTGCTCGCGGTAGTTCAGGCCGATGGCCAGCACCTGCCGCGGCGCCGGGGCGGGTGAGCCCAGCTCGCCGGGCACCACCGGCGTCCCACCCTCCCAGCGGGCGGCCGCCGTCCAGGAGGTGAACGCGTCCCAGTCGTCGTAGACGGCCTGCGGCCCGGGGCCGAACCGGCCGCTGCTGTTCTTCTCGACGTCGTGGGCGATCTCGTGCCCGGCGTCGCCGGAAAGGACGACGAGACGACCTGCCAGGTTGGCGATGCGCATAGGGAAACTCCGGATTCGGTACGCAGGACCGGCGCGACGCGGCCGGCTGACGGGGCGGCTCAGACTAGGGGGGTGATGTGGTCTTCGCGGCCGAGCAGCGCCTTGCCGTAGACCTCGTAGCCGACCACGGGCAGCACGACGGCGTGCCGGGCGGCCACCGAGGAGTCGCGCCAGATCCGCTGCAGCGGGCTGGCCTCGGCGAAGCTGGCGGCACCGTGCGCGGACAGCAGGATGCCGATGGCCTTGGTGATGTGGTCGATGACCCAGCCGGTGTCGGCCCGCACCCGGGCGCGGGCGAGGAAATCGGGGTAGACGCCTCGGGCCGCGGCCTGGTCGATGTCGTCGGCGGCGCGGTAGGCGTGCAGGTGCGCGGTGTCGATCAGCATCGCGGCCTCGGCCAGCTGCAGCTGGAACGCGACGGAGTCGGCCTGGGCGGTGTAGAAGGTGTAGGAGATCGGTTTCTTGTCCGCCTTCTGCCTGACGATCTCGAGCACCGCGCGTCCCATGCCCAGCTGCGGGCCGGCCAGCACCAGCGCCAGGATCGGCACGAACGCGGACCGGTAGAAGACCTCGTCGGTGTGCTCGGTGCCGTAGTTTCCCTCGATCGCGGCCGGCACGGAGACGATCCGGTGGTCCGGGACAAAGACGTCCTTGGCGATCATGCAGTTGCTGCCGGTGGACTTCATCCCGGCGACGAACCAGGTTTCCTCGTACTGCAGGTCGCTGCGCGGGATCAGCGCCAGCCCCTGGTCGACGGTCTCGCCCTTCTCGTCGGTGATCGGGATGCCCAGCACCGCCCAGCTGGCATGCCAGGAGCCGGAGTTGTAATACCAGCGGCCGCTGACCCGGTGCCCGCCGTCGGCCTTGCGGGTCTCGGCGGTCGGGGCGAGCACGCCGCAGACCAGCGCGTCGGGGTCGTTGCCCCACACGTCGTCCTGGGCCTGCTGCGGGTACAGGCCGGTCATCCAGGCGCACACGTTCAGCAGCGTTGCCACCCAGGCGGTGCCGCCGTCGGCCTCGCCGAGCGCGGCCGACACGTCGAGCATGGTGCGCATCGAGGTCTCATAGCCCCCGTACCGTTTCGGCTGGGCGATCTTGAAGATGCCTGCCGCGCGCAGCGCCTGGATGCTCTCCTCGGCCACGCGGCGGTCCTGCTCACCCCGGGCGGCGTTCTCGCGGATCAGCGGCTGCAGTTCCTTCACCCGGGCGATGAGCTCGCTGGAGCTGGGGATCCCGGCCGGCTCGGCGGCGGACGGGCGGTCGATCATGGCGGTCATATCAGGTCTCCTTGAACGGTCTGGACGCGTGCGCTCAGCTGGCGCAGGCGGCGATGAGGTCGGCGATGCTCGGGCGGGGCCGTTCGGCGAACCGCGAGTGGGTGCCGAAGGTCCGGTGGGCGTAGACGAGCGGCGCCAGGTCCTTGCGGCTGCTGGCTGCGCGGACCAGCCCGAATAGCAGCAGGTGGTCACCGGCTTCGACGCATCTGTACAGGTCGCAGACCATCCAACTGGCTGCGTCCGCCAGCCGGGGCAGTCCGTGGTCGTCGAACCAGTCCGCCGCGGCGAACCGGTCGGCGCCGCGGCGGGCGAAGGTCATCGCCAGGTCGTCCTGGGCGTGGCCGAGAATATTGACCCCGAACCGCCCGGCCTCCTGGATCTGGCCCAGCAGCGCCGAGCCGCGGTCGAACGCCACGCTGACCAGCGGCGGGTTCAGCGACAGCGACGTGAAGGAACTGACGGTAGCGCCATGCGGGCGGCCGTCCACCGTGGTGGTTACCACCGTCACGGGGGCGCAGACGCCGGCCATCAGATCGCGGAACTCGTGCGGCTCGATCATCACGACTCCTAATTCTGTATGATGATTATGGCTATACTGCGCCAGGGATCTAGCCAAGTCAACGGTTAGTACCATATTCTTTATGGAGAATTACGGACAACGGCGATGGAGGGTACGATGAGCGGCGCCGGAGATGAGACGGGCTTCGACGCGCCGGCGCTGCGGCCGCAGGAGTGGCGCCGCCGCCGTCCCGCGGACGTCCGGCCGGGCCCCCGGCTGTCCCGCGGGGAATCCGCGGCCGCCCAGCTCATCGCCATCGCCGAGGCCGCCGCACCGGGCGACCGGCTCGGATCCAAGGAAGAGCTCCGGGCCCGCTGCGAGGTGTCGGTCGGCACCTTCAACGAGGCGGTCCGCATCGCCCAGTCACGGGGAATCATCTCGGTGCGGCCCGGCCCGGGCGGCGGGGTGTTCGCCGCCACCCAGTCGCCCATGGTCCGCCTGGGCAACTCTGTCCTCGCCCTCGACGCCGAGCAGACCCCCGTGGCCGAGGCGGTGCGGATCCGTGACGCGCTGGATCCGCTCCTGATCGAGGACGCGCTCTGGCACGCCTCCCCGGCCGACATCGCCGAACTGCGCGAGATCCTCGCCGACATGGCCTCGGCGGTACAGCGGCTCGATCCCACCGCCTTCGTGCACGCCAACTGGTCGCTGCACGCCCGCATCGCCGCCGTCAGCCCGCACGCCGTGCTGCGCTCGCTGTACGTCAACCTCCTCGACCAGATCGAGTCGCACACCCTCGCCGTGCTGCCCGGCAGCGAGCAGCCGCTGCCCGAGTACATCACGTCCCGTCACGCCCTGCACGTGGCGATCATCGACGCCCTTGAGCAACGCGACCACGACAAGGCGCTGAGCCTCATCGCGCAGCACAACACCAGCAACGCCCTGCCGGCCTCGCTGGCCCCCGCCGGGACCAGCGTGACCCGCTCCTGACCTGGCTCCGGTAGCTTCCGGCGCAAGAGGCGGGTCCAGCGGCTGGTGGGATCGTCGGCCAGCCAGCCGGCTTCGTGCCAGCGCGGAGCGTAGGGCGGCCAGCTCCCGGGTCGCGGGGGCGAGGACGCGAAGGCCCGGTCCCTCCGTCACGCCGTGACGGCCGGCATGCGCGAGGTGGTCTCGTGTTCGAGCTTCGCGCCGATGTCGGCGCGCAGTGTCACCTTGGAGACCTTCCCGACCTGGGTACGCGGCAGCGCATCGATGAGTTCGAGGCGTTCGGGCCACTTGTACTTGGCCAGGCCCTGAGCCTCCAGGTAAGAGCAGAGGCCGGCGAGGGTCGGCGGGTTCTGCGGGTCCCGGGGCACGACGTAGGCGCAGCCGCGTTCGCCCAGTCTGGGGTCGGGCATGCCGACCAGGGCCATCTCGGCCACGGCGGGGTGACCCGCGATCAGGAGCTCGACCTCCTCGGCGTTGATCTTCTCGCCGCCGCGGTCGATGAGGTCCTTCATCCGGCCCTCGATCGAGTAGCTCAGCGTGCCGGAGTACCTGCGTGCCCGCACCAGGTCACCGGACCGGTAGAAGCCCTCGACGGTGAAGGCCTCGCGGTCGCGGTCCGGCGCGGCGAGGTACCCGCGGATGGTGTAAGGGCCACGCACGGCTAGCTCTCCGGTCTCGCCCTCGGCGACCTCGACCTCCGTGCCGGGCTGGAACACCCGGACTTCATCAAGGGGCGAGATCGGGACACCGACAGTCTGTGCCCGCAGATCGGCGGGCGCATCGAGCGGGGTGAACAGGAAGAGGCCCTCGCTCATGCCGAAGGCCTGGGTGACGTGGACGCCCCGTCCGGTCAGCTCGTCGAAGACCGGGCGGGGGACGCGCGCGGCGGTCAGTACCCAGGTGCCGAGCCGGGCGACGGCGTCGTCGAAGGCTTGGTGCGACAGGTATTCCCTGGCCAGTCCCGGCGGGCTCATGGTCCACGTGGCCCCGTGCTCGGCCATCAGCGGGAGCATGACGTCGGCCGCGGGAGTCGCGAGGAGCAGCGCGGCGCCGGCGCCGTGGGCGGCGTGCAGGCCGTTGGCGAGCGCTGCGTTGTGGGCGAGCGGGAGCCCGAAGGCGAGCACGCTGTGCTCGGTGTGGCCCCACCAGCGGGAGGTCAGGTCGGCGTTGCAGCGGTACTCGGCGTGCAGGCGGGGGATGATCTTCGGTGTTCCGGTAGTGCCACCAGAGAGCTGTAGCACAGCCGGCCCGCAGACGTCGAGCGATTCCGCGATCTCGAGCAGTTCAGCGTGCTCGGTGTCGCAGACCTTATGGTCCTGCAGATCCTCGATGCGCAGGCCCGGCTCGCCCGGTGCAGCGCCCACGGTCACGAGCTGCCGCATCGCCGGCAGCAGGTCGGCCACCTCCTGCGCCAGCCCGACCAGGTCGAAGCTGGGGAAGTCGGCCTGGACGAGGTGGGCCACGGCGCCGGATTTCCGGCCGATCTGCTCGATCTCGAGGCGGCGGTGGATGGCGAGCGTGCAGACCGGGATCAGGCCGGCCTTGAGCAGCCCGTACCAGGCGACGACAGCCGTGGCGGAGTTCGTCAGCTGCAACAGCACACGTTCCCCCGGCCGCAGGCCGGAGCTCAGCAGCCCGGCGGCCACGGCATCCGAGCGGGCGTCGAGTTCGCGATAGGTGAGCCGCGTATCCGGCGTGATCAGCGCCATGCGGTCGGCGTAGGTCGTCGCGGCCTGGCGGAAGGCCGCGGGGAGCGAGCGCGTGCCCCAGGCCCCGGTCGACACGTACCGGTCCACCGCTGCGGCGGGGTGCGGGACGACCCCCGGCAGGGCCGCGGTCTGCGGAGGTGAGCCGTCGATGACGCTGTTCCCGGCTTCGCTGCCGTGGGGCGAGTTCATGTCCTCGAACCTCTCGCCTTCGTGATTGGATGGAAGCCAATCTGCCATCGCGACGAGATCGGCGCGGCCGGCCACGATCCCGTCGACGAGGTCATCGATGTGGTCGGCGCGGGCGCCGACCACCGTGAAGAACGTGGTCTGGTGCCGGATCCGCTCGGCGAGCGCGAGCCGGTCGAGCAGCGCCGGACGGCCCGGTCGTCCCTCCAGCCGGACCCCGTCGGCGCCGGCTTCGGCGAGCGCGAGGCACCGGTCGAGCATT
>Ga0187871_10003413_pt1 | contig 12358 bp, 8 predicted proteins | sample June2016WEW_16_1_FD_132988 | JGI IMG/M metagenome (GOLD analysis project Ga0187871, IMG submission 132988) | Peatland microbial communities from SPRUCE experiment site at the Marcell Experimental Forest, Minnesota, USA - June2016WEW_16_10 | ecosystem: Environmental > Terrestrial > Soil >... | reverse complement strand
GCGGGGCCAGGGCTCGTGTCATCGCTGACCGCCGTTACCTACGGCGACGGTCGACACGGCGTGCGGTGCGACGACTGGTGCGCCGGGCGACCCTGCGTGCTCCGAACATGTCATTCCTCCTCTATGACCGCTTCCCCAGGGCTACGTTGCTGCTGCCGCAGACGTCTCCAGGGCATGAAGCTCCTCAGCTTCCTCGGCCGACAGCAGCCCGATGTCGACGAGGTCGAGGGGGCTGATAAACCCGTCGCTCAGGCGGAATCCGCCCGCGCGCACGATCGCGTCGCGCAGGGGTACGGCCCAGTGGTGCTCGAGCAGGACGAGGGCCGCCGCGGAGTCGTTCGGGATGTCTTCCAGCACATCCCAGGCCTCCTCCTCGGAGAACACGCTTACGCCAGCTGCGGCCGCCTCTGCGCCGGCAACTGCTCCTGCCTCCACGCCGTCTTCACCCTCGATGCCAAGTCCGATGAGGGCACCGATCTTGCTGCCCAGCTCGACGGCTTCTTCGGTGGACAGGTTGCTGAGGTGTTCCACCTCCAGCTCTCCGTCCGCGTCCTTGTAGACCGCCATCGAGTCGATGACCCGAATGGTGTCGCTTTCCCGCAGCCGCTCCAGCTCCGCGATGATCTCTCCGTGGAAGTCAGGCTGGCTGAAGCCCAGCACGATGAGCTGCACTGGCCCGATTGCCATGTTGTACCCCTCTCTCTCGGCGGGCCGATTATCAACTAATCGAGAGTCCGCAAACGCTCGGGGAATGGTCTGTCCGCCCCTGTGCGCTGAAGCCTGTCAGTGGCTCGGGGGACATACATCCCCCGCTGAGGACGATGAGCCGCGTCGCGCGGATAGAGATACTGCTCAGCGAAGGTCCGCTAGAGATACTGCTCAGCGAAGGTCCGCCATGGCTGGCGGACGTCAGCCCCGTGGATATTCGTTCGAAGGAGAGAATCCGTGAACTATCCCTTGCTCAACGTCTTCTGGACGATCCTCGAGTTGTTCCTGTGGGTGATCTGGTTCTGGATCCTGATCACCGTGTTCATCGACATCTTCCGCAGCAGCGATCTGTCCGGCTGGGGTAAAGCTCTCTGGTTCTTGTTCGTGCTGCTTATTCCGCTGATCGGGGTCCTGGTCTACCTGATCGCCCGCGGCGGCAAGATGCACGAGCGAGCCGCACGGCAGGCCCAGCAGCAGGATGATGCGCTCCGCAAGTACCTCCAGGACGAGGTGGCTGCACCGACCAGTACGGCGGATCAGCTCACCAAACTCGCCGACCTGCACGACCGGGGAGCGATAACCGACCAGGAATACGAGCAGCAGAAGGCCAAGGTACTGGCCTGATCCAGCCGCGTTAAATGTGGTTCGGCGGCGACTGCTGCTGCTTACCAGCCAGGCTTCGGTCTCAAAGCAGCCGACGCGGCCGGAATAGCCGGCGGCCGCCTCGATGAAGGTGGCTTCGAACGAGGTACGCCCCCGCAGCCGGGACACGGCTGCGGGGGTGTTTGCTCCGTCCCGGCCCGGATGGTGTACCCGAAGAGGGCGCGTCCGCTTCGCTCGCGCAGCGAACAATGCGGTTCCGGTCTCACCCGTGGGAGGTGATGCTCAATTGGTCATTCGTGTCTAGCGTCACGGGATCCCGGCGTATCGTCACCGTACGCCCGCCGCACCTGGCCGACCTAGATCAGCTGGTGCTGGCGTGCACGGCGGACGGCCTCGTTCCTGCTGGCGGCGCCCAGCTTGCGGAAAATGCTCTTCAGGTGACTCTTGACGGTATTGACCGAGACGAACATCTCGGCCGCGATCTCGGCTGTGCCCAGCATCTGCGACGCGTGCTCCAGCACTTCACGTTCGCGTTCGCTGAGTTTCTCTACGATCAACGGCGTTGATTGCGCTGCCGCGACTTGCCGCGGTGGAGTGGTGGCTGCCTTGCCCGGGGGGATCGTCCGGGACCGGGTTACCGTCCGGGACCGGGTTGAGGCGCCCCGGATCATCGCGGGTGGCTGCATCAGCTGCCGGAAGGCAAGGGCCAGGTTGGGATTGCGCTGCAGTGCGCCCTGCATCCAGGCTCGTTCTATGACGAACGGCAGTCGCAACTGCTCGCTCTCAGCGAGTCGCACGGCACGCTCGAGCAAGCCCTGGGACCGTGCTTGATCTCCCGTCTCTTGCGCCAGATGGGCCTCCGCCAGCCACACCGGGAGGCAGACATGATCCGGCGCCAGCTCAGCAGCGGCCGCGACCCTGGTGAGCGCCTGCTTGGCGGCCTCTATATCCCCGGCGGCCAGGCAGGCACTGGCCAAGGCGGCCGCCGCGTCAACCGAAGTGCCTGCACCAGCCCGGCGGGCCGCATCAACCGCGGCCGGGACATTTTCCTCTAGCAGGTGAGCCTGGATCTCGGCCAGCGTAAGGTCCCGCTCCAGCCAGGGCGGGGGCGACCACCCGCGCAACGCGCGGGCGACCAGCTCCAGCGCCGACCCTGCGTGCCTCTGGGCCAGGGAGCCGCGCGCCGCCACGAGGCAGGCCAGGACGCCGATCAGCTTGTCCGGGCGAAGCTGCAGCGCTTCATCGGCATGCCGTAGCCAGCGGCGGGCTTCCGGCAGCTCGTTGCGTTCGACATGAACGTAGGCCAGGGCGACCATCGCCGCCCGGCTGGAACACTCATCCGTCTTGGTGTCGCCGGCCCCATGTACCCCGGCCGCCTCCAAGGCCAGCTCGGCGGCGTGGCTCAGCCGGCCGCAGAGGGCTTCCAGGAGCGCGAGGTGGCCAAGGCAGTCGGCTCGCTGCCACGTATTGCGCGCGATCGCCGCCGCCGCCCGGAAGGAGGTCTCTGCTTGATCGAAATGGCCTGACCACAGTTCCACTGCGCCGCGACCCGCCATCACCTGTGCGGTCACATCGGGATGTAGCGTCAGCTGATCGCCGGGAATCCTGGCCGCGAGCGCTGCAGCATCAGCTGCCGCGAGCTTGGCCGCGCCGAGATCGCCGGTGCGGTGCGCCAGGCGGAGGCCTATCACGGCCCGGGCGAGCCGGGACGGGATCTCTTCATCAGCCGGAATCTGGCCGAGCATGCCGTCAGCGACAGCGAGCAATGCACGGACCGAGTCCGTGCCCGCGCTTGAGAGGCCGAGCGCAGCCGTGACGAGCAACGGTTGCGGTTCGCTCCAGTCCTGGCTGTGCGGCATGTGCTGCAGTACCTCGGCGAGCGGCTCGATGCCATGTGGCTCGATGAGCTGGTCGACCGCAAGCTCATCAATCGCTATCCGAGCGGCAAGCTGCCAATCGCCGGCCGCCGCGGCCTGCCGGACCGCCTCGGCGGGCGTCCGGTTTGCCCGGAGCCACTGAGCCGCCCGCCGATGTAGGTCAGGTACCAATTGTGGGGATTCGCGTTGCAGCTTCAGGCGCAGTACTTCGGCGAACAGCGGGTGATAGCGGTACCAGCCGCCGCCCAGGGGCTGGATGAGAGCATTGGCCAGCGCGAGCGACGGAAGGGCGGCGGCGGACTCTTGGCTGGCGAGCTCGCTGGCCAGTTCGACACTGACGCGCTCGAGGATGCTCGTGCGCAAGAGGAGGGATCTCATGCCGGCCGGCAGGGTGTTGAGCACCTCCGCGGCCAGGTAGCCCGCGACAGCACCGTCCTCGGTGGCGAATTCTTTGACGAATTGGCCCGGGTCGGGGTGATGCTTCATCGAGATCGCCGCCAGACGCAGCGGCGCCACCCACCCGGCCGCCCGGTCGTTGAGGAACCCCAGCGATTCTGCACCCAGCCTCACGCCGTGGTACTTCATGAGCAGGCCGGCCTCATCGACGGTGAACGCGAGCTCGTCGGCGTGGATCTCGGTCAGCTCGCCGGCCAGCCGGTAGCGGTGCAACGGCAGCAGTGGATCGCTGCGTGATGCTATGACGACGCTCAAGGATGGCTGTGCGTTCCTGAGCAACTGGGCTAGCCCGCTCAGTGGCCGGGGCGCGGTCACCATATGGAGGTCATCGAGAACCAGCAAGACGGGCGAACCGTGTCTTTCTATCGCCGCCGCGAGCCTGACCAGGAATCCGTAGTCGGCGCGGCCCTGGCCGGACGACGCCCAGACTTTTCTCGGTATGTCCACCCCGGCGCACCGCAGGGCCTCGACGATGTAAGACCAGAAGGTCTTGGGCCGGTTGTCGTACTCATCAAGTGTCACCCAGGCGATGGGGAACGGGTCGGCCCGGGCGGCCGCCCACGATGCGATCGCCATCGTCTTGCCTGCTCCAGGAGGCCCGCTGACCAGCGTGAGCGGGCCCTGCGCTCCAGCCCTGATCCGCTCGTCGATCCGTGGCCGGGAGACCAGCCAGGGAGGCAAGCCGGGTACGGCGATCTTGGAGGCAATGATCGTGTCTTCGGGACTGGTAACCCGCGGCCGAGAAGAACTCGTTGCGCTTGACGCCATCGCCGTGCCCTCACTCTCCCCCTCAAACTCCCCAGGGCATCGGACCTGTCCGCCAACCAGGGTCCATGACAGGCCATCTCACCCGTGACAGTTACTCTCCGACAAGGGTGAGCTGTCAACCGTCCTGGGGTCATCCGGGCGTATATCACCCGGGTGAACGGGCCTGGCAGGAGCATCCCGTGCAATCCCATTCGCATATCGAGACGCCCTCATGACCTTTCGCCGGACTGCAATCGCTAGCCCCAGGTGGCCTTCGGGGCCGTCGAAACTGTTCACGTCTGGTTCACGCAGGATGCGTTAGGCTTCCGTTATGGGGGGGTGTGGGATGGTGCCTGGGCTGAGCGAGCATTCGACGGTAGATCGGGAGCCGGTGCGGGCTGCTTCCGTCTCAGCGGCACCGCGGCCCAGCTTCGACGTCGTACTGGACAGTAAGCTGCACATTCCTCGTGTCCGTACGGACTGGGTGAAGCGCCCCGCGCTGGTGCGCGATCTGGATAATATCGTGGCCAAGCTTGTCCTGATAGACGCACCCGCGGGCTACGGCAAGACAACTCTCCTGGCGCAATGGGGCTCCGCCGCAGCTGCCCGGCGGCCATTGGCGTGGATCTCGCTTGACCCCGGCGATAATGACCCTGCACGATTGTGGCAGCACCTCGTTACCTCATTGCAGCATGTTTGTCCTGGCCTCGACGCGGACCCGATATTGCGTTCGCTGCACCGGCAGGTGCCTGCGGTCAGCGATGCGCTCTCGCGTCTAGTCAACGAGTTGTCCGCGCTCGCGGCGCCGGTGGTCATCATTCTTGACGACTACCACCTCATCAGGGAACGCCGCTGTCATGATCAGCTTGAGTTCCTGCTGCTCCGCCTCCCGCCCACCGTCCAGGTCGTACTGAGCACCCGGGCCGAACCGCCGCTGTCCCTGGGCAAGCTGAGAGCAGCGGGGGAGATGGCCGAGATCCGGATGGCAAATCTCCGGTTCACCGCGGAACAGGCGGATGCGCTCATCCAGCAGGTGGCCTCCGTCAAACTGAGCGACCATGACCTGTCCGAGCTTGTCGAGCGATCTGAAGGATGGCCCGCCGGTTTGTACCTGGCGGCGCTGTCTGTCCGCGACCACCCTGCTCCGGCCAATTTTGCCCGTGACTTTGCCGGCGGTAATCGCTATATCGTGGATTTCCTGGCCGAAGAGGTAATCGGCCGTCAGCCGGAGCCTATTCAGCAATTTCTTATGCGAACGGCAGTACTGAGCCGGTTCACCGCGCCGCTGTGCGACGCAGTGACGGGGCGGGTGAATGCCCGGGACGTCATTGATAAGCTCGAGCGTGAGAACTTGTTTCTCATCGCACTGGACGACAAGCGGGAATGGTTCCGCTACCATCATCTTTTCGCGCAGTTGCTGCTTGGGCAGCTTGATCGCGCCGAGCCCGGCGCAATCCGCGCATTGCACCAGCGGGCCAGCACCTGGTACTTGGAGCGGGGATCAGCCGACGAGGCCATCGGTCACGCGCTGGCGGCTGGCGACTTCACCCGGTCGGCCACCCTCATCGCGCAGCACTGGTACCGGTACATGGACGCGGGCCGGGCGGCTACCGTGCGTAGCTGGCTTCGCTCGCTCGGCGATGACAACATCAGTACGAGTCCGCTGGCCGCGCATAGCGCAGCCTGGGTGGCCGCGCTCACGGGTGATCGCGAGGCGGTCTGGCGATGGCTTCCGGTGGTAGCGGCGGGCGGCGATCAGGGACCGCTGCCAGATGGCATCCGGTCCCTGCGGTCGTCGGCAGCGCTGCTGGACGGGACCTTCGGAGCCAACGGGCTGGCCCGGATGCGCGTGTCAGCGGCGCAGGCCGTCGAGCTGGAAACCAACCCGGCGTCACCGTGGTATGGGGTGGCCCGGTCCGGCTACGGTGCGGCGCTCTATTTCTGTGGTGAGTTTGAGGCCGCATCGCGGCAGCTGGAGCCCCTGCTATTGAGCGGGCCGTCGCTGGCCCTGGCTCGCTTGAACGCTTCCGTCATGATGTCCCTCGTGGCGGTGGAGCAGGGCAGGCTCGGCCAGGCCGAGCAGATGGCCGATACGGCCAGAGACATGGTGGCTGACGAGGTGGCCGGCCTGAGCCAGGTCCCGCAGGCTTCGCTCGCCGCCATCGCCGTCGGGGCGGTCCTCTCGGCTCAGGGCCGGTTCCCTGAGGCCCGCGACGAGCTGGAGGGCGCGCTCCGGGCCCGCCGCCGATGGTCGGGCGTCAGTCCATGGCCGACGGTAGAAGTTCTGCTGCGGCTGGCCTCTGTGCTGCTGGAGCTGGACGACCAGTCTGGCGCCGGCGCGCTGCTCGGTGAGGCACGCGATGTGCTGGCGGCGTTCCCCGATGGTGCGGCCGCCCAGCTTGACCGGCTGGAACGCCTTGACCGACGGCTGGTGGGGCCGCCTGCGGCTGGGCTTCCTGCTGAGCCGCTGAGCGAGCGCGAGCGGGCCGTGCTGCAGCTGCTCCGGGGAACCCTGTCCGCGCGTGAGATCGGCCAGGAGCTGTGCGTGTCAGCAAACACGGTTAAGAGCCACACCCGTGCTGTCTACCGCAAGCTCGGCGTCTCGACCCGGCACGACGCGGTGCGACGGGGCCACGAGCTCGGCATCATCTAGAGCCGGGAATGCAGCGGCCCCATCGCCCTTTGCGCAGCGGCTCTGCGGGCCGGGCAGCACACTCCGGGCGGACGACCGGGTGCACCGCCGACGGGCGGCAGGTCGGGCTATGCCTCACCCGCCAGGGGTGATACGGCCGGGCCGTGCGTCTCTAGAGTCATCACCCGATACCGCTCGATTCGGCATCAGACGGCAAACCCCCGCACGCGGTGGACGGGCACCTGCCTGGCTTCTGGTGATCGGCAGCCTGACGACGCGGGACTGCCCGCCTAACGTGCTAGGGCACGATCACGATGGGGACCGGTGCGCGGTGGGCCAGGATCACGGCCACCGAACCGATCACGCGGTGCATGGCGTGCGATGAGCTTCCGACCACGATCGCCACACTGTCGCCCGGGTGGCTGTCGCGGATAACTATGGCGGCTGCTATCAGCTCGTCCGCGATGGAGCCGTGGCGCCGCTCGAACCCCCAGCGCTCCTCGCGGCCGCGCAGCTGCTTTTCGGCCGCGGCACGCAGGTCCCGCGCGATCTCGTCGAAGTCGATTTCCATCTGGCCGACGGCGTCGGCCGACAGCATGTCGATGCCGGGCAGGTGAGCGATGTACACGACCTCGATGCGGCCCGTGCGGCCGTGCAGCAGATTGACCGCGACGTCGAGCGCCCGGTTGCCCGGAGGAGACCCGTCATACCCGACGACGAGGTACAGGTCGGCGACGGGGGCGTCCCCTTCGCTCATCGTGCCGATCCGGTTTCGCGGTAGGCGGGAAAATCGGTCATGCGCCCTCTGCCTTCCCTGCACGTGTGATCGCATCGTCAACCTGTGGAGCTGTTCCGGATCTGCCCCAGTCTCCACGCCGTGGATGATCTCTTTCCGAGATTCTATGCACCCCCGCCCGCGGCCGCGGTGACGATTTCATCGATCCGGACGCGTCGTCAGCGCGCTAGACGGACCTTCGGTAAAGCCACACCGACAGCGGGGCGCACACCGCGATGATGCCGATGAGCCAGACGCACGACCAGAGCAGATCGTTACCTGCCGCGGTCCCGATCATCAGGTGCCTGGCCGCCGACGCCGTCAGCGAGACCGGCTGGTTCTCCGCGAACGGCTGGAGCCAGCCCGGCATCGTGCTCACCGGCACGAAGACCGAGGAGGCGAACACGAGCGGGGCGAGGATCGGGAACGCGGCCGCCTGTGCCGTCTCGGGGTCCTTGACCGCGATGCCGACCATCGCGAAGATCCACGACAGTGCGTAGCCGAAGGCCAGCACGAGCAGCATGCCGAGCAGGAACTTGCCCAGTCCGCTGCTGTAACGGAAGCCAACGAGGAAGCCGACCGCCCCCATCAGGATCACCACGAAGACGTTCCTGGTGAGATCGCTCATCGAGCGCCCGACGAGGACAGCCGAGGGTGACATCGGAAGCGAGCGGAACCGCTCGATGATCCCGCTCTTCAGGTCGGTCGCCATCCCCACCGCGGTGATGATCGAGCCGAAGACCGCAGTCTGCACGAATACACCCGGGATCAGGTAGTCAACGTATGTCAGGCCGGGTGGCAGCCCCTTGATCGCCCCGCCGAAGACGTAGGTGAACAGCAGGACGAAGATTACCGGCTGGATCAGTGTGAAGACCACCAGCTGCGGCACCCGCCGGATGCCGATCAGGTTGCGCCAGGTGATCGCGAAAGTATCGCGGGCAGGCGAGAGCCAGTCACGCGGGCGACGCTCGTCGGCTGGGGAGCCCGCGGCCAGCGAGGCGTCCGCCGCACGGACCGTTTCCGGCGAATAGCTCATGGCATGCTCCCCCCGCCTGCTGATCGATCATTCCCGGCTGCGCGAAGGCCGGCCACCACGTCGGCCGCCGGCTGGGCATCCGCGCCCGGCTTGCCGGTCAGGGCGAGGAACACATCGTCCATGCTCGGGTCGCGCACCAGCAGGTGGCTGGGCCGCAGGTCAGCCCGCTCCAGTCGCGGCAGCACCTCGCTGAGCACCTGGGCGCTGTCCTGAGTCCTGAGCCGCACGGTCGTCCGGTCCAGCTCCAGGTGATCACCCTGGCTCGCGGCCAGCATCGCGGCCGCACGGGATGCGGCCCCGGCGCCGAGGTAGCCCAGCTCCAGGATCGTGCTGCCGAACACCGCCTTGAGCCGGGCCGGGGTGTCGTTGGCCATCATCTGGCCGTTGTCGATGACCGCGATCCGGCCAGCCAGCTGATCGGCCTCCTCGAGGTACTGGGTCGTCAGCAGGACCGTGGTCCCGCCTCGCACGAGCTCACGGATCATGCTCCACAGCTGCCCGCGGCTCTGCAGGTCCAGGCCGGTGGTCGGCTCATCCAGGAACAGCACCCGGGGCCGCTGGACGAGCGCGGAAGCGATGTCCAGCCGCCTGCGCATGCCACCGGAGTACGCCTTCACCGGCTTGTTCGCGGCGTCGCTGAGCCCAAAACGCTCCAGCAGCTCGTCCGCCCGGGCCGGGATCAGCTTCGGGCGCAGCTGCGCCAGCCGTCCGACCAGCCTGAGATTCTCCCGGCCGGTCAGCTGCTCATCTACCGCCGCGAACTGGCCGGCCAGCCCGATGTCAAACCTGACCCGCTCTGGATGCCTGACCACATCAGTACCCAGGATGGCCGCCCCGCCGCCGGACGGCTTCAGCACGGTGGCCAAGATCCGGACCACCGTCGTCTTCCCGGCCCCGTTCGGGCCCAGGAGCCCGAAGATCGTCCCTGCCTCGACGGTGAAGGAGACATCGCGCAGCGCGACGAAGTCCCCATAGTTTTTCGTCAGGCCCTTGACGACGATCGCATCCGGCACGAAGCCTCCCCGCTTATCGCCATCATGATCATGCCATAGCCCGGCCGGGAGATGGCCTCGCTGGGCGACGCAGGTCAGTCGTTCACCCTGGCAGGCTCTCAACGGCGCCGGCCGCGATGGCGCTTACCAGCTGAGCGTGGTCCCGCTCATTCTGGTCGGCGTACACCCGGGCGAACTGGCCGATCGCAGCGGCGAATTTTTGGCCCATCCCGATGTAGCTGGCAATGGCCACCGGATCGCCGGTGCGGGCGTGGGCCCGGGCCAGTGTCTCGCCGCACGCGGTGGCGAACTCGGCGAGGCGAGGGGCGATCAGCTCCGTGCTCGGGATGATCTTCATGTCGCGGAACTGCCGTACGTAATAGTCCTTGCCGCCGAGCGAGCCCCACCCGGCGAAAATGTCGGTGGCGCTCTGGACGAGCCGCTTGCCGCGCTCGGCCTCATCCCAGTACCCGAGCGTGCCCCGCTGCACGCGTTTGCGGCCGGCCTTGCCCGACGCTCGCCTTTCCTCGCTCGTGGCCGGCAGATCATGCAGCTCAGCATGCGAGCGCGACAAGGCCGGTGAGCTGGAATCAGTCATGAAAACCCGTCTTCGGCAGCTGGCAGCGGGTAATATCCGGGCGGATCCGCCCATTCCGACTCTATGCGGCCCTTCAGGCACCCCAGATGGCGCCGATACGTGACGTTTACAGCCGCGGCGTGCGCTAAGGTCCGGCCTGCCCTTCGCTCTTCGGGCCCATTGTCCGCGCAGACGGCCTTGTGTAGATTGATCATGCCTGGCCGCTGATGGCCGTTAATCCATGTCGCGGCTCGTTACTGCGCGGGTGCTGTCGAAGGTTGGCAGGTCAGCGGCCCCGTGCGCTATTCGGTAGGTGGATCGTGACGGGCCAGTCGCAAACGCAGCACCCAGTAGTGAGCGCGGCCCCTCGTCCCGAGCCGAATCTGCTGCGTGACTGGCGCGCGACCTTTTTCGCCCCCGTCGGTGATGGCCAGCGCCGCCGCCGCGGCACCGACGGCCTGCGCCTGGTCGGTGCCATCCTCGCGCTCGTCTGCTGCGTGCTCATCATCCGGTACGACTCCCGCATCGACCGGGCCATCACCCAGGTGATCCACCCGCCGCCCCGGAGCATCACCTGGCTGGTGACCGTGGTCTACGACGCGGGTGCGTTCGGGGTCACGATCATCCTGGTGGGGCTGGCCCTGGTCGCCCGCCGCTGGGTGATGGCACGCGATATCGCGCTGAGCGTGGTGGTCGCGGCGGGTGTAGGCGGGATCCTCATCCTGCTGCTTGGCAGCAGCGGCGGGAGGTCCAGCGGGATCGAGATCCACGGCTACTCAGTCACTTTCCCGGTCCTCCAGATCGCCCTCTTCGCAGCGGTCACCACGGCCGTGCTGCCCTACCTGTCCCGGGGTCTGCAGCGCCTCATCGAGCTGTTCGTCGTCTTGGTTGCCCTGGCCTCGGCGGTTGGGGGCCACGGGCTGCCGGTCAACGTCCTCGGCAGCCTGGCCATCGGCTGGGGAGCAGCCGTCCTGGTCCGCCTCATCTTCGGCTCACCGCTCGGCCTTCCCTCGGCCGGGGATGTGCAGCTGCTGCTCGACGAGCTTGGCATCAGCGCGCTGAACGTCCGGGCGCTGCCACGGCAGGTCTGGGGAGTGGCGAAATACCAGGCCACCGAGACGCGTCAGGGCTCACCCGGTCAGCCCATCGCTATCTCGGTTTATGGCCGGGATGCGGCTGACGCCAAGCTGCTCACCAAGACCGGGCGCTTCCTCTTCTATCGGGACTCAGGGCCGGCCCTCACGATTAGCCGGCTGCAGCAGGTCGAGCACGAGGCCTACCTCACCATGCGGGCTGGCCGGGCCGGCGTCGCCGTGCCAGAGATCGTCGAGGCGGGAACGGCCGGGCTGTCTGAGGACGCGCTGCTCGTCTGCCGCTGCCCGGCCGGCGTTCAGCTGTCCGAGGCGGACGGCACCGAGGTGGACGACGCCACCCTGGACGATCTCTACCATCAGCTGCGGTCGCTGCGGAAGGCACGTATCGCGCACGGCGCGATCAGCGGTGACACGCTGCTGGTCGACCTGGCCGCGGAAACTGTCACGCTGGCGGACTTCCGCAACGCCGCGTCCAACGCCTCGGCCGATCAGCTCGACCGCGACCTGGCCTGCGCTATCGCGGCGACGGCCGTGACGGTGGGCGCCGAGCGGGCCGCCGATGCGGCGGCCCGCGGCCTGGATGCGGAGGAACTGGGCGGCGCCTTGCAGCGGATGCACCGGGCCGGGCTCGACCCCACGCTCAGCCGGAGCCTGCGGGGCAGGCGCGAGCTCCTGGCGGACGTCCGCAACCGCGCCGCCCAGGCCAAGTCGATCGACGTGCCGAAGCTGGTGGAGCCCCGCCGGGTGAGCTGGCCGACACTGGTCATGGTGGTCGGCACGCTGATCGGCGGCTGGGCGCTGGTCGGGGTGCTGCTCGACGTGTCCAAGTCCTTCGACACCGTGATCGGGGCCAGCTGGCTG
>Ga0187871_10003410_pt1 | contig 12361 bp, 7 predicted proteins | sample June2016WEW_16_1_FD_132988 | JGI IMG/M metagenome (GOLD analysis project Ga0187871, IMG submission 132988) | Peatland microbial communities from SPRUCE experiment site at the Marcell Experimental Forest, Minnesota, USA - June2016WEW_16_10 | ecosystem: Environmental > Terrestrial > Soil >... | reverse complement strand
CGCCGCGCTACGAAGGTCTTCCCTTTCGGAACAGTCCGGCGCCGGAATTAATATCTTCATTGGTTCTGACCAGGTCCGCTTCTATCGCGACCTCCACGAAATCCCCGTCGACGAGGTTCCCGCGATCGTCTTCTCGGAAATCATGCGCGATGTCGAGCTCTTCACCAGCGTTTGCGCCGTCGGTGACGACGAAACCTGGTCTGATCAAGGCGAACGGGGCACCGGCGTCTTTGCCCAACGCCTCGCCGTCCGCGATTTTTCCGTGGTCACCGCCTTGCGCGCAGAGATGCTTTCCCGCGTACTTCCGCATACACCGATTGCCGCGCGCTGCAAGCTCACCAAAGGTTCGCTCGAAGTTCGCGGTCAACTGGGCACCTATCACATTCAATTAGGCTGGGGCGGCGCGCTCCTCGCCACCGATACGGTCACCCGCTGGCTGAAGATTCCCCAGAAACTCTTGGACGCCGTGCCGATCGATCTGGCCTCCGTTCCCATCGACCTCGACCCGCGCACGGAGCTGATCCTGCGCAAAGCCTTTATCCTCGCTGACGACTGGAGGATCGACTCTCCCGAGCTCGTCCGCCAGCTCATGCCCGACTGATTTGCCAGGGCCGCGCTAAAGCAAAACTCCTCTCTGTGCGTAACCACCTCAAGAACTCTCTTCCGCACCTTGCCTCACCTGCCCCTCTCGGCTAAACTCCCCCTGCCTCAACCAGACTCTTCAGGGGAGAGTCATCCAACATGCCGGGACTTTTGCAGCGCTTCTTACCGCGCGAAGAGGGTTTTTTCGACCTTTTCGACAAGCAAGCCGACAATATCGTCGTCGGCGCCAAAGCCCTTCTCCAAATGCTCTCGCACTACACCGGCGTCCCCGAGCAAGTGCAAGGCATCAAGGCCATCGAGCACCAGGGCGACGAGATCACCCACAACATCCTCACCAAGCTGAATCAAACCTTCATCACGCCATTCGACCGCGAAGACATCCACGAACTCTGCAGCCGCCTCGACGACGTCATCGACCTGATCGACGCCGCCGCCAGCCGCTTCGTCCTCTATCGCGTGGATTCCATCCGTCTGGGAACCGAAGACCTCGTGCGCGTGCTCGTCAGCGCCACCGTCGAAGTGGCCAAGTGCGTTCACGCACTGAACTCTCCCGAGAAAGCCCTTAAGTACTGCATCGAAATCAATCGCTGCGAAAATGAAAGCGACCGCCTCTGTCGCACCCTCATCGCCCAGCTTTTCGACGAAGAAAAAGATCCCGTCCAGATCATCAAATGGAAGGAAATCTTCGAAGTCATCGAGACCGCCGTCGACAAGTGCGAAGACGTCGCCAACGTCGTCGAGGGCGTTATCCTAAAGAGCGCCTGAACTCCGCCATGCCGCCCTCCCTCGCGCAGTCAATGACCATGTCTCGAGGTTCCGCTCCGTTCATTTCTGTAGCTTCCATGCCCTCCTGCACGCACTTGTCCTCCCGGGTCCCTTCCCGTGACTGACTTCCAGCTCCTTCTCGCCGTTGTCTTCCTCACCCTCGCCTTCGAGTTCTCCAACGGCTGGCACGACGCCGCCAATTCCATCGCCACCGTCGTTTCCACTCGCGTCCTGACGCCATTCCGTGCGGTCCTCTGGGCCGCCTTCTGGAATTTCGTCGCCGTCTTTGTGTTCGGGACTGCCGTCGCCAACACCATCGGCAAAGGCATGGTTCACATTGAATCCGTGAACCAGACCGTCCTGCTCGCCGGCCTCTTGGGCGCGATTCTCTGGAATCTCATCACTTTGATCCTGGGGCTGCCGACCAGTTCCTCGCACGCCCTCATGGGAAGTTACGGGGGCGCCGCCGTTGCCCATGCGGGGTTTCGGGCGCTCATCCTCGGCGGCTGGACCAAGCCTGTTCTTTTTATTTTCCTCTCGCCGGTAATTGGCTTCATCGTGGGCTGGGCCGTCACGGTAGGCACCAGTTGGATCGTGCGGAAGCAGCGCCCCTTGAAAGTGGATCGCTGGTTCCGCCGGCTCCAGCTTTTCTCTGCCGCGGGCTACAGCCTCGGCCACGGCACCAACGACGCCCAAAAAGGTATGGGTATCATTACCGCCGCACTCGTCGCCGGAGGCGCTCTGCACACCTATGCCGTGCCTACCTGGGTCATCTTTTGCTGCTATCTCGCCATGGGCGGAGGCACCATGGCCGGCGGCTGGCGCATCATCAAGACCATGGGCCAGCGAATCACCAAACTTACGCCCTTCGGCGGATTCGCCGCCGAATCCGCGGGCGCAGTTACGCTTCTCACCACCGCGCATTTCGGAATTCCCGTGAGCACCACGCACACCATAACCGGAGCCATCGTAGGCGTAGGGGCCACGCACCGTCTCACCGCTGTACGCTGGGGCGTAACCCATCGCATCGTCTGGGCCTGGGTGCTAACCATCCCCGGCGCCGCCCTGATCGGCGCAGGCCTCTTTCACACGCTGCAGATCGCCCTGCACTAACTCCAAGTTAACGTAAAGCTATCAAACCCCATCAAATCCCCATCTCAACACTTGTAGGGGCACAGCACTGCTGTGCCCCAGCTTGCACCGACCAACCCGCGAAGCCACGACGTTTTTTCTCGACGAACGCGTCACTTCAACTTCGCCTCCAACTCCACCCACCGCGCGTATAACTCATCAATGGCCCGCTGCGCCGCCTCCAATTCCAAAGACGCCGCATGCAATCGTGCCCCATCGCTCATAATCGCCGGATCAAGCAAAGCATCATGCTTGACCTGCATCTCCCGCTCCGCATCGGCCACACGTTGCTCGATCGTCTCCAACTCCCGATTCTCTTTGTACGACAATTTTTTCTTCGTAAGCGAAGCGCGAGCCGCCGCAACTGCCGCCCCGCCACCTGTATTCACAGTCGCGCTGGGACTCTGTGTCTCCACCGAAGCATTACTCTTTCCCGCAGCCTTCTGTGACCTTTGCCATTCCTCCCACTGCTGATAGTCCGCGAAGCGTTCCGCGCCGCCAAGCCCGTCCAATCCCAAGACAACAGTCGACACCCGATCCAGCATGTAGCGGTCGTGCGTAACCAGCACCAATGCCCCGCGATACTCCAGCAAGCTCTCCTCCAAAATCTCCAACGTTGGAATATCCAGATCGTTTGTAGGCTCGTCCAAAAGCAAAACGTCCGCGGGCTGCAGCATCAGTTGCGCGATCAAGACTCGCGCCCGCTCCCCACCCGACAATCGCCCCACCTTCTGGTTCAACTGCTCCGCTGTAAACAGGAACCGTGCAGCCCAACCGCCGACGTGAATTACGTTGCCCTGATAGATCACCGAATCGCTGTCCGGTGCCAGCGCCCGCCGCAAAGTAACGTCCGGATCAAGCTCCCGATTCTGATCGAAATAAACAATCCGCAAGGAATCCGCCTGCCGCATCTTCCCCGCAGCAGGTTTTATGTCCCCGCGAAGTAAACGCAGCAACGTGGTCTTTCCGCTCCCGTTCGGGCCGACGAGTCCAACCCGCATCCCGGAAGTAACGATAAAATGGATATTTTCGAATAGACTTCGATCGCCAATCGCGTACGTCACGCCATCCAAGGTGATCAGCTGCTTGGTCTGCCGCTCCGAAGCCGAAAAATCAATCTTCGCGTTGGTCGTCCGCGTCCGCGACTTCATCTCCGCCAATTCACCAATCGTCTCGTGCGCGTTGTCAATCCGCGCCTTCGACTTGGTAGTCCGCGCCTTAGGCCCCCGCCGCAGCCAGTCAATTTCCGTATGCACGCGATTTTCCAGCGCCTCCTGCCGGTTCCGCTGCGCGTGGAGATACTCCTCTTTCTTCTCCAAAAACGTGCTGTAATTCCCCGACACTCGCAGCGCACCGTCCTCATAAGCCGGATTCAATTCCACAACTTCATTCGCCACATTCTCCAAAAAATACCGGTCATGGCTGACCACCACGCAAGCGAACGCACCATTCAACAAAACGCCCTCGAGCCACTTGATCCCCGCCAAATCCAAATGATTGGTAGGCTCATCCAAAAGCAAAATATCCGGCGCCTGCACCAAAGCCTCGACAATCGCCAACCGCTTCCGCCACCCGCCCGACAGCTTCGCCGCGTCCGCATCCAGGTCCGTAAATCCCGCCCGCCCCAAGATCTCGGCAATCCGCGAAAGCCTCTCCCCTTCCGCAACGTTCACCCGATTGAAAGCCTTGTCGATCACCGACCGGATCGTCTCCCCCTCCGCAAACTCCGAAATCTGCAACACGGTGCCCAGCCGCGTCCCCTTGCGCACGGCCACATCTCCGCTGTCCGGCCGCACCCGCCCCTGCAAAATCTCGAGCAAGGTCGACTTCCCCGACCCATTCGGCCCAATAATCCCGATTCGCTCCCCCTCCGAAACCGTAAACGAAATATTCCGGAACAGCGGAGCAACTCCATACTTCTTCGACAATCCCTGCGCGCTAAGTATCGGTGGCAAATTCCCCGCCCTCTCCCTGATTGAGCTTCGACTCGTAGGGGCACGGCCGTGCCCGCTCTTTCTTAACTCTGCGCCCTCTGCGAACTCCGTGGTGAAATCCTCTTCTTCGCTTCCTTCGCTTCCTTTAAACGCAACTCCAGATTACCAGCAGCCCACACGCAACGCGAAAACGCGCGTACGAAAGGTCCTCTCGCCCTTCACTGTCAACTTTCAACCGTCGACTCTCGACTTCTGGTGTATTTTGTTTTCGCTCTTGACCAACTCTCCGCTACCTCGCCGCCTAAACCTTTTCGACGCCACCATGATCGTCATGGGCGGCATCGTAGGCTCCGGCATCTTCATCAATCCCTACGTCGTCGCCCTCCATGTCCACACGCCATTCCTGATTCTCGGCGTCTGGATTCTCGGCGGCGTCCTGGCTCTGCTGGGCGCATTCATCTGGGCAGAACTAGCCACGCGCCTGCCCGGCGCCGGCGGCCAATATCTCTACCTGCGCGAGGCATATCATCCCAGCGTCGCCTTCCTCTACGGCTGGGTCCTGCTTCTCGTCACGCAGACCGGCGGTATGGCCGCCGTAGCGGTCACCTTCGCCAAATATTTTCGCGAGATCAGCGGCTCGACGGCGGGCGACGGCGCCATTGCTGCCACGGTTCTCCTCGGCCTGACCGCCATTAATTGCCTGGGCGCCCGCGCTGGCAGCAACGTGCAAAGCCTGCTAATGCTTCTCAAATCCGCAGCAATCGTAGCGATGGTGGTCCTCGGCCTGTGGCTCGGCGGCGGCAAGCTTCATCCCCTGCCGCTACTCGACCGTCCCATCTCCCTGGGCCTGGTTGGCGCCATCGGCGCCGCGATGATCCCCATTGCCTTCGCCTACGGCGGCTGGCAAACCGCCACCTTCGTAGCCGGCGAAATGCGCGACCCGCGGCGCGAACTCTCCCGCGGCTTGATCGCTGGCGTGCTAGGCGTCGTCGTCCTCTACCTCTCCGTAAATTTCGTCTGCGTCCGCGTCCTCGGCCCCGCCGGACTGGCCGCCACCCAAACCCCAGCTTCCGCCGTAATGCGCGCGGCGTTGGGCGCCCGCGGCGCCCAATGGATCGCCGTAGGCATTGCCATCTCCACGTTAGGCTTCCTAAGCCAAGGCATCCTCACCGCCCCGCGCGTCTACTACGCCATGGCTCGCGACGGCCTCTTTTTCCAAACCGTCGGTTATCTCTCGCCCAAAACCGGTGCCCCCGTGGTCGCCATCATCCTCCAAGGCGCTGCCGCCACGATCATCGCCCTCTCCGGCCGCTACGAGCAGATCCTCAACTACGTCGTCTCCGTCGACTTCATCTCCTTCGCCCTGACCGCCGCCTCCCTCTTCGTCTTCCGCCATCGAGCAACATCCCGGGCCACCTATCTCGCCCCGGGCCATCCGTATACGACGGCGCTGTTCGTATTGTCCTGCGCGGCCATCGTCGGCAGCACCATCTGGAGTTACCCCGCAAACAGCGCCTTCGGCTTCGTGATTCTCCTGGCCGGAATTCCCGTATATTTATATTGGAGGCGCAAAGCAGGCGGTGCGAATGTAGGCGACGGGCTTTAGCCCGCCCCGCATCTCGTACCGGCGCAGGACCCTAGCGCCACATCCCGGAAAACGTTGGCCGCTGCGCGCTGAAATCATCGCTACCGCCATGAGACAAAAACAATCCGACTACATGCAATGGGCCAAGCTCCACAGCAAAGCCCGCTTCAACCTGGCCACCAGCGGCGTGGCCGCGTATCCGCTAAGCGAACTTCCCATCACCATCGACCAACTCGAAATCAACGGCGACAGTCCGTACGGCTACGCCCCACTGCAAAACGCCATCGCAAAAAAAGCCGGTGTCGACCCCGACAACGTCGTAGGCGCGGCTGGCGCCTCCATGGCCAATCACCTGGCCATAGCCGCGTGCATCGAACCCGGCGACGAAGTCCTCATCGAGCACCCAACCTACGAATTGCTCGTCTCCACCGCCCAATATCTCCAAGCCACGGTAAAGCGCTTCCCGCGCTTTGCCGCCAACCACTTCGCTCTCGACCCCGCCGAAATCCGCCGCGCCATCACGCCAAAAACAAAACTCATCGTAGTCACCAATCTCCACAATCCCAGCAGCGTCCTCACGCCGGAATCCACTCTCCGCGAGATTGGCGACATCGCTCGCAGCATCAACGCCCGTGTCTTGGTCGATGAGGTGTATCTCGACGCGGTCTACGAGAACACCCCGCGCAGCTCGTTCCACCTTGGGAAAGAATTCGTAACCACCAACAGCCTCACAAAGGTTTACGGCCTCAGCGGCCTACGCTGCGGCTGGATTCTGGCCGAGCCGAGCTTGGCTCGCGCCATGTGGCGTCTGAACGATCTCTTCGGTGCCGTTCCCGCCCACCCCGCCGAATTAATAAGCGCTATCGCTTTCCAACATCTCCACAAAATTCTCGAACGCGCACGCGCAATCGTCGATGCCGATCGCGCCCTTCTTGTAGCCTTCTTCGCCAGCCCGGAAGGTCACCAGCTCAAAACAGTGCGCAGCGAGTTCGGCACTACGTGCTTCCCCCTCCTGAAACACGGTAGCGTCGATGCGTTCCTCACCCGCCTTCGCGAGAAACACGAAACCTCCGTTGTTCCGGGCCGCTTTTTCGGGATGCCTGATCATTTCCGCATCGGCATGGGCGTAAACACACCCATGTTCGCAGAAGGCCTTCGCAGAATCGCCCTGGCCACGGTGTAGATCCCGCGTCCTTAACGTCGTTATCACCTATGAATCGCGCGACTATCCTAGGCCTTCGCCTTCCTCGCCGAAGCTGTTGGCGAAGTCGAAGGAGGCGGATTCCCAGCCTGCCCCTTGAGGGCCGCGAGCAAGTTCGCGCCGTCGGCCGACCCTAGCCCGGTGCACGGATCCCATCCCGCGCCCGCCGAAAACTCCCCGTTCAGGTCGTGATAAATGTCATTGTTCCCTTCCGTCACATCGTGAAACACGCCTGGCGCACTCCCTTGCGCATATAAAAGCGGGTTAGCGAAACCCAGAGGATTACCTCCGCCGCTCGTAAGGCTCTGATTGATCCGCGCGATAAGTCCCGCATACAACGGCGCCACCGCGCTGGTTCCTCCGACCTGCTCCTGTTGCCCACCAACCACGATGTTGTAGCCCGTGTTAGGGTCGGCGTCCGCTGACACATCCGGCACGCCGCGTCCCCCGGCGGCGACTGCCGGCGGCGGAACATTAATGTTGTTCTGGTACGAAGGCTTCGGGAAAAAGTTGCTGACTCCTCCTCCCGTCGCTCCGCCATTCGCCCCGTCGTTCCACACAGTCTCTACCGGTGCGCCAGGTGTCGACGATGCAGCCAACGTCGTTCCCCCGCAGGCCAGCGAATACGGGCTCGAAGCCGGAAAGTCCACGTGTGGTTTGTCGTCCCAAACGTTTTGCTCCATGTCCGCCGAGCCGTCGTCTCCAGCCGCGACGCACACGGTCACTCCCAGCGCCGACGCCTCTTGCAGGATTTCCTGCAACCCTTGCAGCATCTGCGACGTCGCTGTCTCTTCGGCTTGCCCCCAGCTGATCGACACGATCCCGGGCTTCCTCACGTCGTCGTGTACCGCCGCCGACAAAACCTGAACGAACCCGTCGTCCGTGTTCGTTCCGAAATACACTGCGATCTTCGCTCCCGGCGCGATCGCTCCTGCCACCTCGATATCCAGCGTCACTTCACCGTCGGCATTGGCATCCTGCCCGGGAAGATTCGCTCCTCCATCCACCCCTACGGCCGTCACGCTTGGCATCGCGATTCCCAAGTTCTTGAAAAATGTTTCCAGATCGGACGTCGCATACCCAGCCCCGGTCGCGTTCCCCTGGCTATCGACGTCGTTCAATTCAATCAGCGCGATCGTCTGCCCCGTGCCGTCCAGCCCATCGGGAAAATCGTAGATGCCCGCTATCTGCACGGGGCTGTAGCTCGTTGGTCCGTTTTCCGCCGCTCCTCCGCCCTTCTTGCCTCCTTTGCGCCCGCGCTTCGCAGTCCGGCGCGCCGCCGAACCTCGCGCCTGACGCAGCACTCGATAGTGCGTCTCCACCACTGGCCGGTCGTCCAACCCCAAAACGCGCTCGATGATGAACTCCATATCTACCGGGATGGTCAACGATCCGGTGCGCCCGCGATATGAAATCGCGCCGGCTTTGTACCGCCGCAGTTTCACGCCGAACGCCGCGCTTAAATCCGCGACGCGGCCCGACAGTTTCACGGTGCGTCGCGCCAGGTCGGCCTCCACTACCGTGAGACCGTGGTCGTGCGCGAACGTATCGATTTTCGCGATGTCCGCAGGGTCCGCGCCCGCCTGGCTCGCCAGTTCCGCACGCGTCAGATATTTCCGCGCCGCCAGTCCCTGCGAAGCGATTTTTGCTACCGTTCCGTCCAGATCCGAGCCCGGTTTCCGCCTCACCTGCACGGTGATCTCGATGCGCTGATCGGAATCCACGGCTCCAACAACTTTTGCGCCAGGAAGCGGCCGCCGATTGCTTCCGGCGAGTGTGATGCGCTTTTTCATGATGTATCACCTCAGTGAAGGATGTACTTGGGCGGAGAACTTACCCTAGACGTACGTCTTGTACATGTCAATAGAGCTACGCAATGCACCATCCGATCCCTGTGGGAAATCCCAGCCTGAGAACAAGACCTCGCCCGTTGGCAGCGTCGCAAATCCAACCCGTGCATCGAATAATTCCAATTCCCAGCGTTACCCAACGACTGGAAAGCCTACTTCGACCGTCGCCTCCAAGACACCCATCGCGCCGCGAGCCGATAGCCAACCCGTGGCGCGCGCCGAAGTCTTCGTGGTCCTGCTGATCCTGAGCCCGAAAGGGCGGCTCTCTCCGCGGCGATCCACCGGTGCACTCACGACTCGCCAGACCCGCCAACTCCAATTAGCAATCCAGCATCTACCTCCCTGTGTTATACTTAACAAGTTCCCTCCGGTCGGCCTCCTCCCGATCGGCCCTCTCGCAAAGCAACACGTTGTTAGCTACGCGTTTTGTGCGGACATCTCTGTGAGGTGCAGCATGAATGCGAAACCTCGGCGAAATTGCTGGTCCTTTCTCGCTTTTCTCTCGATCTCGCCCTTCATTCTCGTCGGTGTTACACAAGTCTTACCTCAATCTCATTTGCTTCGCAGTCTTGGACCGGTTTCACCGAAAAGCCGCCTAAGCAAATTGCGAGCAACACCGGCTCCCGTGATCCAGCGCACGCCCCCTCTGGCCGGTGTGAACGCGATTCAAAGCGTCGCAGTCTCAAGTTCGCTACCACTCAAGCCGTCCGTACCTGCAACCAACCATCTCCTTCAAGGGCACATCCTCTTCGAGCGTAACGACGGTCAGGCAGACAGCCAGGTTCTATATCTCAGCCACGGCTCCGGCTACACGTTGTTTCTCACTCGCACCGGAGCCACCATCGTCTTACCGGAAATGCCGACAAAAGGTCCTGGCGTCACGGCACGACGCGCAAGTTTCTTCAGGCTCCGTTTCGGCGGCGCAAATCCTCGCACCGACGTCAGCGGACTCGAAACCCTACCAGGCACCAGCAACTATTTCTCCGGCTCCGATCCCAAGCTCTGGCACACCCGCATCCCTCAATTCGCCAAGGTCCGTTACTCCAATCTCTATCCCGGCGTCGATCTGACTTTCTATTTTCGCGAAGGCCAGCTCGAATACGACGTCATCGCCTCGCCTGGGGCTGATCTGAGTGCCGTTAATCTCCAGATCGAAGGTGCGAACCCCTCCTTAACCCGCGAAGGAGATGTTTCCATCAAGATGGGCGCCAACGAACTGGTCCGACTGCCCAAGCCGTACGCCTACCAGAGCGGCGCCGCAGCAACTGTTGTGCCTACAAATTATTCCTTGCACCACGGCAGAATGTCCTTTGCCCTGGGTGACTACGACCGTAGCCGACCGCTAATGATCGATCCCGCGCTGATTTTCGCAACCGTCGTCACGAGCAATTGCGGAACGTGTACCGACGTCATCAGCGACATGGCGGCGGACAATACGGGTGTCTATCTGACAGGTTCGACGAATGCCGCGATTTTCCCCGCCACCGCGAGCGGTCCCGCCTCGAGCGATCCGCACGTCACGCAAACCTTCGTGGTGAAACTCGACCCAACCGGGTCGCAGGTTCTCTATTCCACTTTCCTGAGCAGCAGTTCAGGTCAGTCGATCACTGTGGATACGCTTGGTTCGGCGTATGTAAGCGGAAACGCGTACTTTGGTACTCCCCCCTTCCCGCTCACAACGGGCGTCTTTAGCGGCTCGGTTCCTCCCAACGCGAGCGGGTTGGGAGCCGCATATGCCGCGAAGTTAAGTCCGGATGGTTCAACGATTTCATACTCAACGTTTCTACAACAGCCCACATCCAATGGGGCGCCCGCGGCCAATGCCCAAGTCGTGAATCCCGCTAAGATTGCGGTGGATTCGACGGGAGCTCTTTATATTACCGGCACGGCAATTCCTAACCCCTACAACGAATATAGCTCAATTCGGATGCCCCTCCCGGTGACTGTGGGCGCATTTCAAACCACTCCCGGCGCTGATTTTGTGCTCAAGCTGAATCCGAACGCGTCTGGTTTCGACTACGCCACCTACATTGACGGTACCAGCAACGCGGATCCCTACGTTGCCGGTGTCGCTGTCGATTCCTCCGGTGACGCTTTCGTGGCGGGTTCGGCCACCGTCACCGGATTCCCGACGACCTCGGGTGCTTATCAGACATCATCCGGTGGAGCCTTCGTGATGGAACTTAATCCAAACGGAACGGCCCAGGTATATTCGACATTCTTTGTCGCGGACTCCCAAGCTTTCGGTCTGGCTGTCGACTCTCAAGGTCAAGCAGTCATCACCGGTGATTCAAGCGGCACCTTACCCGTGACCTCGAACGCGTTCTGCGGAAATATTTCCTCTGGTTCCTATACTGGTTTTGTAACCAAGTTTAAGGCCGATGGCTCGGGCCTTATCTACACGACTACCCTCTGCGGCGGCGACCCCCAGGGTGCCTCCGTCGCCGTGGACTCCACCGGCGCGGCCTACGTACTGGGAATAGCTGCTACACCCGCCGACTTCCAGCCATTTCTGCTCCAGCCGATCCAAGGCTACGTTCCAACTGGTCTTGGCGCCCCGGATATCGCCAATATCGCCGTGAAGTTGGACACATCTGGAAATCTCCAATGGTCCACGTTTCTTGGACAAAAACATCTCGGGCATCGTCGAGGAAGGCGTACAACTGCCCAGAATAGCTGTCGACGGTAACGGGAATGCCTACATTTTGGACATTTCAAATATCCCCCCTACACCCAATTCTGTCGGTCCCCCTTCTCTCACTCCGGGTGCCGGCGGTGGAAGTGCGGAAACGCTCAACTTTCTGTTGAAGATCGCTCCGAGCCTCGGCGCCCCCGTTCCCATCGTCAGCCCACTCCAGCTTTCCTTTACCAATCAAAACGTGAACACGTCCAGTGCTTCGGCAGACGTGCAGGTCGGCAACTTCGGCGATGCGCCAGCCTCGCCCATGATATCGATCACGGGTGATTTCTCAGAAACCGACAACTGCTCGGTGGCTGTCCCCGGCGGCCAAAAGTGCGACATCAACGTGACGTTCACGCCGTCCGTCACAGGACCTCGCACCGGCACCCTCACGGTCAGCTTCGGTGGAACCATCTCCTCCCAATCCGTCTTGCTCAGCGGCAACGCAGGCGCGCCAGCAGTCACACTTTCCCCGACCTCTCTCTCCTTCGGCGTTCAGGCCATCGGCACTGCCAGCGGCGCGCAACAAATAACCGTCACCAACACCGGCACCGGACCGTTGACGATTTCATCCCTCCAGACCTCCGGTCCGTTCGCAACCACCAACACCTG
>Ga0187871_10003409_pt1 | contig 12362 bp, 14 predicted proteins | sample June2016WEW_16_1_FD_132988 | JGI IMG/M metagenome (GOLD analysis project Ga0187871, IMG submission 132988) | Peatland microbial communities from SPRUCE experiment site at the Marcell Experimental Forest, Minnesota, USA - June2016WEW_16_10 | ecosystem: Environmental > Terrestrial > Soil >... | reverse complement strand
ACAATCCCTTGTTTGGGATTCTGACGTACGCCCGGCTCACCCTGAAGGAAGTCGAAAAAGGGGCCGCCGGATCGCGCGCCGAAATGGTGGAGAATCTCCAGATCATCGAGCGCGAGAGCAAGCGCTGCGGCGACATCATGCGCAACCTGCTGACGTTTGCGCGGCAGACGCCCAGCCACCGCGAACCCAACGATCTGAATACGCTGATCGGGCGCGCGCTGGTGCTGGTGCGCCACAAGGCGGAACTCCTGGGGATCGATCTGCGCAGCCACCTGGCGGAAGGTCTGCCGGCGGTGTGCTGCGATCCGGGGCAGATCCAGCAGACCGTTCTGATCTTGCTGGTGAATGCCACCGAGGCCATGCCGCGCGGCGGCGTACTGGAAGTGACCACGGAAATGAATTCCGCGGCCGGACAAGCGCGGATCCTGGTGCGCGACACGGGGCCGGGAATTCCGCCCGAGGTCCTGTCGCAGATCTTCGATCCGTTTTTCACGACGAAGGAGGATCAACAGCGCACCGGCCTGGGGTTGGCCGTGGCGCGCAGCATCGTTGAACAGCATGGCGGCGAGATCTCGGTGGAGTCGTCGCCGGGCCAGGGGACGGAGTTCGTGGTGGCGCTGCCGGCGGCCGGTCCGGGCGCAACGGAACCAGTTCTGGCGGGCGGAGGCGCAGCCGGGGATGCCACCCGGGCGGGCGCTCCGGACAAAGTAGCGTGAGCCGCCGTGACAAACGGAGGAAACCAAGATGACGGAAGTTGAAGAACCGCTGGAGACCAAGACCAAGGGCAAGATCCTGATTGTGGACGATGAAACGGTCGTGCGCGATTCCCTCGGGAAGTGGTTCTCGAGTGAGGGCTATCAGGCCCGGCCCGTGGCCAGCGCGCGCGAGGCGCTGGAATCCATAACCAGCGCCGAATACGACGTCGCGCTGCTCGACATCAAGATGCCCGGCATGGACGGTATGGAACTGCAAGCCCGGCTGAAGGAGGCCGACCCGGAGCTAACGGTCATCGTCATGACCGGGTACGCGTCGGTGGAAACGGCCGTGCAGGCACTGAAGCAGGGCGCTTACGACTACATCACCAAGCCCATCGATCCCGACGAGTTGTCGCACCTGGTGGCGAATGCCCTGGAGCATCGGCGGGCGCGGCGGGAGGTCGTGCGCTTGCGCGAGGATCTGCAGGAAGTATCGCCCTCGACCGAACTGATCGGCAAAGCTCCGGCCATGAAGAAAGTGTGCGAGCTGATCGAAATGGTCGCGCCCACCGAAGCCACCGTGCTCATCACCGGAGAGAGCGGGACGGGCAAAGAAGTGGTGGCGCGCGCCATCCACGCGGCCGGTCCGCGCCGGTACATGCCGATGGTGACCATTCATTGCGGCGCGCTCACCGAGACGCTGCTCGAAAGCGAGTTATTCGGGCACGAGAAAGGCGCGTTTACGGGCGCCCAATACCGCAAGAAAGGCAAATTCGAAGTCGCCGACGGCGGCACCGTCTTCCTGGACGAGATCAGCGACATCAGCCTGAAAACGCAAACCGATCTGCTGCGCGTGCTGCAGGAAAAAGAGATTGTGCGGGTGGGCGGCAACCAGCCCATCAAGGTAGATTTCCGCTGCGTGGCCGCCACCAATAAGAATCTGGAGGGGCTGGTGAAGGCGGGCACCTTCCGCCCCGATTTGTACTACCGGCTGCACGTCTTCTGTATCGATCTGCCGCCGCTGCGCGAGCGCCGCGAGGATATTCCCCTCCTGATGGCGCACTTCCTGAATAAGTTCTGCATGATGACCAGCCGGCCCGTGCCGCAGATTTCGCCGGAAGCGCTGCAGGTGTTGATGAATCACGAGTGGCCGGGCAACGTGCGCGAGTTGGAGAACGCCGTAGAGCGCGCGCTCGTGGTCTGCCGCGGCCCGGAGATCAAGCCCGCGGATTTTTCCTTTCAGTTCCAGATGACCGGCGCGCCGAGCGGCCGGACGCTCGAAGACGTGGAGCGCGTCCATATCGAGCGGGTGCTGCGGGAAACCGATCACAATCTGTCCCGCTCGGCGCGCATTCTGGCTATCGATCGCACCACTTTGTATAACAAACTGAAGCGCTACGGCTTGAAGTGACGTGATCCAACTGTTGGGCATCGAGGTTTCGGCGGACGTGCTGGGCGGCTTGGCCGTTCAATTGGCGCCCATCTTCCGGATGGCGTGCCAGGTGCGGCCGGAGCGCCCGAACGCCGCCTTCGCGCGCGACCGCATGCGCAACCAGTATCACTCGACCGCCATCCTGCAATCCATACAGCCGCTGGTCGAGCCCGGCGCCCGGCTGCTGGCGGTAACGTCCCTGGACCTGTATGTTCCCGTGCTCACCTTCGTGTTCGGCGAGGCGCAATTGAGCGGTAGTTGCGCGGTGGTCTCGTTGCATCGTTTGCGGGAGGAATTCTACGGCCTGCCGGCGCGCGAAGAAATCATGCGGGAGCGGCTGGTAAAGGAAGCCGTCCACGAGTTGGGCCACACTTTCGGGCTGCGGCATTGCGACGACTGGCGCTGTGTGATGACGTCCAGCCACGGCGTGGAGCGCCTGGACGTGAAGCGTGCGGAGTTTTGTTTTCTGTGCGGGCGGGTGGTGGCGGCTGCGCGCGCGGCAGCGGTGGCGTAGCGTGGCGCGTTTTGCCGCTGCGAGAATAGCCGTAACGAATTGAGCCGCGCAGCGAAATTGGCCGGTGGTCCGGCGCCTACGAGGCCGCCGCAGGCTGCGGGACTGTCCTCATGGCCCGCCGGCACCAGAGATGATGAAAAACTACAATTGGAGGGCGGCCAATCCTGGCTGCAGCCGGCTTTCCAGCCGGCTTAGCCGCCTGAAAAGGCGGCTGCGGGCAAGATTGCCCGCCCTCCAAGCCGAAGCGCTTGCGGCGGTGCCCCATGCGGGGTCACACATTTGTGCCAACCGGCCCGGCCGGCGGCCCCGCTGAAGCGTGCGCCACGGGCAAGCGGCCAGTCATCATCAGAAGGTCCATAACACCAGATGGCCCGGGCGATGATATGTTTTCGACTTAGGGCTCCCTCAACAGCAGCGCGCGCGCTTCGCCCACCAGAAAGAGCGATCCCGAGACAAAGATGGCGTCATCACCCGCCGCTCCGCCGGCCATAGCCAGGGCCGCTTGGATATCCGGGGCCACTCTTACGGAATCGTGATCCGCCAGGTCGCGGATCGATTCCGGCCTGAGCGCGCGCGCCTGCGCCGGCGCCGTCACGATCACGTGCCCCGCCCGCGGAAACAGGATGGCCGCTATTTCCTCCACCGCTTTGTCGCGCATGGCGCCGTAGATCAGCCAGACATGCCGCGGTTCGTAGAAGCGGTCGAGATACTCGGCCAGCGCGCGCGCGCCCGCCGGATTGTGCGCGCCGTCCAAAATGATTTCAGGATTGCTGGACACCCGCTCCAGGCGCCCCGGCCACACGGTTTGCGCGAGGCCCTCCCGGATCGCGCCCGGAGCGATGCCCAACTGCCCGAGCGCGGCAATGGCGGTGCGGGCGTTCTCTACCTGGTGCTCGCCCGGCAGCCGGCAGCTCACGGGCATCGCGCCCCACATGAAATCGCTGCCCCGCGCATGCAGCGCCACGCCTGAAACGGCTACATCGGAACTTCGCGCCACGCCCACGCCCAGGGCCGCGGCGCGCTCTTCCAACACTCGCTCCGCTTCCGGCCGCTGCCGGGCGAAGACCGCGCGCACGCCTGGCTTCAGAATTCCGGCCTTTTCGCCGGCAATCGATTCCAGGCTTTTGCCCAGATACGCCTCATGGTCGAAGTCCACCGGGGTCACTACACACAATTCCGGCGTGACGGCGTTGGTCGCATCCAAACGGCCACCCAGCCCTACTTCCAACACGGCGAGCTGCACGCCGCACGCGCGAAACAGCAGTAGCGCCATGGCCGTCACGCTTTCGAAGTAGGTGGGATGCAGGTCGATGCGTTCCTGTCGCAGCAGCGTCTCGGCGCATGCATGCACTTCGTCGAACGCGGCCGCGAATTGGGCGGCGCTTACCGGGCTTCCGGCAACCTGGATGCGCTCGGCCGGTTCCACCAGGTGGGGCGAAGTGAACAGGCCGGTGCGCCACCCCGCGGCGCGCAGGCCGGACTCGATCATCGCGCAAGTCGAGCCCTTCCCGTTGGTCCCGGCCACGTGGACGATCCGGAAGGCTTCTTGCGGATTCCCCAGCGCTTCCAACAAAACGCCAATCCGCTCCAGGCCCAGCTTGGCGGTTTTAACCTCGTTGCCCAGCGCGTAGAGAAACCGGACGGAATCGGGATAGGTCATCTGGGCTGTGCGCAGCCCATCCGGGCTGCGGCCGCGTTAATCCACAAAGAATCGCAGCGCGGTGGCGATGTAGCTCTTCATCTCCAGCCGCGGCACTACCGCGTCCAGCATCCCGTGCTTCAGCAGAAACTCCGACCGCTGAAATCCGTCCGGCAGCTTCTGGCGGATGGTCTGCTCGATCACGCGCGGCCCGGCGAACCCGATCAGCGCGCCGGGTTCGGCGATGTTCAGATCGCCGAGCATCGCGAAGCTGGCCGTGACGCCGCCCGTGGTGGGGTCGGTCAGCACGCTGATGTAGGGCACGCCAGACTGGTCGAGGCGCATGAGCGCAGCCGAAATCTTAGCCATCTGCATCAAGCTCACCGCGCCTTCCTGCATGCGCGCGCCGCCGGAAGCCGACACGATCACGATGGGAATGCGCCGCGCAATCGACCGCTCGATCGCCCGCGTGATCATCTCGCCGACCACGCACCCCATGCTCCCGCCGATGAAGCGCGCCTCCATCGAGCAGATGTTCACCTGCCGCCCGCCCACGGCGCCGGTTGCCGAGATCATGGCATCGGAAAGGGAGGTGGCCATGCGCATCCCGTCCAACCGCTCGCGGTAGGGCTTCGAGTCGAAGAAATCCAGCGGGTCGGACGAGCGCAGCTCCGTATCCAACCGTTCATAATCGCCGTCGAACAGCAGCTTCAGCCGCGCGGACGCATCCATGCGTGTATGCGCGCCGCATTTCGGGCACACATTCCAGTTGGACTCCAGGTCCTTCTTCCAGATGATCTGCCGGCAGCCCTCACACTTCAGCCACAGGCCCTCGGTGCGCAGTTTGCGCGAAGCGTCGTTGATCTGCGCCACCTTGGCCGGCGCCGCGTTTTCCTTCTTGAACCAGGACATAGTAATTCGACTACCTTAGCGCGGGTAAGGATGCCCCCGCAAGGTGGCGAAGGCCCGATAAATCTGCTCGGCGAGCATGGCGCGCGCCAATTCGTGCGGAAAAGTCATGCGCGAAAGCGAAAGCAGCAGGTCCGTGCGTGCCCGCCAGTCCGCGGGCAGACCGTCCGCGCCGCCCACCACGAAGACCAGGTCGCGGCCCTCCATCTCAGCCTGTGAAACCAGCGAAACGAAGCCGGCCGTATCCATGGCTTTGCCGGCGGGATCCAAGAGAATGCGGCGTGCCGCGGGATGCTTCGTCCAAAGATCCGTGCGCTCGGGTTTGATCTCGCGCATCTCGCAAGGCGCGTAGCGGCTCGCCCGGCTCACGAAATCGGCGGAAATGGCGTTAGCATGCGCGTCGCGCGGCTTGCCGATAAAGTACAGAAAAATCTTCACTCCGGCGGGATCTCGACGATCCTGGCGTTGCGCCACAGGCGCTCCAGATCGTAATACTCGCGGGATTTCGGAGAAAAAATGTGTACCAGGAAATTACCGTAGTCGGCCAGAATCCATTCGGCCTGGTTGTAACCCTCCACGCTGAATGGATGCTCCCCGGCCCGCTTTAACCGCGATCCCACCTCGTCCGCGATGGCCTGCACATTACGCGCGTTGGCGCCCGTACAAATCACGAAGTAATCCGCGAAGGCGGTGATGGCGGTCAGGTCCAGCACGCGGATGTCTGTGGCTTTCTTGGATTCAGCGGCCCGGACTGCCATCAGCCAGTCCGGTGTTTCGGATCGCGATTCGGTTGGGGATTCCGATGAATGGCTCTCTTGCCGGTCGGTGTGCGTTACGTCAACCTTTGTCAGAACACGCTCCCTGACCGTATCGTACTACAATATAGGTACCTCTTCATGCGTTTTCTCCTCCTAGTAACGGTCGGTTCAGTACTATTGCGCGCCGCTCCGCAAGGGCCGCTCGCGGCGCCGGCAGCGGTCCAGGCGGAAGACGCCGACGTGCTGCGCGCGCGCCTGAATATCCAGCGCTTGCGCGCCATGGTCGACGCCGGCGCCCTGCCGCGCGTGCAACTCGAACAGGCTGAAGACGCCTTGGGCGATGCGCGGGATATGGCCATACTGCGCCGCGCGATGTACGGCCCGGAGCTTACCGCGGAACAAGCGGACGAGATGGTGGCCGCCGCCCAGCGCCGCCTCGATCGCCGTCAAAAACAATTCGACCGGGTAGACGCGCTGATCGATTCGGGTCTCGCGGCCAAGAACGACCTTGAGCCTTTGGCGGCTCAGGTCGACTTCGCGCGCAAGGAATACGATCTCGCCGTTTCGCGCCAGAAGCTGTGTCATGAACTGGTCGAAATGGCGCGCGCCGAGCAGAACCGCCCTCATGAACAGGCCGCCACCGGCAGCCCCGCCGCCCTCCATTACGATGGCGCGGGTGTCTTCACGCCCGCCCAATTCCAGCAGATCTCCGGCGCCTTCGAGCGCCGCTTTTCAAAGCCTTTGCCCGTGAGCGCCATGGGCGAGACCGCCGTCCACCGCGCCCTGGGCTTCGACCATCGCGGCCGCGTGGACGTAGCCCTGAGCCCCGATCAACCCGAAGGCCTCTGGCTGCGCCAGTATCTCGAAGCGCGCCGCATTCCGTATTTCGCCTTCTGGCACGCGATGCCCGGTAAAGCCACCGGCGCGCATATCCACATCGGGCCTGAGAGCACACGTCTCAGCGCGGCCGCGGATTAAGAGGCCAGATTGAGTTCTCTCCGCGTTCTCCTCTCCGAACAACAGATTCAGGCGCGCGTGCGCGAAATGGGCGCCGAGATCGATCGCGACTATCCCAACGGCAACCTGCATCTGGTCTGCATCCTGAAAGGCGCATGCTTCTTCATGACCGACCTGGCCCGGGCCTTGCACACGGAAGCCTACGTCGATTTCATGGGCATTTCCAGCTACGGCAAAAACAAGTCCACATCGGGCGAAGTGAAGGTGACCAAGGACCTGGACTTCTCGGTGGAGGACGCCGATCTGCTGATTGTCGAGGATATCGTGGATAGCGGCGTCACGCTGACTTACCTGATCCATCTGCTGGAGCAGCGCAAACCGCGCTCCATCCGGATTGCCGCGCTGCTCGACAAGCCCGACCGGCGCCAGCGCCCCGTGAATGTTTCCTACGTCGGATTTCGCATACCGGATGAATTCGTGGTGGGCTATGGCCTGGATCACGCCGAACGCTACCGCAACCTGCGCGACATCTGCATTCTCGATAGCGAATAACCGTGGCGCACGCTTTTAGCGTGCCGGCGGGACTTTTAAGTCCCGCTAAACGGCGGGCTGAAGTCCGCCGCAGCACGCTGAAGCGTGCGCCACGGGCTGCGGCCAGTCGTCACGAGATAAGTCCAAACTCCAGGGCGGGGCTTTTAAGTCCCGCTCAGCGTAGGCTGAAGCGCGCGCCACGGGCTTTATTGTTGCGGTTGTCCAATCGGAACCAGCACGGTCCCCTCCGAAGATTGCACGCGAATCGTGCCGGCGGGTGGCGGCGGCAGCCCACTCGAAGGCGATACCATCACCGGGGCCGGCCTTGCCGCTACGGCGGTCCGCGGAGCCTGCACCATGCGGGCCTGCATCTGCTTCAAGCCGGCGCGCACCTGCTCTTCCGGCATGTGCAGCGAGACCAGAATGTGCCGGCCGCTTTCGCGGTATTTCAAACCCTCGAAGCCGTTCGCGACGAAGCCCGTTTTGGGCGTTTGAGTTTTCACCGCGGTAGTCAGCCATCCCAGATTGGTAGCCATTTCGGCGGCGTCTTTATCCGTGCGCATTTCTACGTCGGCGGAAAGATCGAAATCCGGGCTGAAGCGCAGGCCACCGTTGAAACCCGCCACTTTTTGAAGATACTGCGCCATTTGCTGGCCCGCCGGCGATCCCGCCGCGGGGCCCGGCATCGGCGCCTTGAGGATGCCAGTCTGAACCGCCCAAATATCGTCCTGGCTGTACCTGGCCACCTGCGCCGCCAGAGCAGCGGGCAGGCCCGTATGTTGGTTGCGGCGGCCGATGGCGGCTTTCACATCGGCCATCTGTCCGATCAACACGATGGAATGGTCCAGAAACGCGATTACCCCGTCGGCCGGCCTGGCGGAGGACAGGATCGGCACGCCTTCGTACTCGGTTCGGTCGCCGCTATATCCTGGCAGGGCCTGCAGCCACGCCGGGTCGAGCGAGCTGCGCACGATAACCAGCGTCGGCCCTCCTTTCGTCAGGGCGCCGGCGATCACGATATCCTGCACCTGCCGGGTCCAGTCGATTTCGCCGAGCATGGCAATGCGTTCCCGCATCTCGGGCTTGGCTTTCGCCACTTCGCCTTTCAGTTGCGTGGCCATCCCCTGGCGAATCCCTTCACGGATGGCTAATCCGACCGGCGACGCCATAATGCGGGTTACATCGATCTCCACCAGCATGCTCGCATCGGGCATGACCAGGCTCATCATCTCGGGATCGGCGGCGGCAGCCAAGGCGGGTAGCCCAGCCGCTGCGATTAAGACCCTGCACCAGACCGTCATCTTCGCACCTCTTTCGTCTCCTTATCGGCATAACACCGATGGCCGGTAACGAACAAGTGCGCGAATGTTAACCGGTTCGCCTGGCCCGTGGCGCCGCGGCTCTGGAGACCTCCGCAGGGGTAGACGCCTGTCAGTTGTCGTCTTCCGCGGTCCCCGTGATATCATGATGATGAAAGTTCGAATGGAGGAAGCCGCCAGATGGGTCCCGTAGGCATGCCGGAGATGATCGTCATCTTCCTGGTCGCGCTGGTGCTCTTCGGCCCCAAGAAACTGCCCGAATTGGGTAGAACTTTGGGCAAGGCGATCACCGAATTCAGACGCGCCCAGAGCGAGCTGAAGGCCACCTTCGATCGTGAATTGCGAAACCTGGAACGGGAAACCGAAGCACCCAAGGAAATCGGGGGTGGTTATCAGTACGATAACTACAACTACGATTATTCCTCAAGCGACGCCGGAACCTATGGCGAGCCGTACGGATCGACCGCTACGGAGCCGCAGGATTCCACCGTAACCAACACTTCCACTGTCAGTGCATCCGCAACTGAGGGCGCTGAGTCTTTAGCCACCGTACCACCGGAGGGCGCCATCGCTCACCAGGTGGAAAACGCCACGGAAATCGCCGCCGCCCCAAATGGCTCCGCGCCACAAGCGAACGGCAGTCCGCAGCCTTGGAGTCTGGAGAAGGATGTCGAGGCGCAGCACGCGGCCAACGGTTCAGCGACCGAGCGGAACGCATAGTTCTCACTAAATGGCTTCACGCGAAGACGACAATGGAGCGAAGACTCCAACAGGTAAAGTAACGCCTGCCCCCGGGGCGGTCACGGCCGTGACCGCTACCCGCGGTGCAGGGGGACGCACGCCACCACCGCCCGATCCACCGGATCCGCCGGGCGATGGCGACGAAGGCATGCTCCGCATGTCCTTTCTCGAGCACCTGCAAGAGTTGCGCTCGCGCATCATCAAAATGGTCGCGGGCGTGCTCGTTGCCATGGTCGTCAGCTTTTCATTCTGCAGCCAGCTTTGGCGCCTCATCGCTTCGCCCGCGGTCGAAGCCTTGACCGCTCTGGGCATCAAGCCGCCCACCCTCAAAGCCATCACCCCCATGGAGCAGTTCAACGTCATCTGGGTGAAACTGCCCTTCCTGTGCGCCCTCTTCATCGCCTCGCCCTGGGTTCTCTATCAGGTGTGGGCTTTCATCTCTCCCGGGCTCTACAAGCGCGAGCGGCGCTACGCCGTACCCTTCATACTCTGCTCCGCCGGGCTGTTCATCGGCGGCGGCGCGTTCGCCTATTTCGTGGCCTTCCGTTTCGCTCTCACGTTCCTGTTGGGTATCGGCGTCGGCAACTACGTCGATCCGATGGTCTCCATTAGCGAATACTTCGACTTGTTCGTGAACGTGACCCTGGGCGTCGGACTTGTCTTCGAAATGCCGATCCTGATCTTCTTCCTGACGTTGCTGCGCATCGTCAGCCCGGCTTTCCTGGTGAAGCACAGCCGCTACGCCATCCTGGCCATCTTCATCATCGCCGCCATTGTTACCCCTACTCCCGACGCATTCAACATGCTGCTGTTCGCCTTGCCTATGTGCCTGCTGTTTTACGTGGGCGTCTTCGCCGGCTATCTATTGGTGTTAAAACGCGAAGGCCGCCGTTTTCCATGGGCCAAGGTATTAACGATTGTTGGAATTGTCCTGGTACTATGCGCCGCCGTACTTTATCTCGCCGCGCTACACTATAAGTTACACACGGTGCCGTACTGGCCTTTCCTGAAGCGCTAACAACCGGCCATTCGGTACCACTGAGTACGCTGGAGCGAGGAGTAGGATCGAGCCAACGTGAACGGTTTCGTTCGGTAGCGCGTCTAGCTACCCAAGACCCATGGACCTGAACAAGGCAATTCGGGAGTTACACGAGGAACTTGCGAAGCTCAACCAGGTGATCGCGTCACTGGAACAGTTCGAGAGTACCGGTACACTCCCGTCGCCGCCGCGCCGGGGCCGCAAATCCATGAATGAACAGGAGCGTAAAGCGGTCTCCGAGCGCATGAAGCAATATTGGGCCGGCCGGCGCAAGAAAAAGAGCGCCAGGGCCTGAAACTACTGGCTTTTCAATACCCTGCGAAGCCTGCCCCGCCACCGCCGATAAGCGATCCTAAGCCTGTACTCGCGATGCTGCCTCCACGCCGGCGAGAGAATCTTCGGCCTGAAATACCACAGCCAGAAATATTGAGTTCCCGCGCCATAACTGTGGCGCATTTCGAAGTCGCACCGCCGCGCCATGTCCCGCGCTTCCGGCTCGGAGAAAGTAACTCCAAGCCAGGTATCGTCAGGAGGAATAACTAGTTCCTGGCCCCCTTGTACCTGAAACTTGAATAATCTGCCCCAACGGAGCCGGCGTCGCACCGCGCGCACATAACTTTCGATAACATCGCGGCTGGGAATGTGCTGGAACACGATCGACGAGAATGCAAAATCGAATCGAGTACCGCCTAGTACTGCTAGATCCTTTCCGTTATTCTGGAAGACCTGCACATGGGGCAGATCGGCCAGCGCCGCGCGCGCCTGCCGCACCATCTCGCCGCTGATATCCACGCCGTAGACCTCGCCGAATACCTGCGCCAGCGCGCGGGTTACGCGGCCCGCGCCACAACCGATTTCGAGTACGCGCATCCGCTTGGGGTCTTTACCCTGGCAGATATTGATCATGTCCGTCAGGATCTCTTCGGAAACCGTGCGCTCACCGGACTCAAAGAACTCCGTGTCGGTCCAATCCTGCCGTTCGGTGTTCACGTAAAAGCGGGCATTCTCGCGGGCACGCTCGTCCCACTCCCGCTGCATTTTTTGCAACTGCCCGCTGAGATCCCGGTCCGCCATCATGATATATTGTAGTTGTCGGATCGGTCCGCGTGGGCGACTAGCTCAGCTGGGAGAGCGCTGCGTTCGCAATGCAGAGGTCGGGGGTTCGATCCCCCCGTCGTCCACCACCTGGCCATCTTTTCGTAGGCTCCCTACGCCTTTTCAATCGCTTGCCGCCGGTGCGCGAAGTTGGGCAACTTTTTGTGATATTTCGGCCCGATTCTCCTGCTACACTTTAGGGGAAGGGGCATTCGCCACCAGAAAGGGCTCGCCAGGTTACCCAAATGTTTCGATTCGATCAATTGATCCGCCGTGACATGATCATCCGCGACGTGAAACAGTCGCATCCCGAAACCGTACCGGTCTTCGAAGATTTCGGATTCCGCTCCAGTTGCGACGAATGCGATATTGAAACCGTGGCGCGCAAGAACGGCTTGTCCAGCCCCGACGTGGTGGCCGCCCTCAACCAGGCCGCCTTCGGGCCCAACGCCAGCCAATAAATTTCAAAGAAAGAACAGGTTATGCTCGCATCTAAGCCGGCCCGCAAAGTCATCAAAGAAGGTACGCAGCCACTTGACGTTTTTTTCTCGCCGAAGACCGTCGCGGTCATCGGCGCCACCGAAACCGCCAACACCGTCGGCCGCACCATTCTCTGGAACCTGGTTAGCAGCCCCTTCGGCGGCACCGTATTCCCCATCAATCCGAAGCGGCCCAGCGTGTTGGGCGTGAAGGCTTACAAGCACATTTCGGAAGTTCCCGAGGCTGTGGATTT
>Ga0187871_10003408_pt1 | contig 12363 bp, 10 predicted proteins | sample June2016WEW_16_1_FD_132988 | JGI IMG/M metagenome (GOLD analysis project Ga0187871, IMG submission 132988) | Peatland microbial communities from SPRUCE experiment site at the Marcell Experimental Forest, Minnesota, USA - June2016WEW_16_10 | ecosystem: Environmental > Terrestrial > Soil >... | reverse complement strand
GCGGCCGCGGCTATGGCGGACATGGTTATCGTAATTATTCGATGAACCTGTTCTCGCCATTTGATCCCGGCTGGTTCGGCTCTGCGCTGTTGCCGGCCATCATCCCACACCTGGAGAAGGGTCAGTACGAAGGCTACAGCTATCTTGGAGCCGGCGTAATGTTGCTGGCAGTCGCTTTATCGGTGTGCGCCTTTACTCAGCGCGATAAGCTGAAGATTCCCGACCGGCGCTGGGTTATACCCCTTGCCTCGTGTTGTCTGATTTTGACGCTGATGGCTTTGACCACAAGGATCCGCGGCGGCGGCAGCACTGTCCTGGATCTGGATCCTCATCAGTTTTTTTCACGTTTTCTCGCCCCACTACGATCGAGCGGGCGCTTGTTCTGGCTTCCTTATTACACGATCCTTACAGTCTTGCTGGCCACGGCCTATCGATTGATCCCTAGCTCGCGTGTCAATGCGCTTCTGTTCTGTCTTCTCGTTTTGCAGTTTGCCGACACCGTGCCGCTTCGCCACTGGCTCTACAACGGATTGCATGAGTTCAATCCCAAGCCATTGCACTCGCCCGTGTGGCACCAACTCGGCTCGGTATACCAAAACCTCGTCGTGCTTCCAGCCTGGCAATGCGATCCGCGCTTCTCGCCCGGCAGAACATACGGCTACAGGTATTTCGGTTTGCTGGCCACCGAGCAGAAGATGAGGATCAACAGCTACTACACTGCCCGCTACACCGCACGGTCCCTGGATGTTCATTGCAACCGTTTGGCGAACGACATAATATCTAAGCCGCTTTCTCCGGATAGCGCATACGTAGTGACTCTCGCCATGGCCGCGAAGATCGCGAAAGGACCCTCGGGTCCCGGCGTATGTCATGCGCTGGATGATTTCGTCCTATGTTCTCCCAAGACGAGTTTTGGCCTGGGTCCACTGAAGCAAGTTGCCGGAAATTGACAGAGCAGTTGAGAACGCGACCCCTGTTCAGGGGCAGGCCCCCAAGGTCAGTTCTGGCGAGCGCTACCGCCGCTTGAGTTGTTACATGCCAGTTGAACTCGCGCTTGAACCTGAAGTCGCGGCGCCGGTACTACGGCCTGTGTACCGGCTCGTCTACACCTCAAAACGGTGGAAACTCGTATCTTTTCTGTTTGCCGCCATGATCGTGAAAACCGGCGTCTGGTGCATGCCCAATATCTCCAGCTACCGGCAGATCGCTCAGTGGCCTTTCTTCAACCCTCTTGTTCCTGATGCCCACTACCTTTTTTGGAGCTGGCTTGGTCCTTTTCTTGCTTGGGCGCTGCGGGCCGAAGGGCCCGTCTCGTTCTTCCTTCTACACCTGCTTTTTTCACTGGCATTTACCGCGTTATTTGTCCTTGTCGCCTTCTCGCGACTGGAAGAAGAGTATGCCCGCACATCATTGGTAATGTTTTTCGTCCTGCCGGTCTCGGGCACGGCTTACTTCTGGGTAGGAGGAGATTCGCTGACCCTCTTGCTTATGATGGCTGCCCTGGCGGTTTCGCGCTCGCTCCCGGCTACCTTGCTGGCCGGCGTAGCTCTCGGCATGCAGCATTTCGAGCAAGGCTTTCTCGCGACCGGCGCCCTGTTGCTGGCAATGTCGTGGAACCGGTTACAGCATCGGGCCACCATTCTCGAATATTCGATTCGCTGGGCTGCAACGCTGCTGGCAGGTGTGATCGCGGGCAAGGTCGTACTGGTGGGAATCTTCCGCCACGCTCACATAGCGGTAAATTCCGGAAGGGCTTTCTGGATGCATGCCCATTTTTACTGGCTGCTCGGCCGCTTTCAGAATCATTTTCAGGTCATTTTGTACTCCATCCTAGGTGTCGGCTGGGTGCTGGTGATCAAAAACGCGGAATGTGGACGAAAGGCGCTGCCTTTTCTCGTCGCGTTATCCGGACTACTGCTGCTGCTGCTGGTCACGGGCGATCACACGCGCGTGGGCGCCATCGTGACCTTTCCATTGCTTGCCGTTTATCTTCTGCTCAATCGCGAGTACTTGTATTCCGTTGCCGCGCCGATGGTGTGCTGGATAGTGGTCGCATGGCTCGTCATTCCGTACGTGTGGGTTTGGGGGGGACTGCCCAAATGGTCGGTCTTTCCTTATGACGTGACTTTGCTTCTGCACAAGGCATTCGGCTGGTTTAAGATCCCACCCGACCTGGCGATGTGGCCCTTTTCCAAGGGATGACAGAAGGCCCGGGCCGGTGGGCTTACAGATCCTGACCTGAGTTTGCCAAAGCTGGCGCAGCGCGTCGTTACCCGAGTCGCCTTCAACTATCGCATGACTGCTTCGGCCAGACCGCTCATCCAGCCGCCCATTGAACTTGACCACGCGCAGGGACCGGACAAAGGCGCGCCTTGCTCGAGCCGCCAGCGCGGCTTCAGGCTGGTTCTGCTAGCGGCATCCCTCACGTTCAGCCTGCTTGCCTTTCTGGCTCTGGATTGGTTGCATACGGCGAGGCTTCGGCGTCACAGCCCACTCGCCGTGGGAGTGAATCCCTGTCGTATTCGTGACGCGGTCAACCATCACGCCCTGAAGCCCAACTGCGCTTCCGTCGAGTACTGGGGCACCGATCGATACCAGTTCTTCACCAATAGTTTGGGCTTCCGTGATGAAAGAGTGCGCGATGTCCCGCTCGCCGATGACCGCCCTCGCATCCTGATGCTGGGTGACTCCTTCACCGAGGGCATGATCGCCTGGCCCCGCAGCTTCGTTGGCAGGATTGCCGGGTACTTTCCGCAATACGACTTCCTCAACGGCGGTCTATCGGGCTATTCGGCCTCCAACCACCTGGAAGTCGCACGCATGGTGTTGCGCAAGGGTGTCGACATCGATGAAGTAATCGTCTTTATCGACAACAGTCAAGTGCACTACGACGGCGCCTATTATCGCGATCTCGACAGCTCCGGGGCTGTGACCGGACCCGAGCGGGAGCAGTCAGCCCAATCCTGGTACACCAGCTTCCGGCACAACATCGCCGGCCATTTCCTGCTTACCTCGCGCATGCTTCGCCTCTTCGATCGCCTTCAGCGGCCGTTGGTGCTCCACGGCTACTATCACCTTCCCGGCGACTATTTTGGCGACCCGTTTGACCGTGAGATGTCGGCCTGGAGTTATCGCAAGGTCAACGAAACCGCTCGTTTTCCCGCCGGCTATGCGCCGTTGGGTGTAGAGGGCGGCATCGCGAAGTCGCAGACCAAGATGACCCTGCTTTGGCAGGAGCTTCAGCGCCGCAACATTCCCATCAGCGTCGTGGTCTATCCGCACTTAGGACAGCTGGTATACGACACGGCCGATTCGCGCGAGGTTAAGATCTGGCGTGACTGGTGCGAGGGCAAGTGCAAGCGCTTCATCTCCGTGCTTCCCGCCTTCTATGCTGCTAAACAGCAATGTCCGCGCACCCAGCCCGGTTGCTGGTATGAGAAGCTTTTCGTCTTTGGGGACATTCATTACAGTGCCGGCGGCAACGCCCTGGTCGCCGACGCAACCATCAAAGCGCTGCAGGAAGATCCTCCCGCGAAGCGACAGACGCAAAGTGTGCCGACACAGTCCGCTGCCGTCCTGAGCCTCCACTGATGTTTTCATCCGAAAAGCAATCAGCGATTCAAGGCGATCCGGTGGCTGTCCGGCAGGCGGAGAATGGCCACAAACGAGCTGGAACTCCCCGCGCCTACAAACCTGCCCGTGCCGAAAACCGCATGCGTAGCGAGAGCGACGTGCTGGCCGCACGAGCCGACTACGCGCAGCGCAAGAGCGCCAATCTCCACGCGCTGTTGCGTAGCCGCTTTGAATGGATGAACGACTACATCCGTCCGGATTTCATTGGGGTGGATGTAGGCTGCGGGGCCGGGTTCAGCCGTGAATTCATCCGTTGCAAAAAGCTGCTGCTTACCGACCTTACGACTCACGACTACCTGGACATTCCACGCGTCGATGCGCTCCATCTTCCATTCGACGATGGTTCTCTGGACTTTATCATTGAAAGCAATGTACTCCATCACCTGCCCTATCCCGTCCGCGCGCTGAACGAAGCGCGGCGCGTCCTACGCCCCGGCGGGTTTCTGTTGATGCATGAAGTGCAGGCTAGTGTGCTGTTCTGCGCTGTGCTGCGAGCGATGCGCCATGAAGGATATTCGTTCGACGTGAAGGTGTTTGACGAGAACGCCCTCTGCACCGATCCAGACGATCCCTGGGCAGGAAATAATGCCATTCCTCGGCTGATGTTCGATCGGCGAGACGACTTCCTGAGCCTTCAGCCAGGCTGGCGCATCCTGCGCGATTCTCCCTGCGAATGCCTCATGTTCCTGAACTCCGGGGGTGTAACGGCGAAGACGGCATATGTTCCCTTGCCTGCGCTGGTTCTGAAGGGGGTGGAACGTCTGGACAGTTTCCTTGCCAATCTCGCCCCCAACCTGCTTGCGCTTGGCCGAAGAATTGCTTTGCAGAAGATAGAACTGCAATGACTCCGATTGTCATCTCGATCATAGTTCCCATCTACAACGAGGAACTCCTCCTGCAACGGCTCAATGCCGAAATCCACCGCGTCATGAACGCCCAGGAAGAGTCCTGGGAGGTCATTTACGTCAATGATGGCAGTGATGATCAGTCGCTAAACCTGCTTAGAGGGATCCGTGATACCTATCCGGAGACGGTGGTGGTGGTTGATCTATCGCGGAACTGGGGGCACCAACAGGCCATCGCGGCAGGGCTTTCTATTGCCAAAGGAGACGCAGTCGTTCTCATGGATGGCGACTTCCAGGATCCGCCCAGCCTGATCCCACAGATGATCGCGGCCTGGAGACAAGGGGCCGAGGTGGTCATTGGTCGGCGGATCAGCCGGGGAGAACGGGGTGTGCGACGCTTCCTGTTTCCGCTTTTCTATCGAATCCTTGGGTTCGTTTCCGATTATCCCATCCCTTTAAGCGCGGGTATATTTGGTCTGATGGACCGGAAGGTGTGCAACGCACTGGCTAACCTGCAGGAGACCAACCGTTTCCTGCCAGGGCTGCGCTCCTGGGTTGGCTTCCGCACGGCGTTCGTTGATTATGATCGGCCCGACCGGGCCCTGGGCAAGCCCAAGCAAACTCTGTTTCACCTATTGAAGTATGGCTTTGACGCCATACTCAGCTTCAGTTACAAGCCTTTGCGGCTGGGACTGGCGTTCGGTCTGGTCATGGCGGGTTTCGCCTGTATTGCCGGGCTGGTTCTTGCCGGCATGCGAGTCTATCACCTGGGAATTTTCCGCGATAACGTGGTAATGGGCTACACCAGCCTGATGTGCGCGTTGCTTCTGATGGCCAGTATTCAACTCATCTGCACCGGCATCTTGGGCGAATACATTGGTCGGATTTACGACGAAGTCAAAAGACGCCCGCTGTTTGTCATCCGGTCGGTGCTAGCACGAGGTACGGCGCCCCGGGTGACCGAGGATGCTTCGCCGATGCGATTCTATGGACAAGCTGAGGCCGTGATGGATACAGCGGCGCACACCGCAGCAGCGGGAAAACATTGATTAATCAAGAGTTAATTGCGGATATTTGGAATCTTAATTGCACCCAACTTAAGTCGCACATTGCGACTTGTCGGAGGAGAACATCGCCATGGGTATTTTGAAGACCACAGGCCATCGTTTTGGGATCGCCGGAGAACTGTTCTCGTTCTTCTGGAACAATAAGCGTTGGTGGATTACCCCAATCCTGGTAACCCTGTGCCTTTTCGCCGTGCTGCTGATTCTGGCGCAAAGCTCCGCCATTGCTCCATTTATCTACTCGTTTTTCTAAGGAGCCGTTATGTGGCAGCAAGTTAAGCGTCTTTGGGCGGCATGGAAAAAAATTGCACACACAATTGGTAATTTCCAAGCCAGGGTTCTTCTGACCGTCATCTATGCCGTCCTGCTGTTGCCCTTCGGACTGGCGGTGCGGGCGTTCTCCGACAGCCTGCACATTAAGAAGCGCCCGGGGAAGTGGCTGGAGCACCCCGGTGTTCCTAAGAGCATGGAAGAGGCTCGTCAGCAAGGCTAGGCGCGAGAGAGCGTTTGACAAGGGCATGCGATCTGCAGGATAGAGTGGCGCGGGCAAGCCTCCTTCGCGACAGTTGAGTTTCGCTCCGTAGCTGCGCCGGGCCAGTCTTGAACTCGGGCGCAGGTGGAAGGAGTCCTCGGAGCTGGCTCGAATTGGAAGTGAGCCACTAAGCGAGCACCATACGCGGCCGGGTACGGCTGAAATGGGACTCACATGGCGATAGCTTGTCTCATTTCCCCTCCTGATGCACATTCTGGAATCATCCACCGAGGTGGCCCTGCCCCAGGTGACGAAGTCGCGTCGGGGCAGAGTCTTTCTAAAGGCGGTACTTTCTGTAGTCTGGCTTGTCGCGTTACTTGAAACCGCGCCTCGTCTCTTCTTCGCAACTAATCTTGTGATGCATCAGAGTGTGCGCCGGGCATTGCTCGGCAATGACGATTCCTCCTGGCGGCTGTTCTGGATCGTGGCACATCGCCAGCACGAAGAGTGGACCGGCAAATATTCCATCTACCACCCCGAACGAGGCTGGGCGGTCATGCCAAATGTCAGGAATATGACTCCGTTCGGCAAAGGCAAATTCGTCAACAGCAACTCCAGGGGACTCCGCGGCAGCAATGAATATAGCTATTCGCGCACGCCGGGCAAGCAGCGGATATTAGTTTTGGGCGACTCGTTTACCTTCGGCACCGACGTTTCGGACAGTGACACCTATGCGCACTACCTGGAATCATCGCTTCCCAATGCTGAGGTTTTGAACTTTGGTGTGCAAGGCTATGGTCAAGACCAGAGCTTGCTCTATCTTCAGGAGGAAGGCGTAAAGTATCACCCTGACGTCGTCGTTCTTGGTTTCATGTTCATGGATACCTACCGGAATTTGTGGAACTTCTTCGCCTTCGCGAAGCCCAAGTTCGAGATGACACAGGATGGCTTGAAGCTGACCGATGTCCCGGTTCCTAGTCCGGAACAGGTTCTAGCCCGCGAGCCTTATCGCTCCAAAGCTTGGGATTTCGCGTTCATCCTCAGCGAAAAGATTCGCTGGTCGCTCGGCATAAAAGAAAAAGAAGCAATGCAGTTGACGCGACCGATACTGGACCAGATTGTCAGTACCACCCACGCCATTGGAGCTATTCCAGTATTCGTTTACATGCCTGCATACGAGGAAGTAGACGACTTTAGCGATTCCATGTCGTCCCACGAACAGTATCTGAACGCGTTCTGCAAGGAGCAAGGTATTGCATGCATGTTTCTGCGTCCCCGATTTCGCCGTGAGGCGCTCAATGGCGTGAAGCTCGAGAGCCGATTTCACTGGACTCCGGAAATGCATCGCATGGCGGCTGACGAAATCGAGAACTTTCTGCTTCAGCAAGGCATTGTCAAGAAATCCACACCCCAACTCGCCGAAGGCGGTCTCACACCGGCGAATCTGCACTGAGCCATTGAATCCAGTGGTTACTTAGGCCCATCGAAGGCAGGTCCTGTGAATATTCTCGGAATCTCCTGTTACTACCACGATGCTGCTGCGGTGCTCCTGCGCGACGGCCAGCTTATCGCTGCCGCCGAAGAGGAGCGCTTCACGCGCATCAAACACGACTACAACTATCCCGAGCATGCCATTCAGTTCTGTCTGCGGGCTGCCGGCATCAAAGGCGGCGATCTGGACTATGTGGCTTTTTTCGAGAAGCCATTCCGCAAGTTCGATCGCATCCTGATGACCGTGCTGCAGACCTATCCGCAGTCCTACAAGGTATTCCGCGAAGCCATGATTACCTGGATGGTGGACAAGCTCTGGGTAGGCGCAAAGATCGCCGCCGATTTAGGGATTCCGAAAGACCGCGTTCTGTTCTGCGAGCACCACCTGTCGCATGCAGCCAGCGCATTCCTGTGTTCCCCATTTGAAGAGGCCGCCGTTCTGACGGTGGACGGCGTCGGCGAGTGGGTAACGGGAACCTCGGGCATTGGGCGTGGCAACCAGATCGAGTTGCGCAAGCAGATGCAGTTTCCCCATTCGATTGGATTATTGTACAGCGCGTTTACCGCCTTTCTGGGCTTTGAAGTGAACGAAGGCGAATATAAGGTCATGGGCATGGCTCCCTATGGTCAGCCCCGATATGTGGACAAAGTATGGAAGCTGATCCGCCAGGAATCCGATGGCTCATTCACGCTTGACATGGATTACTTCTGCTTCCAGCACTCCACGGACAAGACCTTCAACAACAAGTTTGTGCAGCTTTTTGGCGAGCCGCGTCCACCGAAGATGCTTTTCTTCACCGCGGCCTCGGGCTTTCCAACCTACTTTGGAGCTCCGCCGGCGAACTATGACGAGCTGTGCAAGATTAACCAGCATTACGCCGACATAGCATCCAGCATCCAACAAGTTACTGAGGAAGTGCTGATCGGCATGGCCCAGCATCTGCAGAAGGAAACCGGTATGCGCTCGCTTTGCGTCGCCGGCGGCGTGGGCCTGAATAGTGTCGCCAATCAGCGCATCCTGCGGGAGACCGGTTTCGAGGAGCTGTTCATCCAGCCTTCGGCTGGCGACGGGGGCGGAGCCCTTGGAGCAGCGCTGTGGGCCGACAATATGCTGCTGGGAAATCCCCGCAGGTTCCGGATGGACCATGCTTATTGGGGCAAAGCCTACTGTCCCTGCGAGGTGCGCGATTTTCTAGACAGCAACCATATTCCCTACCAGCACATCGGCAACGATGATCGCCTCATGGACATCGTCACCGACAAGCTGCAAGACGGTAAGGTCATAGGCTGGTTTCAAGGCGGGTTTGAATGGGGACCGCGGGCACTGGGAAACCGCAGCATCCTAGCCGATCCCAGAAATCCCCTGATGAAGGACATTGTCAACACGAAGATCAAGTTCCGCGAACCCTATCGGCCGTTCGCGCCTTCGGTGCTGGCAGAGTGCGCCGAGGAATATTTTGAGTTGCCCAATGCCATGCAACACTATCCCGCGCGCTACATGTTGTACGTGGTTCCGGTGCGAACCTGCCATCGCGAGACACTGCCCGCCATCACTCACGTGGACGGAACGGGTAGGCTGCAGACTGTCTTTCGCGATGCGAACCCACGCTACTATCAGTTGATCGAACGTTTCGGACAGGCGACCGGCGTGCCGGCGCTGCTCAATACCTCCTTCAACCTGAAGGGCGAGCCCATTGTGAACACGCCTGCCAACGCCTTCAACACCTTCTCCAAGAGCGAGATGGATGCCTTGGTGATGGGAAACTTCATTGTCGAAAAAGCGCCCTGACGCGGGTAATAGCGCCGAATTGCGCCTGGATCAGCAAATAGACGGCTAAACTGGACAAGAGCTGTAAGGGCCAATTCAGCGGACGAGCAAACCACAAAACCAGGCACATCGCCGTGCCACCCAGCAGCGGACCGGCCACTCGCGTGAATGGTTCATCCGAAAGTACGGCGCGCCGAAAGTAGTAATAGGACATCGCAAACCAAACCAGGTCGGCGAACACCGTCGCAGAAGCTGCACCGATCATCCCAAACCGCGGGATAAGCAGAACGTTCAAGCCGACATTCAAAGTTGCGGAAGTGATGGCGCAGCGCAGATCGAGATTTTGATGGCCTGTGGCGCGCAGCGAATCCATGTAGACCCAACGGAGCACCACCAGCGCTGCCGACCAGACAAGAATTCTGAATGGCGCGGCGGAAGCGGCGTAAGCTGAGCCATAAAGGAAACGAACGATAGGATCGGCCAAGAAAGTCCCTGCGACGACCAGCGGAACAATTGCTCCAACCCATAGCTCGAGCGTACCGCGCACCACGTGACGAAACTGTTCCCGGCTGGCAACGTAGGTTCTGGACAGCACCGGAAACAGTCCTGCGAAATAGCTCAGGGCAACGCTGATACCTACCAGTTGCAGCTTGTAGGCGGCGTTATACCAGCCGACAATTCTGGGTCCGCGAAGAAACCCCAGCAGTACCGAATCGAAGTTATAGTTCAACAGGCCCATGGCGAGCGAGCCGCCGATGGTCAACGCGGGCCTGAGTACAGCTCCGACACCGTGTAAGGTAAGCTTCAACGCGGCGTAGCCATATTCTCGCCGGAACCATACCGCAAAGTAAATCGCGCTAGCCGCATCGCCAACCAAACGAAACACCGGGACCCACAGCAACCCTCCTGGCGCATGAACGAAGATCACGACCAGCACGGCAAAGAGCGCCTGCGCCAAGACCAATCCGCGCGCCACGCCGTTCATCTTCTGCTGGCCGATGAAGACCCACTTCAGGTTCACGGCCGCGGCAAAGACGCTGAGGCCGTAGATCAGCAATACGGTTCGCAAATACGGATAGGCCGGAAACAGCGGCAGCACGGCCAACAAAATCAGGAAGCTGCCCGATGCCAGCAGAACGCGCAGCGGCAGGATGCGTCCGGCGAGCGCGGGCACATCGGCTGCGTTGGCCGCCTCACGCGTGCCCCACATTTCCAGGCCGCTGTCGGCTATCAACAGCACGTATGCCAGCACGGAGCCGGCGAACTCCAGCAGACCGAAATTCGCGACACCGAGAATTCGCGCCAGATATACGAACGCGAAAAAGCTCGTGGCCTTGGCGACCAGGTCCCCCGTAGCGAGCCGAACAACGTTCTTGAATGGACTGGCCAGCGTGGCGCTCCCTTTCGCGCGCTGGGAGGCGAGGCATGAATACCATCCAGCGTATGGTCAGGCACGGTAAGCTTACTTGGAAAAACCTGGCATTTCCACGGCTTTCCACGCCGCCGTTTCTGATCCTGTTCATTAACTCGATCTGCAACCTGACCTGCGAACACTGCTTCTACTGGCGCAATCTGAACCAACGTAACGACCTCACGCTCGACGAGATTCTGGCGCTGGCACGCGAGCTGGGACCTATCGAGAATCTCAACCTCTCCGGCGGCGAGCCGTTTCTGCGTCCGGAGTTCGCCGAGATCTGCCGCTTTTTCATCCGCAACAACGGTGTGGAGCAGATTTACGTTCCCACCAACGGATATTTTCATGAGCGAACCATCAAGGCGCTAAGAAGCATCCTCGAAGAGTCCACGCTCAAGCTGTTCGTTTGCGAGCTGTCGATCGACGGAACGCCCGAGTATCACGATCGCTTCCGCGGGAACGCGAAGTCGTTCGCGAAGCTGCTGGAGACGTATGAAGCTCTCGCCGAGCTGCAAGCCAGCGATCCGCGCGTGCGTATCCATTCGATCTCGACGGTCACCTCGGAGAACCTGAACGAGATCAAGCGACTTACAACCTATCTCTACGAGCGTTGCCCGAAGATGGACCATCACAACCTCGCGCTAATTCGGGGCGAGCGCAAGAATCCGTCCTTGGTGACTCCCGACCTCGGCGCCTACCGACAGCTATACGAGTACACGCGACGGCTGTGGGCTGCGCGCGAGGAAGGCCGTTACGGGTCGCTGGTTGAGCCGATGCTGCAGTGGGCGAAGACGAAGACTGCGGAGCGCCAGACGCAGGTTATCCCTTGCCGCGCCGGAGTGATGAGCGGCGTGGTCTATGCGAATGGCGACGTCAGCTTCTGCGAGACGTTGCCTCCGCTGGGAAATTTGCGACAGAAGAGTTTTCGCGAGCTGTGGTTCTCGCCAGCAGCCAAGGCGCTCCGGCGCAACGTCCACGCCAAAGAATGCTGGTGCACCAACGAAGTATTCATGTGGCCAAGCATCAACTACCAGCCTATTCAGCTCGCCAGAGCACTCGTCTCGTCGCGGCCATGGACAAGGCCTCAGCCGCTGGATGATGGGCCACGTGCAGGATTCGCGGGCGGCCCACCTTCGCATCCGGCACTGAAGATCCTGCAATAGAGGGCTCGGATTCAATCTTCTCAACACTGTGATCCCGAGCGGGCCTTTGTCCGAGTCGAGGGATCTGGTGTTCACCCGTGCTGCTTCATCGGACTGCCGTCGAGGCAAGTCGATTTTTGGGCAACCACTCCTGTGAGTACTTTTCATGGCAGTTAGTAGCATGGCAGTTAGTAGCATTGCAATTCGGCCTGCACCAGCACCCGTCGAAGCAGCGGCAATAAGGAAACGAGTGCCATGGCTGACTGTTGCCGGCCTTTTGCTGCTCGTTCTGCTCGGCGCATTTCTCAGGCTGCACAATCTCGGACGGCAAAGCGTTTCCCACGTGGAGATGTACGTACCCGGCATCCGGCTGCCACACGGTATCTCTGTACCTGAGGAACGGCTAGGGATGGTTAAGGTCGTCACCAGCACGCTGAACTCGGACACCCATCCGCCGGCATACTACGTCCTGATGTGGGTCTGGACGAAAATCTTCGGCGCGAGCGCCCGGTCGATACGTCTTCCGTCGGCACT
>Ga0187871_10003407_pt1 | contig 12365 bp, 13 predicted proteins | sample June2016WEW_16_1_FD_132988 | JGI IMG/M metagenome (GOLD analysis project Ga0187871, IMG submission 132988) | Peatland microbial communities from SPRUCE experiment site at the Marcell Experimental Forest, Minnesota, USA - June2016WEW_16_10 | ecosystem: Environmental > Terrestrial > Soil >... | reverse complement strand
TTTCACGAGCGACATAGCGCCCGTGGGCACGCCACTTCCCGGCTGCGTTGTTTTTTGCGTACATGACCCGCACGGCACAACGTTGCATGTACGGCCGAGGGATCTTCTTGCCTGTGCCTAGTCCAGCCGCCCGGCGCTTCCGGTTCCGGCTCATGCGGGCGTAATGCATGAGGGTCTTGTAGGCAGATGTCCATCCCGCGCGTTCGCTCCGTGAGGGTGGCTTTCGCGGTCGCAGCCGAAATCTGGGTTCGTCACTCTTCGCCACGGGTCACCAAGTCCTGCATCGCCAGCTTAGAGTCGCCGGCCATCGATTGGCCCGCGTTCTTTAGCAAGCGGGCGTGCCGGCCTCGTGCCCTCGCCACGGCGGCTTCCATTGCCTCCCCACCCGGCTCGGGCACGCACGTCAGCACAACTTTGGCGAGGCTGTCCAAGAATGCGAACAAGGCCTGCTGAGCGCGTCCGAGGCGGAAGATCTCCCGCCTTACTTGTTCGATGCTGGTTGCGAGTCGTTGTTCGGCCCCAACGAGTTCCGCGCCGCGAACCGACAGTTCCTGTTCCACCGAATGGCGGATGAATGCCGTTGGTGATGAGAAACCCCGCTTCCGCGTTGCTTCTTGAATTCCTTTGTCCGTTGTCTCAGAGAATCGGATTGCTCGCTGAGCCATGCGAAAACTCCCCTCACTTATATAGGTAACGGGAGAGGCTATGTGGGACAAAAAAGCTCGTAAAATCGAGGGCGCATCCCGACCGGGATGCAGGTCCATCGAAACGCATCCCAGCAGAACCACAACCGGAGCAACCAAATACAACACGAAACAACCAACGACACATCCCAACCCTTATGTTCCACTACCGGGTTTTTGGTTGCCTGGGAGCCGTCGTCGCTGGTGGTCGGTGTTGCAAACTGTTGCAATCTGTTGCAATCTGTTGCAGGCGCCCGCCGGCAACCCAACACTGTTGCAGACTGTTTCAGACGGTTGCAATCTGTTGCAATTTGTTACAAAACGCAGGAATGTGTAAATTTGATGTCCCAACATGGTCGCGCCATTCCCTTTCTATATGAGGGAGCAATTCGGCAACACCGATGGACTCGAACCCACCGCCGCGCCGCAAAAGAGCAAGTGCAGACTTAACTCACTTGCGCTCCCTCGTTTCGGTCCTACCAGCCACGACCACGGGACAAGTTACCGCGGCTTGGGCAGAGATTGAGGCCGCGCTGGCAAGGGGAACGAAACTCAGGGAGATTTGGGAAGCCGCTAGGCTCGATGGGCTGGAGACGCCCTACCCGCAATTCCGTGTCTATGTTTCACGGCTACGCCGAAGGCGTCGAGAACCCTCCAAATCCGCGCCACAACCGCCGCCGGCACAGACGAACGCAGCGGACGGGCTGCCAGGTCCGCCGCACGATCCATTCCGCAATCTGCGGGAGCAGCGGGAGAAAAAGAAACTGACAACATTCGAGTACGATCCGTTCTCGATTAACAAGAACCTGGTCGATTGAGAGGAGCATTATGAAAAGTGAAACACAGCCTTCGGTTCACGTAGTACTGCAAGGGAAGGGTGGCGTCGGGAAAAGCTTCGTCTCGGCAATCCTGGCCCAGTACTTCCAGACGAAATCAGCCCCGGTATACTGCCTGGATACCGATCCGGTCAATGCGACGTTTGCGCAATACCGCGTGCTTGCAGCTGAGCACCTGAAGGTCCTCCGGCGGGGAACCGTGAACGAAAAGCAGTTCGACCTGATGGTCGAGAAGGTGTGTCACGGCGACGGAGTATTTATCGTGGACACCGGTGCTACGACGTTCGTTCCTCTGTGGAACTACATGCTGGAGAATGAGATTCTCGCTTTCTTTCGATCCCACGGCCGCAACGCATTTGTCCATTCAGTGGTGACTGGCGGCCAAGCTATGAGCGACACGCTGAATGGCTTGGAACGGCTGGCGCAAACCACTTCTGAGAAAAACGTCGTCGTCTGGCTGAATGAATACTTCGGCGAGGTCACCAAAGATGGACAGCCCTTCGATGAGTTCAAGGCCATCGAGGAGTACGCCTCCAAGCTCGTTGGCACGGTCGTGATCCGAGAGAGGAACCCGCACACCTACGGCGACGATGTGCGCCAAATGCTGGAACGCCGGTTGACGTTCGACGAGGCGATCCAAAGCGCGAACTTCTCCCTGGTATCGAAGCAGCGTTTGGCGATTGTGCGCCGCGAGCTATTCGAACAACTCGACAGGCTGGCTATCGGGTGACAACTATGTCTAACGGAGACGGACCACTCGACATTCAGCGGCTGATCGCGGAGGTCGCGGCCCGGCACAATGTCTTCCTTAGGCCGGACGATCCAGGCATCGCCTTGGTCACAATGAACCGGCTCGTTCTCGAGGACGCCATGGAGAGAATCCATACACAAATTCGCGCAACGATCGGCGAATTCCACGCATCTATGCAGAGAGCGGAGAGGCGCGCGGGAGGCATGCTGGCGCAAGGAGTGAAGGAATCGGGGGCGCAGATGCGGCAGGGTTTGCAGAATGATATTCACATCGCAGGTCTGAAGGCGCGTGAGATTGTGCATCTGGTGAATGAAGCGCACCGTCGCCCCGCGTTGATTCGTTGGTCCGCTGCTGGCTTAATAGCCGGTGCGTTGCTGTTCTGCGGCGGTGTTTGGCTTGGGACGTCTCTGCATTAGCGGATCGGTCTGAAGGGTTCGAATATGTGGACTTTGGTTCTCCTCTTGAACTTGCTGGGACGGAAGAACTTCTTGCGGTTCGTTGCCGGATGGATGCTCATCATGGCCTTCTTCCTGTACTGTTTCGTGCATGAGGCATTTGATCAGCCACGGCCAATGCAAACCGTGGTGGTCCCGGATGCGGAACGCCGACCTGTTGAGCCTGTGCGGGCGTTGTCGGCAACCCCCAGGCATTAACGCTCGCGCTCGATTGTGGTCAACGCCTTCTTGATGGTCCGCATTATGTAATCGTTCTGCCGCCGCTCGTTCCCTTTGTGCGACAAATCACGTGACCGGATCGCGGCTTCAACGTCGTCTGCAGTCGCGCCGTGCGACAGAGAATAGACTGCGTATGCAAGATCGATTCGCGTTCCATCTCCGCCGTAGCGATCATCTGCGCGAAAGGCGTTAATGGTTTTCAGGTGTTTGGGGTGTGTGGTTACCGCCTTGGCACGTTGCCTCAACTGCTCCCGCTCGGCATGCCGTCGTTCAAGGTCGCTTATGACGCCAGCTAAGAACCGCTCCGCCTCGGGGTAAACTTCTCCGCCCGCCTCGATGAGCCGAACGAACGGATACAATCCCGTGCTGGCATCGAGATATTTCGCCTTCCGATTCGTGAGCCCTGCCAGCCTTCCAAAATGCCGCCAGTCTGCGGCACCACGGTCACCGCCGAATCGCTCAGCCAACGCTCGCGCGGTGGCCGTGCTCACTTCCCTGCTGAGTCGTTCGGAGTGCTTCAGCCATGCTTGGTAATTTCCTGGAGACGTTTCCACGATGACAGCGGGATTGAAACCAGCCTGCTTCATCGCCGAAACTGCATCTTTGGTCAGATCATCGACCATGCTCAGATCGTGCTCACCCTTGGCCCGGACGTAGATGTTGCGTCCCTCACGATTCTGGTGGCGCAGCCAGGGTACCGACTTAACGATTGTTCCGGCATCCCATACACGGGTGATCATGATCGATTCGCCGGCCCCGGCATCCGGCTTGTACAGCCCAACCTCGAACAGCTCGGAACCCATTGCCGCAACCTGTTGCTGAACTGCGGCTGCGGTCTTGCCCGCTGTGTTATCTGATTCTCGCCATCTCTCAATGGAAGCATTCATGTCATAGACTCCCTACTTTAAAGGGAACGGCGGGGATGGTCCGGGACACAAAATAACAAAGTTTTACAATTCAAGTTTTGCCGCGCTGGCCGGATGACGAAGTTGCTGATCCTGGCGAACCAGAGAGCCTCCTCTGATAGTGGGGTCGCGCGGCTTTTGCCGGCGTTCAAAACAGCGAAAGCGCGATCAACCCCGGCTGCGATGGTAACTTCTCCCGCGGCGAGGGCCGTGAGAAGCGGCGGGTTGTCGGTCGAGACGGTCAGCGTGGTTGGATCGCTCGAGACCCAGGTCAGCCCGGTCACCGGCGGGGCGGCCGCGTTTAACGCCTGAATGGTATGTGTATCGCCCACCACTAAGTTGCAGAATATGCGTCTGCCCCCCGTACTTGCTTAGCGGATGTGCTTCAATGCGGCGAGCGTCCGGTCAGCGTTCTTCCTGATGGTGGCGTCCTTCGTGTTCGCGCGGATTTCATTAACGTACCGGATGGCCGCGTCGACGGTAAGATGGGGCTCGGGCACCGGGCCCTCGATTCGCCACTCCTGCCCCCCACCGGGACCTGTCACTTTCACCACATACATGAAGGCCTCACGGATCTTCGCCCCAGGCGGTAGCCCGTCCACGGCGGAAAACCGGATCTGCGGAAGGTCAATCTGCCCGTACTGGAGGTGCTCCCTGCCGACGCCGACCTTTCCGCCTTCGGGCGCTGGACGGAGCTGGCCACCCCGGTCCGTGACGATTATTCTGTCATGCCGCGGTGTTCCGGGGTTCACGAATAGGGCAGCTATCTTCTGCCAGCCATCCGAAGTCAGTTGCCCGCCTTGCGAATCGAGTTCGCAGAAACGCGCAAAAACGTCCTCAGCCGAGGGCACCTGAGGGAGCGCTGGCCCCCCAGTCGCAGCCATCAGTCCGACTGCGGTGACAATCCTGAGCGCAAATGCGCCATGCATGATAATTCTGTCTCCTTTCTATGCTCACGCGGGTAAACAACCCGCCGCTCAGTGCGGATAGAACGGAATCGCCTTGACGCCGTTTGCGTTCGGGACCATATACAGGGGAGTAGTACTCTTTACTTTCGGCCAGATGGGCGTCCCATCGGCGTTGCGTCCCACGGGCAGCATTATCCTTGGGGTCGGGTCCGCGCTGTACCACATGTCTACGGGATACGCCCAAACCGTCCGCCTAAGCTGGTTTGCGACCAGCTGGGCGATGGAATCGCCCGCGTTTCGATTCTTCCCAGCATTACAGGCGTAAAGCACAATCGTTGCGTTCGTTCCCAAGTTCGCGTTCGATAACTGACCAACGTTCTGAATCCAAAGGTTGTAGACGCTACCCCTGGTCGGGCTGAGGAAGAGGGCGGAGTCGTAAACCCCTCCCCCAAGGTCCAGCCACCCGCCGTGCCCGAAGAACGTGACACCGCCGGCGATGGGCCCATTCATCCCCAGCGTTGTCAGCGGCGTGACGCCCCCGGTGATGAATCCGTTTCCGGTCAGCGCCGCGGCGAAGTCCGATACCGTTGACACCAGAACTGGGACACTGTTACTGCTGGCCCCGGACTGTGTCAGCGCCGCCGACGCCGTCTCTGCTGCGAGGACGAAGGACTGGCCGGCGTTATACTCGATCCCCGGTTGCCCGACTAGCAGCAGGTACGTCGGGCCCTGCTGATCCTGCGGCATAAGAGCCGCCTGCCCGTCTCGCAAAGCTGACTCTAGCTGATCGGGGTCGGCCGTATCTGTCGATTGCAAGAGGCACGGGCACTGGATGAATGCAGTTCCGTTCCCCGACGGGTTGCCTCCCACCGTCGGCCAGAAGCTGGCGCCGGCCTCAAACACCGACGGCACCGCCATGGCTTCTAGAGAGCCGGCCTCCTGGTACATGTTCCCAGTCCACGTCTGCGTGCTCAGTCCGATCTGTCCCGTGGCGTTGCCGTTTTGGTCGTAGGTGATGCCGGACTGGCCGATTACGCCGCCATCGGCGGTGGCGATCTGCGGCGTTTCGTTGGGCACGATCCAGCGCACGTTCCCGCTCGCGTCGAAGGCGACCATGTAGTTATTGCCTGTGTTCGGGTCCTGCGCGGTGCCGACAAACGAACCGTCCTGAGCTTGCAGCACCGGGACGACTTGGCCGCCGCCGGGTGCCTGCGGCGCGCTGACAAGGCTCGCACTGGCGCCCGTCGTGACCGCCATGTACTCTTGATTTGAACCATTCTCCCAGGTTTCCCAGGTGAGCACGGTCCCCTGGTCGGCGTTGGTGATCAGCCCAATTTCGGAGAATTGCGGAATCTCGCAAGGGTTGATCCCCACTGGCAAGCTCCAGTCGAAAACACTGATGTTATTGTAGGCTCCGCCACTGTCCACCCGCAGAAGGCCGAGGTGGAAGTCTTGTGAGATGAAGTCGTCGCACACAGCATATTGATACGGCACGTAGGCGTAGCCGTCACCCGCAATGATCATGCCCGACACTTCAAAACCGAAAAGACGGTCCGAGCCCGTGGTCTCCAGCGGTACAGTGAATTTGGACGTACCCGTTGCGGGATCGATGCCAATCACCGAACCGGGCGCGGCGTAACCCCCAGGGGATTGCACAGCGAAGATGGTGCCGTCGGGGTGTATAGCCACCGGGCCCAGACGCGGCGACGTCCCGTCCGGGTCGGGGGACGGCGTGTACGCAGGATAGGGCTGCCCGGTAATCCCATCCAATTTGTAGATCGAGCTCACGTTAGTGTTGGGATCGACGTTCAGCACGACCAGACCGCCTTGGAAGTCCGGCAGAACCGGCCACGCGTTGGCCACGTTCGCGGTCCACGCCGTTGTGCCGTCGCTGGTAATGGCTTGGACGGTGCCGTCGGATTGGAAGGCGAAGACATCGGCGACGCCGCTGGTACTTGGGACAGCTGGCACAATAGATTGGACACCGGATCCGTCGCCGGGGTTCGACCAAATCACCGTGCCCAGCGGCAGCGTGCCTCCTGGAAGCAAGGTCGGATCCGAAACCGTGACATCGGCTGACGCGGCGCCGGCGGTGATGGTGACGTGTCCGGCGGCGACGGCGGTGAGAATCGGCGGGTCGTCGGTCGAAAGGCTCACTATGGTTGGATCGCTCGAGGTCCAGGTCAGCCCCGTCACCGATTGCCCGGCCGCGCTGAGCGCCTGAATCGTATGGGTATCTCCCACCAGCATGTTCAGCAGGCTCGGCTGGAGTGTCCCTTTCTTGCCCTTCTTCCCCCTTATCCCAGCGGTTTCATGGCACCGTCCAGGTGCCGACCTGGACCCTAGGGCTCCGGAGACGCCCGGCAACCGTATGCAGTTCGATGATCTTGGTTCCTGCAAAGGCGGGCTCAAAAGTGAACGAAAGTTTGAGCAAAAGCTGGTTTCCGGAGCCCGCCACCGAGGAATCTGCCGAGTTTATCGCGCACACGCTGTTGTGCAGGCTTCCAGAGGAACCGAGGGTCATGGGGCCAAGCCGTTCGGTGTCGCTCAAAAGATAAACCGCGTTGGCGGATGCTTCGAAGTAGCCCATGCACATCCCGGGAACGGGGCCGGAGGCAATGGTGAATCCGACCTCGGAGATCGCCCGAAAACCCGCCGGATGGGTCACCACAAACGTAAAGGCCTGGTTGAATCCGGTGCCGGCCGAGGGCGTTGTAGAGACGATGGTGGCGTACTGGCTCAGCGGGGGACTGGGCTTCCAGATTCTCACTTCGGTGGGCAGCTGGAACTCCACCTGATGCACATATCCCACCGACGGCGAGTCAGTGACTCCGAAATCGTAGGTTATTCGAATGTCGTCCTTCTGTTTACCTGGGGCGAAACGCCATGTGCGGAGGTTCTGCAAGGTCCAATCAACCAGAAACGACTGCCTATCCGGAGGATTGACCTTCGCATCCGCGACGGCCAGATCCGATACGGCGCCATCCCGCCGAATACTCCCAGCCACCGTCACCCGTCCGGAGATCGCCTTTCTGTCTTCGGTATCGGGATAGTAGATGTGGTGAAACTCGACGAGGCAGCGGCCGTTGATTGCGAGCTTGCATTCAGGTGTACCTTTTGCGGGCAGATCTATCCGCGTGGTCAGCGATGAGCCGTAACTGCGGGGGTCCGGCATTATTGCCACATATTCCTCGTGCTTTTCCCGGCTGCAAACGTATAAAGCGTGTTCTTTGGACTGGTACTCGCGCACCTCGGGCGGCACATCAAGATCCCCTGGCCGGTACCCAAGCGCGGCCTTGTGCGAACTGAAGATCGAAGCAATCACGTCTCGGTCCGCGTACTTCAGCTTCAGCGTTTCCGCAAGACACACCAGCTTCGCTGGGACAAAGTCCCCGAGTTCGATGCTCAAATAGACGACGACTTCGGAGGCTCCGACCTCCGATGTTCTTGCTATACGGTAGTGCGGGGCGTCGCAGGCGGCAAACGCCGGACCTACCATAGCGAAGGCCGCGAATGCGGCCAGCAGCCGTGAGCCCATTCGACCAGCGTGAGAGTAGTGTTCCATAGGTTTCACTTTTTACGGGCACTGAGTATGATCTATCGCCGCGTCTTCCGCGCAGCCATTTCTTATAAGTTCCAGGTTAATGAGGCAGGAGTTGTGTCCGTTCAGGCCCCCAGTGGTCCCACTCACCAAGTTGTACAGGGTGTCGTCGCCGAACCCGGTCATATTGTGGAGCGCCTCGTGCAGAATGGTCGCCTCGGTGATGCGCGGTATGGCTGTCTTCTGGGTGGCGAAGTAGACGCCCTGGCGGACCCAGCCCGGTGCTGCTGTTGCCACGGCCGTGGTGCCACTCCATGTGCCCTGTTTCCAGAACTCGCCGCAAACAGGAGTAGCCAGCCAGTCAGCCTGCCACTGCGCCTGCATCGAGGGATTCTGGTTATACTGCTCTTCGATCCAGGCTCCGGCGGCCCACTCGCTGAGGGTGGTGTCTGGTCCGTCGAAGGGGACCTGCATCTCCACGGCGAGTTGGAGCTGACCAAACAAAGGGCCAAGGCCCGGACTCGTCGCGCACGTCGATGTCGGAGTGAGCGTACCCAAGTACGCTAACAGGCTCGCTTTGGAAGCATTGTATTGGTTAAGCGCTGCGTTGCCGGCCTGCAGGTCCCCACTGAGAGTTTCCTGGCCTAATAGTACGTTGGCGGTGCCGAGCGTGCACGCGGCAGGCGCGCCAAGCACCTTTGCGGCCTTCGTCCACCACGTCGGTTTCGACTCGTGCAATGCGATCATCATGGCGGCGGTCCCATTGCCGGACGGGTTCCCGCCCGGCATTACACCCCAACTCGAAGCGTATTCCACCCAGAGGTTGTTCAGGGCGACACCGGCGGCTCCGCCCGTGAACACATGGGCCGGCCATCCCGGCGATGCACCAGCCAGGATCCCCATCATCCCCGTCGCATTCCCGTTTTGGTCGTAGGTGATGCCGGACTGGCCGATTACGCCGCCATCGGCGGTGGCGATGTATGGCGCGTCGCCGGTCACGGTCCAGCGCACGGTCCCGGTTATGTCGAAGGAGATGATACTGTTGTCACTTGACGTGCAGTACTGGCAGAAGCGGCCAGTGCCGCCAAAGAACGAACCGTCCTGAGCCTGTAATATCGGGACAACGCCGTTCGGCAGCTGCGACGTGTTGATCGCCGTCAAGCCCGCGCCTGTTACGGTCGCCAGGCCGTTCCACGAACTGAGCAGAATTCCTTGGTCTGCATTGGTGATCATGTAGTCGCTGAATGCCACATAGTCGCCGCCGTAGCCTGGCGCGTCGAAGACGTGGAAGGTCGAGGAGTTTCCGCTGGTGTCTACGCGCATCAACGTGTCATGAAAGACAAGGGGCCCATACGGGTCGTTGGGAAGGTCCGCGTAGACATAAGTGGCGTACGCATAGCCGTCGCCCGCAATGATCGGGCCGGACACTTGAAGGTCACACCAGAAGCCGGCGGGCATGGCCCACGGAACCGAGAATTTCTGGCCGCCCGTGAGCGGGTTGATGCCAACTATGCCGTTTTGAAAGACGAAGATGGTGCCGTCCGGGTGTACGGCCACGTCGCCTTGCAACTGGCTGGTAGTAGTGTACGGGGCGTAGGGATGCCCGTCGATCCCATCCAGCTTGTAGATCGAATACGAGATGTCGCTCCCCGAACCCTGCGACGTTTCCACCACCAGGCCGCCCTGGAAGTCCGGTATTCCCGTGTTCCCTACGCCGATGTTCGCCGTCCACGCCACAGTGCCGTCGCTGGTGATGGCTTGGACGGTGCCATCGGCCTGGAAGGCGAAGACGTCGGCGACGCCGGTGGTGCTAGGCACGGCGGGCACAATAGATTGGACGCCGGAACCGTCGCCGGGGTTTGACCAAATTACCGTGCCGGGCGGCAGCGGCCCGGCGAAAACCGTGATATCGGCCGACGCGGTGCCGGCGGTGACAGTAACGTGTCCAGCGGCGAGCGCGGTGAGCAGCGACGGATCGTCGGTTGAGAGGCTCACGATGGTTGGATCGCTCGATGCCCTCGGGAATTGTGCAATTGGTGACGGCTTGCCGCTTTCCCTACTCGGACGGATTCGCTCGCACCTCGACCTGATTCGGTGACACCCACCGCACCTGCGGCGGGGCTCCGCGAGGCCGCGCAGTGTCGATGGCGAAGGAATAGACGATCCGGATCGGGTCGTCGTGCGCGGCGGCGTCGAACTGCCAGGCCTTTAGGTCTTGGATCGCCGCCCTCACCAGTTGCTCCCTCCCCGGGGGCGGCTTAACATCAGCCGTTTCCACCCGCAGACCCGAAACCCCGCCGTCGCGCCCTATCGTTCCCACGAGCATGACCACGCCGGACGCTCTCGTTTCCGGTGCCTCTTGTGGATACGTGACCTTCTCCATGGCCGCCATCAGGCAGCGGTTTTGTATCTCCAGTCGGCAGTGCGGGGCGCCAACAATCGGGAGGGCGATTGTCGTTGACCAGGACGGAGCAGTGTTCTCCCCCATCGGCCAGACCTCAAGGCTCTCTTCGTGCTTGGAGGCATCGAAGGAATACAGTGCATGCACCTCTTTCGCCCATTCGGGCCACTTCGGGTAAATGTCCTCCACTGGTGCCCCTCGGTAATTCTGGGCGGCCTCGTATGAATCGAGGAAGACGACGCCGAACGTGCTCCACCGCCGTCGTAGTGTTCGGGCGAGGCATGTGAGCTTCTCGATGGTGAAGTCCCGGCGTTCGATGCTGACAAAGACGGAGCTGCCGTAATCCTGTCCCATGCGGAACTGTGGGGGGCGACACTGGGCCGAGGCGGGAGCCCCGGCCAGGAAGATCAGGCACCCCGCCAGGGTAGCTCCGATGGCCGACAAGCAGGGCGGAGCGCTACGAACAATTGCGCATGCCGAGGGGGCAAAGCTCCCGAACGTGACCGGCCGACGAGACTCATCCGCGTTCATTTTTGGCCTCATGTAGATCTCAGTTGGCGCCCGCGCAGCCCTGCGTCACCAACTGTATTGTTATGTCGTGTGTCGAGCCTGGGCTTGGATCAACGCCTGGGATCGGCTCGATCCCGACAAAGGTCTTCAAATCATAGGGGGGCTGGTACCCGTACAGGGTCCGCCAGTCGCCCAGCATGAAGTCATAAAGCCCAGTCAGGTTGTGCAGAGCCTCGTGAAGGATGGTCCCTTGAGTTAGCAGCGCGAGGCCACTGGGAGCTGTGTTGATGTAGATGTCGGTGGCCGGGCCGCTTGCAGGCGGGAGCACGGAGATTTGGGATTCGGCGGACGTAATTCCTTTGACGCGGTGTGTGCCGTACTTGTTGTGCCAAGCCACGAAGTCTCCGCAAACCGGCGAATTCTTCTTGACGCTCGCGTCAAGGGGGATCTTTCCGTCCGACATGCCCGCGTCGTACATGCTGATGTTGCTCTGCACCGCATCGTAGGGCACCTGCTCGATGACGGCAAGAGAAACCGGATCGAGATAGTTTGCTCCTAGCGGAGTTCCGGTGAAGAACGTTGAGCACGAAGGGCTAGTCAAATAGTTCCCGAGCATTAGCGCCGATCCCTCGGCGTGAAATTGAGTGAGCGCGGCACCGCTAAGCGGCACTTTGGTCCCTCCTCCCGCTGGCAACTGGCAGCCGGGCCCTCGGTTGGGCAGCCCAAAAACTGGCTGGCCTCCGGGCGAAACAGTCACGCCAACGGCAGTCCCCTGGGAAGATGGGTTTCCACCCGCTGTCGCGGTGTAGCTGGTTGCCCACTGCATTATCGCCAGGTTGATCGCATCAGTCATTCCACCTGTCGGACTATACCACTGTCGTATCCATGAGTAGGCGGGCATGCTCAGCAGCTTCCAGAACATCTGCCCCGTGGCGTTCCCGTATTGGTCATAGGTGATGCCGGACTTGCCCGTTACGCCGCCATCGGCGGTGGCGATTTGCGGCGTATCGTTGGGCACGATCCAGCGCACGGTCCCGCTCGCGTCGAAGGCGACCATGTCGCCATACCCCGGCGCGCAGTAACGGCAGGTTGCGCCAATAAACGAACCGTCCTGAGCCTGCAGCACCGGGACGACCTGATCGCCGCCGGGCACCTG
>Ga0187871_10003405_pt1 | contig 12370 bp, 13 predicted proteins | sample June2016WEW_16_1_FD_132988 | JGI IMG/M metagenome (GOLD analysis project Ga0187871, IMG submission 132988) | Peatland microbial communities from SPRUCE experiment site at the Marcell Experimental Forest, Minnesota, USA - June2016WEW_16_10 | ecosystem: Environmental > Terrestrial > Soil >... | reverse complement strand
GGGCGTCCTTCGTGGCCTCCATGCCGGTCCTAGGTGCGACGAAACGGCTGACGGCCAATGGCGGCCGATACCTTTGTGAGAACGCGGCTGAGGTTCGGCTGGGATTGCCCCAGGTATTCTGCCTGCGGATTCCGACGAAAGCGCCATGTTGTAACGAGATGATGCCGCCACCTGTAACGGAATGATGCCGCCGGGGTGGAGCGGGCTCGCTGGCGCTTTGATTATTGGCGCTTGGGCTGTTGTCTGGTCAAGTTTTCATCTGCAATTTTTTCACGACTTGGCCGGACGCGTCGCAAGCTTTCGCCAGCCAGTTCGATCCGATGGGCGTTGTGAACGAGACGGTCGAGGATCGCATCGGCGTAGGTCGGGTCGTTGACGACGTGATGCCAGCGGTCCACGGGGAGTTGGGATGTGACGATGGTCGAGCGGCGGCCGTATCGCTCCTCGAGGATTTCCAGAAGATCATGCCGGGCGCCGGCGTCGAGGGGCTCCAAACCCCAATCGTCGAGAATGAGAAGGTCGGCGCGGCCGAGCGCACGCAGGAGGCGCGGATGACGGCCATCGCCGCGCGCCAGGGCGAGATCTTCGAAGAGCTTTGGGATGCGGTGATAGAGCACCGAGCGATTATCGCGGCAGGCCTTGTGGCCAAGCGCTGAAGCGAGCCATGACTTGCCGACGCCGGTCGGGCCAACGAGGGCCAAGTTTTCGTGGGCCTCGATCCAATGCCCCTCGACGAGCTTTTGGAACAGGGGCCGATCGAGGCCGCGCGGGCTTCGATAATCGACATCTTCGGCGCAGGCTTGCTGGCGCAATTTGGCGTAGCGCAGTCGCGCCGCGAACCTCTTATCCTGACGCCATGACGCCTCGCGATCGAGCAGAAGCCCGAGCCATTCGCGTTTGTCGAGATTGTCGGCCTCGGCGCCGATTTCCGCAAAGCCCTTGGCCATGCCCTGGAGGCCGAGGGCGTAAAGTTGATCGAGGGTCGGATGTTTGAGCAAGATCGCTTCTCCTAATTGTAATAGCGCGGGCCACGGATATTGGGATGCAGGATCGGCGTTCCGTCCGCGGCGCGCTTTTGCGCGGGGCGCCGATCAAGATTGTTGTCGAGGATGGACTTGACGGAGCCATAGGTGCGCGCGCCGATATCAATGGCGCGTTCCGCCGCCGCTTCGACGCGTCCGACGCCATAGGGACCGGAAAGGCGGACGATCCCCAGACACGCCCGGTAGCCCTGTTCCGGATGCGGTCTATGCTCGAGAATCTGCTCGCAGAGCGCCGCAGTCGCCGGTCCGATCGCGCGCGCGTCCTGGCGGATGCGGTCGATCGTCCAGCCCGCATAGCGGCGGTGGGAGGACGGCATGTGTTCGGGGATCGTCGTATGTTTGCGATTGCCGCTGATGCGCAAATGCGCGGCGATCCGCTCGCCTTTGAGGAAAATCTCGACCGTCCTGGCGGTCATCCGGACGTCCACCTCGGCGCGGGCGAAGCGATAGGGAACGCTGTAATAGTGAGAGCCGGCGTCGACGTGATAATCGATGCCGACCCGACAGACGCGCCATTCGCTGAAGACATAGGGCTCGGCCGGCAGAGACTTGAGCGCCGGACGGTCGATCTCCTCCAGCAATTGCCGGCGAGTCACGCCGAGCCTCCGGATGGGTCGTTCTTCGTTCAGATGCTTGAGCAACTCGCCGATGGCTTCGTTGACCTCAGCCAGGCTGATGAAGATGCGGTGACGCAACCGCCCGAGCAGCCAGCGCTCGACAATCAGCACCGCTTGTTCGACTTTCGCCTTGTCGCGAGGTTTTCTCGGCCGCGCCGGCAGGATGGCGGTGTCGTAATGGGCCGCCATTTCGGCATAGGTGCGATTGACCAGAGGGTCATAGAAGCAGGCCTTTATGACGGCGGTCCTGGTATTGTCCGGCACGAGCAAATGCGGAACGCCGCCGATCGCCGCGAAAGCATGCACGTGGGCGTCGATCCAATCGGGAAGGGTCTGCGTCCAGCTCGCCCAGGCAAAGGTGAAGCTCGATGCGCCGAGCACCGCGACGAATATCTGCGCCTTGCGAATCTCGCCCGTCAGCCGATCAATCAGGACTGGAACGCCATCGCCGGCGTAATCGACAAACAATCGTTCGCCCGCCGCATGCGTCTGGCGCATCGTCGGCGACAATTTTGTCTCGAAGGCTCGATAAAGTTCGCAGAACCGCGAATAGCTGTAGCCGCCTGGGTTCTGCGCAATATACTCGTCCCAAACGATCAGCAGGGTGACGTGCTTGCGTTTCATCTCCCGATGAACCGCCGGCCAGTCCGGTTCGGCATGGCGCCGATGACCCCGTTTGCTGCGTCGGTTGGCGTAAAGCGCAGCTTCCAACCCTTCGTCGCTCAGGCCCTCGGGTAGCGGCCAGATCAAGTCCGAACTCTCGAAACGGCTCAAGGTCTCCCGCACCGTCGAACGCGCCAACCCAAGACGCCGGGCAATCTCGCTCGTCGTGAGCGAAGACAAATATTTAAGGCGAATGATCACGCGTACATCGCGCATGGCGACTCTCTCGGCTGGCATCGGTGCTCCCTTGGTGGCCCAAAGAAGCGACCTTAAATCTGGCCAGCGAAGAGACGCCCACCCTGGCGGGATCATCCCGTTGCAGGTGGCGCAATCATCTCGTTATGAGTGGCGACATCATCTCGTTAAAGGTGGCGGCTTCCGTCGGAATCAGCAGTCCTGGGCCCGGACGTGGACGGTCGCGCCGATAAGGTCCTGCTCGAGGAGAACGTATCGCTTGACGGATGGCGTCGCGTGGTACTCGCGGGCCTTGACGATGCGGTCCTTCGCGGCGGTGCTGGGGCTCAGAACCTCGAAGATGACGATCGGATTGCGGGACGATCTTGAGGGACGGATTTAGGTCGGAGCAAAGCACGCTTCCGTCCGCGTAGCGGCTGCTGTTTTCGGCCACCTGGATCTTGAGGTCGCTCCCGAAGAACTGACAGGGTTTGCCGCGCAGGCGGCTTCCGATCGCCATCGCGAGGTTGCGCTGGATGGCGGCATGGCGGAGGCTCCCGCCGGTCATGGCGGAGGGTTCGACGCCATCGAATTCGTAGCGCAGTTCCTGCCGGTCCTCCCACTCGAGGAATTCAGTGAGCGACGTCGGCTTCCGCACAGCGAGATTCATGGCAGCTATTGTAGCATGCTTCCGCAGGCGTTCTCTCCTTCTTCAACCGGGCGATACGGAGGGACGGGTCGCTTGGGCGGGTTGGAGGATTAGGGGAGGCCGAGGCCTCCCCGGTCCGAGTTGCTCAGAACGGAATATCAGAGTCGTCGACGGGCGGCCGGCGGCTCTCTTGCGCTTCCGGGCCATTGTCCTCGCCGTGGTTCGGGCCTTTGCACAGGCGCTCGATCCGCTCGCAGGCGAGTGTGACGCCATAGAACGTCTCGCCATCCTTCTCCCACTTCGTCTGGCCCATCGAGCCGGAGGTGAAGATGAGATCGCCCTTGACGATGTTGCGCTTGACGTATCCGCGTGTGCCCTCGCCGAAGATAGTGACTTCGTTCCAGCGGGTGCGCTCGACCCATTCGCCGCTGTTGTCGCGGCGGCTGAAACTCGAAGCGACGCTCACGCGCAACGTGGAGCCGACTTGCTTGATTTCGCCTACGCGGCCGATGATCGTGAATTCCGCGATTGTGTTCATGTCTTCAATCCCTCTTTCAGTCTCCCCCTGGGCCTTCGGCTCATGCCGTCGGTCCCTCGGGGTGCGGCTCACGAGAAGCCGGGCGAGCCGCGCCAGCACCCGCGAGGAACGAGCGGGCCGGAGCGTCAAGCGGAGGACGGCGGAGGGCGGCGATTTTGCCGCGCGAGGAATTCGGCCATGAGGCCGAAGGGGAAAATCGTCGAGCGTAGCCGTTGCGGCTTGGATCGGCTGGCTCAAAGCCGCCAGTTGACCGAGGGACGCACGGCAGTGAGCGCGTACCCGCATGCGTCTCTCTCGCTTCATTTTCTGTCCGTCTCCTGCTTTTTCTCAACATCTTGTGTTGCGCGCGCTGGGAACCCCAGCTAATAGTTCATGGTTTGTTCGGCTGGAGGCCGCCATGCGTTACGAGACGATGACCCTGGGCAGCAATGTGATCCGGTTCCCGGTCGAGCTGAGGGCGAAGCCCTCGATCGATCTCTTGATCGAGGTCGCCCCGGATTCGCGTGAGGTCGAGCTCATCGCCGAGGCGTTCGGGTTCGACCCGCCCGACCCGGATGGGCGGAGCAAGGCGGATCGCGCGATGGCGCAGACGATCGCGAAGACGGACTTGCCGGCCGATGCGAAGGAGCGTCGGGCGGCGTTGAACGCGATGCTGAAGCCGCTCGTCGATCGCGCGGTCGCCGCCTGCGGCGAGGCGCGCCAGACGGCGCTGCGTTCGGATGAAGCAGGCGAAAAGCTTGCGAGCGCGCAGATCGAGGGCGGCTATTGGCTGGCTCCGCTCGAGGACGCCGCCAATCACTGGGCGGTCGAGGCCGCGCGGCTTCAACTCATTGCCTATGAGGCCGCAGAGGCGGCCCATGGGGCGGGGCGGGCGATCGAGTTCGCCAAGCGCGACGAGCCCTGGCGTCCGTCCAATGTCGACGAGGACGTCGACGCCCTCATCGCCGCACAGAGGGTGCTCGCCCGATAGAGCGGCGCTTCTCCATTTTGTGGAGCGCGCCTCGCCACCCGTCGCACCCGAAAAAGGGATACTTGTTCGCGCCGTCCTCTCCGACCCTGAACGTCAGGACGTTCAGGGAGACGGGATATGGGAACGGGATGCCGGTCGCCGGTCTTGTGGCGGCGCGGGAGCGCCGCCAGGACGGGCAGGCGGACGACGAGGAGATCGGCTCAGTCGCTTTGGCCACTCCTTGCGCCGGTCGGGCTTGGCCTTGTGATCGCGGGCGGTGAGAGCTGGGCCGATCCGGCGATCTTATCGCCGAACGGCCTGCCGGTTCAGGTCAACCCAACCTTTCCGGAGCCGGGCTTACCCGCGTTCAGCTTTCCGCAAGGCGGCCTTTCGGACACGGGCAGCGTCGCCGGCGCCGTCATGATCGGCGGCGGCTCGGGGAGCGGGTCGGGCTCTGGCTCGGCGAGCCTCGGTTCCTATAGCGGCACGGGTTCGGGGGTTGCGGGCGCGATCATCGCGACCGGCTATGCAGACCTTTTGGGCCAGAGCGTCGGCACGGGACAATGCGTCGCGCTCGCGCAGGCGTCGTCGGACGTCGGTTACACTTCGACGTGGTCTCCCGGCGCACAGGTCGAGGGCGAGACCGACATCGCGGTCGGCACGGTGATCGCGACGTTCGGCAGCGACGGCACGTACACGAATACCTATGGGCAATCGCATACGGCGATTTATCTCGGCCAGGACAGCTCCGGCATTTTTGTCGAGGATCAGTGGTTGGGGCAAGCGGCCCAAACCAGACATATCAACTGGACGACGACGAATTCCTATGAATCCGGGAGCCAATTCTATGTGGTCACGCACGGTTAAGACGGCTGTCATCGTCACGGCTGGCCTTTGGTCTGGGGCGGCCCTCGCCATTGAGCCCTGCCACCATGGCGTGCCCGACATCAGCCTGATTGAGGGGTCGTCGTCGCCGCCGGGCAGGCTTGCCCCAGATGCGGAGACGCTGCACCCCAATGGCAAGTTGCAGGAACATCGATGGCACAATCTTCATGTCGCACAGCGGCCGCTCACGCTTGTTTGCCGATATGCCAATAAGGAAGCGCCGGTGGTTCTCCCCGAAACGATCGATACGTGCGTGATGGACTACGACGAGCGGCGAGTGCACTGCTTCTGACCGAATCGCGGGGCGAGCGCGGCAAGCGCCGCCCTGCCGCACCGACGGCAAAGTGGCGCGCTGAAGCGCGCCGAGCCTCAACGCGACCGCCGGCCGCGCCGCGCGCACCGGGCCGGTCCCGCAGGCCCAAAGCCAACGCACCCCAACCCGCCCACGCGAGGCCGGGAAGGGTGCATTGAGGCGCGCCCATTCCGGCGGTCCGGGGCGTTTCTTGCTCGGCCGTGACATTCGCCGTTCTTGTTCGCGCCGTCGCCCCGAACGATGGGGGCCTCTTGTTTGGAAGGAGGCTTCATGTTCGGGAATACCCCCTTGGGGCTTTGCTGTGCGAGCGGACCGCCGCGCAGCGGGCGAATGCGCTTGCGACTGCGATGCACGACGGCAAGAGTTGTACTCGGTATCGTGGTTGGCGCGATCGGGGCGGCCCACGCCGATCCCAGTATCGTGCTTCCGAGTGGATTGCCGGTGCAGGTCAAGCCGACGTTTCAGGAGCCGGGGCTGCCGGCTTTTTCGTTTCCGGTCGGCGGCTCGTCATCCGTGGGCGGATCGAGTTCGAGCGTTGACGGCAGCGGGGGAAGCAGCGGCGACGCCTACAACACGATGATGGCGCAGGATTGGGGTTCGCAAGCCGCCGACGCGGCGGCTGCGATGGGGGTGAGCGCGACGGCGCTCGCCGCGACCTGTGAGATGGAGTCGAACTGCCAGAATGTCGGGTCCGTATCCGGGAGCAGCGCGGCGGGCGCGTTCCAAATGATCAACTCCACCTACACCGCCGACATCAGCGGGGCCGTTGCCTACGATCCGGGCATTGCCGGCAGCATTGTTTCGGGGCTCGCGGGACAGATGGATCCCGCGACGGAAGCGTATGCCGCATCGTATGAACTGCGAAGCGACGCGCTCCGGTTGCAGTCCAAGAACATCTCGGATCCTACGGTATTGGATGCGCGCGCGGTGTATCAGTTCGGCGCGGGTGCGGGTCCGGCGGTTGCGACCGCTAACGACTCCGCCAATATCGCCGCGCTCACAGGGCTGAGCGCGGCCTCACTCGCCGCAAACGGTCTCACGAGCTCAAGCACGGTCGGGGATTGGCGCGCCACCGTCGTCGCAAAGCTCGGCTCGGCGACAGCTAATCAAACCGTGTTGGCTCAATAAGTTGGGGAGTGTAATGAAGGCCGTTGTTCTCGTTTCAAGCATCGTGGCGTTGCTGACGTTCAGCGAAGCCAAGGCAGAGCCGGAGGGTGAGATAGTATCCGGATTTCAGTGCGTCGGGATCAATATCAAGGGCTTGCATCTGAGCCAGGATGATCTTCGGACGGGCGCAAAGTTTCCTTGGATGCTCGATGCCCCAAGGGATGGCGCAAAACCAGTGAGCGGCGTCTCTACGATAATCTACATTGCATGGCCGCCCGTCATCGAGAACGGATTTGTGAAGGCAATGGCCTACGGCGGCAAACTTGGATGGCTGGAGCAGAACGCGGTCACCCCTTTGCGGCGAGCGGACGGGACGACAGGCGGCTGCACTCTTCGGCGGCGCGCGGATGGTCGGATTATGTTTGATCTGGATCCCGGGGTCGGCATCAATCATTAAACGAAAAAAGCCCGCCGTCCCTTCCAGAGGGAGGCGGGCTTCTTGTCGGTTCGGTTGTGGGCCGTCACGCAGCGGCGTCGGACATCAGAGTCCGAAAACGCGCTCCAGGTCGACGAGGCTCGGCGCATGCGCCGCGGTACTGAGATAGCACTGTTCGGGAGGCGCTCTTCTTCGGGTCTGCGCGCCGCTAACCGCTCCCTTTGACGAGGCGGAGGCGCCGCGCGCCTTCCGTCGGCCGATCCGGAGGCTGGGCAGGAAACTCGAGGTCAATGAAGTAGGCGCCGCAGCGCGGCGCTCCGGGATGGCGCGTGCGCCAGATCGCGCAGTCTCCGGCGAGATGGGCGAGGAGTTCCAACATCGGGATTTCCGCGCCGTATTTCGCGGCGAGCCGGGCGAGGCGATAGGCGCCCTTCCGCGTGCAGCGCCGGCATTCGATGCGAACGATGACGTAGGGGTAGGAAGAGAGGATGTCCGTGCCGGGCATGAAAGGACATAACGCGAACAATTGGACGAGGGAAGGCGCGGATGGGCGGCTCTGCCAGCCGCGCGCGTTGGCGATCGAAGCCCTCAGGGCGGAGACGCGTGAGCGGCTCCGTTCACGAGAGCGCAGCCCGTGCAAAGCGCGGGAACGCCCATCATCTCACACGCAGATTTCCCGCGATCTCTGGGTGACCGACAGGACCCGTACGCCGCTGGCCGCAGGCTTCACCTGTTCCGTTCTCGCACGGCCGATGGCCACGTCGGACTTGGCAAAGCTCGCGGCAAGGCCTGGGCCCGCATTGCCGCCATCCTCGAATGTCTGTGGTGATCGCCATCGGGCTTCATTTGTCACAGTTGTTAAAGTTGCCTCTTGTGCTAGGATAGCGGCGGAGCATTCAAAATGGTGCATAAAGTTCGCTCGTCAGCCAAGCGAAAGGTTTCCCCCCTCGCTAACAACTTCGTCACGATGGTTATCGTGGACGGAGCCGCGCTCGGGGAGCTTTCGCATGTCAAATTGCCCGACGACACGAGGGTGGCGATCATTCCGGGCAAATCGGACTCCTTCCAGGACATCCGGAGCGCAATTGGCACGATCAAAACGGAAGTCGAAGAATTCGCGGTGCAGCGACGGAGCAGGTCTGCACGTTTTGGCGTGAAGCGTTTCGGCAAGGCCAGGACAATCAACCAGGCGGCCTTCGCGCCCGATGTACGAGGCCGCGCCATCCTCGAAGGGGTCCGCGTCGCACAGCAGGATCTCGAGGACGCGGGCGGAGCCTACGACCTCGAACAGGTGCGCACGCTGCTGCGCGGCATTTCCAGACAGGCAATCGACAAGCGCGTGCAGGAAGGCTCCCTTCTGGCAGTCCCGGGCCCAAGCAATCACCGCAGCTATCCGACGCTTCAGTTCAATCGCGACGGTTCGATTGTCGCCGGACTCAGAGACGTCCGCGAGGCCCTGCCTGTCGAGTCTCCCTGGGCGGTTCTGAATTTCCTGGTCAATCCAGACGACCGCCTCGACGGCCGCAAGCCCATCGACGTTCTTCGATCTGGCAATGTCAGCGAGGTCATTGAGGCAGCCCGTCTCTACGGCGAGCCGGGCGGGTGAGCGCCCCGGCGCCGCCGCCGGACCTTCATCGCCGAGACCCCGACATACTCGATGTCCCCAAGGGTTCGACAATCCATCGGTTCTACACCGCCGCTTACGAACCGGTCTTTTTCGATCGGTCCAACCGCGGTCGTTTCAACGCTCCGGATGGCGGGTTCGGCATCCTCTACTGCGCCAGGAACCTCGCTGGCGCCTTCGCGGAAACGTTTCTACGGAGGCCCGGACGCACGCTGATCGATCTGAAGTTCTTGCGGACGAAGGCCTACGTTCGGCTCAACGCTGTCGCAGACCTTCACCTCGTCTGCCTTTACGGACCTGCCATGGCCAAGATCGGCGCGACGGCCGAAGTGGCGCACAGCGGGCTACCCTACGATATTCCGCAAAGCTGGTCGAAAGCGATCGCGGAACATCCGACCCGGCCCGATGGGATCGCCTATCACGCGAGGCACGACGATAACGAGCTTTGCTACGCGATCTTTGATCGCGCCAGCGGATGCATCGGCGAGGAACGCCGGACCATCAATCTCGACCAGGACTGGTTCTGGCGATTGGCGGAACAATACGGAATCGGTCTATCGCCCTGAGGCCGTCTATCGGCGGAGCGGTTCATAAGATCGGCCGCGAGCGCCCAAACTCGAGTGCAAGATCAAGGCGTGGATGCGAAAAGCCCGCTCCCGAAAAAATCGTTCTGCACGTTCGCGCCACTCGCGTCTCCCCTCTCTGCGAGGTCAACGCCGGGAGGACTCGTGTGCAGGACGAGATTGTTTGGCTGCCTCCCGGCCGCGACGCGCTGACGCCATGAAAAAGGCCCGCGGGACGCTCAGGCGTTCCGCGGGCCAAGATGGCGTGGGAGGTTACGAGCGAGCGACGTAAGCCGCTTCGGCGCGATCGACGGCATCGATTGGCGGCGGCGCGATGTCATCGAGGTCGCCGCCGTCCCCTTCGAGGTTCGCGTCCTCCGCCCTCGCGAAGCAGTCGGCTGTCTCGTCCTCCTCCTCCTGATCGTCGTCCGCATCGTCCGGGGCGATCACGGGGTCTGCAGCCTCACCGCCGTCGTCGCTGGCCTCGTTCTCGCCCGCGGGATCCTCGTCGCTGTCGTCCCTATGAGCGCAGCGGGAGCCCTTCTTGTCGAAGTCTGAGCTTTCCTGTTCGGTGAGCGCGAACTGGGCGGCCGGCAGGACCAAGCGGATTTCGCGAACCTGCTCGACCAGCGCCGCGCGGGTGTCCTTGACGCGGCCGCGCGGAAGGACGCGGTGTCGGCCGGCCTCGGCCTCGAGCGCGCCTCGTGAGAGGCACGCAAGGAACTCCTCTGTTCCCATGTGGGGCATGTCGGCGTCGGCGCCAATCGCCTCGCCCGCGATGCGGGCGGCGAGCCCGCTGCCGACGCCATAGGCGAGTCGGCAGTTCAGCACGGTCTGAAGAACCTTGATCGCCGTCGTCTGGATGAGCGCCGTGTCTGAGGTCAGCTTTCCGCCCTCGGCAATCACGCTGACGATCGACCGGATCGGAGTGTATTCGTGGGTGCGGATGGAGACGTTGTCCGCCGCCAGGGCGAGCAGGAGAAGCCCGATGAGCGCCTCGCTGGTCAGCCCCTCGCGTCCGAGCGCCTTGACGAGCGCCTCGGTGCGCATCTCGCCGATCATCTCGCGGCCGTTCTGGGTGATGTCGGGACGTGTCCGAGGCTCAGCGGCGGGAGCATCGTCGCTGGCGCTGGTCTTCGAAGCTTTCGCGGCGGGGGCAGGGGGCGTGAAATAGACCTCGCTGACCGCCCCGTTTCGCGGGTCGACGGAGAGCGCGACGCGGTCCTTTTTCCCGGGCTTGTCGCCCCAGACCCGGGTCGCGCCCTTCGGGAGCTTGGCAGCGCCGTAATCGTCGACCTGAACGATTTCCCCGTTCTTCGGAACGTTGGCTTCGAGCCAGGCGAGTTGCGCGCCGACGAAAGCGTCGACGTCGATTGTGTAGCGGCTGTCCTCGTCGGCCGGGGCGAACAGGTCTTCGGTCCAGACGATGCCGAAGGCGGCCTGCTCTTTTTCCCCGAACTTCGCGTCGCAGGCGAACATCTGGCGCTTGGCGAGAGAATTGGCGATCGCGTGCCAGGAGGCTGTCTGGCCCTTATTGGGCTTCTGCTTCGTCCAGACCGCGGCCTGTTCGGAGAGAGGCGCGGCAGCGATCGTGCGGAGGTATCGCTCCTCGGGCATGTCGCCGCGGCCCATATGCTCGAGCATCGCGGGATGGATGCTGCCAAGGAGCCGGAGCTTGCGGACCTGCCGGAGCGGCACGGCGAAGGCTGTCGCGATCGCTTCCTCTGTCCAGTTTTTCGAGGCGAGATCTTCGATGGAACGCCATAGGTCGATCGGCGAGATAGGGGCGCGCACGACGTTTTCGGCGACGGCGCGCATGTCGTCGAGGGGATCGGCCGGTTTGACGAGAATCGCCATTTCCTTGAGCTTGTTGGCGATGGCGCTCTTGATGCGGCGGCGGCCCGCGATGATGGTGAGGGTCCTGTCCCCCTCCTCGGAGAAGAGCGGAGGCTGAACGAATCCGATCGCATTGCTGTTGGCCCTGAGGGCTGCGTCGGACAGGCGATCGGCGGGGACCTGCCGCGGGTCTCGCTTGTCGGCGTAAATCAGGGTCTTGGGATCGACGATGCGCAGTTCGATTGTCTGTTCCATGGTCTTGCTCCTGGTCTTTCTGGTTCGGCAGGTTTTCCCGAAACCGCGAACCCGGGAAGCAGCGGGCGCGGGACCGGGGCAAAGGCGGCGCAACGCGCCGGGATTCGGTCCGGACCAGCGAAGCGGCCGGCCGAACCCACCCTTTGCGGCGGACGCGCGGCCGTGCTCGTTGGTCCTTTTCGCTTCTGATTTCTGATTTCGATTCGGCTCGACCGTCGGGCTTCGCGACGGCCCACGGGGGACGATCAGCCGAACAGGTCCGGGATCTCAGCGGTCGCCGGCGCAGCGGCGATCGGCTCGTAGCGAGCCTTGAGCTCAGACATGAAGCGCGAGCTCCCGTCGCCTCCGCTCGACCGCGATTTGCGAACTGAGGATCGCGACGATCTGGCTTTGCGTGAGACGCGCAACGACGGCGCGCTCGACGTCGGAATAGGTGGTGGTCGGATCGCCGTGGCAGGGCCAGGTCACGCACTGTTCGAGGAATTCGAGCTTGTCCTGGGGGTTCAGGAAAAAGCGCCCGTAAAATCCGTCGCGATTGTAACAGGCAATATGCCCGAACGTTTTCGAGAGCCGACGATAGAAGTTCTCGTGAAACTTCGATCGCGGAAAGTCCTGGACTACGAACGTCAAGAGCGCGTTCGCGAATTTGGCCTTCTGTTCGGCGGTGTCCCATTGGGTCGGGACGAAGTCGGCGGCGACGAAGGCAGGCGTGGTCAAG
>Ga0187871_10003403_pt1 | contig 12371 bp, 9 predicted proteins | sample June2016WEW_16_1_FD_132988 | JGI IMG/M metagenome (GOLD analysis project Ga0187871, IMG submission 132988) | Peatland microbial communities from SPRUCE experiment site at the Marcell Experimental Forest, Minnesota, USA - June2016WEW_16_10 | ecosystem: Environmental > Terrestrial > Soil >... | reverse complement strand
GTAGGTGTAGGACACCACCTGCTTCAAATTCGGCGGGTCGGACGACAACGACGACGACAACAGGCATGGCTGGGCCGGGTTCGAGCACTCGATCTCGCTCGGGGTCGGTGCACGATTGCCTTCGGAAAACCCAGCATAGGCGGTCAGCGGGTCGGCGAACTTGTAGGTCGCGCCGATCGCCGGGTTGAACCGCTGATAGCGGCTGAACCCGGTCAGATTGGTGCCGAAATTGTCGGTCAGCCCGATCAGGGCGAGGTTGTAACGGCCGCTCGCGGTGATGGCCAACGCCGGGGTCAGGTTGAACGTGTCGGTGAGGAACGCGCCGTAATAATTGTTCGCCGCGCTGAGGCTGACCGGGGTCGCGACGAAGCCGGCGTTTTCCGGCGTACTCACAAATAATCCCGACGGTTGCACCTGCAGCGCGGTATTGATCACTCCGATCTCCGCCGCAGAGGCGAAATTGACATTCGAGTGATCGTAGCTGCCGCCGAGCACGAAATGGTTCTCATGCCCTAACAGATCGCCGGTATAGGTCGTCTGCAGCGCACCGCCGATTGTGGTCGCGTGGATGTCCTCGCTATCGTTCTCGCCGATCGGGACCGTGCCGCCATTCGACAGATCGGGGATCGTCCCGCCGCTCGGGGTCGTCAGCGGCGTCGCGCCGTCCGGCTGGCACAGGAGCCCGTTGCCGGAGGAGCAGGCGGTGTAATCTGTCGTATTGCCGTTGATCACCGTCTGGTGGAATTGGCGGAAATAGGTATTGGCCTGAAACGACAGCTCGTCGGTCGCCTGATAGGCCCCGTTGACCGTCACAAAGGCAAGGTTGTTGGTGTTGTTCTGCGGCGTCGTGAAATCGAGCGTCCGGTTGACCGCCAGCGACTGTTCCGGGGTCGTGCCCTCGCCGTTCAGGCTGTTGTCGGCGCCGGTGAAGCTGATGTCGAGCGAGGCCTTGTCGCCGCGCGCGGCGACATCGGCATAGAGCTGGCGCAGATGATCGGGCGAGAACTGGCGCCAGCCATCCTCGTCGAACCATTTTCCGGCGATATAGGTCGCGAACGTGCCGACTTGCTTGCCGTACTCGAACTCACCGCTGCGCTGGCCGAACGATCCGCCGGCGAGCTCGCCCTCGAAGCCCTGATAGGTGAAGCCGTTCTTCATCGTGATGACCGCGGCGCCGCCCAGCGCGTTGAGCCCAAAGACCGGGTTCGCGCTGACCATGTCGATGCGGTCGATCGCGATGTCCGGGATCAGATCCCAGTTGACCGTGTCGCCGAACGCCTCGTTGATGCGGACGCCGTTCTGATAGACCGCGATACCCTGCGGCGTGCCCAGGACCGGCGACGCCTCGAAGCCGCGATAGAGGATGTCGGGCTGAAACGGGTCGACAAGAGTCGCGTTGATGTTGACGCTGCCCGCCTGGTCGGTCAGCGCGTTGATCAGGCTCGGCGAGCCCTCGCGCTCCAGATCGGCCGAGGTCAGCGTCTGGACATTGGCCGGCACCTTGTCGGGATCGATGCCGACCCCAGGCAGCGGCGTCGTGGCGATGACGTTGACCTGCGGCAGCGTCGCCGCTGCCGAAGCCGGGGCGCCGGGCGCCGGCGCGTTCTGCGCGGCGGCGCCGCCGACCAGCGACAGCGCGACGGCGCCAGCGAGCAACGCTTCCCTGAGCAAGGGCAAGCCCCCAGCCTTTTCTCTTTATCGGTTCATTAGGACATGAGAGCCGGGGCGGCGGCTATGGCGGTATTTGCCGATCTTGCCGCCAAGCTCGGCTCGCAACAGCCGGCGTTCAGCCGGGGGGATTCCCGGCTCGCCGGACCGCTACCCGAAAGTTGGACCGAGAGACGTGACGCCGCGGTCAGGTTAGCCCTTGACCCCGCCCATAGTCAGCCCTGCGGTCATCCTGCCGCGGAACATGTAGTAGATGACAACCGGCGGTATCGCGTAGACGATTGCCGTCGCCATCATGTAATTCCACGGCGACTCGTCGCTGTTGAGGAATTGCGCGAGGGCGACCGGCACGGTCATGCTCCGCTTATTCGACAGCAGCAGGAACTGGTAGAGGTACTCGTTCCACGCGAGCAACAGCGCATAGGTCCCGACGGCTACCAGCGCCGGCGCCATCAGCGGCAGGTAGATCTTGAAATAGACCTGGACCGGCGAGGCGCCGTCGATCCGCGCCGCCTCGTCGAGCTCCAGCGGGATGCTCCGCCCGTATTGCTGGAAGATGAAGATCGCATAGGGGGTCGCGAAGGTCACCTCGACCGCGATGATCGACCACACGTTGTTGCCCAGCCCGTAGGTCTGCATCATCCGATAGAACGGGATCGCCAAGAACGCCGCCGGCACCAGATAGGTCAAGAGCGCCGCGTTGGTCAAAAGCCAGCCGTGGCGGATGCGCATGCGGCCGATCGAATAGCTGACCATCGAGCCGACCCACAGGGTCAGGAACACCGTCCAAAAGCCGATATAGAGGCTGTTCTCGTACTGGTGCCAGAAGTACTCAAGATACCAGTATCCCTCGGTGAACACGATCCAGAAGCTGTAGGCCGAAGGATCCGCCGGGAAGATGTTGGTGCTGAAGACGTCGTTGTGTGATTCGAGCGCGACCATGACCATGTTGTAGATCGGCGCCAGCGTCCATATCACAATCACCACGCCGAGCAGCAACGCGGCGACCTCAACCCATATTTTCCGCCGCCGATAATTCGGCGGCCGCCGGGTTTGTATCGTCGCCGTGCTCATAGCTGCACGTCCGAGGTGCGCAGTTTGTGCATCAAGATCACCACCAGCGGGATCATCAGCGGCAGTAACGAGAGCACCGCGGCAACGCCGAGCTGCGGCCGCGCGATCTCGAACGCGTCACGGATGCCGAGCGTCGCGAGCACATGCGTCGACAGTGCCGGCCCGCCGCCCGAGATGAAATTCGCGGTGTTGAAATCACCAAGCGTGAAGATCGTCGAGAGCAGCGTGCATACCAGATAGAGGTTGGCGAGCAGCGGGAAGCTGACATGGATGAAGCGGCGGATGCCGGTGGCGCCGTCGACCTCGGCCGCCTCATAGAGCTCCTGCGGGATCGCCATCCGACCGGCGAGCAAGATCACGGTCCAGAACGGCATGTTCTTCCAGATGTAGGTCGTGATGACCGAACCGAGCGCGAGCCAGCGCGAGGTGTCCAGCCAGCCCGGGCCATCCATTCCGAACACGTCCCACAGCACGTTGTTGACCAGCCCCCACTGGGTGTTGAGCATCCAATGGATCGAGATGAAGGTCGGCAGCGCCGGGACCGCCCAGGGCAGGACGTAGATCATCAGCAACCCTTTGACCCACCAGCCTTTGCGCATGAAAAACCCGGATAGGAGCAGGGCGAAGAACATCTTCACGTTCACCCCGATCGCCAGATAGAGGATCGTGTTGACGATCGTCTGCTGGTAGATCGGGTCGTGAAACAGCTCGATGTAAAGGCTTGGCGCATGGCCAAGCCACAACCCGTAAAACACCGGAAAAATCACGAAGGCGATGAACACCCCGACATAGGGGATGCAGAAGGCAATCGCCCAGGCGTATTCCGTCCCCTGCAGGCCACCGCGGAGCCTGCTGAAAAGCGAGCGCGGTCTTGCTAAGCGGCGCCCGACGTCAATTACCGATGCCGATGCCATGGGTGCCTCTCAGCTCTGGACGATCGGGTATTTCGCGAGGATCGCATCGATCTTCTTGAAGGCGTCCTCCGCGGCCGCCTTCGGATCCGTGCCGTCGCGGATAATGGATGCCTCGGCCGAGCCCCACACCTGCTGGGCATTTACCTCGGCCCATCCTGGATTGAAAACCGGGTATTGCGGCACCGTCGGATCGACCAGCGCTTCTGTGGTGTAGGGCTTGCGGTGCGGGTCGTCGAACCACCACGGATCGTTCTTTACAACATCGGGATAGGGCGGAATCCAGCGGCCAAGACCGTTCTTGAGATAATCGTTGATCACGGTCGGCTGGATCAGGAACTTCATGAAGTCCTTGGCGACGTCGATGTTCTTCGCGCCCTTCGGGATAAACGCGCCGCCGATCCCGAGTTGCGCCGGCATCGGCTTGCCGTCGTTGCCATTGGTCAGGCCCATGGTCGTGACGTCGTCGCGTTCGGCCTGTTCCTTGATCGCGACCTCGGTTGAGATCGTGCCGTCGAAATCCGCGATAAACAACTTCGAGTGGAAGGCATTGTTGTCGTCGGCGTCGTTCCAGCTCAGCGCCCCCGAGGGGATGTACCCGTCCTTATAGGCTTTGGATATGTAGCTCAGCGACTTGATCACCGCTTCCTTGACGGTCGGATCGTCGAGATGAGCCTTGCCGTCCTTGGTAATGATCCCGTTGCCGCCGTTGGCGATCAGGAACTGGTGAAACATGTTGTTGCCGTCGGCCGGGCCGGTCGTCGTGCATTGCAATCCCATCGCATAGACGTTGCGGATGGTTTCGCGCAGCTTCGGCTGCATCGGCTTGAAGAAATCCCAGAATGCGTCCCAGGTTTTCGGCGCATCGGCGACTTTGAAGCCCGCCTTCTCGACCAGCGAGCTCCAGATGTGGAGCGGCACGCACGCGGTCTTGAACGGAATCAAGTAAGTGCCGCGTTTCTTGGAGACGTTGTTGTAATATTGCGTCCCCAAGAGGATCGTCGGGTGCAGCTTGTCCTTCTGCGCCTCGATCACGTCGGTGGCGTCGACGATCTTGTCGTCCCATGCATTCTGTGGGACCAAAACGGCGTCGTTGATGTCGTGCGAGATCAGGTCGGGCACGTCGGAACTGGTGATCGCCGAGACGATCTTTTGCATCAGGGGCGCGAAGGGGATGAGGCTGTAGTCGATCGTGTTGCCGCTCAGCTTCTGATAGTCCTCGACGACCTTCTTGAAAGCGGCGTCCTCTTCGGGGACAAAGCCCTGGGTCCACCACACGGTCGCGGTTTTTGCTGCGGCATTGGCGATGAACGGGCGCGCCAGCGTTCCCGCCGCGGCGACCGCCAGCGAGTTCCGTAGCACCGTGCGTCTAGTGATTTGCGTCATACGGTTCCTTCCCGTTCGCCCGGCTTCATTCCCGGCGGCCACTTATTCCATCACGCAAGGGAATATCTCCCAAAACGCGGCGGAATATAAGCCACAGATACCATTGGCAATCAATCACGATGCCGTGGCGCTAGCCCCGAGCCGACCGCCTCAGCCGCTTCGCGCGGCAATCGGACGCATTGGCGATCCGATCAGGTCGTCTCGATCGGATATTTGGCGAAGATTGCATCGACCCATTTGAACGCCTTCTCGGCGGCTGCCTGCGGCGTCATCCCGTTCTTCATGACATCGGCCCATGCGGCGCCGAAGACGTGTTGGTTGCGGACCTCGGCCCAGGCCGGATTGAAGACGAAGAAATCCGGCGAGGTTGGCCCGAGCAATCCCTGCTCGACATACGCCTTGCGGTGCGGGTCGGCGAACCACCAGTCGTCATTTTTCACGACCGACACCATCGCCGGTAGGTTCCGGCCGAGTCCGATCTTCAGATATTCGCCGGCGACCTTGGGTTGGATCAGGTACTTGAGGAAATCCTTCGCAACTTCGATGTTTTTCGCACCTTTGGGAATCATGCCCCCGCCATGGGTCACTTGGCTGGTCACCGGTTTGCCCTCATTGCTGAGCGGCAGCCCCTGGACGACGATGTCGTCGTAATCCTGCTTTTCCTTGATGATCGCGACCTCGGTCGAGATCGTACCGTCGAGATCCATAACGATCTGCTTGGCATGAAAGGCGTTGTTGTCGTCGGCGTCGTTCCAGTTGATCGCGCTCGACGGCACGAAGCCCTCCTTGTACGCGGTGGCCGGATACTCGATCGCCTTGATCACCGCCTCTTTTACCTGCGGATCCTCGAGGTGCAACTTGCCGTCTGGCGTAACGATGTTTCCCCCGCCATAGGCGATCATGAAATAGTTGAAGACGTTGTTGGGATCGTTGCCTTGGGTGGTCAACTGGAAGCCGAGCCCATAGACGTTGCGCATACCCTGCGCCCGCAATTTCTTCTGCACGTCTTTGAAGAAATCGTAATAGGCGTCCCAGGTCTTGGGGATGTCCTCCATCTTGTACCCGGCCTTTTCGACCAACGGGCGCCAGATATGGTTCGGCAAGGAGGCCTGAATGTAAGGGGCGAGATAGTAACTGCGCCGCTTCGTCACGCTGTTGTAGGAATAGGCCGACTGCAGCGCGCTCTCCGTGTATTGGTCCTTTTGCGTCGCGACGACGTCGCTGATATCGACGAGTTTGTCGTTCCATGCCCAGATCGCGTTCATCTCGACCGGGCTGTTCTGGATCAGGTCGGGGACCAGTCCGGCGGTAATGGCGGAGACGGTCTTTTCCCGCATCGCGGCGTAGGGGCTGATCGTGTAGTCGATCGTATTGCCGCTTGCCTTCTGGTAATCCTCGACGATCTGCTTGAAAGCAATGTCTTCTTCCTGGGCAAATCCCTGGATCCACCACAATTCGGCGGTCTTGGCCGCGGCGTTTGCGATATAGGGGCGCCCCAAGGCGCTCACGGTTGCGATAGCTGCGGAGCTGTGCAGCACCGACCGGCGGGTCAGCCGCATAACGAGTCTCCTTCCCTGACCAAACCCCGATTTGTCGGGCCGGCATGGTAATTTTGCTGAAAGCAGAGACCCGTTCCGCGGGGTGAGTCAATGCCTCGCCACAACGGTGCGCTAGCCCTTGACGCCGCCCATCGTTAGGCCCGCCGCCATGTAGCGGCGCAGCGCGTAGAAGATCGCGATCGGCGGCAGCGAATAGATTATGGCGAGCGCCATCATGTAGTTCCACGGCGCCTCGTCGGCATCGAAAAACTGCTCGATCGCGACGGCCACGGTCCAGTTTCGCGCCGAGGACAGCAGCAGGTACTGGTAGAGGTACTCGCCCCACGCGAGCAGCAGCGCGAAGGTGCCGACCGCCGCCAGCGCCGGCGCCATCAGCGGCAGGTAGATATGCCGGTAGACCTGAAGCGGTGACGCGCCGTCGATCCGCGCCGCTTCGTCGAACTCAATCGGGATGATCGTCGCGTATTGCTGGAGGACGAGGACCGCGAACGGGATGGCGAACATGATTTCTGCCGCGATCACCGCCCAGAGGTTGTCGGTCAGCCCGTAGCGCTGCACGACGCGCATGAACGGGATCGCCAGCAGCGATGCCGGAACGATGTAGGTGAGCAGCGCGATCTTGGTCAGCAGCCGCGCCCTGACCAGCCGCATCCGGCCGACCGCGAAACTCGCCAGCGAGGCGATGAGCACCGTCAGAACCATCGTCAGCAGCCCGACATAGAAGCTGTTGGCGAATTGCCGCCAGAAATTCTCGAGATACCAGTAATCCTGGCTCAGCACCCCCCAGAAGCTCTTGAGCGATGGTTCCGGCGGCAAAATGAGATAAGCGAATTCCGTCTCGCCCTCGTCGGGGTCGAGCGCGATCAGCAGCATGTTGTAGATGGGGATCAGCGTCCAGATCAGCAGGACGCCGCCAAACGCCACCGAAGCGGCCTCGACGCTGACCCGACGCAACCGCCTCCGTTGCCGAGCCGTGGGGCCGGAGAGGGCCGCGGCGCTCACAGCTGCACCTCGCGCGTCTCGATCCGCCGGATCAGGATGATCACCAGCGGGATCAAGATGGGCAAGGCCGACAGCGCCGCCGCCACGCCGCGGGCCGGCTGGCCAAGGTCAAAAGCGTCATGAACGCTCAGTGTCGCCAGAACTTCGGTCGACATGGCCGGCGCCCCGCCCGACACCAGCTCGGCGGCGGTGAAGTCGCCGATGATCCAGATCGCGCAGAGGGCGGTACAGATCAGATAGAGATTGGCGAGCACCGGCACGGTGATGTGGACAAACCGGCGATAGCCGCTGGCGCCGTCGATATCGGCGGCCTCGTAGAGGTCCTGCGGGATCGCCATCCGCCCGGCATAGAGGATCAAGGTCCAGAACGGCAGCCATTTCCAGACGTAGGCGACCATGTCCGAGCCGAGCGCGCTCCAGCGATCGTTGAGCCAGTTCGGCCCGTCGATGCCGAAGAGCGCGCCGATGAGGCTGTCCGCCAGTCCGTAATCGCCGATCAGCATCCAATGGAACGAGACATAAGCCGGGATCGCCGGCAGCGCCCAGGGCAGCATCCAGACCACGAGCAGCGCCTTGATCCACCACCGCCGGCGCGTGAAAAAGCCCGAAAGCAGCAGCGCAGCAAACATCATGCTGTTCGTCGCGAACCCGGCGAACAGCGCGGTATTGAGCGCCGCCTCGGCGTAATGCGGATCGCCGAGCAACTCGACGTAAAGCGCCGGACGGCTCCCGATCCACAACCCATAGGCGATCGGATAGAGCGCGAAGGCGACGAACATCAGCGCGTAGGGCACGACGAACGCGATCGCCCAGGCGAGCTCGGAGCCGTGCAGATGAGGATGCCAGCGCGCCGGGCGCCATGGCTTGAGCGCGATGGGCCGGGCCGCGACAAGCGGATGCGTACTGCTCATCGGCGCCGATCATCGCCAGTTTGCCGCGATCCCGCAATCGAGCCGCTGTGTGGCCTGGCCACCGCGCTCGCTCTCGCCACGGCCACGGGATAGGTGGACGGTTGAGCGGGGCCCCTGCGCCGCCTTATTATCGGGCTATGGCGATCGTTTTCATCAGCTTTGCCTTAAAAGATCGCAACGTCGCGACGACGATCTGCGATGCGCTGGAAAATCGCGGGGTCGGCTGCTGGATCGCCACCCGCGATATCGGCCCAGGGGAGAATTTCCAGACTTCGGTCTACCGTGCGATCCGCGCGGCGAAGGTAATGATCCTCATCTTCTCCGGAAATTCCAACAATTCGGATGAGATCAAGAAGGAGGTCGTGCTCGCCGGGCAGAGCCGGCTGATCGTGATACCGGTGCGGGTCGAGGACGTGACACCCGATGGTGCCTTCGCCTACGAGCTCGCGACGCGGCAATGGATCGAATTGTTCGACGACTGGGAACGCGCCGTCCAGCGCCTGGTCGCGCAGGTCGCGACGATCGTCGGGGCCCAGCCGATAGCGGCCCCCGTCGCCGCTCCGCCGCCCGAGCCACCGGTCGCAGTTCCCGATGCGGCCGCGCCGTCCGTGCAACCCGCGCGAACTCCCGAACCCGCGATGGCGGCACCGTCCCCGCACCCCGCGCGAGCCCCCGAACCCGTGGTGGTGGCGTCACCTCCGCAACCCGCTCCGACCATGCCCGCGCCGAAAAACTATTGGGCGGCGATTGGCGGAATCGGGGGACTGGTACTTGTCGCCATCGGCGCTGCCGTATGGTTCTGGTCAGGGGGCTTTGGCGCAAGGCCGCCGCCTCCCATTGTTGGCCCGGCGACGATCAACGCGGCTGAGGCGCTGACCAAAGGCAAGGCGGCGTTCGACCGTATGGACTATGCCGAGGCGATACGATGGTATCGCCCAGCGGCCGACCAGGGAAACGCCGAGGCGGAAACCTACATGGGGTATCTGTACGAAAAGGGCTTTGGCGTAACCAAAGATTATGCCGAGGCGCTGCGCTGGTATCGCAAGGCGGCTGATCAGGGACGGGCCTCGGCGCAGCGAAATATCGGAAATTTTTACGAGCAGGGCTTGGGCGTGCCGCGGGATTACGCCGAGGCTCTGCGCTGGTATCGCCAGGCCGCCAATCAGGGAAATGCCGGTGCGCAAACCAATATCGGCTACCTATACGAACACGGCCTGGGCGCGACGCAGAACTATCTTGAGGCACTGCGCTGGTACCGCATGGCCGCGGATCAGGGGCAAGCCACCGCGCAGAACAACATCGGCGTCTTTTACGATAAGGGTTACGGCGTGGCGCAGAACTATGGTGAGGCGCTGCGCTGGTACCGCATGGCCGCCGACCAGGGGAACATCGACGCGGAATACAATTTGGCACTGTTGTATGCTAATGGGCATGGAGTGCCGCCCGATCTGGGGCAGGCGCGTCAATGGATGCAAAAAGCGGCCGACGCTGGTGATCCCGAGGCGAAAAAATGGCTCGGCAACAACGGCGGTTGACGAAGATCGCCGCGTATCAATCCGCAAACCAATGGCAAGGGAAGTGCATTTCGGCTTGATCGCTAATGTGCGGCCGCTAGTCGTCCAAAAATAATTGTCCTAATGTGAGGCTGCTCACGCTGGCAGCGTAAACTTGGCCTCCTATCTTAGTGAGGATGAGCACGCGTTTGGGGAACTCGACCATGGCACACATCCTCGCGAACCGTTGGGTGGAAACCGCGCGCACGGGGCATGGCTCGCTTCGGTTGGCGCTGAAATGGGCCCAAATTGGGGCTGCCGCAACGGTTCTGCTGCTCGGCGTCTCCGCGCCAAGCCGCGCGGGCGACATAGGCAGTTTCATCGGCGGCGTCGTTGGCGGGATCATCGGACAGCAGCAGCCACAACCGCAGCCGCAACCAAATTACCAGCAATATAATCAACAGCAGCAGGATGCTGTCGCGGCAGAGGCTCGCCGGGAATATCTCGCGCGCCAGGCCGCGCTCAAGAAGAAGGCCCAGCAGGACAAAGACAAGAAGGATCAGGAAGCGGCTGCCGCCGCCGCTGGCGCCACGGCCACTCCTGGCGGGCCGGTCGGGCCTTTCGACGTCGCGATGAAGAGGAAAGACGGCAATCTCTGGGTTCCCGTCCAAATCAACAACGTCGTCACGATCGATTTCGTTGTCGACAGCGGAGCCTCGGATATCACCCTGCCGAGGGATGTCTATCAGACGCTGGTCAGGTCGGGGACGCTCACGAAGGCGAACTTTATCGGCGCCGCGCAGTTCAATATAGCCGACGGCTCCGCGGTACAGGGTCTCAAGTTCAAGTTGGCCAGCCTGCAGGTCGGGAACCAGGTCCTGACCGATGTGGTGGCAAGCGTCATGCCGTCGGATGCGGCGACGCCGCTTCTCGGTCTGAGCTTTCTGTCGCGCTTCCAGTCTTGGACGATAGACAATAATGCGGGGACGTTTAGGCTGACCCCCATTCCCGGCAGCACGACCACGACGCAAGTGGCCGCGGCGGCACCGCAGCCGCTGCCCGGTCCGCCGTCCGCCGCTCCGCCGACCGTCGCTCCACCCGCGCCAACAGCACCAACGGCACCCTCCGCTGTGCCGGCCGGTGTTCCGGGGCTGCAGATGGCAGCCGATGCGCCGCGGTCGGGACATGTCGGCAACTCGGCTCTCATCGTGACCGAGTCGCCGACGGCTGTTCCGACGGCGACGCCGCCTGACCCGGCAACAGCGAAGGCGGATACCGCTCCGGTCGTCCCGGTCTTTCCGGCGAACACCCCCTACGCCGATGCGCGCAGTAGCCTGATGGCGCTGGGTTACGGCCCGGCGCCGCTGCCGGACGCGGGGAAATGCGACGCCGACACGGATACCACGTGCTTTCCCGAACGGGCGGCGTGCAAGAAGACTGACGGCATTCATTGCGATTTCCTCTGGAAACGCGGTGACCAATTGATCAAGGTGAAGACGGTCGCGGTTCCGCCGACGGTCGCCGCGGTCGAATGCCAAGTGAATTGCAAATAACCGAGGCGCTCGGACGATGACTGAAAACATTCGGTTGGAGATCTTCACCGACTACGTCTGACCCTGGTGCTATCTCAGTACCGTGCGTATTGAAAAGCTAAAGGCGGCGTACGAGATCGACACCGTGCTGGTGCATTTCCCGCTGCATCCCGACACCCCAGTGGAGGGGCGCGAGATGGCGGGGTTCTATGCCCAGCGGGGGCTCGACCCCGAGGCGATGTACCAGCAGATGAAGGCCCGGATGGATGCCGAGGGCCTGCCTTACGGCCGCCGCACCCACACCTATAACAGCCGGCTCGCGCAGGAGCTCGGCAAATGGGCCGACACCCAGCCCGGCGGCTGGGCAATCCACGACAAGCTCTACCAGGCCTATTTCGTCGACGCGCGCAACATCGGCGACCCGGACATCCTGGTCGAGATTGCGGAGTCGGTCGGGCTCGACGGCGCGGAGGCGCGCAGGATCATCACCGAGCGCGTCTTCAAGGACGAGGTCGACGCGGACTGGCAGAAATCGGCGTCCTATGGTGTCACCGGCGTGCCGACCTTTGTCGCCGCGCGCTACGGCGTCGTCGGCGCGCAGCCCTATGAGGCGCTGGTGCAGCTTGTCGAAAAGGCCGGCGCCGTGAAGCGGAGCTAGCGGCCTCGCCAAGCGGCGCGTCCGTGCCGCCTCAGCGCCCCGCGCGCTCTATTAAATCGGCCGCGGCCGGCCGGAGCGAAATTCGAGCAGATGGAATCGTCACTACCGGCCCCCCTCCCCTCCCCGTGTGGCCACGGGGAGGGGAGGGGGGCTGGCACGAACTTCTGCATTTGCTCG
>Ga0187871_10003400_pt1 | contig 12380 bp, 7 predicted proteins | sample June2016WEW_16_1_FD_132988 | JGI IMG/M metagenome (GOLD analysis project Ga0187871, IMG submission 132988) | Peatland microbial communities from SPRUCE experiment site at the Marcell Experimental Forest, Minnesota, USA - June2016WEW_16_10 | ecosystem: Environmental > Terrestrial > Soil >... | reverse complement strand
TGTCATAACGCAAAATCAATTTGTTGAGGTTGGTTTTCAGGGGTGAATTCCCCTGCCAGCAACCGGCGCATTTCCTCCTGCGTGCGTGGCATCGCGCGCGCGCCACATTCAGCAAGTTCTTTGAACCGCGCGGCGCGGCCATTCTCCGAACTCGGATCAAAACGGTTGCCGACAAATTCTGTGTAGGTGCAATCGGAAGCGAAATACCCGCCATCGGCATACAGGACGCGGCACAAATGACGCCATTCCTCAAGGGTCGGGTCGGATGCGACAAAGAGGACTTTCGCGCCGAGTTTGAAAACCCTGCCCTTGTAGGCCGCTTCGCGTCCCTCATACGAATACGGGACGTTCTCCGCGCCGCGATACTCGTCGGGCGGGATAAGCGGGTGACAGTTGACTTCGGCGGCAATGTATTTGGAATAATTGCAGCCGCAATTGGTGAACAAACGGCCCTCATGCGTAAATGCGTTGATTTTGGGAAACGTGTCCGCGCAGTAGGCGGCGGCAATGTCGCCTTGGGGCACGCGCCAGAGGCCGCTTGAAAATCTCCGCCAATGGGTGACAATGCGGACGGCTTCGGATTCCTGGTCGATGGTTTTCATTTCGTTGTTAATGTTTTCTTTGCACGCGCAGCGACAGGTGTGCGCGATGAAAACCTAAAAGGCAGGGCTTTGGCGGCGGCGGAAAGGTCAAGGAGGAACGGAAGCGGCGAGTCCTGTTTGAGCCGGCCCGTAGTATCCTTTACCTTTTCACCAACGCCATATAATTGCCCCGCCTTTTCATCGCTGCGAAAGCGGGCAGCATCCGTTGTCTGAGTTGGAACTATGAATTGCCCAGGGAGTGTCTACTCAACGATGGAAGTTTGAACGCGCTTCGGTCAGCGGTTGGCGGGCGGAGCAAGTGAAGTGCAGGCGCAGAGACGATTTTAGGAACGGAGCCGGAACGCAACGCCGCCGCCAACCGCTGACGGAAGCGAACGCCTATGCGTTTCCAACATTCCGCGCAAGGGACGAGCGGGCGGGAAATGACGGAAGGCGGGCCGGAGCGATATTAGCGAGGCCGCCGTGTCAGTTCCCGTCCGTTGGTCCCGGCGGCTTTATTCCAGATTGATAAACAGGTGGCTCTCACCCATATCCTTCTCATCCGGTAACAATGCGCCGCCTCGTTTGGCGCATAAATCCTGACACATCTTTCGCAATGCCTTCCGTTTTGCCGACGCCTTCGGCAGTTTGACCAATAACCGGTCGGCAAATTGTTTTCCACGTTTGCCCGTATAAATGAGAGCAGCAACGACAGTTTCTGCACCGGCAGCGTATAGCGTTTCCACAAATTGAAGCGCCGCCTTTGCCGTGCGAAACCTTGCGAGCGAGCGAAGATCTGGATTTTTGGCCGCGCTTAACCACTTCCGGGCTTCGGCATGGGATTTTTCCAAAAGGGATTCAATGAACAATTCATGCTGGAGCCGTTCTAGGTTGCGATTGTCACGCGCCACTTTTCCTGCCGGTTCTCCTTCGTGTTGCGGCCAGTCAGGATGTTCCCCGGCAGCTTTTAGGTAGGCAGCGCGGGCCACGTCCACGTTGCTGATGTAGTAGGTTTCCTGAACCAGTGTGCCGTCCCACAGCCAAAGGCGCATCCGTCCGAAAAATTTGCTGTTGAAGGAATTTATTTCCAATCTCAACCGGCCGTTGTTGTGCCAATAACGCTGTGTGCCGGTGCCGTGGTTCATGGTGAAAGAACCGAGCAACCGTCCTTTTTCATTCCATTGCCGGCTGACGCCGTGCAATTTGCCGTGGCGGTAACGCTGTTCCTCTGCCAGTTGACCGTTGTAATGCCAGGTGCGGCAAAGTCCGTGGAATTCCCCGTCCACTTCCCTGTTTTCCATGCGGATTTGTCCGTTGCGGTAATAAAACCGCTCTATGCGACGTTTTGGCATACTTGCAATTAAGCCGCGTTACGAGTGCTAACCCGTTTTGACCGCTTGTATGCAGCGTTCGTTTTAACCAAGTTTTTTCAAAAAGCACGCGGATTAGAAACCGCATGTTTGTGCCACGGAAAAGTGGGCGTCTTGCCGCACCATATTTGTTTCGGCTTCAAGCCAACAGCAAAAAATGATTGTACAACCAAGCTTCAATCGCTTGAAGTCCGGCTCGCTCTGTAGCACACCCGCTGAGTATCACCACCGATAGGAGGCCAATCAAAAGTGGGGATCGTGATTTCATTCGTTGTAATTTCGCAAATTCTCACCGCAATATGCGTGAGCCGGAGGGATTGATTGCGTAGGAAACACAAACCAAGCCGGGATGTAGGCGACCATAAGGCGCAAATAAATTGATGCTCATTCTGCCATATTCTTTACCGTCCTTTAAGCGCAGATAAAAAAAATGGTTTCCTATCTCTCCGCTTTGTCCGCCTTTGATTTGGCTTTTTAAGCTGAACGAGGGAACGTAACCATCTGTTGGGGCAGAATACATTGCAAATGGTGGATCAGGCCAGAAACCGCTATTCATCACCGTCTGCGGCACTTCTAAAAGCCCCCCATTGACGGCCTCTATCCCCGCAGACCAATCATAAAGCTGACCTTGAACCACTTGATTGGTATATTGAATCCATACCTTCAAGTCACCAGTCCCAGATTCGGAAATTGTGCCGTGAGTCAGATTGATAAAATATGCCCTTCCATCTGGCACAATCTCAAAACTTTTATTTCCCGTTATCAATTGCTCGTGAATGTTTGTGCTCCACATCCTATAAATTGCCCGGTCGGTTGGAGTTGACTGCCCACTCCTTGGATTTTGGTAGGCATCGTTCTTCCATTCATTTTCGTAGCCGGGCTTGCTGATTGTTATTCCAAGACTCGCTCCGTGAAGACCGAGAAATTCAAACAGACCCTTGCTATCAGTTGACGCGTTGTGCTTTTGCACCTGAACGCCATCATAATTCCCATCGTTCAAAGCTAATTCGGCAATTACGGAGACATTTGCCAATGGGTTTCCATCTTGATCAATGACCTTTCCATAGAAATCCTGGAGCCTATAGTTTTGCGACAAGTTTTCCAAAATCGTTATTTCTTCCATTGCGATACCCTTGTCCATTTGGCCTTGGCGGTAGGAATACATAATAGATGCTATCCTATTGCTCACGTCAGTTGAGGAAAGAGGAGGGTTAGTTGCCAAGTCGGCCTTGAAAGCATTGAATAACTGAATTTGAATTTTCTCAGCTAAAGGTCCGATGGCTTGGAGTTCCACAGGCCAATTCCGATAAGAACCATCACCGAAGTCGTAAGAATGACTTTCAGCAAATCGCCAGGAGATTCGCAAATCAAAATTTCCTAGGTCGTCTGGCTGAGTAAAATCCAATATCTTTAAAAGCACCCAAGGAACCTGACTAATTGGCTGATAACCTGTCGCGCCGTTAGTTCGCACTTCAATTTGCAATTCGCAGGTTAAATCGGTCTTGGGTGTTACTGCTTTCAGAATTTCAGTTCTGGTCGGTTGTTTGAGTTCAATGGTTGCCGGCGGTTGCGCCAAACGCAAGGGATCAACCCGGCAACGAAATTTTTCAGTATTGCTCCAACCGTCTCCGGTCATCTTCTTGTCGCCATCAAGGATTCCCGTATTGCCTGTGTCCGGGTTATCCGGTTCGGTATGCGTCACAAGAACTTCGTAAATATCCGGCAAACCATCGCCGTCACTGTCCTCGCCCCAACCGGCGACAAATTCCGGGTCAACGACATCTCGAAGGAATTTTACTGCCGGCATGGCGATTGGACTCTGACCGCTGGACATCATTCCCTTTTTATCAGCACACAGGAAAACTGGACTGCGATTGGTACCAGAGGCGAAATATCCGCTGGCGCGCCATTGAGGATCGTTTTTGTCACGCACCAGAAGCAAATACCGGGCATACGGTATCGGATGCGGCACAGTCAGGTTGTAACCATTGGTCGTTGGAACCGCAGTAACATGCAGAATCGTTCCACGAATGGTTGTTGCATCAATTTTATCAAGGCGAGCGTGGAGCGGCGGGGAATAATGCGGCTCAATTCGGTAGAGTGGCTGCGCGAAGGTATCCACATTGGTTTCAACATAACGGTAATCGCGAACGTTTGGTTGGCATTGAATTTTTGCCACCGCTTTAAATGGTTCTGTGGTAAAGGGGCTTTGATTCTGCCAATCGGGCCGCAGGGGACCTGGGTGGGGGTTGGGTGCGCCGTTTATAACGGGTGGACCGGACCTAAAATATGGACTGTTGGTCATCCGGCGTAATTGCCGATTTGCCCGTTCTACAATGAAATAGTCTGGCACGGTGCCAACCAAGTCTCGCAATGTTATTACTGCGCTGCCCTTGGTACTGTTACCCGCACCTCCTAGGAATTGAACATATATCTGCGGTTTAGGCGGCATATACCAAGTGAACGGATTCATTCCATTTTGGAATTTTTGAATGTTACTATAACCGTCACCGGCAGGGTTGCCGTTCGGGTCAACGCCTGTGTCGCCGAAATATTTCAATTGCCACCATATCGGCAAGCCGCTGCCGTCGTCTTTCCACGATCTAACCCGAAGAATAGTTTTTGGATTGATATCGCCGTGGATTTTGAAATCAAACGGCGTCCAGTTTGTGGTTTCCGACCCATAGAAAAACCCCACTGAAACCCAATTTGTCACACTTTGTTTGCGTTGAATTTCGTACTGGACATCCCCCTCTGTATTGGAAACGTTTCCCGAAAAATTAGTCTCCGAAAGATTATTCACCTCCATTAGCAAATTTGCGTCGCTCGGTATCTGAGCAACGGCGGAATCCAGTAAAAGGAATCCAACCATGATTGCAAAAAATATTCCCATATAGGCTACTTACTTCTGTCATCGCAAAACGTGTGAGGCGGAGGGGTTGATGATATTCATGGACTTTGTCGTTCCGGCATCGGTTCCAAATTTTGTGAACCGGACGGATTGATCGTAAAATTGACTTCAAGTCCTGTCGGTGAACGGCCCGGAAAAATTTTGAACTGCATTATCCCATATTGGCCCCGTGCAGTCTCGATATAAAAATTCTTTTGCAGTCCCCCCAGCCACTTGACTGCATTGGTGGATTCACTGAATTCAAACGACGGCTGATAGCCATTTGTAGGAGCCCAGTAAGGATATGGGTCGTTTTCCTCCACCAATCCACCATTCAGAATATCAACTTTGACTGACCAATCAAACCTCTCCCAACCCTTCTTAATTTGTAGCGGGTATTGTGATAAAGTCACTCGAAAATCTCCATTCGGTGATTGTTGTCCAGTCGCTATCTCGAATGTTACGGGGGTGCCGTCATGAGGTATTTTCACATCAATACTAGAGCCAGTCAGCGGCTCCGCGCCATGAAGTTTCCACATGACAAATAGTGCCCGATTATTTGGAGAAGATTTGCCACCTGCCGGTGCATGATAACCCTCCCCTCGCTCACCCATTACATAGCCTTCCTTTTTTATTTTCACATTCAGATCGGTACCATGTAATCCAGTAAATTCAAATGAACCATCAAGGCCGGTCTTGGTGGCGTAGGATTCACTTGTAAATCCATTATCGGTTTCGATAATCAATGTTCCAGATACATCCACATCGGAAACAGGCCGTTTAGATTGATCAATCACTTCCCCGTAGAAATCTTGAGATTCGCTGTTTTTTTCAGCGATTACTTGCTGTGGCGTTTTTCCCACGATCTGAACAGGGACAGAAGTGGCATTGATGTCTTCGGCATTTTGAATATTGCTGGAAACGGGCGTTGCAAAAACAACCGATTGTGGGTTTGGAACGTTGGCGTTTGTCATCTCAATCGTTGGTTGTTCTTTTGAAACAAAGATTTTCTCATTAGAGCGTCGCAAAAAAAGAAATGTAACAATTGCGACTGCAACGACAATTAAGACAGTAATACTTCTTTTCATGTGTTTATTTCAAATTAAAGCCCTGATTGCCTAAAACGGTTTTCCAAAAATTCCATCTACTTGCGTTATCGGAACGAAATTCGGCACTGTGCCAAACATGTTCTTTAAAGCTACCTTGAGGGTGCGTATCGGTCGGCCATACAGTTTGTAAATCTACTTGTATTGCCGTTGAGAATCTTCCGCCCACGTCCGCCTGCGCACCGAGCGCATAACTCCAAGATTGATCACAATAGGCGAAAATAGGATAGGTGTTTGTGGGGAAATTCAGGTTGTAGAAGGCATTGCTGGCGGAGCCATATTGCACATAATAACCATTCGGGTGGAGGCTCGAAACGGAATAATGGTACCCGGGATAACCGGAAATTGAAATGTCCGGCTTTTGGTTCTGATCATACTCCCATGAAAAAGTTGCGCTGTGCAGCGCATAATCATTCGTGTTGTAAAAATTCACATAGGTTCCAGCCCCGGCGCTGCTGCTGAAATAGCATGGAGCATTGTTCGTCCAATAATAGGCATAATTATCAGGCGTACTGGGACTGAAACTTCGCGCCGCTGTGTTCGGGTCGTATGTGTGTGCGGAAATCGCTCCTTGCATGGCGATATACGTGTTGACCACTTGGTTTGTTCCGGCCAGCCGCAGGGCTTCGCCGGCGACCACGTTCCCTAGGCTGTGAGCCATGAGATAGACCTGGCCGGGATATTCAGCGTTCAGATCGTTCAATTTGTTGAGCAAACCCACGCCTGATGCCCAGGCATTGGATTCGCTGTTGTCGTAGTTTCTAAGGTCGAATGCCTCCCATTGAAATTCGTTAAAAGGAAAACCGGCAAAAGTCGGCCAGCGGAACTCGCCAAATCTTCCTTGATAGCCCTGCCAATAAAGCCGCTTAAACGCAGTTTCGGCAAAGCGATCCTTCTCCCAGGGAAACATGTTCCAACCATGCACAAACAGAATGTAAGGTGTATTGGTGTTTTGTGGTTGCGGGTATTGAAATGCCGTCACGTTATTTGACAAGAAGTCGGTTGCTTTTATGGCCACGCTCAACGGCGCGGGATTGCTCGAACTGGCGGGGTCATCGCCCACCGTCCATCGCTCATACATCTGTTTGATGTCTTCGACTTGAATATAGCCCGTGCTTTGTGCCAATACGTTACTATGGGCGTCGGAAATGGTGAGATTTAATCCGCCACTGCCATTGCTGACGCCGCACCAAATGAAGTGGTTGCCCGCCCAATTATTTGCAAATATGCTGGCGTTGAGCACAAGATTGCTTCCTGGTCCAAGCTGTCCGATGTAGGAACATTGGTTGATATTAGTCTGCTGGGTGGCAATAGTCGAATTTGTCAAGTAGCCGATGCCGCCATCGGTATCGGCGGCTTGGAAAATATCAATAGTTGGATTATTACCATTCCAATCGGGATTGCCCACATCACCCCAATTTAGCGAAATGGTGCTGCCTGACGGCAATCCAGCAAGCAAATTTGAAGTGACGCCACAAACCCACAATCGCGCAAAATCCTCCAAGTCGCGTGCACAGGGAATCATTCGTTTTCCACTCACAACGTAACTGCAATCAGGGTCGTTCGGATCAAGATTATATGCATTAGATGTGGTTTCCCCTGCTAACAGGTCGTCTTGTTCGGTATCACCGCCATCAACGGAGTGCCATCGGTCAAAATTATTATTGCACCAAAAGACATAGGGATTGGCCTGTGAAGTGGTGTCCGGCCCGGTCAAGTTGGTGTTCATCGTTCCATCATGGTTGGCATCCAGCGTTAGAGAAACAACGTACACCATTCCGGTTCCACGCTGCCCGGTGTCAAGGTCCGGCATCGTCACCAAAGCCGCCGGGCCGGGGAGTGTAGGCAGAAAATTTCCGTAGGGCGAAAGTGTCCCCGCGCTGTTTGTGGTGGCGATTCCATTGGTGCCAATTTGATAGGCTTGGTCGAAATACTGGCCGAGGTAGGCATAAATGCCACTGTAACCATTTGCCAACGACAGCTTGGCATAGCCGTTGAAGATGGTTGAATTGCCGACTCCAGCAAGTAGCAAACCACTAGGCTGGCTGCTTGAGAAATTAGTCATGCCTGGAAGACCGCTTCCGGTGTAACCATAAGTTCCAGAATTTCCCGGCCAAAAATCATACTCCACCGTTTGAAATTGCGGCTGCGCCGTTTCAGGATAAAAAAATCCGCCTTGGGGTGTTGTGCCGTTTGCGGAGAGTTTCGTAGTGCTCAATCCGCCTCCGTTGTTATAGGCAATTTCGGCTGACAAAAAAGGTAAGCCGTAAATGTTTCTGGCGTTGCCGGACATGGAATAAATTCCGGTGCCGGAATTGTAGGTGATCCCGATCTTGCTCAAATAAGCGGACGGTGAATCCATAGCGTAGCCGGCCAGCCATTGCGTTTGATTGGTTGCCAGCAATCCAGAAATCGGCGCGCCATTGGTTGCAGGCGGCTGAAATTGGAACGTCATTGGGAACGTCTGATACAAACCATCTACAATATCAAGCGTGTTTGGAACACCATATCCATTATAGCTGCCGCCCGGCCCCGTGTTAATATGACCATTGCTGTTCAAGTTTGTCGTGTTAAACACAAAGTTTCGGTAGCGATAGTTGCTTTCAAACGGAAAATACGCATCGAAGGAACCCACTGTTTCATAGGGATAAGAATCGTTGACGCTTTCGTCCAGTTGATAAAATCCTGCGTACGCGTAAGTGGCGGGATATGCAAAATTATAAAAATCACCCGTATTTGTATTGACGCCAAGGTAAGTGAACGGAGCATCCGCCATCGCAGACCGCAGGATAAAAATCAGGTTCTGCTTGAGCTGCGCCCGTCCATCCGAATAAGGTGGTACTGCACTGTCCCCGACAAGAGTGGAATACGGCTTGCCAAGATTGCCGTTGGTTTGCAACGTTTGCACTGACCAGAAATAATTGTCCCCTGTGTTCGGGGACGTTACCGCTGCGTTCGTAGCCGGAATCAAATACTCGTCTTGCGTTGGATCTGTAACAGGAATTTGAAAAGTCTGATTAACAGGTTCGCTGCCAATGCCGAAATCCAAATAGTCAAACCACGCGGCTTCATCAATGATTGTCACCAGGAGAGATGAAGTGCCGGAAGGCAAAGGAGATGTGGCCACATAAGCCGAACCCTGCGGGCCGTTGACAAAACTCGCAGAAATGGTGCTTGGCTCCAACGGCACTGAGGCGCTCAAACTAGAATTTCCACCCGCATATTGCGCTTGAACAGTGTATGAAATATCCAATCCGCCACCATCAAATGGATCGGGCATAGCCGATGACACATTATCCGGCAAGCTGGTCACGCTTTGCCCCACATTGAAATTCTGCGTGGTTCTGGCAAAGCTGTTGTATCTTTGTACCGTGTAACCCGTTACCGGCCCGGGCGACGTCTGCCAATTTATCGCCACGTTACCATTGAAGCTGTTGTAATTTACCGTCACGCCCTGCGGTGCGGGTGGCGTGTAAAAGACATTGGGATTCATCCCATTCTGAAACTTCTGAATGTTGCTATATCCATCACCGGCGGGATCGCCGTTTGGGTCAACACCGACATACCCAAAATATTGGAGTTGCCACCATATCGGCAAACCGCTCCCGTCATCTATCCATGAGCGAATGCGCAAAAACAAGGTCGGCTGATTCGTCACCATCACGCTGGCCAACGTCAAATTGGTCAGTTCCGAGCCATAAACAAAACCCAAGGAAGTCCAGTTCGGGTGCGCAAGATTAGTTGTGCCTTGGATTTCATATAAAACGTCCCCAGTGCTATTCACCACGAACAGGTTGGCGAGGTTGTTTGAGAGGCTGACCGGACTAAGCGCGAGATTGGTGCCGTAGGCACTGAAGTTCTGAGATGATGTATTGAAGTCCATGTAGGCGATGTTGTATGGATCAATAAGGTAATTGGGGTAATACCAGTTGAACAGCGTCGCAATGTCATTGGAATTCAGCGGATAATTGTAGGTCGCCACCAAGTCGAACAGGCCGTGGGATTCATTGAGACCATTGCTCGAACTGCCTATCCAGAAGCCATTGGTTAAGGCGTTCAGGCGGGGATACACCGTCAGCGGCGGGCCGTTGGTTGCCAGCAGGCCGTCCAAATACAGCGCCGTGTTGCTGGCCGAATACGTCAGGACGACGAAATGAAAATAGTTGGTGCTCCAAGAAATTGGAGCGGAAACATAAGTCCAAAAATTGCTCGAAAGGTCATTGGTTTGCGTTGAGAAGTAAATGTTGTTGCCGCCAGTGTCCACGTAAATGCTCCACCAACCGTAACTGGAATCGGGCGTGAAGCTACCCGCTTCAAATAGGCTGCCCCTCCCGCCCGGCCCCGTGCCGCCTGCATTGCTGCTGGCCCAATCTGGCGCAAACCAGAAGGTCACGCTGCCTGTGTCCACGGTCAGATTCGTGGCCGCGTTGGTGGGTTCATAGACGTAGTATTGGAGCCAGGCCGGAACGTTGGTATCAACGACCAGTGATTGGCCGTCGCCCAGGTATGAGAAGGCAAGATTAGTGAACGATATTGGCGCATAGCCTTGGTCGCTGGTCCAGTTGGTCGGGTCTTGGAATGACCATGAGGCCAGCGGCGTGTTGGTGGGACCGCCGTCTCCTCCGCTCGGCGGGGACTGAGCCTGCCCGCTGACAGCACCAAACAAAAAGCCCGCGATAGTGACCGCGCGGGCCAAACCAAAACCAAACTTCCGGAAAGAACCATTCTCGCCGTCGATTGCATTCATAAGTTTATTTGGTTGTCGATTCCATTTCGATGAGTTTCTAACGTTCTCCTATTCAGACTGCAAGAGCAAAAATGCAACATCTTCGCTTCCCCTGTGTGTGTGTGAACACAAATTTTAGCCGCTGGCGCGTTACCGTCGCTGTTCGTGATGGACACCCCAAAGAATTTGATCGGCCCGCAGGTGAGAAAACGGCGCGTAAAAAAGGGTTGGTCGCAGGAAGTCTTGGCCATGAAACTGCAACTGCGTGGCTGGAACATAAGCCGCGACTCGCTGGCGAGTCTGGAATCGCAGCGGCGCAGAGTGCCGGATTGTGAATTGCTTTACTTGGCTCGCGTCTTGGGTAGCCGACTTGAGGATTTGTTCCCCCGGAAACTGCCGCTAAACAAAATCGGCGCGCAATTCCAATCCGGTGGGAAACTGGCGGTTTTTCCCACCCGTGCCGAGCAATAGCCCTTTTGGAGGACTTTTTTACGTCATTGGGTTTGTATTGCTCCATTGGTTTCGTTTTTAGCGTTAGCAAGGATTTGCCGGGCGAAATTCGATGGGTCAAACGGTTTTGTGATGTAATCCGATGCGCCCAGTTCAAGCCCACGCTGTCGTTCCTCCATGCATGGTTTGCCGGAAACGAAAACAATTGGGGTGTTGCGCGTCAGGTGTCTTTGCTTGAGGTCGCTGCAAATCTCAAAGCTATTGAAGTCTGGCAAATCCATGTCCAGCGCAATCAGGTTGAATTCGTTCTCCTGCGCCAATTCCATTCCCTTTTTCCCGGTGTTGGCAACCATCACGTCGCAACCGGCGCACGACAACACATGCACCATCATCATCGCCAGCGGCGTATCGTTTTCGACGATCAGAATCTTCGGCCTGCCTGTCATAAATCCGCAATCCCGCAACACGCTAGAATTCTAGCGTAACTTGTCAACACCATTTTCAGTATTGCTTCTGCGTGCCGACAGACAATTTACGCGAAGCAGTCAGTGCTCACGTTGCCAACATCTTAAAAGAGCAGCGTGAAAAGAAAAAACTTTCGCTAGGCGGTCTTGCTCGAAAAGCGGGGCTGGCGCGACAAACAATTGCATTTGTAGAACAAAAAGTGCAAAGCCCGAGTTTGGACACGTTACAGCGAATCACTTCCGCCTTGGGCGTTGATTTGGCCAAAATCATTGCTCGCGCTCAAAAACAGGCTTCAAAAAAAATTCCGCCGCCGGCGAAGCTTTGAACTTGAAATTTTTCAACAGGCAAAATGGCCCATTGCTCGCAACGATGTATGGTTGCCATTGCCAATGACCACGTGGTCCACCAAATCAATTTTCAACAATTGCCCGACTCGGAGTAGATCACGAGTGACCTTGATATCTGCCTCTGACGGCGTTGATTCACCGCTCGGATGATTGTGCATGAGAATAATGGCGTGTGCGCTTGCCATGATTGCCAACCTGAACACTTCCCTGGGATGAACCAAAATGGTGTCCATCGTTCCAACGGATACAAAATAGTGCCCTTTGATTTTACGGCGGGTGTTGAGGATTAAAACCACCAGGCATTCACTTTCAGGATTGAAATATGGATGTTGCATAATGTGCATTTTCCAATAGGCGGCTGCCTGCTCCGGTGTGTCACACAATTGAATGTCGGCGGGTGTCGGACATTCCCGCAATGAAACAATTTTCCATTCCTGCGGTTGCG
>Ga0187871_10003399_pt1 | contig 12381 bp, 8 predicted proteins | sample June2016WEW_16_1_FD_132988 | JGI IMG/M metagenome (GOLD analysis project Ga0187871, IMG submission 132988) | Peatland microbial communities from SPRUCE experiment site at the Marcell Experimental Forest, Minnesota, USA - June2016WEW_16_10 | ecosystem: Environmental > Terrestrial > Soil >... | reverse complement strand
GCCTCGCGATATCGCGGCTGCCATCGCCTTTCTCGTAAGTCCGGCTGCGGCGATGATTACCGGCCAGTGCTCGCGGTCGACGGCGGCTTCCTGGCACAATAGCGAGACGTCTCTCGCCGCCTGTCCGGGTTCAGACAGATATGAGACGGCAGTTTGAAAAAGGAGAAGGGGTCTCCGAAGCTGAGTGTTGCGAATCAACCAGCCTCAGGAGACCCCCATGCAGGTTTGTGGCCTGCCCGGACATGTTATCCGAAACGCCGGAGCGGCGTCGCGTCTTCTCGCGGCGCAGACCCCAAATATCGAAGCCGCGAGAAGACGCGACGCCGTGGCGCGCTGGCGCGGCGCGATCGCCGACGGCCTGAGCGCCGAACGGGCGGCGCAAGCGGTGGGCGTTGCACGCGCGACGCTGTACCGATGGGAAAGAACGCCGCAACCCCTGTCTCGGCGTCCCAAGCGCCCGCGCCAGCCGAAATGGCCGCCGGCTCTCATCGAAGCGGTTGAGGCCCTGCGCGCCGACAACCCGATGTGGGGCAAGAGAAAGATCGCCAAGCTCCTCGACCGCGACGGCTTGGCCGCGTCCGTCTCCACCGTCGGGCGCATCCTCAGCCGGCTCGTCGCCCGCGGCGCGATCGTCCCCGTGCCGATCCTGCGCCGCAGGCCCGGCGGCCGCCGCATCCGCTTGACCCAGCGCCAGCGCTACGCCCAGCGCCTGGCCAAGGGACGCAAAGCCAAAAAGCCCGGCGAACTGGTCCAAATCGACACCCTGTTTGTCAACTTGCGTCCCGACCGCCCCCTCAAGCACTTCACCGCCTACGACCCGGTCGCCAAATGGACCCTTGCCCACGTGGCCGCCGACGCTACCGCCAGCGCCGCAAAAACGTTGCTCGACAAGCTCATCGCCACCGCTCCGTTCGAGGTCAAAGGCATCCAGGTCGACGGCGGATCCGAGTTCATGTCCGTCTTCGAGGATCATTGCCGGGAAAACGGCCTCGAGCTCGTGGTCCTGCCGCCAAAACGTCCCGACCTCAACGGCTGCGTCGAACGCGCCCAATCCTCTTGGCGATACGAATTCTACGCCACATACGACCAGCCCAGCCGCATCGACAAACTCCAACCCCTCATCGACGCCTTCGCCTACCGATACAATCACCACAGACCCCACCAAGCCCTTGGCGACCTCACTCCGGCAGAGTATCTCAGCACCCTCAGTGCGAAGACCCAACCGTCTCATATGTCCTGAACTCGCACACCACCTTGCTCTCTATTGCCAACGCCGATAGTGTGAGCGTCGATAGGCTGGGGCAAGATTGCGTTGTCGACCACACCCGCTCGAGATTGTGGCGACTACAACGACTGGATCAATCTTGCTGTGGCGCGGGACGCCGCGGTGCTCACCGATCGTACGATCTCGCTGAGCCCTGCCGATGCGGAGCGATTTCATCGAAGCTTCTTTTACGACCTTCGGCTCAAGCGCGTGCCTCATGCGGATGCAACCCGGTCATGGCTCATTCCGGTAGTTGCTGAGGCGCTCCCGAAGGTGCATCGCTCGGCGCGCGGCGCGGTCTGCTCCGTGTTGATCGATCTCGTCTTTTCTGATCCGGCCAACTGGCGCAGGATGGATGGCCAACCTGGGCTGCGTCCGGAAGTCGCCTCGAATATTCGCCGCTGGGCAGAGGACGATATCCTTGACCGTGGAAACCACCCGTCGAACCTGCTTCCGCTCGCGTATCTCGCGCATCTCGAGCGCGACTTTGAGCACTGCGGGCGAATGATCCGATTCGCGCTGGAAGCATCCGCAGATACGGGGGAAAAGTTGCGCCACCATGAATTGGGCGCCTTGAGCTACATCGCACCGACGCGGGAGAACCTCCTATCGGCGCTCGGACACGAAGCGTCGGGGGAGGTGCGTTTCAAGCGTTTAGTCACGTCGCGAGATTTTCCTGTCATTGTCTTTTGTGCTGACCCTAGTTATTTTCTCAAGCATGCAAAGACGATGCTGGATTCGATAGATCGATATCCAGATGTTGTTGTGCATTTTCATATCATAAATCCAACTGAAGAGACCGATAGCGCTCTCCGCTTTTTGGAACGCGGATCAATTAGACATGGATATTCCATGGAGATCAGAAAATCGGCCACGAGAGTCTATTTCGCCAGTTCGCGAATGTTGCACGCCGCGGTGTTTCTTGAGGCGATCGGCGCGGACATCGTGATCCATGACGCCGACATTTGGTTTTCGCAAAACCCGCACGAGCTTTATCGCCCCTTCGCAGCGTCCGACCTCGCAATGATGCGACGTCCGGCCGCGTTGGGATACATGCCCTGGCGCGCTGTGAGCGCCGAAGCGCTCTATCTCCGCAATACCCCGGTCGGACGCTCCGCGGCCGCCGATTTGTCGAGCATCATGGCGTATCACCTCTCCAGGATAACGAGCGAACATTCCAATTGGTGGTGGATTGACCAGAACGCGCTTCATTTCGCATGGGAATATTACCGTTCCCAGGCAATCCAATTTGGGGAGATTTCCTACTGCATGATTCGTGCGATTAATCATACATTTGAAGCACGAAGTACGACGCGAAGATCTGAAATCAAAACGGAGAAAAACTATCTCTACCCAAGAGGAGTTATCGATCATGCTTCAGGCGAACGCGACTTCAATTAACAACTTCGACGCCGGCGAGGCCTCACAGATAAACGGCCTGCGATTTCTCTGGCTGGAACTCACCAATGTCTGCAACCTGCACTGCGCCCATTGCTATGCCGAGTCCGGCCCCCGCCCGGATCGCGCCGATGTCCTGAGCACCGCAGATTTTGAGCGACTGCTGCGGGAGGCGGCGGTTGTCGGCTGCCGCGCGGTGCAGTTTATCGGCGGCGAGGCGACGCTACATCCTGGCCTGCCCCAACTGATTGCGCGTGCGCGCGACCTCGGATACGAGTTCGTCGAAGTCTACACCAACGCCACACGCCTTCCGCCCGCGCTGCTCGCGTGCTTCGTGCGGCACTCGGTGTCGCTGGCCGTCTCGATCTACGCCGATGAGGCTGCGGTCCATGATACCGTGACTCGGCGCCGCGGTTCGCACGGCAGGACGATCGCCAACGTCAAGAAATTGGTCGATGCAGGATTGGACGTGCGTGTCGGCGTCATCGCGATGGATGCGAACGCCGATCGAATTGAACCCACATTGGCGTTTATTCGGGATCTTGGAGTGCGGCGCGTCTCAGTCGATCGGGCGCGCGGAATTGGCCGAGGCGCCGACGTGACGCGCGGCGAGACTGGGTTGCAGGCTTTGTGCGGGTCGTGTTGGAAGGGCCGCCTTTGCATAGCGCCGGACGGGGTCGTCAGCACCTGCATCATGTCGAAGGCTTGGCCAGTCGGGACCGTCCTCGATTCCGGGCTCGCCGATTTGATCGAGTCCACATCGTTACGTGATGTGCGACGGATGATCCGCGACACCGTCTGGGAGCCGCGACACGCCGCTGACAGAGATCCGTGTGATCCGGACGGTTGCCCCCCCACTTTGATCTGCCATCCGAGCGACCCCCCCTGCCAACCCGACAATCCCTATTGCGTCCCTGATGCGCGGCCTCCCCATCACGAACCACAGCGAGCAGTTTGAAGGGCCTGTCTATCTCTTAGCAGGACTCGTTCCGGAAGATCGACTGCCCGCCCTGATTGCTGAGGCGATCGAAGGGCCGTCGCGGCGCGTCCGCGTCCACGGAGGCGACAAGACGTGGGAGGAGCGTTCCGTTTCAATTGGCGGAGGGATATGGTCCGCGATGGCGCAAAAACAGGTGACGGAGCTCGCCTGTGAGCTCATGAGAGCACCGATAGGAAAGATCAGGGCGTGGACGAACTGCTATGCCGCCGGCGAACGAATCTCCTGGCACAAGGACTGCGCTGGCGATATCCAGCTTCTCCTGTTGCTCGCAGTGGCCCATTCGCCAGACATGTCGCTCTGGTTGCGCGGCCGGGCGGGGCCGCGGCCGTTTCCTCTCACGCCCGGAGACGCTGTGCTGTTCTCGGCCACACGTGTCGAACACGAGACTGCGGCGTCCACTGACCCGGCGCCACGCATCACCGCGGTCATGAGGTTTTTCGCCCTCCACGAAACCGGACTTGGCTTCTCGACACCCGCAAGGTCGTGACTCTTCTGGTGTCCGACGGCGACGGCCATTTCAGGCTCGCCCGGCGTGCCTGGCACGCGCCGGCTCTCCGCTTCAATTGAGTGTCCAAGACCGTGGTCTGCTACGTCCGCTTAACGTCGACTCCTGCCGTCTGCTTCGCGCAAAAACCGGCCATTCGCAGACGACTGCGCGAACGGGTCAAATCGACCCAAAGCACGCGCTCAAGGTAGGCCCTATGAACGAGCGGAAAGCGCGACGAAGCGGTCTTTGGCTGAACGGGTAGGCTGCGCCCAAGTGTGGTCGCTTCTATTTGGCGGACGAACCACCGAGCTCGTATCGAGGGGGTCCGCTATTCGGAACAGTGACCTGCGGGGCTGCCGCAAGGACGACGACGCGATGAAGTCTCGGGTTAATTCGATCCGAAGTTATTTGTACTCCCATTCGGCGCCGATTCCCGTACTTGTCCCCCCTGTGGCGTCGACGCCGGCCTGAAGCCGGAGATGACGGGTCACGTCGAAATCGACATTGACGCTGTTGTCCTGCGGCCGCGCGCCGGTCGTCACGCCGACGCTGATCCGGTCATTGATCGCGCGCGTCGCGCCGACCAGCGCGCCCCCGGTTGCGCTGGTCGAGATGTCGAGACTGTCGACGCCAAGACTTCGGCGCAGTCGCTCGAACGCATCGTTATTGCCGGAAAGTGTCGCCACCGCGTTGGCCAGCTCGATCGCCTGGAAGGCCGACAAGCTCCCGGACGGGCGCTGGAAGAGTATGCGGGACAAGATCTCGTCTTCCGGCAGGCTCGGCTGGGAGCTGATCTGGAAGGAGGGCTGGTTCGCGGGTCCCGTCACGGCGATGCGCGCGGTAATGTCGGTCGCAGTCGTTTCGGCGACAAGATTAAGCTCTGGAATCACGTCGCCGTGGAACCGAAGCTGGCCTTGGGTGAAGACCAGCCGTTTCCCGAGCAAGGCCAGCGAGCCGCGCAATAGGTCGAAGCCCCCATCTACCTGCGGATCGCGCGCCGATCCGGAGACGTGCAGATTGCCGCCGACCTCGGCATAGATACCGCGCCCGCGGACGAAGTTGCGGTTGGGCGCGGAAATCGTGAGGTTCAGCGTCGCGTCGAACAAGGGGGCGCGGCCCTTCGCCGCCTTGGCATTGGTGATCTGGGCGAGGCGGGCGGCGGCCGTCGGCGTCGGGTTGACATGCTCCGTGCCTGGAATTGGCGCGGAAATGCTGCCGAAGCGGTCCGGCACGGTCACGTCCATTGATTCGATCGTAATGCGGCCGTCGACATTAGGCTTCTGGGCGAGCCTGCCGCTCACCGTAACCGCGATATCGGCGGTCGCCGTTAGGACGCTGTTCGCGACGACTTGTGCGTGTTTGCCCGTCACGCGCATCTCTCCCGGGAAGCCGGCGGCCGGATCGAGCCGCGCCTCGCCGCTCGCCGAGATTATCCCGCCATCAGGAGTAGCACCGCCTAACCGCTCGATGCGGATCATGTTGCCGTTGGCGACCATGACGCCGGTGATTCCGGTGAGCTTGAACCCGGTCTCGTCGTCGCGGAACTCGCCGTTGGCGAGGCGGATCGAGCCTTGAGCCTGCGGCTTGACGACGGTTCCGCGTATCTGAGCCGCGACCGAAATCGTCCCGGTTACTCGGCGGCCGGTCAGGGACAGTGCATTGTTGGCGAGGCCTGCGTCGAGCTTGCCGTCGACCGTCAGATCAAGCGCGCCATCGCTCGACAAGGGCGCCGATCCGGTGATGCGAATGGAGTTGCCGTGGCTTGCATTCGCGGTGAGCTCGACCGAGGTCCGGCCTCCGCCGAGGCGGCCCGAGCCCGCGAGGTCGAACGGCGGCAGACCGTTGCCGCGCGTTTGGGGCAGTCTGACCTGGCGAAGGCGAATGCGCCAGTCGCCGGCGGGATCGCCCAGGGTTCCCCGGATCGTCGCATCGCCGTCGGCGGTTCCGGATACGCCGAGGCCGGGCGAGAAGAGGTCGGATGTGGCGAGCGGCAGCGCGGTCGCACCAACGCGGAGGTCGAGCGTCGGCCCGGCGCGGCCGGAGATCGAGAGGCGCCCGGAATCGACACGCACGGCGAAGTTCTGAATGGCGAGGCCGTCCTTGCCGTAAGTCAGCGTGGCCGGGCCGGCCAGAGCGATCGTCCGGCCCGCGCCCTGCGCGGTAAACCGCGCAAGGTCGAACCGGATCGGCGAGCCGCCCGACAGACGGCCATGCGCCTTCACGGCGAGCCCGCGTGCAGAGCAGCTGAAGTCGAGCTCGTTCGAATCGCCTTGGCCGGTCGCGGTGAGCTTGATATCGGAGATGGACTGGCCGGCGACTTCGGCGCGGGTGAGCCGGGCGAGGCCCGATGCGTTTCGCGCCCCCCAGAGGTCGGCGATCTTGAGGTCGACCTTGAGGCCTTCGAGGCGGTTGGCGCCGAAAGCCATTCGGTCGCTGTTCGCGACGATGGCGACCGCCTGCCTCCCGTCGGCGGCCGAAGCGCTCACGTTCGCCTGAAGCGCGCCGCTCATCTTCGTGAGCACGAGCGGCGAGAGGTCGTCGAGATTGTCGGCGTTGAATGCGAGCTCGCCGTTCGCCAGAGCATCGGGGCCGATCGCCACGGCGCCCGCGACCCGCACCGAGGCGAGGGTCAGCGCGAGACTGTCGGCGCGCCAGCCGCCGTCTGCCGTCTCGGCCAAATGCGCCGAGCCTTGCAGCTTGTGGCCGTCAATGTCGCCAGAGGCGGAGGCGGTCGCATCGACCCGGCCACCAATGTGCGCCACGTCGGCTGACAGCGAGAGGCCGGAGGTTTTGCGGTCAAGGAGACGGCCTTCGCCCAAACTTGCTTTCAGCGCCGCATTGAGGTCTTCCGGCGTTCCGGCAAGCGTCGCAACGATCTCGGCCTTGCCGGAGACGCGGGGGTCGAGATCGCTCGCCTGCGGCACGTCAACACTGGCGTCGAGGTCCACCTTTTCGCGGCCGAAATCGCCGTTGAGCCTCGCAGCGCCGTGTGCCCCGCTCGCGAGCAAGTCAGTGAAACCGAAGCCGCCGCGGGCCGTCGAGCGCGCGGCGCCAGTCAGGCGAAGATTGCCGCCGGTGAGGCGGTCGAGCACTGGATAGGCGGTTGCCAGATGCGTCGCCTGCGCGTCGAGGGTCGCGGTCAGCGCGCCATAGCTCGGCGCCCCGTCGAGATCGGCGGTCACGTGCGCCTCGCCCTTGAGGGCGCCGCCGGCAAGGGAAGCGAAGCGGCTGAGGTCGCGCGCGACGACCTCCAACCGGCCGTGGACCTTCGCCGGCGCGAGCAGCCCGGAATATCGGGCTTCGAGATCATGCGACGTGAGATCGAGAGAATCGAACGACACGTCTCCGCCCACGGTCGCCGTTCCGCGCAAGGCGAGCTTCGCTTCGCTGCCAACCGCGCGGGCGAGGACCGGATCGGCGAGCATGAGTCCGCTCATCGCCCCCTGGCCCTCGAACGCGATGCGCGTCGTCTCCTGATTGAGCGGGCCATTCGGGATGGAGCGGAAGCTGGCGGAGATATGATCGAGCGAGCCCTGCTCGACATGGATGTCGCCAGCGTCGAATGAGCCTTCGACGACGGGGCTCAGGGCGGACCCCGCAATCGAGGCGTTGAGGTCGAGCTTGCCGATCTGCGTCGCGCCGGGAATGGCGCCGGCGTGAATTTTAAGGCCCACCGTCTCATCCGCCGACTTGCCGCCGACGATGTCGAGACGCGCGTTGGCTGAGACGAGATGCAGGCCCGGCGTCGCGACGGTGGAATCGTCGTTGAAGAAAAGATCGCCCTTGAGTGTCGTTTCCCCCGCAAAGACTGGACGGATGACGGGGGGAGTCATCCCTTCGAGGCTGGAGTTGAGGTCGAGGGTAAGCTTCCGCCCGCCGCTTTGGCGCGCGACGACGACGTCGCCTCGCGCCCAAACGTCCGCGCCCGCGGCGAAATCGAGTTTGGCGTCGAAATTGTCGAGCGCGCCGGCGCCGTTGAGGGCAAGCCTCACCGGAGGGAGGCCCGGGAGATTGACGAGATGGGCAAAGACGCCGCCCGCGGGCTCGTCGGAATTGACCGCGACGGTGAGCTTGTCGGTCGCGGGGACGTACGTCATGACGGCCTTGAACTGACCGGGCGCGTCGAGGCGCTTCGAGGTCAGGCTCAGGTCGAGACCTTCGGACGGCGGCCCGAGCGTCGCCTTACCGTCGATCTCCAAGCGCGCCGCCACACCGACGACCGGCTCGCCGAGCGACAGGTCCTGCACGCCGAATTGCTTGATGACCACCGTGACTGGAAGTTCTGGCAGGATCGAGCGCGGACCCGTATCGGGAGGCGGAGGCGTTTCGGAAGGAAGCGGGCGCCGCAGAAACTGCATGTGGCCGATGGTTAGCCGATCGACTTCCAGCCGCCGGCTGAACAAGGCGAGTCGGTTCCAGACAAGCCGCACCTTGTCAATTTTAAGCCACGGGCCCTTGCGGTCAGAAAGGACAATGTCGCTGATCGAGGCGTCGGAGGACAGTGCCCCGTCGACCGCGCCGATCGAGACGTTCGTTGTTTCCGAGGACAGCGCCCGCGACAGCAGATCGGCGAGGACGCCCTTGTCCGCTTCGGTCGCGCGCGCCTGCCCGCCGAGCGCGACAAGAACGACGATCAGCGCCATAAGCCCGGAGAGGAGTAGCCGCCACATCATCAGAAAGCCTGCCCGATGCTGACGTAGATCGCCACCGGACCCGTGCCGGGATGGCGGTCGAGGGGAAAAGCGATATCGGCGCGGATCGGCCCGATCGCGGTATAATAGCGCAGGCCGACGCCTACTGCCGTGGCGAGTGGCGCGCTGAAGTTCGGGAAGCTGGTCGCGAAAGCGTTGCCCGCGTCGAAGAACGGCACGATCCCGATCGTGTCGGTCACCCTTACCCGCAATTCCGCCGACGCCTGGAACAGGCTTCGCCCGCCGATCACCGCGCCGAAGGGACCCGTGGGCCCGAGTTCGTCGTAGGCGTAACCGCGCACCGAGCCACCGCCGCCGGCGTAGAAGCGCCAGTTCGCGGGGATGTCGGCGAGATCCGCGCCGCCCATCGCGCCGAGCCCGACCAGCCCCGCGAGCACGAAACGCGAGTCCGGGTCGAGGGAGTAATAGGCGGAGGCGCGCGCTTTCCCCTGCACAAGATCGACGGTCGAGCCGAGAGCGGTTGGATATCCTGCCACCGAGGCGTTCATCCGCACGCCGCGCGTCGGGTCGAGCTTGCTGTCGGTCGTGTCGTAATTGGCGGAAATGGGCACGCCGACCAGCGTGTAATTGACACGCCCGAGCGCGTCAGTCGCGACCCCAGTCTGCGCCTCGATTCCGGCCTGCACCCAGAAATTCTGGTCGAAGCGATGGCGCAAGGCAGCGGTCGCGTCGGCGTCCTCTACCTCATAGCCGAAGAAGCCGGCGCCGCTGGTGCTCATGCGCTCACCGAGCGCGTCGACCAAAAGGTCGTTCGGCGTTCCCCACAACGCGGGTTTGAGGAAGCTCGCGGAGAAACGCCATCCGATGTCATCGATTGAATAGCTTCGGATGTCCTGCGAAGTCACATACCAGGGCGGCGCGTAGAAGACGTCGGCCTGAAGACGCAACCGCTCGGCGCCGCCGAAAACGTTGCGGTCCTCCCAATAGACCTGGCCTGCAGGACCGTTGGTGGTCGAATATTTCGCCGACGCGCCGACGGCGTAGGGGAGCCGATCCTCGACGTTGACCGTATATGGCAGGCGCCCATAGGCGTCGAGCGACGTCCCCTCGGTAATCCGCACCCCACCCACCGCCGGGATCTGGCGGATTGTGTTCCGGGCGTCTTCGATCGTCTGCGGCGAATAGGGATCGCCGGGATAGATGTAAAGAAAGGAGCGTGCGATGGCCGGATCGAAGTCTTTCGGGCCATTCATTGTCGCTTGGCCAAATGGGGCGATAGGCCCCGGATCGACCGTGAACGTCACGTCCATCACATGGGCGGCGTGATCGACGACGGGCGCGACCGACGCGACCTTCGCGAGCGGCCGCCCCTCCGTGCGGAAATAGTCGACGATCCGAGCCTGCGCCGCGGGCATCTCGGCGGCCGCCGCGGGGTCCCCGGGCTTGAGGCGGACGATCCGCGCTGGCAGTTCGGTTTCCGAAAGCTCCCCGCCGTTCGGGCCGAGCACGCGGATCGAATGGAGAGTGAATAGCGGGCCTGGATTGACGGCGATGGTCACCGGCGCGGCCGCTCGGTTGCGGTAGTTTTCGGCGGCATGGGCGAAGCCGGCAATGTCGCTTGACAGGATGCTGAGGCTGGCGCGGTCGACCGAGATCGAGATCGTCGCGTCATAATAGCCCGCCCCCCACATCGCGTCGATGATCGGACCGAAATCGCTTTGCGCGCGTCGGGCGAGCGCGTCGCCATCGGGGGGAGCATCGTTGCGCAGCATGTAAAGCGAGGAGGCGTCCTGGACCGCGCTCTTCAGTCCCTTGTCACCGCCAGCGACGTCGACCGTGACGGCATAGGAGATCGCTGTCCGCGAGACGGGCGGCGGGCTTTCGTCCCAACTCCAAAGTCCGAAGAAGTCGAAAGCCATGGCGCTATCCCAGTGGCTGCACGCGAACAAGGCCGCGACCAACACGACGATGAAACGCACTCTTACGCGATCGGGTAGGCAAGATACGACCATCCACTCGTACGCCTTTCCCCTGATTGCGCAGGACGTATCTGCAAAGCTGATCGTTAACGTATCGAACTATTTTGCGTGTCGAAAGTCGAAACCGCACAGCCGCAATGAGGCGCGGCGTCGCCGGGTGGGCGTCGCGACGCCAAACCGGCCGAGCGGGTTCCGGGACCTGAATGCCTGCCCGACGGGATCACAAATTGCACCCGACGACCGTGGCGGGCGTCACGCTCGCCAGTCAAGGAGCGCTACGCCTGCCGCCGCCGGGGAGCTCCCGCTTCGGGCGGTAATGCCCATTTCGGGCCGGCAATCGAATGATGGCTATGACCTGGACCGCGGTCCCTCCCAAGGCGACCCTCGGAGGCGCACTTCCGCCCATTTGCGACGTCCAAGGCCTCGACCCGCGATGTCCGCTCAACGTCGACTCCAGCCGTCCCCTGTGCGCAAAGAGCAGTCATTCGGGTTTTGGCTATTTCGCGGACGATGGCAATGCTCCAAAGATAGAATGAGCATTGAGGTTTTCATGATGATGACTGGGCGTCAGCCATTCGTCGGGGGAAACAATCCGATCGGGGATTGTGAACCGAGGACGCCATGATCAATGCATGGATCGTCTGTCCATCTGGGTCGACGCCATATCAGCCGCAATCTTCGTGAGCCAGTCAACCGCGCCTGGCGTAGTAACCCAGTCGAACCCCCATTCATCGACGTAGTGAGCAGCCTCGTCCTCGCCTCCGATCGTGAGGTAGCCGTTCATCGATGATTTCATTGCCTTCGCGCCAGCTAGAACGGCGGGGACGTGCCTGTTGGCCTTGCAAGCCTTCCTCGCCAGTTCCGCCGCCGTCTTATCTTCAGCTCCATTGTCCCTGAAGGAGATAAGCGCCCGCGTATATAGCCAGAGCCCCGTGCCATCCTCGTCGAACTGCTTGAGCAGTTGCCTAAGCGATTCGATATCCCGGCTTTTCATGAAACAACGGGCAAGAAGGTAACGGATGCCCTGATTGTCGCCTGGATTCAGCCTCAACATATCGCGATAATGACCGATCGAGGCTTCAACGTCCCCGAGCGCGTCGAGCGTCGCAGCTAGACCTGCCCGCGCGCGCATATAGGGCCTGGTTTCGAGGAAGCCCCAGAAATGCCCGGCATACTCATTGAACGCTTTGGTCCCAAGCGCCTGACTGCCCGCGTCGAGGCCCTTGCGGTAGTACTCCAACGCCTCCTTTGCAGATTTGGCCTTTTCTTCGGCGAGCAGAACATAGGCGTCCGCGCAGAGCGGCGAGATCGTGAGCGCCTTGTTTGCGAGGGCTATGCGTTTGCTCGGCTCGGCCTGATCCCATGCTTGGTACATGACGTCCTGAGCTTTGTCTCTGGCGCTCTTGGCCCGGGGCGCACCGATCGCCGACATGAAACTTTCCATCGCGCGCCGATCAGGAAGCTTCACCGCCGCGGACGCGCTCTTTGAGGATGGCGTAGCGGGGCCCTTCCGCGGTGGCTTCCTTGACGCCGGCATCTGTCCTCTCCTCACGAAGTTTCAGGAAAACCGTCGATGCAATCTCTGGCTCGTTCGGCGACCT
>Ga0187871_10003397_pt1 | contig 12383 bp, 8 predicted proteins | sample June2016WEW_16_1_FD_132988 | JGI IMG/M metagenome (GOLD analysis project Ga0187871, IMG submission 132988) | Peatland microbial communities from SPRUCE experiment site at the Marcell Experimental Forest, Minnesota, USA - June2016WEW_16_10 | ecosystem: Environmental > Terrestrial > Soil >... | reverse complement strand
CAACGGTGAAGTGCGCTCGTAGCTGCCGCGCCAGAAAGTTTTGGCGAGGCGGTAGAAGCTGCTATCCATGCGCTCTTCGCAGCGCGAGACTGCGGAGAGTTCGACATTGGCGAGGCGGGCAATCTCCTCGGTAAGGAGGCGGTCCCAGAGCTTCCATCCCAGACGGTTGGCGAGTTCAGCGGCTATCGCGCCGCCGCCACAACCGTACTCTCGCTCAATGGTGATGAGACGAAACATGGTCAAGTTTCTTAGCGGCTTAAGCCGGCGTCGACGGACAACCAATTATCGCAGCGGTGAACCCAAAAGCAACGGCCGCCCTCTTACGCTTACGGCGAACTGGTTTGCCGCGAACTAGTGTACCGCGATTCCGCCGCCGGGCTTGCCTTTTTTTATCAGGAACACCAGGGGAACCATTGCCAGGATGCATATGCCGAGCAAGCGGAAGTCGTCGAGATAAGCGAGCATTGTGGCTTGGCGCAGGACGGTGTTTTCAATCAACGCATAGGCCTGCTGAGTGGCGAAGGCCGCGCTGGCGCCGTGCGCCCGCATCGCTTGTGTGGCGCCCTGGAGCATGGTCTGGAAGGCGGGGTTGGAGGCGCTTAGATTGTGGGACAGATCGTTCAGGTGAACCTGCGTGCGGCGGTCGAGCATGGTGGTGACCAGGGAAATTCCGACACTTCCCCCAATGTTGCGGGCTAGGTTCATTAATCCCGAGGCGGCGTTGTTCTTATCGCGGGGCAGAAAGGCGTAGGCAGCCGTGTTGATGGGCACGAAGAGGAACGCCATGCCAACAGCTTGAAAGACGCGAGCCGTGGCGGCGGAGCGGAAATCCATATCGAGGTCAAAACCGGCCATGTGGAACAGGGAGCCGGAAAGCACGACTAAACCGAAAAGCAGCAGCCAGCGCGGACTGTAGCGCGAGAGCAGGAATCCGACAAGGGGGAGCAAAAGCATGATGGTAAATCCGCCGGGCATCAGCGCCAAGCCTGATCGCTCAGCGGTGTAGCCGAGTAGGGTTTGCATGAACAAAGGCAGGAGCAGCGTGCTGCCGAGCAGGGCGAATCCCAGCATGAACATCAACGAATTGGAGACGGCGAAGGTGCGGTCCTTGAACAGATGCAGATCGATGATGGGATCTTTGTGTCTCCACTCCCAGATGATTACGAAGATCAAAGATGCAGCGGCGACGGCGGAAAGAACCACGATGAAATGCGATTCAAACCAATCGTCACGCTGGCCCTTGTCGAGGACGATCTGTAGAGTTCCCAGACCAAGGGCAACGAAACCGAGGCCAATGTAATCGATTTTGGTTTCGCTCAGCTTGCGGCGTTTGAGATAGGGAGGGTCCTGAATGAGGCGCGAGGTGAGGAGCAGAGAAATAATGCCAACCGGAATGTTGATGAAAAAAATCCAGCGCCAGGTGAAGTTGTCGGTGATCCACCCGCCGAGGGTGGGTCCGATTGCGGGAGCACTGACCACGGCGATGCCGTAAACGGCGAAGGCCATGCCGCGCTTGGCGGGCTCAAAGGTATCGGCGAGAATGGCTTGCTCGCTGGGCTGGAGACCGCCTCCGCCGGCACCTTGCAGCACGCGGCAGATGATGAGAATCGCCAGGTTCGGCGCCAGGCCGCACAGAAACGAACTGATAGTGAACAGAGCCACGCAGCCCATGTAGAAATTCTTCCGTCCGACGATGGAAGAGAGCCAGCCGCTCAGCGGCAGCACGATGGCATTAGAGACGAGATAAGAAGTGAGGACCCAGGTGCTTTCATCCTGGCCGGCAGAGAGGCTGCCGGCGATGTGAGGCAGAGCGACGTTGGCGATGGAAGTGTCGAGCACCTCCATGAATGTCGCGAGCGTAACGGTGATGGCGATGATCCACGGATTTACGGCCGGGCGCCAGGTATCGGCGTTGGGGTTATTCAGCGTGGCGGCGCCAGCGCTCATCGTCTGATCCAGACCTTGGGATCAACCGACATGCCGGGGCGCAGGTAGTGATCGTTGTTCTCACCCGGATCGAGCACGATCTTCACCGGAACGCGTTGCACGACTTTCACATAATTGCCGGTGGCATTCTCGGGAGGGAGCAGGCTGAAACGTGCGCCGCTGGCGCCGGCGATGCTATCGACCTTGCCTTTGTAGCTTTTTCCGTTGGCATCGACTTCGATGGTGACGGGTTGGCCAACCTTCATTTCACGAAGCTGGGTCTCTTTGTAATTGGCGGTGATCCAGACGTCGTTGAGAGGAATGACCTTCAACAGTTCCTGGCCGGGGCTGACGTTCTGGCCGACTTCGACGGTGCGGTCACTGACTACGCCTGCGACGGGAGCGACAATTTTCGTGTACTGAAGGTTCAGTTGGGCCTGATCGAGGTCGGCTTTCTTTTGCTGTACCTGCGCTTCCGCTGAGGCGGCTTTCGAGAGCATGACTTGAACTTGCTTGGGTGCAGTCTGGGCGTTGCGCCAGTTGGCTTCTGCCTGCAGCAGTTTGTCCTGGGCTTGAGTGACTTGCGACTGCGCGGAGCCAGCCATGGAGCGAGCGGATTCGACAGCGGCGGCATCGGCTTTGGCCGTAGCCACGGCCTGATCGTATTGCTGTAGCGAAATTTCCTGCTTATCCACGAGTTGCTTGTAGCGCCCCACATCGTTCTGCGCTTTGACGTTGTTCGCTTCGGCCTGGTCGAGTTGAGCTTTGGCTGACTCAAATTGTTGCTTGGCGGAAGCGATCCCCGCGCGGGCGCTGGCTACATCGGCCTCCGTCGCCGACACCTGGCTGGTGGTGCTGACCGAAGTGATGGGGACATTTACCCCCGCCGCTACCGCGGCAGCCTTGGCGTCTTCGAAATCGGCTTTGGCGCGTTCATATGCGACCTGATAATCCGCAGGGTCGATTTCCACCAGGACCGTACCTGCTTCTACGTACTGGTTGTCGAGGACATTCAGCTTCACGACGTGGCCCGTGATGCGGGCGCTGATGGAGTTAATGTGGCCATCCACTTGGGCGTCGTCGGTGGATTCATAACTGGTTACGTAACGGTAGACGAAAACTCCCACCACGAGCAGCACTACCACGGCGACGACGGCAGCGATGCGAAAGCCGGGACTGGCGGTGCGTGAAGGTCGGGTGTGGAAGTCTCGTTCGCTCGAAGGCAACGGCTGGGTATGGCTTTCGGGCTGAGCGTTTCCCGATTGAGCAGTCCCAGATTGAGCGGCCCCAGGTTGCGCAGTCCCAGGTTGAGATATTCCGGGCGAAGCGGCGGGAGGGGTTTGTGTCGTCTGTTCCATAAATTTGGTTTAGTGTTCGCCTTTCAGATATCGTTTGACACCCTGTTCGGCATCGCCGATGGCGCGCGCCAGTTCGATCTTAGCCAGATTATGCGCATAGAGACTCTGAATGTAACTTTCATGCGCGCTGGCGACGGACTCCTGCGCCTGGACCACTTCCAGGTTGTCGGCCACGCCGGCCGTGAAGCGGTCTTCCGACTGGGTAAGGGTCTGTTCCGCTAATTCGACGGAGCTGCGCGCAACTTCCACCTGCTCGGCGGCAGAACTCAAATCCAGCAAGGAAGCGCGAACCTCGTAATCGATGCGGCCGCGGAGATCGGCCAATTGAGAACGTGCCACCTTTAACCCAGCATCGGCTTCGAGAACGTCGCTGTGAGTTTTTCCGCCGGCAAAGATAGGGATGTTCAGGCCACCATTCACTTGCCAGGTTCCATTGGATTGGGAGGGGTTGACTCCGATGTCTCCGTAGTTTGCATTGAGGTCCAGCGAAGGATAGTGTCCGGCGGTCGCCGACCGGCGCGAAAGCTCCGCGGCCCGCACCTGCGCTTGAGCGGCTTGATAATCGGAGCGAGCGGCGTAAGCGCGTTGCAGATAAGTCTCAAGCGGCAAGGGGGTCATCGCCTGGTACGGCACTTTCTCAGTCAAGACAAACTCCTGGCCGGACGCGAGTCCAATGACCCGCGCTAAAGACAACTTCTGCTTGGCAAAATCATTGCGCGCGGCGATGAGTTGCTGCTGGCGAGTCTGCAATTCGACTTGAGACCGGAGAGTATCGATGGCTGGACTCAGCCCGGCCTTTTGCTGGTCGACTGCTTTGTCGTACAAGGCCCGGGCATTCTTGACCTGGGCGTCCGTAGTCTCGATGCGAGCGTCCGCGGCAATCGCCATCAGGTAGGCATTGCCTACGGCGAGCACGACCAACTCGCGTGCGTCTTTATAAGTGTATCGCGCCGATTTCAGACTTTCGGTGGCGGCGCGTTCCTTCTCGAGATCTTTGAAGTTGAAGAGCGACTGAGTCAGCGTGGCCCGCGCGTCGAAGTAATTGAAGGGACCGATCACGCGAGGAAGCGGAGTTGCGGTGTGAAAAAGGTTTCCCTTGAGCCCGAGGGCCGTGAGGCTGAGGGTCTGGACGTCTTCTTGCACTCGGGCTGAGAGGTCGGGCAGGAGGTTGCTGAGTTCTTTCCATCTCTCGCCCCGCGCCGTGATGGTCTGATCGCCGGAGAGCAGCAGGCCGAGGTTATTGCGGAGTCCACGGTCGATCGCATCCTGGAAACTCAGCTGCAAGACTCCTGGACTGGCTTTTGCTTCGGGCTCGCTGCCGGTAAAGGGACTCTGAGAACCGGGCAGAGAGATAGAAGGCGTCGGCACGGAATTCTGCGCCACAACGGCCGTGACAGAAAACAGAAATATCAGCGCGAAGGCAAGAAGACTACGGATTGAATAAGGCAAGGAACGGGGCATTTTCGATTGTGAAAAAGTCCCATTATAAAGAAAGACTTCGGGACGACCTTTCTCATTCATGGCTTAACGTGTTGTTATTGATTCGCTTAAGACCCCTTGCGATGCAAAAACCCCGAGCCCGAGGCCGGCACTTGGATGCCGCCGCGAGGCAATGGGACAATTACTTTCGACACTTTCCACCCCCAGCCCCTGCCGCTAGAGTATAGGGAGAGCGCCCGAAGAAAACCAATGCGGGTGTTCAAGTTACGGTCGAACGTCGTTGAAAAGCAATCGTTAGCTTCCCTCATGCCCGCCTCGACTTCAAAGCCCGCGAAAAAACAGATTGACCGCCGCCGTAGACGGCATCCGAGATACCGCGCGGATTTCCGGGTGACCGTGAATCATCTTCTGGGGAACGGCTACCAGAAGCTGGAGGGACATTGCAGGGATCTTTCCGAAGCTGGCATCGGTGTGCTTCTGGCGGCGGAGCTGAATGCCGGCGAGGTAGCGGGCTTGGGCTTTTTGCTTCCGGGATCAGCCGCAGCGTGGGAAGTGAGAGCAGTGGTGCGTTACCGGCGCGGATACCACTACGGGTTTGAATTCCTGTCTCTCACGGTGGAGCAGCAAAAGGCACTCGAAAGCTACTTCAAGGGGCTGGAACCCATCGACTGAAAACCTTCGCGTGTACGCGGGAGCTATGCCGTCCCTCCGGGACTCGTTCCTCTTCCGCCTCCACCCGGCACAACCAACATGCCGCCTCTTCGGGGCCCGGGGACAGTGACTTCGGTCATCTTGTAGACGCCGCACCCTAGGGTTCACCCTAGAGCCGGGACTCGTTTGCGCGAGCGAGAGGGATCGCCATTTTCATGAGCAGCTCCAAGACCAAAGCAGCGGTGGGAACGGACTGGACGGGGCTACTGGCCGATCCGGACTTAGCACGCAACCTTGGAAAACTGCTACAGGCGTATCGCGATGCGCCGCCCGAGAGCAGAGAAAAAGCACTGCTCGCGGCCATGCGGGAGATCAAGAAGGAAACTTCCGGCGGCTCATTGGCGCAGGCAAGCTCACCCGCTGTGGCGACGGAGCCTCCACCGCAACCGCTGCCTACGCCGGCCTCGGCCACGCCTCCATTTGAGCCCGATCTTTTCAGTCCCAACTGGGGACAGGATCGACGCCGGCACCCCAGAATCAAGTGTTTTGTGGCAGTGGAACTACGTGTCGACGACGCCGACGCTCCCATCTGGGGCAATCTTTCGAACACCAGCCTGGGCGGATGCGAGGTGGAAACCTCGATTCACATCAGCGGCGGGGCCAAGGTTGAAATCGGACTTTGGGTTGCGAGCGGCAAGATTTGGGTGAAAGGTCTCGCGCTGAACGGAGTCGTGACTCGCAGCGCGCCTGCGGCGGGAATGCGGATCCGCTTCGCGGGAATGGATCCCGCCGAAAAAGAGAATCTCCGCCAGTTTCTAAAGTATGTCCAAGAGACTACCCGAGTCTCAAAGAGCGAAAACACCTACATGCGCCTGCTGAAATAGAAGTATTGGCTACTCCCCGATTTCCCCCCGTTTCCACAGCTCCCTCCGTTTTTCCCATATCTTTTTCCCTCATCCTTTCCCATATCTTTTTGTTGAACCAGCGACATTGGTCCGCAGGAAATTGGTACACTCGATGGGTATCTGCAACCCTTTTTGTCCCGGGAACTCTAATGAGACCAGCCAATCGATTCTCTGAGTGAACGCGGAGTTCCCCCCGGAAGGAGAGTTCATCCCATGGTCGCTAGCGAAGAAGCAGTGGTAACCGGCAAGCAGTTGGACTCGCTGAGCATCAACACAATCCGCACCCTGGCGATTGACGCCGTGCAAAAGGCCAACAGCGGACATCCGGGCGCACCGATGGGTCTCGCTCCAGTGGCTTACTGCTTGTGGCAGGAATTTCTGCGCTATGACCCGGAAGATCCGACGTGGCTGAACCGTGATCGGTTCGTGCTGTCGAATGGCCACGCCTCGATGCTGCTCTACGCCCTGCTTAACCTAGCGGGCGTGCACGAAGTCAACAAGAACGGCGAGGTGCTGAAGGAACTCGCGATTCCCATGGAGGAGATCAAGCGCTTCCGGCAACTTGGGAGCCGAACTCCGGGACATCCGGAATCACACCTTGCGACCGGCGTGGAGACTACGACGGGGCCGCTCGGTCAGGGCATAGGAAACAGCTTAGGGATGGCCATTGCGAGCCGATGGCTGGCAGCGAATTTCAACCGGCCGGGCTTTGAGGTTTTTGATTTCAACGTCTACGCCATATGTTCGGACGGCGACGTGATGGAGGGCATCGGGAACGAAGCTGCTTCACTGGCGGGTCATTTGAAGCTTTCGAATCTCTGCTGGATTTATGACCACAACGGCATCACGCTGGATGGTCCCGCCGATTGGTCATTCAGCGAAGATGTGGCCACGCGCTTCATCGGCCAGGGCTGGAATGTGACCCGCGTTGCCGATGCGAATGATCTGGAGATGCTGGCGCGGGCGTTCAAAATTTTCCAGAAGACGACGGACCGTCCTACGTTGATTATCGTGGACAGCCATATCGGCTATGGATCTCCGCACAAGCAAGACAGCAACGCGTCGCACGGAGAGCCCCTCGGCGAGGAAGAAGTAAGGCTGACGAAGAGGTTTTACGGCTGGCCGGAAGATGCGAAGTTTCTGGTGCCGGAGGGCGTGCGGGAACATTTCCGGGAGGGTATTGGAAAGCGTGGCCGTGACGCGCTCACGCAGTGGGCAAAGATGTTCGCCGAGTATTCGCAGAAGTATCCGGAGCTGGCGGAGCGGTTGCAGTTGATGAAGCGCCGCGAATTGCCCGACGGCTGGGACAAGAACCTGCCGACTTTCCCGGCGGACGCCAAGGGCCTGGCTACGCGCGATAGTTCAGGAAAAGTGCTGAACGTGCTGGCGCAGAACATTCCGTGGCTGATGGGCGGTTCGGCAGATCTCGCCACTTCGAACAAGACGAACCTCAATGGGGCCGGCGATTTTCAGCCAGGCAGCTATGCCGGACGTAATCTGCACTTCGGCATACGCGAGCACGTGATGGGCGCCAGTGTGAATGGGCTGGTGGTTTGTGGAATCCGAGCATTCGGGGCGACCTTCTTTAATTTCAGCGACTACATGAAAGCGAGCATCCGGCTCTCCGCGCTGATGGAGATCCCCTCTATTTTTATCTTCACCCACGATTCGATTGGCTTGGGAGAAGATGGGCCCACGCATCAGCCGATTGAGCAACTGGCGGGATTGCGCGCAATGCCGAATCTGGTTCTGTTTCGTCCCGGAGATGCGAATGAAGTGGTGGAAGCATGGAAGGTGATTGCGAAATTGCAGCACCAGCCGGTGGCGCTGGTCCTGACGCGGCAAGCAATTCCCACATTTGATCGCACGAAGTACGCCGCGGCCTCAGGCACGGCGCGAGGAGCTTACATTCTCGCCGACGCGCCCGGCGGTAAACCGGACGTCATTTTGATAGCTACGGGCAGCGAAGTCTCGCTCTGCGTCGAAGCCTACGAGAGGCTCAAGGAGGAAGGCGTGCAGGCGCGAGTGGTAAGCATGCCTTCGTGGGATATTTTTGAGCAGCAGGACGCAGCTTACAAAGAGAGTGTGCTGCCCTCTTCGGTGACGGCGCGGGTTTCGGTGGAGATGGCGGCAACCTTTGGTTGGGAGCGATATGTCGGACTGAAGGGACGCATGATTGGCATGCACCGGTTCGGGGCCTCGGCTCCGTTGAAAGATTTGTTGAAGTTTTTCGGTTTCACCGCGGACGCGGTAGTTGCAGAAGCGCGCAAGGCGATCGCGGAAAAATAACAGCAATTTGAACGGATGACTGCGCTTGCCGACGGTCCTCTGGAGAAAATCGCAGGGAGGAAATCATTATGCAGCCTACTGGAGTTCTGGAATCCTCGAAAGTTACCAATCCTTTGCAGGCATTGCTCAGCTATGGGCAGTCGATGTGGCTCGATTACATTCGGCGAGATCTTATTACCGGCGGTGGCTTGAAAAAGATGATTGAAGAGGATGGCCTTCGAGGGATGACCTCGAATCCGGCCATCTTCGAGAAGGCGATCGCCGAAAGCTCGCTTTACGACGACATATTGAAATCGCTGGCTTCTCGCAGCGACCTCGACACCAAAGCCCGCTATGAGCAGATTGCGATTCGCGACATACAGGGCGCCGCCGACATTCTGCGGCCGGTGTATGACAGTTCGAAATTCCGGGATGGGTACGTCAGCCTGGAGGTTTCTCCGCTGCTCGCGCTGAAGACACAGGAGACCATCGACGAGGCCCGCCGCCTGTGGAAGGCCGTGAATCGCGAGAATGTGATGATCAAGATTCCGGGAACGGCTGAGGGACTTCCCGCGATTCGGCAGGCGATTAGCGAAGGCATCAACGTCAATGTGACTTTATTGTTCGCGCAGGAAGTCTACGAAAAGGTTGCGGAAGCGCATATCGCCGGACTCGAAGATCTGGCGAAGCGTGGCGGGAATCTCAAGAAAATCGGAGGCGTGGCTAGCTTCTTCATCAGCCGCATCGACTCGCTGGTGGATTCGATGATCAACGATAAGTTGAAAACAGCCACCGACGCTCAACAGCAAGCGCTGCTGAAGGGCCTGCTCGGTAAAGTTGCCATCGCCAACGGCAAGTTGACTTACTTGCGCTATCAGCGCATCTTCAGCGGGCCGCGATGGCAGGCGCTGGCAGCCCAGGGTGCGCAGACGCAGCGGGTACTGTGGGCGAGTACGAGCACAAAAAATCCCGCTTACCGTGACGTGATGTACGTGGAGGAATTGATCGGACCTGACACGGTGGACACCATGCCGCCCGCGACGATTGAGGCGTTTCGCGATCACGGAAAGCTGCGGAACAGCCTTACCGAGGACGTGGCCGGCGCGCAGAATGTGATGGACAATCTGGCAAGAACGGGCATCTCAATCAAGGAAGTGACGACAAAGCTCACGGATGACGGAGTTAAGTTGTTTGCCGACGCGTTCCTCAAGCTGCTGGCTGCGGTAGAGAAGAACACGCAGTCGAAATAGATAATCACGGGGGTTCCCTGCCCGCGCGGCGATTTCCAAGTACTTACCGAACGTGGGCTGCGCGCTGCGCGTGCCTCCGCGGTGAAAATGTTGGGTTAGCTTTTCGCGGCGAATGCCAGCGGGACGCCGGCGCTACTAAGGAGCAACACACATGCAACTAGGAATGGTGGGTCTGGGCAAGATGGGCGCGAACATGACCCGGCGCCTGATGCGCGGCGGACATCAACTGGTGGTTTCCGATCTGAGTGCGGATGCGGTAAAGGAACTCGCCGGCGAGGGGGCGGGCGGTTCGTCTTCGCTCGAGGATCTGGTCGGCAAACTAAAGCCACCGCGCGCGGCTTGGGTTATGGTGCCGGCGGGGGCTGCCACCGAACAGACTGTCCAGAAGCTGGCGCAGTTCATGCAGACCGGAGACGCGATCATCGACGGCGGCAATTCTTATTTCAAGGATGATGTGCGCCGCGCGGGCCAGCTCAAGGGCAAAGGTATTCATTACATCGATGTCGGAACCAGCGGCGGCGTGTGGGGTATCGATCGCGGTTACTGCATGATGATCGGCGGGCCGAAAGAAGCGGTCGAGCGCCTTGACCCCATTTTCAAGACGCTAGCCCCCGGCCGAGGCGATATTCCGCGGACGCCTGGTCGGGAAAAGCTTGGCGGCGCATTTCAGAAAAGCACCGCCGAAGAAGGCTACATTCACTGCGGGCCTTCGGGCTCCGGCCATTTTGTGAAGATGGTGCACAACGGGATTGAATACGGAATGATGCAGTCTTATGCCGAGGGCTTCGACATTTTCAAGAATGCCACCAGCAAAGATCTGCCGGAGGATATCCGTTACGACCTGAACCTGCCGGATATTGCCGAGGTGTGGCGGCGGGGCAGCGTGGTCAGTTCGTGGCTGCTCGATCTCACGGCAATGGCTTTGGCGGAAAATCCGACGCTTTCGGAATACGAGGGCTATGTGGAGGATTCCGGCGAAGGGCGTTGGACGATTCAGGCCGCGCTGGAGGAAGCCGTGCCCGCGGATGTGCTGACGGCGGCGCTGTATGTACGCTTCCGCTCCCGGCAACAGCACACGTTCGCGGAGAAGATGCTTTCCGCGATGCGGCAAAAATTTGGCGGCCACGTCGAGGCCGGCGCAGTACAAAACACCTCAACCAGTCCAACCAAGAAGAGCGCGTAACCAGAAATTTTTCGCAGCAGAATTCAGAGGATCGGATCATGGCCCAATTGGCGGAACAGCCCACGGCAACTCCACCGCGCATCGGTAAGCAGGGAGATCCCTGTGTAATGGTGATCTTCGGCGCCGCCGGAGATCTGACGGCGCGGCTGTTGATTCCCGCGCTCTACAACCTGGCCCGCGCGGACCTGCTCTCCAAAGAGTTCGCGGTGCTGGGCGTGGCCCGGGCGCAGATGACCGACGAGGATTTCCGCAAGAGGATCCTGGACGATGTAAAAGAGTACTGCGGCGACTGCGTCAACGCCGATACGTGGGAGAACTTCTCGCGCCGTTTCTATTATTTTGCCGGCAATTTCGATGACGACCAGCTTTACCCGAAGATCAAGGATCGACTTGCCCAGATTGACCGCGATCACTCCACGCATCAAAACTTCTTCTTTTATCTGGCGACGGCTCCGAGCTACTTCGGTCCTATCGTTACGAAGCTCGCCGCGAATGGGCTGATGGAGCAAAATAACGACCACTGGCGCCGGGTGATTATCGAGAAACCCTTCGGTCACGACCTGGAATCAGCCAAGGCCCTCAACCAGCAACTGCTGAAGCTCGCCGATGAAAAGCAGATCTATCGCATCGACCATTATCTAGGCAAAGAGACCGTCCAGAACATCATGGCATTTCGTTTTGCCAATGGAATCTTCGAGCCCATCTGGAACCGCCGCTACATCGATCACGTGCAGATTTCCGTGGCTGAAACTGTCGGCGTGGAAGGCCGCGGCAGCTACTTCGAAACTGCGGGCTCGCTGCGCGACATGGTGCCCAACCACATCATGCAGCTCATCAGCCTGACTGCGATGGAGCCGCCCATTTCTTTCGAGGCCAATGCGGTGCGTGATGAACAGGCCAAGATTCTGCATGCCATCCAGCCCCTCAGCGACGAAGAGGTTCTCAGCCGCTCGGTGCGTGGACAATACGGGGAAGGCACGGAAGGCGGGGAGCACGTCCCGGCATACCGCAGCGAACCTGACGTCGCCCCCGATTCGAGAACTGAAACCTTTGTGGCCATGAAGGTACTCATCGACAACTGGCGCTGGGCCGACGTTCCTTTCTATCTTCGTACCGGAAAGCGCATGCCGGCGCGCAATACTTCTATCGTGATCCAGTTCCGCCAGGCTCCTTTCGTGCTGTTCCGCGATACTTCGGTGGAACACATGATGCCGAACCAACTGGTGCTGCACATCCAGCCCGAAGAAGGCATCTCGCTGCAATTCGCGGCGAAGGTGCCTGGCCCGGTCATGCGCCTGGGCACAGTAGACATGAACTTCGAATATCAGGAATACTTTGGAAAGCAGCCCAGCACCGGCTACGAGCGGCTGCTGCACGATTGCATGATCGGCGACCAGACTTT
>Ga0187871_10003396_pt1 | contig 12385 bp, 12 predicted proteins | sample June2016WEW_16_1_FD_132988 | JGI IMG/M metagenome (GOLD analysis project Ga0187871, IMG submission 132988) | Peatland microbial communities from SPRUCE experiment site at the Marcell Experimental Forest, Minnesota, USA - June2016WEW_16_10 | ecosystem: Environmental > Terrestrial > Soil >... | reverse complement strand
TCTGCTCAAGGAAGGTGAATTGAAGGAACTAAACGCAACACGAGTCCCCCTGGAGCTGCGCAACGCGCACCCAGCAGGCGCAGATGCCATAATGCCTTCCGCCCGATCTCTCCATGGCCTGGACTGGTTGAATTTCTTTCTTGCCGACGTCCAGACCGGAGTTGGACCATTCCTCGCGATCTACCTCGCAGGGTACGGGTGGAACGAACAGCGAGTCGGACTGGCTCTCACGGTTGGCGGAATAGCCGGCATCCTGACGCAGACCCCAGCGGGCGCTTTGGTCGACCGCCTCCGCTCCAAACGCGCCTTGATTGCCGCCGGGATCGCAGCGCTGGCGGCAGGGGCGTTGCTAATCGCATTCATGCCTGGCTTTTGGTCCGTGATGGCGGCCCAGGCCTTCATTGGCGGAACCTCCAGCGTCTTCGGCCCGGCCATCTGCGCCATCTCGCTCGGCATCGTCGGACACCGCTTGTTCGATCTCCGGCAGGGACGTAACCAGGCGTTCAACTCTGCCGGCAACGTCGTTGCTGCGGTATCGATGGGCCTGCTTGGTTACTTCGTTTCCAATCGCAGCATCTTTTTCTTTGTGGCCATATGCGCGTTTCCAACCATCCTTGCCCTGTCTGTCATTCGACCCGACGAGATCGATTACGAGCTGGCGCGTGGCGCCAAGAAAGGCGAGGAAGGCGCCAAAGCCGAAAGTGTCTGGGTGCTCTTTCGGGATCGTCCGCTTGTCCTCTTCCTCATCTGCGCGGTGATGTTCCATTTTGCCAACGCCGCCATGCTGCCGCTCTTGGGCGAAATGCTGGCCAAGGGTAAAGGCCGCAACTCCATGATGTTCATGTCGGCGTGCGTGGTGACCACGCAGCTTGTCATCGCGTTGCTCGCTTCCTGGTCGGGGCGGAAAGCGGGGTCGTGGGGAAGAAAGCCGCTGCTGCTCATCGCATTCGGAGTCCTGCCGGTTCGCGCGGTTCTCTACACGCTCACTCACAACACGGGTGAATTGGTCGCCATCCAAATCCTGGATGGCGTGGCGGCGGCAATCTTCGGCGTTGTCTCGGTCCTCGTGATCGCCGACCTCACACAAGGTACGGGCCGCTTTAATCTCACCCTGGGAGCCATCGGCACGGCGGTCGGTATTGGCGCCTCGCTCAGCCAGGTCATCGCCGGTTCCATCGTGCACCATTTTGGTTCCAACACGGGCTTTCTCTTCCTGGGCGCGGTAGCTTTGGCCGCATTCGGTATTCTATACTTCTTCATGCCGGAGACACGCGACCAACGATCTCTGAGTGCAACCAATCCAATCTTATGAGCACGGTCCTACTGCTGGTTTTGTCGAATATCTTCATGACCTTTGCCTGGTACGGCCACTTGAAGTACGGCCATGCCTGGCCGCTTTGGAAAGCGATTGTGGTCTCATGGGCGATCGCCCTGCTCGAGTACTGCCTGGCAGTGCCGGCGAATCGCCTCGGCTATGGCCATTTCTCGGGATTCCAGCTCAAGATTATTCAGGAGGTCGTCACTCTCCTGGTCTTTAGCGGATTCGCGGTCCTGTTCCTCAAAGAGAAACTGGCGTGGAATTACCTCGTGGCGTTCGTCTTCCTTGGCTTGGCCGCGTTCTTCGCCTTTGCGTTCAAGGCGCCTGCCCCAGCCGCCTGAATGTCCAGCGCCCCAGCGAATTCCTCCGCTACTCGCCGATTTTCCGGAGACATGGGAATCTGCCACGCCGCACCGTCGTTCAGCTCCACCCGGAGAAAATCTCCCCCTCGGCCCGATGTCAGACCGACGCCGAGCACGGCGTTGAATGGGGCATACGTAGCAATGCTTCCGTAGCGCGAATAGAATCCCCGCTCCCGGTCCGTAATCCAAAGCCGCCGGCTGGTCAGGGCCAGCAAATCGCCTGCAAGCCAGCGGTGGCGTCGAACTTCTCTGGGTGATTGAAAGACCTGCATCAGAACGGTCTCTCCGGAGTCCATCTCGAGTGCCAGGGCGTTGCCGAATTTAATATCGAGTCCGCCTCCCGCTTGAGCCCCCGAGGTCCCGTGCGGCCCGGCGCCGCGCAACCACCATTCCCGGAAACGCCGCATGAACCGAAGCACCGGCCCGATCCCGCGGGTATTGTAACGGATGGTGTAGTCGAATCCGGACCCCGTGAAATGCAGCCAGCCTTTCAGCAGCATATGCCCCGATTCGACCGAGGAGATCTGCTGCAAGGCGCACTGTCGAAGCGGCTCGCCTGTGCCCGGGTGAGAGACGATGGAAAGCGTATCGTCCTTCAGTAGGAGGACGCACGGATCGCGATCGCCGCGCGGCAGGAAGAGTCCCGTATCGAAGCCGGTCATGGAAGATGGCAGCTCAAAGTCCGGCGGACAATCGTTTCGTCGAGTTCAGCTCGAACGCCACAACGTAGTCTCGCGAATCCTTGGCCGCCCACTCTGCCGTCATTTCGATACCGCCTCACGCCCCGCCAGCCGATCCAGTTGCGCCCGGTATTCACCGGCGTAGCTGTCAAAGCGCTCCTGCAATTCGCTGAAGGTCTTGCGCACCCACGCCTGCAGCACGCGCGCGTAGATCCCAACGGCGTCCGCAATCCGGTTCCCCGCCTGAGCTCTGATCCGCCGCTCCACTCGTCGAACGGCCCACCGGCGGCCGAACAGCGAGGCCATCGCACTCGGGCCGACGCAAATTCGAGGTTGCCCAAATCGAACCGCGGCATATTCTTCAGCACATCCGGTAGCTCGTCCTGCTCCAGCCGGTTTTCAAACCCCATCGCCGCGGCCGCTTTAGCCAGGACGCTCCCTGACGAACGAGCTACCTCCTCGATATCGGACACAATCTGCGCCGTTTCTTGCGCCGCCGCCTGCTCCAGCTTGTCCTTGAGGAAGCCTTCGACTGGCGCACTCGCGCCCGAGTCCCACGCGTCCACCAGATCGCCCGCGGCTGTCCGAATGAAGTTATCGGCACACTCACGGAGGGCGTCGGTCCTATCGAGACACGCCGTGCGCGCTTGCGCAATTCTGCCGGCGGCAGTTCTGATCTCCGTCTCCAACCCTCGCGCCTTACCGCCATCGAGTCCCGAATCAGAGCATTTCAGGTGCGCTTTGAGCGCCGCCTCAACCCCCAGACGAAGTGCGCCGATTTTCCGGTTCAGCGACTCCCGCGCCAGTTCCGCGTGACGATCGTAGAGCGGAAGAATCTCGCTGTCGAGCCATTTGTCGAGAAGATGGCTGCACTCAGCCTTGATGCTGATCGCGTGCACCGGCAGTTCCAGACCCAAATCCGAACGGATATGTCCGGCCACGTATGTGAGCGCCCGATCCCGATCCGCCGGCGCCGGCAGATCCGCCTTGCTCAACAACACGCAGGCGGGAATACCGGCATCGTAGAGCGTCCGGATCGTCGCCAGATCGTCCAGCGTCAGAGTTGACCCGGCATCGATCAGCACCACACCCAAATCGCACCGCGGAAGATAGGCCCGAGTTTCGGCAGCGCCGGCCGTGGCGAGCGAGCCGAGACCCGGCGTGTCCACATAGACAACGCCTTCCCGCAGCCGTCGCGCCGGCAACTCCACTACAATTCGTGTGACATGCCGGACGTTCGCGGGATTGTGCTCCTCCGAGACGAATTCCGCCAGACGCGCCGTGTCGAATTGCTCGGGCTTCCGGTCGGCGAACCAGGCGGTGGCCCGCGGCTCCGAGCCGTAAGCCAGGCGTGTCGGCACAGCAGTGATCGGGTTTACCCCCACCGGCAATACATCCCGCTCGACAATATGGTTCAGTAGGGACGATTTTCCGGAACTGACCCTGCCGAAGACGGCGATTTCAAACACACTCGTTTCCAGGCGGTCGACGATGGTCCCTAATGCCGGCCGAAACTCAACCAAGCCATGCTCGTCGATGGTTCGCTCGAGCGCTTTCACCAGACCGATGTCGCTGCCCGCCTCCCCCAATCGCTGCAAACGCTGCGCCAGGTCGGCGCTCTGCCCCTGCGCCAGATACGAGTCCAGCCTGGAAATCACACCCCGCATTTCATCGACGAGGCCCGCAATCTCCGTCGCCGCGCTGTCCGCCAGCTCTCCGTATCCAGCCATGCGCTTGGGACGGCACTCATCGAAGGCGATATCCGCAAATCCCAGCGTCACTCGAATGGAATGGACCGACCCGATATGCGGCGCCGGAATCGCCACCCCTTGGGCATCCAGAATGCGAACCAACTGGGCCCGCATCCTGGCGATGTAGTCTTGCACCACCTTGGCTTGCGCCGGCGAAATGTCCGGCTGGAACTTGGGGAAGGGCGATTTCGACTGTGAGGCCGCGAGAGTCGCCTCAATTTCCGAAAGCAGTTTGTCGGCGTACTGGCAGCTCGTCAGAAGATGCAGGCTCTGCGACGGATTGAGGTGACCGGGCGTACTCACAACCGGAAAATCCTCTCAGTAGGAGTCATCTTCCCCGAGGGGCGGTTGCGGCGAACTCCAACGCCTGCGTTCATGATAGCTCGTTACGTGAGGAGGATGCCATCCCAATGCCACTTACCCCAGGCGGACCCCCTGGCCCGCGCGGGACGCCCACGTCCCGCTTTTTCTGTCGTAGAAAGCGCTTTCACGAGCCGGAATCCGACCAGGGGGCCAGCAGCCGTTCAGAATGGAAAAGTATGCGGCATTACGATGCATCCTGCGGCAGACTGGGAATCGGCCTTCCTAATGCTCAGCGTCGTGCCGGGAGTTATGCTTGGGGTACGTAGCCGTCATGTTCGGACCGGTGTTGGCCCGCCGTCAGCGGCTACAGAAGGAGTTCTTATGCTCCACAAGGGCACCGCCAAGAAGGTCACGATCTTCGTCAATGAGGACACGCAGCACCACTTCAGTACACTGTGCGACTCCATTCTGACGTTCCTGCTTCATAAAGGGGTGTCCGGCGCCACCGCGACGCGCGCCACGGCCGGTTTCGGCGCCCACCAGGTGATGCACACAACCAAGATCGAGGTGCTCACCGAGCACCTGCCGATCCGCATCGAATTCATCGAATCCGCCGAGAAAGTTGATGAACTGATGCCCACCCTCTACGACATGGTCACCGACGGCGTGATTGAAGTACAGGACACCCAGGTTGTAAAGGTTGCCAACAAGGAGCACTCGTCGCCCCCCAAGGGGCCTCATACGGAAACCAGGGGAACCGCCCGCTTGATGCGTATCTACATGGGCGAGTCGGACAAGTGGCAGGGCGAATACCTGTATGAAGCCATTGTCAAACGGTTGCTCTTGATGGACATTGCGGGCGCCACCGTGTACCGGGGCATTCTCGGATACGGGGTGAAGGGCCACACCCATAAAAGCGGACATCTTCCGTTCTCCCACGATTTGCCGGTCATGATTTCGGTGGTCGACTCGGATGAGAAGCTGGCCATGGCTGTTACCGAGATCGAGTCGATGATGCAGGACGGCATCATCGTTTTTTCCGACGTGGATGTGATTCGCCTGGTCCACAGCCGGCCGGCAGCGGAGGCGTCTCATGCGAACGGTTAAGAAGGCCAAGCTCCTGCGCCTGCATGTTGGCGAGAGCGACGAATACAAGGGGAAACCGCTCTATGAGGCCATCGTGCATCGCTGCAAGGAATTGAACATCGCCGGCGCTACCGTATTTCGCGGCCTGGAAGGATACGGGGAGACTGCCGAAATCCACCGCCATCACCTGGTGCGGAAGGATCAGCCCATTGTCGTCACCATTGTGGATACGCCCGAGAACCTGGAGCGGCTGATTCCCGAGCTCGAGGACATGATGGATACCGGCATGATTGCCACTTCGGACGTGGAATACATGCGCATCGAGAAGCCGCCAGCGGCTGGAACATAAGGCGAAGCAGCCTGCCCTCAGAATACCGGCCCCATCCGGAATTGTGACATGCCGACTCGTCGGGGCCGATGTCCGAATAGCCGGCAAGTCAGCCTTACGCCGTCTCACCCGCGGGGATTTGCCATCGGGAGAGGAAGAAGTGATGACCGCACAGACAGCATCGATAGGGTTGCAGCAGCCACTGAAGGGCCCTCTCGATGCCGTTGCGGGCGCCCACAATTCTGAAATCGATCGACTTGCAGTGCGGACAGCGTGCCGAGAGCACCCCAACGGTAGCGCGCATGATCACCGCGAATCGGCCTTCGCGGTATCGTCTGCCGCTGGGCTCGCGTGACCCCGGGCCGGCGGTGTGGCGTATGGTTCGCGGAGAGTGTCACGCCGGGTAGCCACGCTGCGGCTTACCTCGCGCGCGGCACTCACCTGCTCCGGTGTTCGCACGTCGGGCTCCGACACTTTAACCCGTTGCCGGGCGCGCGAAACCTGTCGTTTGTGCCGCTTCTCCAGCCTTTTGTTCATGATGTCCTACTGGCCCGATTCCTCTGGAATCGCGCAGATCAGGGCCTCGGTGGTGAGCATGAGGGAGGCGATGGAAGCCGCATTCTGCAGGGCCGTGCGCGTTACCTTGGTGGGATCGATCACGCCGGCCTTTACCAGGTCTTCGTATTGTTCGGTGTTAGCGTTGAAGCCGTAGTTCGGATCCGCGTGGTTCCTGATCTCCTCCACCACGACCGCGCCTTCGGTGCCGCAATTCAGCACGATCTGCCGCACCGGCTCCTCACACGCGCGGCGCACGATGGTAACTCCGAACTGCTCGTCGCCATCCAGCTTGAGGGCCCGCAGGGCGGCCGCAGCCCGCAGCAAGGCAACGCCTCCGCCGGGTACGATGCCTTCCTCGACCGCTGCGCGAGTGGCATGGAGAGCGTCCTCGACACGCGCCTTCTTCTCTTTCATCTCGGTTTCCGTGGCGGCGCCGACCTTGATGATCGACACGCCGCCGGCCAGTTTCGCCAGCCGCTCCTGCAGTTTCTCGCGGTCGTAGTCCGAGGTGGTGTCTTCGATCTGCGCCCGGAGTTGTTTGATCCGTCCCCCGATATCCTTCTGCGATCCGGCGCCGTCGATGATGGTTGTCGTGTCCTTGTCCACCGTGACGCGCTTGGCGCGGCCGAGATCCGCCAACTTGACGTTTTCCAGCTTGATACCCGTTTCTTCCATGATGGCCTTGCCGCCCGTCAGGATGGAGATATCTTCCAGCATCGCCTTGCGGCGGTCGCCGAAGCCCGGGGACTTCACGGCGCAGGCAGTGAGCGTGCCGCGCAGTTTGTTAACTACCAGCGTGGCCAGAGCCTCGCCTTCCACCTCTTCGGCGATGATCAGCAGCGGCTTGCCGGCGCGCGCAATTTCCTCGAGAACCGGCAGCAGGTCCTTCATGTTGGCGATCTTCTTATCGTGAATGAGGATATAGGGATCCTCGAAAACGCACTCCATGCGTTCGGGGTCGCTCACGAAGTAGGGTGACAGGTAGCCGCGATCGAATTGCATCCCGTCCACTGTCTGCAATTCGGTGGTCATGGTCTTGGATTCCTCGACCGTGATGACACCGTCCTTGCCCACCTTCTTCATTGCCTCGGCGATAATATTGCCGATGGTGGTGTCGCTGTTGGCGGAAATGCAGCCCACCTGTGCGATCATGTCGCCGGAAACCGGCTTGGAGAGCTTCTTGACTGCCTCGACGGCTACTTCCACGGCTTTATCGATGCCGCGCTTGATGGCCATCGGGTTTGCCCCCGCGGTGACCGCTTTGACGCCTTCGCGGTAGATTGCCTGGGCCAGAATGGTAGCGGTAGTAGTGCCGTCTCCGGCGACGTCGGAGGTCTTCGACGCCACTTCGCGCACCATCTGGGCCCCCATGTTTTCGAGTGGGTCCTTCAACTCGATCTCTTTGGCCACCGTGACGCCATCTTTGGTGATCGTCGGTCCGCCGTATTTCTTTTCGAGAACGACATTGCGTCCCCGCGGGCCGAGCGTCACCTTCACCGCGTCGGCGAGCTGATTGACACCGCGCAGGATTGCCTGACGGGAGTGGTCGCTATATATAATCTGTTTTGCCATGAATATGTCTCTCCTGTTTGCGATGGTTAAATTCAGCTGGCTTTCGCAAGCGCCTGGGGGGCCGCGTCCAGAACTCCGAGCACATCGTCCTCACGCATGATGATGTACTCCGTGCCATCCAGTTTGATCTCATTGCCGGAATATTTGCCGAACAGAATGCGGTCGCCGGCCCGGACGTCGAGGGCGACCATCGTGCCGTCGTCGAGCCGCTTCCCTTTCCCGATGGCCATCACTTCACCTTGCTGGGGCTTTTCCTTGGCCGAATCGGGAATGACGATGCCGTTGCGAGTGGTTTCCTGTTCCTCAATCCGCTTCACTACGATGCGGTCGTAAAGAGGTCGAATGTTCATCATGAATTCTAATCTCCAGTTAGATTTGGATTATTGTTGGCTGGAGAAGACCAGCCCCTTCTGAAGATGTCGCGCGTGAGCGGAAACACTCACGTAGGGCACTTTCAGGAATGAGTTCCGCGTCACCTTCGTAATCTCGATACTGTTGCAATTCTGAGATTTCACGTTGGCGATGAGTCGCTTCAAGGCAGCGCCTAGCGCCTTTTGTCCATCGAATCCGAAGACGGTAGTGCTGATCTCCCCGGCCATGAAGAAAAAGTTCCAGTCGGCTTCCCGAATGTTCTTTTCGAAGGTGGGACGAGCGTCTGTAACCGCCGCCCATCCAGTCGAATCGGACTCGCTCCGGAGCACCAGAGATTTCGGCAAATACGTGCCTCCCTGCACCAAAATGCTCCCGGCTGTAATTATGTCTGTCATGGCGGGGTCAGTTCGTGGAACCTGGGATTGCGCTCGCGGAATGAACCAGCCAGGTAACAGGGTGGCCGCGGGTGCTTCCATTGCGTTCGGTAACATCGGCCCGGTTGGCGTCTTCTCTCAGCCGGAGAAAGAACCCAGACGTGCCCCGGTATGCGCCATCGGCCAGGACGACTTCGTCACCCTCGTGGAATACGGGACCTGTAGGTACGGTGCTCCTCATGTTCGTGTGCCTCCTGAGTTGACAGCTTCCTGTGGCAGCGGCAATTCAACCGAAATAGCCACTTCAGGCTTCTTTCGCCAGCCATCAGTTTTTGGGGTACCTGTAGCTGTCTGTTGCCCTAAGGGGAAGCGGGATCAGAACGTCTGACTTAGCTCAGATGATCTGCGAGTGGGCGGAATCGCTCAGGCATTAACTATTATCAGTTAAGTCTTGTTGCTTGTCAAGGCCGAATATGCCAAGATAGTAGTGTTGGATTGACTAAATATGGTTAAGCACAAGCCGACAGGACCCCTCCCGTGGACGTATCCCTGCTGATTCGGCAGCGTTTAAAGGAACTTGGCATGGAGCAGAAAGAACTGGCCTCCGCCGCTCAAGTGACCGAATCCTATATCTCGCAACTGCTGGCCCGAAAAAAGGCCCCTCCCTCGCCCGGACGCACCGATATCTACGAAAAGATCGGCAGGGCCTTAAAACTCCCGAGCGGTGAACTTTCGAAGCTGGCCGAACTGCAGCGTCAGGATGAATTGCGGAAAAGAGTGGCGGAACTCCCGCGGCCCCTATTCCAAGAGTGTCGCGAGCTGATTCTGCGCAAATGTCATTCCGCCCGGCAAAAAGAAGTGCGCCGGATTTTTGAGAAGGAGCCGTTCGGTGAACTTGAGCGCCTGGTCACTCAAAAACTTCTGGACGTCGCCCAGGGAGTTGCCAAGGAAGAACTGCAAAGCGAAGATTGGCTCCGCCTGATGGCCCAACTGAGCGGCCGCAGCTATGAGCAAGTGCGCGTTTCCATTCTGGAATTTCTGGACACCGACGTCTTCAACGTCTCGGCTGAAAACTGCATCTCCTTCCTGGATCCCATAATCGACTCCTGGGATATCGACCTCAAGACTTTTGGCATAGAGGTCGTCTTAAACCGCCGGCTCACGGAAGAGAGTCCGAAGCGATTTGAGTTCGCCGAACAGGAACCGCCACAGCCCGCCGCTCTGGAACCGGGGCTCGAACAATTCCTGAAAGATGCGTCCTTGAGCGGCGGCGCTAGCGAAGAGGAGATCGCGTTTCTGAAGGGGCTGAATTTGAGAGGCAAGCGGCCTTCCCCCATCTACTATTACCGGGAGTTGCAAAACCTGAGGGATCCGCTTCATTTCCCGTCGGTAGCGCAACCCGGCGAATCGGATTGATGGAAATGGCGCGCGGGCGCCGGGCAGCAAAAGGAATGCCCTTCATGAAAAGCAATTCTAAAGCTCACAAGATCGCTTTTGTTGGCGGGCACCTGCCGGAGATGCCACCGGCGCAGGACATCCCGACCGGTTTCAAGGAATCCATCGCCGTCCTGGAACAACCCCGAACTTCCATGCCCATCCACCTGAAACGCACCGGCATCATCCTCTGCCCCGATCAGTCGCGCGTTCTTCTGCGGCCCTTCAGTCCGGGAGATTCGCAAAGAGTCGGCGACATCCTCGGCAGGATCATGGCGATCCCCGAGGAGCAGGTTGGCGCCCTCCTGGACGATATCTCGTTGGAATTTTCCCAGCGCCACCACGAGATCCGCAAGAGCTTCATGGAACGTTATGAACAGGTCCGCGATCCGCTCAGTCCCGATGGGGAGATTTCCCAGCCGAGACGGATGCTGATCGGTTCCTATTTCCTGGCCGAATACTCCTTGGAATCGGCCGCGCTGTTCAATCCCTCCATCGTGCCGCATCCCGATCAGACCGGCCTGCCAACGGGCGCCCTGCGGTTTATTCTCAGCCTGCGTGCTACCGGCGAGGGACACGTCTCCTCCATCACGTTCCGATCCGGCACCATCTATCCCGACAATCGCATCGAGGTATGCACCTCCACGGGCTTCCTCACCGAGCCCCGGCAAGTCCCCAACCCGCGGTATGAGAAGGAGCTGTTCGGGCGTAAACTTAGCGAGCTTGGATTGACGCGTGAGTTTACCCGCCGGGTGATGAACAAACTAGGCCCTTCGTTCGCGTTGGAAGAGCTTCGCGGCAGTCTGCAGACCGAACAGTTCCGCCTGCCGGATGGCATGACGCAGGACGATCAGGAAGAGGCGCAGGGGATTTGGATGTTGGCCCGGTCCAATTACGAAGTTCGTTTTCAGCCCGAGCAGGGGTTATCCGAGCGCATCCTTTTCCCGGCGACTCCCTCCCAACGCAACGGCATCGAGGACGCCCGCTTCGTTCGCTTTTGCAACGACGACGGCGCCTACGTCTACTACGCCACCTTCACGGCCTTCGATGGCAAGGTGGTCGTGCCGGAGCTGGTGGAGACCGCGGACTTCCTCCACTTCCGATTCATCACCCTGAATGGTCCGGCCGCCGAAAACAAAGGCATGGCCCTGTTCCCACGGAAGATCGGCGGCCGCTTTGCCATGCTCTCCCGCCAGGACAACGAAAACATCTACCTGATGTTCTCCGACAATGTCCACTTCTGGAATGAGCATAGCCTGATCCTCAAACCGGCCTTTCCCTGGGAATTGGTCCAGCTCGGGAATTGCGGGTCTCCCATCGAGACCGATGCCGGGTGGCTGGTTCTCAGCCACGGTGTCGGCGCGATTCGAAAGTACTCGATCGGCGCGTTCCTGCTTGATCGCGACGACCCCTCCAAAGTGATTGGCCGTCTGCGCGAGCCTTTGATCGAGCCCAACCAGAACGAGCGCGAAGGCTATGTGCCCAATGTCGTTTATACCTGCGGCGCATTGGTCCACAACGGCGAATTAATCATTCCGTATGGCATGGCAGATCACGCCACCGGCTTCGCCACCGCCCCGCTTGCCGAGGTCTTGGCCGCCATGGAACCGGCATGACCGTTCCCCACAAGCGCGTGGCTGTCCTTTCGCCGGTAGCCTGGCGGACACCGCCAAGGCAATACGGAGCGTGGGAGACGGTTGCCGGCAACATCGCCGAAGGACTGGTCTCGCGCGGCTGGGACGTGACGTTGTTCGCCACGCGGGATTCCGCCACCCGCGCCCACTTGCATGCCGTCGTGGACCGGGGGTATGAAGAGGATCGCGCCATCGATCCCAAAGTTGCCGAGTACCTGCACATCTCCGAAGCTTTCGAGCACGCTGCCGAGTTCGACCTCATCCACAGCCACTACGACTTCATGGCGCTGTGCTTCAGCCGGCTGGTGAAGACCCCGGTCCTCACGACCATCCACGGATTCTCGTCGCCCGCAATCATGCCCGTATATGAAAAGTATCGCGACGGGTATTTTGTCTCCATCAGCAACTCCGATCGCGCGGCGGGGCTGAATTACGTGGCGACGGTATATAACGGAATCGACCTCTCGCTGTACCCGCTGCGGAAACGCGGCGGCGATAGCCTGGTCTTCCTCGGCAGGATTCATCCGGACAAGGGCGTCCATCTGGACATCGAGGTTGCTCGCCGGAGCGGATTGCCGCTGCTCATGGCGGGCATTGTCCAGGATCGGACTTT
>Ga0187871_10003394_pt1 | contig 12391 bp, 8 predicted proteins | sample June2016WEW_16_1_FD_132988 | JGI IMG/M metagenome (GOLD analysis project Ga0187871, IMG submission 132988) | Peatland microbial communities from SPRUCE experiment site at the Marcell Experimental Forest, Minnesota, USA - June2016WEW_16_10 | ecosystem: Environmental > Terrestrial > Soil >... | reverse complement strand
ATAGCGCGCATCGGCGCCGGACTCGGTGGTCACGGTGTTAAAATGCTCTGATTATGCCGCAGTTTGTGATCGAACGTGAAGTCACGGGAGCCGGATCCCTTTCTGAGGCGGAGGTTCGTGAGTTATCGTTACGCTCGCTGGCCACCTTGCATGAAATGGGCCCGCAGATTCAGTGGCTCCATAGTTACGTGACCGAGGATAAGATTTACTGCGTATATCTGGCGCCGGACGAGGAAAGCATTCGTGAGCATGCGCGGCGCGTCGGCATTCCGGCCGATCGGGTGTCGGCCGTGCGGCGGCTGATCGATCCCGCAAACCTGCAGTAGCCGAACCGCGCTATTCGAGTGAATATCGGACCGCGCCCTCGAAGCTCATGACCGATCCTTCCGCCCATGCGCCCTTGCCTTCCGCCTCGCCGAGCGATTCCCACGCGGAGAAGAGGCTTTGATCCAGGCAGGCTTGTTCGGCCTCCGGTAAGCGCGCGTTGATTAAGCGGCGAAAATGCGCGGCCACGGCAGCCAGCTTGAGAGCGCGTGCGGACAGGCCTTGCGCCGCCGCCAGGCAGGCGCAACCTTCGAGTGCGCGCGCCATGCCGCGTTTGTGACCCAATTCGGCGAACACCACCAATGCCTCCCGATAGGCGTCGCGTGACTGATCGAACTCTCTTTGCCCGCAGTAGACCTGCCCGAGGTCGGTCAGCGAGCGCGCCGCGCCCCAACGATCCCCGGCATCGCGAAAGGCCTGCAGCGCGTGCTCGTAGAACTCCCGGGCGGCAGCCGGGCGGCCCTGTTCGCGGGCGATGTCGCCCTGCTGATTGATGGACCAGGCGCGGCCGCTGCGATCGCCGACCTCCTGAAAGATACCGGTCGCTTCGCGCAGGGCCGTGTGCGCGCCGTCATAATCGCCCCGCGCTTTGGCGACATTCGCCAGATTATGCAAACAGCGCGCGGTGGCCGAACGGTCGAGCAGCGTGCGCCAATGAGCCAGGCTGCGTTCAAAGTTGCTCTGCGCGGACTCGTAGTCGCCGCGATCCCGCGCCAAAACTCCGAAAGCATTCAGAGAGGCCGCTGTCCCCCGCCGGTCACCCAATTGTTCGTACAGGGCGAGACTCCGTTCCAGAAAGCGATTGGCAGCCGGAAAATCGCCCTGCGCTGTCGCAAGTGCCCCCAGGAAGATGCACACTTTGGCGCGTTCTTTGACGAAACCCGGTTCCGCCAGGTGCAATATGGTCTCAAGGCGGGCGCGGCCTTCATTCAGGTGTTCGCGCATGTCCCAGAACCGGAACAGGGCCATCGAGAGGCGCAGACCCCAGTCGAGATTCCGGTTATCTACCAGACAGTCGAGCGCAAAACGGAAATTGTCGATCTCCAGGTCGCAGCGAGCCAGCCAGGCGCCTCGCTCGATGGGTTCCAATTCCGGATTGCCTTCTTCGGCCAGCACCAGGCAATAAGCCGCATGCGCGCGCCGTGTGGGTCCCTCTTCACCACTGGCTACCAGGCGCTCGTAGGCGTACTCCCGGATGGTTTCCAGCATCTTGAAGCGGGCCTCTGCACGGGGCAGGTCCATGCGCTGGATCAGGTTCTTATCGACCAGCGAAGAAAGGCCGTCGAACAAGTCGATGCCGAGATCGCGTCCGGTGTTACAAACGGCTTCCGCCGCTTCGAGGGTGCCGCCGCCGAGAAAAACGGAGAATCGCCGGAAGACTTTTTGTTCCGCTTCGTTAAGAAGGCCATGACTCCAATCGATGGTATTGCGCAGGGTCTGCTGCCGCTCGGGTAAATCCCGCGCGCCGCCGGTGAGCAATTGTAAGCGGCTCTGGAGCCGGTCCAGGATCGCGGTAGGCGAGAGGAGCTTGGTTCTGGCCGCGGCCAGTTCAATGGACAAGGGCAGACCGTCCAGCCGCGTACAAATCTCCCCGATGGCTTCGGAGTTCTCCGCCGTAATCGAGAAATTAGGGCGGACGGCTTTCGCGCGGTGCACAAATAACTGCATCGCTGCGTTAGGGTCCAAAGGCGCCAGCGGGAACTCCTGCTCACCGTAAATGCTCAGGCATGCGCGGCTGGTCACCATCACTTTCAGCATCGGGCAGGCTACCAGTAACTCGCTCACCACCGTGGCCGCCGGAAGCAGATGTTCGAAGTTATCGAGCACGAATAAAAAGGGGCCGGCATCTTGCAGGTGGACGCCGACCAGTTGCGGAATCGTGCAGTTAGCCATCTCCTGGATATTGAGCGATTTGATGAGCGCCATCCCCACCAGGCCCGGTTGGGTGATGGACGCGAGTCCCACAAATTGAATGCCGGCTGTGAATTCGTGCGTGACAGCCGAGGCTACCGCGATCGCCAACCGTGTTTTTCCGGCGCCCGCGGTGCCAGTTATGGTGAATAGACGCACGTCGGGATTGCGCAACAGCCCCACCGCTTGCGCCACTTCCCGTTCACGCCCAATGAGCGAAGTAGGCGGCGCCGGCAAGTCTACGCGGCTGCCGGCCAGATTCGGCACCGCGGAGAGTCCAGCCTCCGGCGGCTCGGAGGCTTCCCTGGCGTCCACCAATGTGTTCGTTGCGCCGGGCTGCGTCACTTCCACATCGAACAGGTAACCGCGGCGAGGTACGGTCTTCAGCAGTTGCTGGTCGCGATCGTCCAGGGCCCGCCGCAATTCCACTGTGCACTGCACCAGCGAATCGTCCGTTACGAAACTGTCGGGCCAAACCGCCTGAATCAACTCCTGCTTGGCGATCAAACGGCCCGGGTTCAAAACCAGGTACTTAAGCGCTTCAAATACCTTGGGACGAAGCTTGATTTCCTCGCCGGACTTGAGGACACTGCCCCTGGCCACGTCCAGCGTGAACTCGCCGAAGCAATATGTGAAGGGGATCTCCAAAGGCCCGTCACTCCGCGCGGGGAAAAGTTTCCTGAATCCTTTGGTCTTTCTTCGGCATTTCGTCGTTACGCCATCTGCCCGCGCTTGTTATTTTGACGATGGGCAGCATAGATTCGGCGCGATCGCACCAGATAGTGCCAATTCTAGCAAAGCTGCCGCGGCGAAAAACGCCGAAAATTCAAGCGGCAACGGAGGATCTCCGTTCCGAAAAGGAGAATCGAAAATGAGCACAGCACAGACAGCACCAGCACTGGATATGGCCAAACTGAACACGTTCATCGGCCAATTCGTTACCGATCTGGGCGCATCGGTCCACGCGGGCATGGTCGTGATCGGGGAAAAACTCGGTCTCTATAAGGCATTGGCGGCAGGTCCCATGAGCGCGGAGGAACTGGCCGCCGCAACCCGAACCGATCCGCGGTACCTACGAGAATGGCTGGCCTCGCAGGCGGCGGGCGGCTATATCGATTTCGACGGCGCTACCGGCAAGTTCAGCCTGAGCCAGGAACAGGCGTTTACGTTGGCCCAGGAAGACAGCCCAGCCTATCTGCCGGGCGCCTTTGAGCTCGCACTGGGCTCGCTGGCGGCGGTACCCCGCATCGCCGAGTCGTTCCGCACCGGCGCCGGAATGGGCTGGCACGAGCACGACGACGGCGTTTTTCACGGTTGCGAAAAGTTCTTTCGTCCGGGTTATGCGGCGAACCTGGTGAGCTCCTGGATCCCGTCGCTTACCGCCGTGCAGCAGAAGCTTGAAAAGGGAGCGCGGGTGGCCGACGTCGGTTGCGGGAAAGGCGCATCTACGCTGCTGATGGCCAAGGCCTTCCCCCAGTCGCGGTTCTTTGGATTCGACTATCACGACAAGTCCATCGAGGCGGCGCGGCAGTCCGCCAAACGGCAAGGCCTCGCGGACCGAGTCACGTTTGAGGTGGCGAAAGCCAAGGAGTTCCCGGGCGAAGGCTACGATTTTGTGGCGGTCTTCGACTGTTTGCACGATATGGGCGACCCCGTCGGCGCCGCCGCGCACGTACGGAAAGCGTTAACCGAGGACGGCACCTGGATGATCGTGGAGCCTTTCGCCAACGATCAAATGAAGGACAATCTGAATCCGGTCGGGCGGGTTTACTACTCCTTCTCGACGCTGCTGTGCACGCCTTGCTCGCGCTCGCAGGAAGTGGGACTCTGCCTGGGCGCGCAAGCCGGCGAGAAACGTATCGGGGAAGTGGTGAGCGCGGCCGGCTTCAGCCGCTTTCGGCGCGCCACCGAGACGCCCTTCAATATCGTGTACGAGGCGAGGCCCTAGCGCGCCAAAGAAACGGGCCGGGGCGGCGGATGCCTGAAACCGCCGCTCCGGCGTGCCGGATATCCGATATCATAGACTTCCTATCGCGAGAACATCCATGGCGAACACTTCTCCTACCGTTTCTCCGCTTAAAAGCCCACTCACCGCCGAAATGTTGGCGCGCTTCGAAACTCGCGCCGCGGCCTACGACCGTGAGAACCGTTTCTTCGACCAGGACTTCGAAGAACTGCGCTCGTCGGGATATCTCCAATTGCCCGTACCGCCCGAATTCGGGGGAGTGGGTTTGAGCCTCTCCGCCATGTGCCAGGAGCAGCGCCGCCTGGCTTACTATGCGCCGGCCACCGCGTTGGGCGTGAACATGCATCTCTATTGGGTGGGCGTGGCTGCCGATCTATGGCGCGGCGGGGATACCTCGCTTGAATGGATTTTGCGGGACGCGGCGGCAGGCGAAGTTTTCGCCGCCGGGCACGCCGAACGGGGCAACGACATCCCGGTACTGCTTTCCACGGCGCAGGCCGAACGCGTGGAGGGCGGCTACCGGTTTACCGGGCGCAAACAGTTCGGCAGCCTGACGCCGGTCTGGACCCGGTTCGGCATACACGGTATGGACGCGAGCGACCCGAGCCGGCCGAAAATCGTGCATGCATTTATGCCGCGCGACAGCGCCGGCTATATCGTCAAGGAAACCTGGGATGTGGTTGGGATGCGCGCCACGCGCAGCGACGATACCATCCTTGAAAATGCCTTCATTCCAGACCGGTACGTGGCGCGCGTGGTTCCGGCGGGCGGCGCCGGCCTGGATGCGTTTGTGCTGTCGGTCTTTGCCTGGGCGCTGTTGGGCTTTGGTAATGTCTACTACGGCCTGGCTCAGCGCGCTTTGGACAAAAGCATAGCCTCGGCCAAGAGCAAATCCTCGGTGGCGCTGTCGCGTTCCCTGGCCTATCATCCCGAGGTGCAACACACGATCGCACAAATGGTGATTGAACTGGAGTCGATCGGGCCTCATCTGGAGCGAATCGCCGACGATTGGTCGAACGGCGTGGATCATGACGCGGCGTGGCCCGCGAAAATCTTTGCCGCCAAATACCACGCGGTGGAGGGGTCCTGGCGCGTGGTCGATCTGGGTCTCGACGTGGCGGGCGGCTCCGGCATCTTCCGCTCGGCCGGCTACGAAAGCTTGCTGCGCGACGCCAGGCTCGGCCGGATTCACCCCGCGAATTCCTTCCTGACGCACGAAGTGGTGGCCAAGACAGCGCTGGGGATCGGTTTGGACGAGCAGCCGCGCTGGGGCTAATCTGGGCAATTTGAGGGAGCCTGAACGGGTCCATGCATGAGAGCCGGCAGCGTGAGAACCTTTGCACGGCGAGGATCAGAATTCCAGTTTCGCCTGCAGCGCGATCATACGCGGTGAATTATCGCCGCCCAAGCCGACACCCAATAATCCCGTGGGCGGCGAGGTGGTGGATGTAATCGCCCCAAAGCCGGTCTGCGTGGAAGACTGGCCGGGGATGCCGGCAATTACCGAGGGCAAAGCGAAATTGGGGTGGTTCAGTACATTGAAAAACTGCCCGTCAATGCGCAGCTTCAGCCCTTCGCGCAACCGGAAATGACGCGTGATATACATGTCGCTCCATACAAAATCGGGACCGCGCAAGCTGTTACGCCCCAGATCGCCGAATTGGCAGTGAGCCGGATTGTCGCCGCCGTAGCAAGCGCCGGTGCTGGGATCGACTGCTGAAACGAACGCGTTCGGATTGAGCCACTGCATGCTGCCGGGTTGGGTCACACCGGCGATCGGGCCGTTCGCATAGAGCGGCACGCCCGGCACCACGCTGGCGAACTGCGGCCCGCCGCCTTCCACGATGCCGCGGCCGTTCGCGCTATACGGTGCGCTCAGCACGGTGAACGGGAGGCCGCTGTGTACAAACACCGTGCCGGAGATCTGCCAGCCTTCGATCATGGCCCTCAGCCGGGATCGCTGGGTGCGGAAGGGTAGTTCCCAGACATACGAGGCGTTGAAGTTATGCCGGACGTCGTAATCGCAACTGCCGTACTGCCGCCAAAGCTCGCCCGGAAGCGGCGATAAGATGCCCGCCGACGAGAACGAAAGGAATCCGCCGTTTGAAACGGTGTCCAGGCAGTGACTCCAGGTGTAATTGGCGTGTAACTCGAGGCCCCGCATCAAGCGTTTTTGGAGAGTAAGTTGCAGCCCATTATAGTTACTATTCGCGCCGGTGGCGAGCTGATCCACGGCCGCGAAGCGAGGGTCGGCGGGCTGCCCGTAAGGAAAGGGAGCGAAGCAGCCGGCGCACACGTTCTGATATCCGTTCACTTCAGTCTGGTAAGGCAGGTCGATGGCGCGCGTACCCACATACTGCGCGCGCACGCTGCCGGCGTTTCCAACCTGGTGCTCAAGACCGAAGCTCCACTGAAGGAAGTATGGAGCGCGCAGCCGGCCGTCGGGCACCGCGTTCAATGCGACGGGCGGCAGGCATTGCGCGGGATTGGCCAGCGCGGACGCACACGACAACTCGCCCTGCTGGAAGCCGCGCAGGAATGCCTGGTTCGCCGCAACGGCCGCTCCGATGGCGCTCCCCGGCACTCCGGGGGCGATCGCCAGGCCACCCGCCGATCCCAACAGACCGCCCTGGAACGTGTTGACGTACGGAGGGTTGGAGCCTACCAGATCGGCTACGCTACCTGGCAGGATGTCGGAGAACACGCCGAAGCCGGTACGGAGCACCCACCCCGGCGCGAACTGCCAGGCGATGGCCGTGCGCGGCTGCCACATCGCCCATGGGGTCGCCGGGAACAGATGCGTGAGACCGGTTTCGATGGCTTCGCTAAGGGGTTGATTGACATCGTGCGCGAGCGATGCGAACGAGCCCGGCAGCCGCGCGATCAGTGCATGGGGATTCTCCGGATCGGAATTGTGCGCCTCACGCACACCCAACGTCCAGTTCAATTTGCCGGTAACCTTGATGGAATCCTGTGCATACAAATCGACGTTGAGATAGTTAAAGGGCTGCGAGGCCGCCAGCGGAAAGCTTTGGGTAGCCGTGGAGGCGACACCGTAAATGAATTGCGGGAGCGTAGTGTACGTGACTAAGGGCGTCGTGTAAGTACCGAAATCGAAGTCGTTGATGCGTAACCGCCGCGAGCTGACGCCGAACTCGAAGTCATGACGGCCCGTGGCGTAGGAGAGACTGTCGTTGAGGTGAAAGCGCGTGGCGCGGCGTCCCTGTACCCAGTTATCGTCCAAGCCGCCTAGCGGGGTGAAAGGAGCATTGGAACCGGTCCCTTCCAGGACAATCGGAAAAGCAGCCAGCGTCCTGGCGAGATCGGCTGGGCCGAACAGGCTCTCGTACCAGGAGAACGCCGGATTGAAGTAATTCACCAGTTGTGGATTGAAAATGTGCGTATAGCCGGCCGCGAAGGAATAGAGCGGTTGCGACGAGATGGCATCGAAAAGCGGATTGATGGGGTCGGTATAGGCGGCCTGCAGGCCCGTATCCGACTGGAAACGGTACCAGGTCGTATTCGCGGCATCGATATTGTAGTCGAGCCTGGAAGTGACCACCTGTTCGTGATCCCCGCTCGATTGCGATACGCTGCGGCGCAGGGCGCAGCCATTCCCATCCGGAGGCGCGCCGCCGGCGGGAGTGCCGCCCAGATTGAGAGGGCAGCCCAGCACCGCCAACGGCGTTCCGCCCGCGCCGCGATAGAGCGAAAACAGGTTGCTGTAAAACGGCACCAGTTGCGGTTCGCCCGGGTAGACCGCGCCCGTTACGCTATCCACCCCGCCCCGCGGGAGCTGCCGCAGCACATAGGCCGCGAACGCCGCGGTAGGCACGGTGACCGGACTCACGATGGGCAGCGCGATACGCAACTGCTCGTAGTCCGTGAAGAAGAACAGCCGGTCGCGCCGCACCGGCCCCCCCAGGCTGCCGCCGAAATGGTTCACGGTAGAGCGCGGCTTCCGGTTGCCCGGCGTGGCGTTCGTGAAGAAATCGGCCGCGTTTAACTTCGAACCGTTCCATAGCTCATACAGATTGCCGTGGAAGCTGTTGTCGCCCGACTTCGTCACATAGTTAATCTGGGAAGCGCCATAGCGGCCCTGATCGACCGCGTAGGAAGTCGTGTTGACGGTCACCTCCGAAATGGAGTTCAAGCCCAACACCAGGTTGGTCGCCAGGCCGCTGTTCAGGTTCGTGAGCGGATCGTTGGTCTCGAGCCCGTCCACCACGAAGGCGTTCGAGAGCGCCGGCAGCCCGTTGATCTCCACGTTGCCGTATCCGTTCTGTGCGCCGACGAAATCGTTGCCGCTACCCGCGGTATTGATGAGCGCGCCGGGGGCGAACTGCGCCGGATAGGTAAGATCGGAGCCCGGGTTCGGGAGATTCGCGATCGCATCCGCCGCCAGCGTAGTTGCCGTGTTCGCATTGCGGGTGTCGATCGGCGGCGCTTCGGTGGTAACGACGATATTCTGGCGCACGGCGGCGGACAGGGGAAGCGCAAAATCGACGGTTTGGATCTGGCCCACGGCGGCGGTAATGGACGTCTTGCGCTGCCGCTCGAATCCGGGAGCGGCGGCCTCGACCGAATAATCGCCAGGCTTTAATTGGGAGAAGCTGAAACGGCCGGAATCTCCGGTTTGGGCGGAGCGTTGGATGCCGCTCCCCAAACCCGTAAGGCGGACCGTGGCGCCGCTCAGCGCCGCGCCGGATGGGTCAACCACTTGTCCAGCGATAGCACTGGTCGTCTCGCCTTGAGGATGGGCTAGCTCGGCGGCGAGAAAAAACGTTGCAGCGATTCCGACGAACCTATGCGAACAGTTCTTCATGCGCTTTAGTTTACCATCAACTATAAATCATGGTATATAACTATTATTAAACTATACTTAATCATACATGTCATTCGGCCGTCACAACCGTGCGCGGCGCGTGCGCCCTGCTACAATGCGAGAAGTTGCCATGCCCCTCGACTCGATCAAAGGCTCGCTGCGCGAAAAAGGCGTGCGCCTCACGCGGCAGCGGCAGATCCTCCTGGAGTTGATCGACCAGACCGGAGAGCACCTGGATGCCGAGCGGCTGTTCCAACTGGCCAAGGCAAAAGATCCCAAGCTCAATCGCGTGACGGTTTATCGCACGTTGAAAATGCTGAAAGCCGGCGGTATGGTGGATGAGCTCGACCTCATGCACCACGAAGGCGACCAGCACTACTACGAAACCCGCCTGAAACAGGAACATGCGCACGTGATTTGCCTGCGCTGCGGCAAGGTGGAGGAATTCTTCGGCGAACCCCTGCAACGCCTGCGCAAGCAGATCGAAAGCCATTTCGGTTTTCAAATCCTATTGGCACGCACCGAGGTGGGCGGATACTGCGCGCATTGCCAGTCGTTGCGCGCGCTCGAACTGGACAGGGCACGGCAGCATGGGCTGGCGGACGCGCCGGCCGCAACCGGGGGGACCGCGGCGCCGGGCGCTCCGCATCGTGCCCGCGCCAAGCGCACCGCCTGATGGATACCAGCACCGCGGAGATCGCCCCTTCGGCCTCCATCATCGTCGTGGATCCCAGCGGCCACCGCACGCGGGTGGATCTGGCGCCGCTGCCTTTTAAAATCGGCCGGCAAGCCGACAACGACCTGATCCTGCGGGACAGCCGTGCCTCGCGCCTGCATGCCCGCATCCTGCGGGAGGGCGGCGAATACAAGATTGAAGATGCCGGCAGCCGGCACGGCGTCTATGTCAACGGCAAGCGCGTGGAAAGCCATGCGTTGCGCAACTCGGACCGCATCGAGTTCGGTTTTCCCGATTCCTACCAGCTCGTCTTTGCCACGAAGGGCGCCGAGTTGAACCGGCTGATCGACCAGTTCGGCGCGCACGGGAAATCCGGACCGGCCAGCAGTGCGGCGGGCGTAGGCGCGAACCTGGCCAAACTGCGCGCGATTCTGGATGTCGCGCGAACCCTGCAGACTGGCCTGTCGCTCCAGGATGTGCTCAACTCCGTGGTGGATGCGGCGCTGGCTATTACCGGCGCCGAACGCGGTTTTCTGCTGCTGCGCGCTGACGGCGAACTGGAGACCCGCGTGGCCCGCAATCGGCAGGGCGCCACGCTTCCCGCCGGCGACCTGCGCGTTCCCCGGCACGTGATCAAGCGCGCCCTCGAACAGCGCCGCGACCTGCTCTCGATGAACTTCGATCCGCAAGGCACCGGCGAGTTCCGGCCGGAGCGCAGCATCGTCGACCTGGAATTGCGTAGCGTCATCTCCGTTCCCCTGGTGCGCATCAGCAAGGTGCGCGGCGATGCCACCAACGTGCTTTCTACCGCCGAAGAAACGGCCGGCGTGCTCTACATGGACTCGCGCCTGACGACGGCCGACCTCGTCGGAGGGAACCGCGAGTTGCTGCAAACCCTGGCCATCGAAGCTTCCACCATCCTCGAAAATGCCCGCCTGCTGGAGGAGGAACGCATTAAGCAGCGGATCGAGGAAGAGCTGGACGTGGCCCGTACTATCCAGCAAGGCCTACTGCCGCGCAGCCTGCCCGCCACAGGCTGGTTTCGCGCGTGCGGCAGCAGCGTGGCCTCGCACCAGGTGGGCGGCGATTATTACGATGTGATTCCGGCCGGCCCGCACGCCTGGACGGCGGTGGTTGCGGATGTCTCCGGCAAGGGGGTGAGTTCCGCGCTGCTGGCTTCCTTGCTGCAAGGCGCGTTCCTGGCCGTCAGCCATGGCGACACGGCGCTCGGCAAGCGCCTGGAGCGCATCAACGTCTTCTTGAATGAGCGCACCGCGGGCGAGAAATACGCCACCGTCTTCTATTGCCTGTTGGAGCGCACCGGACGCTTGCACTATGTCAACGCCGGTCATTGCGCGCCGCTGATCGTGCGGCAGGCAGGCGGCATAGAATCGCTGGCCGCGACGTCCCCTCCCGTCGGCTTGATCGAGTCCGCGGAATTCGATACCGGCGAGGCGATGCTGGTTCCGGGCGATCGAATCGTGATCTACACCGACGGCGTGACAGAAGCTCAGAACCTGCGCAGCGAATTCTTCGGACGGCACAAGCTGCGCCAGGTAATTGCCGAAAACCAGGCCGGCTCTTGCCACGCGCTGCACGAGGCCATTCAGAGCGCCGTCGCCGCGTTTACCGAGAGCGCCCCGCAGGCCGACGACATCACCCTGGTAGTGATCGAGTATCGCGGAGTAGAATAAGGATCCGCCGTCCGCTATAGGATCGAGCGTACTGTTCCGCCATCCACATGCAGCGCGGCGCCGTTGGTCGCGGATGATAGCGGGCTGGCCACAAACACCACCAGCGCGGCGACTTCATCCGTCGTCGCGAAGCGTTGAATGATGGAACTCGGCCGGATGGTGCGAAAGAAATCCTTTTCGACATCCGCGGGGGAGATGTGATTCGCCTTGGCGGCGTCCGCGATAAACTTTTCCACGCCTTCGGATCGCGTGGGACCGGGCAGAACCGAATTCACCGTCACGCCGGTGCCGGAGGTCGTTTCAGCCAGCCCGCGCGAGAGCGCCAGTTGCATCGTCTTGGTTACGCCGTAGTGCACCATTTCCACTGGAATATTGATCGCCGATTCACTCGAAATGAAAATGATGCGTCCCCATCCGGAGGCCTTCATCTTCGGCAGCCAATAGCGGCTGAGGCGCACGCCGCTCATGAAATTGGTTTCGATGATGGCCCGCCAGTCTTCGTCGGTGATTTGCGCGAAGGGCTTCACTTCGTAGCCGCCGAGATTGTTGACCAGGATCTGGAGATCCGGGAATCGGCGAAACGCGGCATCGGCATCCGCGGCGCGCGAGAGGTCCGCGGCGAAACCTTCAAGGCGCGCCTCGGGATGCGCGCGGCGAATGGCCTCGCAGGCGGCGGTTACGCGGGCTTCGGTGCGCCCGTTTACGATCACGCGGGCGCCTTCGGCGGCGAGCCCCTTGGCGATCGCAAAACCGATGCCGGCCGTGGAGCCGCTCACCAGCGCGAGCTTCCCATCCAGTTGCAGATTCATAACAGCTTAAGCGGCTCTCCCCACCGGCCCGCGAAGACAAACTGTTCCAACGTCCGGCGGGGTTTGTGGCGCTGGTTGCGCTTGCGCAATTCTTCCGGAGCGCCCTGCTCGTCGCCGGGATAACCGAGGCCGATCGCCGCCACCGCTTCGTGCGACTCCGGAATGCTATACAACTCGCGCGCCTTT
>Ga0187871_10003392_pt1 | contig 12393 bp, 4 predicted proteins | sample June2016WEW_16_1_FD_132988 | JGI IMG/M metagenome (GOLD analysis project Ga0187871, IMG submission 132988) | Peatland microbial communities from SPRUCE experiment site at the Marcell Experimental Forest, Minnesota, USA - June2016WEW_16_10 | ecosystem: Environmental > Terrestrial > Soil >... | reverse complement strand
TCGATGAAGATCTATTTCGTGCTGCTGCGGTTCAGCTCGGTTTCGCTGATGACCGCCGCACTCGATACGCTGGTCTTCTATTTCGCTTACCGCAGGCTTGGAAACCTGGCGGCATCGCAGGCGCTGGGACGGCTGCTGGCCGTGGCGTTCAACTACACCATGGTGCGGCGGACCGTCTTCTTCTCCCAATTGCGGCATGCCGCGGTGTTGCCGAAGTATCTGCTGCTGGTGTGCTTGAGCGGTACGGCTTCTTATGCCGGAATCCAGTTGCTGAACTCCCGCTTCCACGTGCAGCCGCTGCCCGCCAAACTTCTGGTTGAAACGCTGCTGTTCTTCGCCAACTTCGCGATCCAGCGCGATTTCATTTTCGGTAAGAGCGACGCGGAGCGGCATCCAAAAGCGGCCCGGCGGAAGTGGAGAACCAAGGTCCCGGCATGGCTGCCGCAAGCTGCGCTGGGCGTCCTTGCCGCCCTATTGTTGGGGATCGTCATATATGGCTTCGGCCCGGAACCATTCCGGAATTCGGGTTGGACAAAGGACGGCCGGCATCGCCTGCTGCACTACGGCCTCGTGTTTGGCGCGATTAGTGCAGTGCTCGTGCCGATCGTCCCGGGCGTCTTCGCTCCGGCCGCCGCGCTGCTGGTGGTGGCGGGCACCACCGTGGCGATCGGGCCGTTGGCGCTGTTGGCGGTGGCCCTTTTTCTGACCTCCGCGTGCGCGCTAGGGTCGAAGCTGCTGGGCGCCGGCGACGACGTGTCCGCGGAAAATCAGATCTACGGCACGCTGCTGGGCATAGCCGTTTATATCTTCGCCATGACCTTCCTGGCGCGCCTGCCGGTGAATTATCCGGCGGTCTATCTGGTTCTGCTGGCGATTCCCGTGCTGATGGACATTCGCGGCGTGCGGCGGCGTCTGGCGTCGTGGATTCGCGCGCTCCGGCCATCCCGCCCCCATCCCCGGCATCAGGTAGCCGCATTGGCGCTGCTGGTTTTCGTGCTGGGCATGCATTGGTTGATCGTCCCGCAGCCGGAATCGGGCGCGGATGCCCTGGCCATGCACCTGGCGGTACCGATGAACATCGCGGCGCATCACGTGTTCACCTATCAGCCCGGCCGCATCTTCTGGTCCGTGATGCCGATGGGCGCCGACTGGTGCTACACGATGGTCTACATGCTGGGCGGCGAATATGCCGGGCGGCTGCTGAATTTCACCGTGCTGCTGCTGGTGGAAGCGCTGCTCTATTGCACGGTGCGCCGCTGGGTAACGCCCACCATCGCATTCGTCATTCTGGCCCTGTTTGCCAGCACCTCGATGGTGCAGTTGGTGACCGGCTCGATGTATGTGGAGAACTTCCTGGCCGCCATGGTCTTTGGTGCGCTCGCGGCCGCCTGGAGATTCGGCGAGGCCGGCGAGAGACGGTTCCTCTATGCGGCGTCCATACTCGGCGGGACGGCGCTGGCGATCAAGCTGGGCGGGTTGGCGTACCTGGCCGCCATCATACCGGTCGCGGCAATGGAAGTGCGCCGGCAACGGCACCGGCTTGTCGCCCGGCCCGCACTTACGGGCGCGATCGCGGTAGCCTTGCTGCTGGCGGCCGCGCTGCCCACCTACGCGATCGCATGGCGGATGACCGGGAATCCCATATTCCCGTTTCTCAACCAGAGATTTCCATCGCCTCTGGTTGACCATACGGCGGTCTTCGCGGACCCCCGGTTCCTGCAAGCGCTGACATGGCACACGCCGTTCGATCTCACCTTTTGTACGCACCGCTACTTTGAAGGCCGCAACCGGTCGCTCGGTTTCCAATACCTGCTGCTGGCGCCGCTAGGGCTGGCCGCCGCATTCGTCATCAAGCGCCGGCGGGCTGCCGGCGCGGCGGTGGTATCGGCCGGCGGAGCTCTGATCGTCCTGAAACTGCTGCCTAATGCCCGCTATCTCTATCCGTCGCTGCCATTGATGCTGGTGCCGCTGGCAGCCCTGCTGGGCTGGCTGACGCCCGGCCACTTGCGGCGCGCGCTGATTGTCCTGGCAGTCGTTTGTGTGGCCGTGAACGTGTGGTTCCTGCCCGCATCGAATTTCTACCATGAAGACTTCTATGAGCGCTCGCCCTTATCGCGGGCGATGCGCCAGGCTTACATCCACAAGTACGCGCCCATGCGCGAAATCGGCGAATACATGAACCGCGAACACCCGGGCGCTCCGATTCTGCTGGCCGAGGGCAGCGACATCGCCGCGTTTCATTCCGAGGTCTACGTGAACGGATGGCACCAATATGTCAACTGGGACCGCATGCGGCATGCACGCACTCCCGTGGAACTCTCCGGCATCCTGACCGGGTGGAACGTACACTATGTAGCCGCGCCCAAACCTCGCTATGGATTTGCGGTGCAGCCCCGGACCTTGCAGGATATTCTCGACGAATGCGCCACGCCCGAGTATCAGTCCACAGGCTTTTACCTGGCGCGGATCGAAGAGGGATGCCGGCAAGTCGATCCCGCGCAGCGCCCGCCCCTGCCGGTGCAGCCTGGGGCCTACGACGATCTCGACCCCGCATTTGTCTACGAAGGTCCGTGGATTCGCGATACGGGCTGGGCCAAGGCCCAATTGCACACGCTCACTTATACTAACTTACCGGGTTCCAAAGTAACTTTGGCGTTCGAGGGCGGGCTGCTGAGCTATGTTTATACCAGGGCGGCCAACCGCGGCGTGGCGGATGTCGCCATAGATGGCGTGCATCGCGCGACGGTAGATCTTTACTCGCCCAAAACGCTGTGGCAATACCGGACTATCTTTAAGCAGGACCGCGGCCGGCACTTAGCGGTGATTACCGTAATGCCGGAGAAGAACCCGAAATCCTCGGAGCGATGGATCGATGTAGATGGATTCGAGGTGCAATAGCATGGGGCGCACCGCTGACCGGCACGGATCCTCTATCGACCGGGTGCTGTACCTCGCGGCGGGATTCGGCCTGTTTGCCTGGTTCCTGTTCGTAGTGCGCGGCGGGCTGGCCTCCTGGTTCGACGCCGACGACCTGATGAACCTCCATTATTACTGGTCGAGGGGCTGGCCCGCCTTGCTCAAGGCCACCGTGGAATTCTGGTCGAGCTACTATCGGCCCGGGGGCGGCTTGTTCTACCGTTCGATCTACGCCTTGTGGGGATTTCATCCCCTGCCGTTCCGGATCGCGGCGCTGGTATTGATTTCGATCGACTTCGCCCTTCTGGCCGTAGTGGTGCGGCAGCTCACGGGATCGCGCTGGGCCGCGCTGATTGCCCTATTAGCGATCGGCGTCAATCCCACCTTTGGCGGCGCGTACTTCGACACCGGCACGATCTACGACGTTCTGGTCTATACCTTTTTCTGGGGAGCGTTCGCGGGCTACGTGCGGATTCGCGAGCAGGGGAGGTTGCCCGGTTGGCGTGCCCTGTCGCTTCTGTTTTGTCTCTTCGCGGCGGCGCTGGATGCCAAAGAAATCGCCGTGTGCCTGCCCCTTGCGGTTGGGCTGTACGAACTGGTATGGCATCCACCCGCTAAGTGGAAACTCCCGGAACTGTGGCGCTGGGTCCGGGAGGAGGGCCGGTTTGCAGCCATCGGAGGATTGGCCGGCATCGCCTACTTTCTGGGCAAGCGGTTTGGCCCGGAGTCACTATGGACGTCGGATGCCTACCGGCCGCGGTATTCGGTGCACGCTTATTTCGCGTCGCTGTCGCACTATCTGCAGCAGCTTATTTTCAGGCCAGTGACCATACCCTTGCGGGGAATCGTCCTATTACTGGCGGCCATGGCGGCAGTGGCCGTAGTCTCGCGGCGGCGCGCCCTTCTGTGGGGGGTTGGATTCATCGCGATAGGTATTTTGCCGATCGCGTTTATCCCGCTGCGAAACGGCGTCGCGTATATCGTGCCGTCGGTTGGCTGGGCGGTGTATGCCGGCGGGTTATTGGATTCGCTCCTGGCATGGCTGACGGGCAGCCGTATCGGGTTGAGGCGGGCATTGCAGTTGGCGTTGTTCGCGCTTCTGGCCTTGATCCTCACGCCGTGGCAGCGGAAGGCGATTGCGATGGAGGGCCGCGCCGCGCACCAGGACCAGGGCCGCTTCCGAAGCTACATCGGGCAGATCCACGCGCTGATTCCCGCGCCCCGCAAGGGCGCCCACATTCTGCTGCTGTCCGACGCCGACGGACGCGACGATTATGACGTATTCTTCGTCGTCCGGCTCTTCTACGGCGACCCGGACCTGGATGTGAGCCGCATGAAAGTATGGAAAGACCACAACGTGCGGGTAGACCCGGCCGGCTACGACTACGTGCTGGACTGGGTAGATAACCGGTTCGTGTTAGCCGGTCACAAATGAGAGCGGCCCGCCCGAACTTCTACCATCGGCTCCCGGCTTACGCCGCGGGGGTAGCCCTGTTCGGATGGTTTCTCTATCTGGTGAAAGACGGTCTGGACTCATGGTTCGATACCGACGACCTGATGAACATCCATTACTATTGGACGCGGCCATGGTCCTCGCTGCTGAAGGCGATCCCGGAATTCTGGTCCAGTTATTACCGCCCCATCGGCGGACTGTTCTACAAATCGTTTTATGCTTGGTGGGGATTTCACCCGCTGCCGTTTCGCATCGCGGCGATGCTATTGCTCGCGGTGAATTTCGCGCTGCTGGCCGTGGTCGTGTGGCAGCTTACCGGATCGCGCTGGAGCGCGTTGATTGCCTTATTAGCGGTAGGCATCAACCCCGCATTCGCGTTGGCATACTTCAACACCGGGAATATCTACGACATCCTGGCCTATACGTTGTTCTGGGGTGGATTTGCAGGCTACGTCCGGATTCGACAGCGGGGGCGACTGCCCGGCTGGGCCGGGCTGGCGCTTCTATTCTGTTTGTTCGCGGCGGCGCTGGAGGCGAAGGAGATCGCGGTATCGCTGCCGTTTGCGGTGGGGTTATATGAGTTGCTATGGCATCCGCCCGCCACTCTGAAGCGCGCGGAACTGTGGCGCTGGATCAAGCAGGAAGGCAGGTTTGCAATCGTCGGCGGATTAGCCGGCGCCGCTTATATCGCCGGCAAACGATATGGCCCCGATTCGTTGTGGCTGAATCCGGCTTACCGGCCGCAGTACTCCGGACACGCTTACTTTCAGTCTCTCGCGCATTACCTGCAGCAATTGATCTTCAAGCCCGTCAGCGTGTCCGCGCTGCAAATGGCCGTGTTGCTTGCGGCCATGCTCGCCGTAGCCGCGATTGCGCGCCGGCGGTGCCTGCTATGGGGAGTAGGATTCATCGCCGCGGGTGTATTGCCGCTCGCATTCATCCCCGCGCGCGGCGGCGCGGCTTACCTGGTTCCGTCGGCCGGCTGGGCCGTGTATGCCGGTGGCTTATTGGATTGGCTGCTGGAACGGATCGCAGGCAGGCGGGTCTGGCTGCGCCGCACCTTGCAGGTCCTCTTGTTCGTCTTGCTGGCTATCAAGCTGGCGCCCTGGCAACGAAGGGGGATGGAGATGCAGGCGCACGCGGCGTTCGAGATGCAAGGGACTTACCGGCGCTATATCGAACAGATCCATGCGTTGATTCCCGCGCCGCGCAAAGGCGCGCGCATTCTGCTGCTCTCCGACGCCGCGGGACGGGACGATTATGACGTCTTCTTCGCGATCCGGCTCTTTTATGGGGACCCTTCGCTGGATGTAAGCCGGATGAAAGTGTGGCAAGAGCACAACGCGCACGTAGATCCGCGCGCCTTTGATTACGTGCTGGACTGGGTGGACGGCCGGTTCGTATTGGTCAAATAGTCACGGGGATGAAGCGGGACTTAAAAGTCCCGCCGGCACGCTCAAGCGTGTCAGGACGGCCCTGCGGGCCACCAAATGTGATGAAAACTCAATTTGGAGGGCGGCCAATCGTGGCCGCAGCCGGCTGCGGGCATGATTGCCCGCCCCACATTCATTTATTTCACCGCCATGGTGACCGTGTTCAAACCGGCGGTGCTTCCCACGCCGATCGTCACGGGCACGGCTGATCCCGGAGTCACGTTGGCAGGCACCTGGGCATTGATCTGCATCACTCCGGCGACCATTCCAGGCGCCGCGCCCTGATAGCCGACCGTCGCCGGCAGACCCCCTATGGTCACCGAAATGGGCGCCGCGGACGAAGACAGACTCGTGGCGGAGACGATGGCGCCATCGGGCAATCCAGGAGCGAGCGGACCGGTACCGGTGGCATAAATCGCGATCGTGGATCCGCGTGCCGCCGGATTCGCAGCCGAATTCACCGAAAGATCGCCGTTCAAAATGGCTCCCTGCCCGGCCGCGCTGGTCACGAATATGGCGGGCGCCGCGGCGCTCACCGGCAGCGTGGCGCTAAACGCGGCGCCCCCGGGCGCAGTCACCTGCATGACCGTAGTGGTCTTACCCACCACCGCGAACGGCACCACCGCGTTGATCTGGCCCGCCGAAACGTACAATAATGGCGCGAGGTTGCCGTCGAAGCCGACCGTCAGCCCTCCAATCGAAGTCGCCACTTTCCCCGTCGAATCCACGGTGAGGCCCGCGGGCGTGGACGGGCCGATACTATTGCCATAAATCGCAATCAGCTCACCCGGCGCGACACCGGTGCTGCTGAAGCTCGCCGCGCTCAGCACTTCCGTAACTCCGGCAACCGGCAGCAAGCCATAGACGGACACCTGGTTGGAAGCGGTGGGCACGTACACCTTGCCGTTGACCACCGTCGGATTCGCGAATTTCGTGAAACTGCCCAAGGTGTCCCGCGTGCCCTGCATGTCGCTATTCCAAAGCTCGTGGCCCACGTTCAGCGCATCGAAGGCGTGCAGCGTGCCGGCTGCCGGCAAGCTACCGCTCGAAACAGTAGTGCCCCAGAAAATGCCGCTTTCGGGCAGGAAGGCGTTCGAAGACACGGTCATGCCGCTAAAGGGCAAGGCATTCGTCACGGAGCTATTGGAGGCCAGCGGCGTGGTGTTGAACAGGCCATTCTCCATCTGGAACTCGCGCAGCACATGGTCGTCGCCCCAGATATAAAGAACGGGTCCATCCGTGCGATTCCAAAGGGCCGCATTGAAGATGGCGAATCGGGCATCTGGAACCGCCGTAAAGAACTGCAGCGCGTCGGTGTCGAGCGGTTGGCCGCCCATGTCCGTGCGGTCGATCAGGGCCACCAGTCCCGCCTTGCCACCCGCAATCACGAAGTTGGTGCCCGGCACGAGAATGGGCCCGTTGGAACCGAAATCCATATCGTCGTCGGTCCAGGCGGCGTACTCGGCCGGAGTGAACCAATCCGCCACGTCCAGGGTAGGGGTCAGACGCAGCACGGTCTCGCCCCACGACATCACACCGTCGTAATTGCCGTTACCGGTTGAACAATAGACGCTGCCCGCCGCATCGGCCGCCAGTCCCCGGCCGCTTTGCCAGAGGGCGGCGCCGGCGGCGGATGGCGTGGTATTGAAAACGGCGGTCTGTTGCTGCAAGTTCATGGCGTTGTAGGCGACGATCCAGCCATGCCAGGGGATGTAGTCGCCATGCGATCCAAACCCGGCGTACACGAAACCGTTAGCCAGCAGCAGTCCCGTCCGTTGAATGTGCTGCGCCGGCAAGAACGGCAGCCGGCCGTCCACCGCATCTCCGGTGCCGCCCCATCCGTCCCCGGCGACGGTCGCCTGAATCTCGACGGGTCCGTTCAGCTTCTCGCCACCTGTCCCGAGATCCAGCGCGTGCATGTAGAACGCGGCACTGCCGGCCCCCTGCCTCTCGCTGACGACGTAAATGGTATTGCCCGTCCGGTCGATCACCGGGGTACTGAGAATGCCGATTTCGTTCAGAATGTCGGTGTAAGGCCCCGCCCCCGCTTCGGTGAAGGAGGCCGGATCGACGGTGGCGCCCAGGTTCACCTGCCAGAGCGGAGCGGTGCCGGTGGTGGCATCCGCGTCGAAGGCGTAGACGCTGTTGTGCATGGTGGCCACGTAAAGCACGTTGAGCGTGCCCTTGCCGGGCATGTTCAGGCCGTGGACGTAGAGCGGCTGGGCGTACACCTGGCCGTCCAAGGGAAAGGTAAAGAGCTTGCCGAACTGGGTGGGATTCACATTGTTGAGGTTGAGAATCCCCTCGTTCAGGTTGGCGTTGGTGCGGCTGACGTCATAATTCACCGTGAGTACGTCCACCTGCGCGCGGGCTGCACAGGCGGAGCCCACAATCAGGGACAAGACAAGGGTTCGCTGGGTCATGATTGTTTCAAAAGTGTTAACGACGACGGGGGAACCGGTAAGGATACACCATCGCGCAAGGAAATTCACGTCAACGTTGGACAGATCCGCACTTTCCGGTCGCGGCCGCGCCCAATTCATCTCAACGCTGGAGCCGGTTTATCCATCATGCAGAATAATGGTACAGATGCTTGATCGGCTTTTCCAGGACCTGCGCTATGCCTCCCGGCAGTTGCGGAATCATCCGGGGTTCACCATCGTCACGATCCTGGTGCTGGCGTTGGGTATCGGGGCAAATGCCGTGCTGTTCAGTGTCATCAATGCAGTTCTGCTGCGGCCGTTGCCATTTCCCGACCCCGCCCGGCTGGTGCAGATCTGGGAGTCAAACGTGTCCCGAGGGCGGACCGCGGAAGTCGTTTCGCCGTACAACTTCGTGGACTGGCAGAAGCAGAGCACGGCCATATCCGAAATGGCAGTCTACGAATTTGCGAGCCTCGCTCTAAACACCCGGGCAGGCCCGGAGCGGATGGACGCGGCCTTCGTTTCGAGCCGTTTCTTCCGCGTCTTCCGGATGGCTCCGCAACTGGGCCGTACGTTTTCGCCCGAAGATGATTATCCCGGCTCTCATTCGGTGATCATCAGCTATCGGGCATGGCAGCGCCACTTTAACTCCGACCCGCGAATCGCCGGCAAGCCGATCACGCTCGATGGCGAGCCGTTCACAATTATCGGGGTAATGCCGGCCGCTTTCCGGTTTCCGGCGCTGGGAACGGATTTGTGGGGCACGCCGGCATTCGATCTTAAGTCCAGAAGCCGTGGGAGCCATTATCTGTTTTGCGCCGGTCGAATACAACCGGGAGTCACCTTGGGACAAGCGCAGAGCGAAATGAGCACGATCGCGCATCGGCTGGAACAACAGTATCCCGATACGAATCACGGCAGCGGAGTGATGCTCGTATCGCTTCAGGAAGAGATGGTTGGCGGCTTTCGACGTGGGCTCCTGCTGTTATGGGGAGCCGTGACGCTGGTCCTGCTGATCGGCTGCGCCAATATCGCCCACCTGCTGCTGGCGCGGGCCGCCTCGCGCCAGAAAGAGCTTGCGATCCGAACCGCTCTAGGGGCTGGACGGCTGCGGCTGGTCCGGCAACTGCTTACGGAAAGCACGATGCTAGCCGTCGCGGGTGGGCTGCTTGGGCTGGCAATCAGCCCTTGGGGAATTCGTCTACTGATGGCCGGCGGCGGGAGGATCGTGCCGCGTACGGAAGGAATACACGTCGATGGGCAGGTGGTAGCTTTCACCTCGATTGCCTGTCTATTTACCGCGGTGATATTTGGGCTAATGCCGGCGTTCCGCGCATCGCGAGTCGATCTTGCCGTGGCCGTAAAGCGAAGCGGGTGGGACACCCTGACGGGCCGTTCATACCGGCTGCGCAGCGTGCTGGTGGTTTCAGAACTGGCTCTTTCCGCGATGCTGCTGATCGGCGCCGGCCTGCTGATGAGAAGCCTGTGGCACTTGTGGCATGTGGACCCCGGATTCAACGCAGCCGGCGTTCTCGGCATGCGCATCTCTCTCCCGGAACAGCAGTACCCCGGTGGCCGCGAGCGTGCAGCTTTATATCAGGAATTGATCGATCGGATCCTGGCCGTGCCTGGCGTGGAAGACGCCGCCGCGACAAATGACCTACCCTTCAGCGGTTCGCGAACCAGCACGTCGTTCGATATCGATGGCATTCCGTCCGTGCCCGGGGAGTCCCGCGACGCGGATTACCGGACGGTGAGCAGCGGCTATTTCGGGGTGATGCGAATCCCCGTGCTGAAGGGCCGTCGATTCACCAGGGCCGACAACCGGCCGGACGCGCCGCGCGTGGCAATCATCAATGAAGCTCTGCTGCGCCGCTATTGGCGCGCGGCGAATCCCCTGGGCCAGCGGCTGCTCATGCATGAAAAGCCTTATGAGATTGTGGGCGTTGCCGGGAACGTGAGACACGACGACCTGACCGCCGCCGATGCCGGCGAAATCTACGTTCCGCAATCGCAAGGGAATACACCTCCGTGGGCTTTTCTCGCAATCCGCAGCCGCGCGAGCCTGGCGTCGCTTATTCCGGCCATACGCAGCGCAGTCCGCGAGGTGGCGCCGGCCGAGCCGCTTTACGATATCAGAACCATGCAGGACCGTTTATCGAAGTCGATTGCGCCACAGCGATTCAATGCCCTGGCGCTCGGGGTGTTCGCGTCGTTCGCGCTCCTACTGGCAACCATCGGCATCTACGGAGTGGTGGCTTTCGCGGTGGAACGGCGCATACACGAAATGGGCATCAGCATGGCCGTCGGGGCTCAGTCCGCCGATGTACTGTTTCTGGTGCTCAGAGAGGGACTCACTTTGGGCGTGCTCGGCGTCTCTCTAGGAGTGGCTGGAGCGCTGGTGGTGAGCCGTATCCTCGGCAGCATGCTCTACGGCACCGGAGTCGCCGATCCAATTACATATTCGGCCGTCTCCGGGATGTTCCTGGCGATCGCCATGGCGGCCAGCTATGTTCCGGCGCGGCGCGCGGCACGGCTGGACCCCATGGCCGCATTGCGTTGGGAGTAGGCGATCGAGCTGCGGCCGACGGGCTACTGGGCGACGATAGTGACCGTCTGGGTCAAGCCGCCGGCCGAGATCTGGAACACGTTGCTGGCGCCCGCGGTCGGCCCCATACGCAGGTTTACGCCCCAGACCCCCGGGTAGGTGTCATCTTCGGAGTGTACATCCTGCACGCTGCCGCTACCCGACGATACGGTGACTTTGGGAACCACGTTCCCGACGACGATCCCGGAGGAATCCGTGACACGAAACAGGAAGGCGTCATCCAACGCCGCGGACGGATCCGCCTCCGCCACGACGTAGAGAACCGTAATGTGCGCCGGAGTGGAAGATGCCACGCCGTACCAGTAGGGAATGCGCGCCACGGTTCCCGCACTGGCTGCCTGGATTACGATAAAGCCTTCATATTCGCCGGGGGCCAGCCCGGACGGCGAGAAGGTCAGCGGAAGATCGAAGTAAGTATCGGAATCGAGTTGCACGCTGGTGACGGCCGGCACCGGCGCGGGCGCGCTACCGGAAGGCGACACGGAAATCTGAAACGTATCGCTGTTGTAGCCGAGATTGGAAAGACGAATCGTCGTAGAAATCTGGCTGGTGCCCGATCCTAAGCCGAAACTGATGGATGCGGGATTCACCGCCAGGGTAGCCAGCATCGCGGCGTTCAAATCGAGCATTCCCGCGCCCGCGCCCTGGACGGATTGCGCCTGGCTGGGAAATGCCGGGGCCGCGCTGTTCACCAACAGGGACTTGTATTCGAGAGGGGTGAAGCCGGGACGCGCCGCTTTCAGTACGGCGGCTGCGCCGCTCACCAGCGGAGTGGAATAGCTGGTGCCTTGCGAGACTACATAGCCTTGCGCATTGTACAACTCTCCAGCGCCGTCGGTCGTTTCGGCGGCCGTATAGAAGTTCTGGCCGACCGCCAGCAGGTCCGGTTTGATGGAGAGGTCCACACTCGGTCCCAAGGACGAGAAAGGCGCAATGCTGTCCGGGTTGATGGCGAAGGGCGCCTGCGAAAACGACATGGTCGCCGGCACGGGGTTGGCGGCGAACTGCTTGATGGTGAGGCCGTCCTGATTGCTCACCATCTCCCCCGGAAGCGTCGCCGTGCCGACGTCCATGGTGATGGCGGCCGGGCTCGCGGCATAGGTATAAATCAGCGCGGCGACCGCGCCCGCCTGCTGCGCGGCATCCAACTTGACGTTGAAAGTGCAGGTGCCGCGCAGGATCAGCGCGATACTGCCCTTCAGGCTATTGGCGGGCAGCGGATTGCAGGCCAGCCCCGTGGAATCGAGCGCCAAAGAGATATCCACCAAAGGCGCGGTAATGGCATTCGTGGGAAGCGTTTCGTCTCCCGGGATTGCGGCATAGGGACCATTGCCGCCCACCGTAAACGGTGCGGCGAAATCCCGGTCGTTATTCATGGCGCCCATAGTGATGGCATCGGGCGTGGTGCCGGGCGATCCGATGGTATTCGGATCCGGACCGTCGTTGCCGGCGGCGATCACCACAATGACGCCCATGGAGATCGCCGATTCCAGCACCTGCACTTCGGTATCGTCGGCGACGCGCAGCGCGGGGGCGCCGCCCAGGCTGAGATTGATCACG
>Ga0187871_10003390_pt1 | contig 12398 bp, 14 predicted proteins | sample June2016WEW_16_1_FD_132988 | JGI IMG/M metagenome (GOLD analysis project Ga0187871, IMG submission 132988) | Peatland microbial communities from SPRUCE experiment site at the Marcell Experimental Forest, Minnesota, USA - June2016WEW_16_10 | ecosystem: Environmental > Terrestrial > Soil >... | reverse complement strand
CTGCGGCGCTTCTCGAAGTACGAACCGGCGGATTCCATCGCGCTGCGCCGCAAGATCGCGCATCGTCTGCTGGACGCCGAGCGCTACATCGTCTGACCTTCAGCCGAAGCGCTAAAATCGGGTGATGGACGATCCGAACGCCTGGCCGCCGCTGCCGCTGGCGGCGTGGGAAGATACTCGCGCCACGCTGCACATGTGGACGCAGATCGCGGGCAAAGTGCGGCTGGCCCTAAGCCCCGCCGTGAATCACTGGTGGCAAGTGCCGCTGTACGTGAGCCCGTGCGGGCTCACCACGTCCGCCATCCCTTACCAGGGCGAAGCCTTCGAAATGGAGTTCGACTTCGCCGCGGACCAGTTGGCCATCCGGAAAACCGGCGGGGCAGCTACTTTTGTGCGCCTGTATGCGCGCTCCGTCGCGGAGTTCTATGGCGAGGTGATGGCCACGCTGCACGCGATGGGCATCGACGTGAAGATCTGGCCGGTACCGGTGGAGATCGCGAACCCGATTCCTTTTGCCGACGACCGGGAGCACGCCTCCTACGACCCCGGCCCTGTGCAGCGCTTCCACCGGATTCTGCTGCGGACCGATACCATCTTCAAAGAATTCCGCGGCCGGTTTGTGGGCAAGGCGAGTCCCGTCCACTTTTTCTGGGGCAGCTTCGATCTGGCGGCCACGCGGTTCTCCGGCCGCCGCGCGCCGGAACGGGAAGGCGCGGACCCGATCACGCGCGAAGCCTATTCGCACGAGTGCTCGAGCGCCGGTTTCTGGCCCGGCGGCGGCGAGATCGCAGGTGCGGCGTTTTACTCCTATGCGGCGCCCGAGCCGAGCGGTTACGGCGCATACGCCGCGCCTCCGCTGGCGCAGTATCACAAAGGCATGGGCGAGTTCATCCTGATGTACGACGATCTCCGCCAGGCGGCCTCGCCGCGCGCCGCTCTACTCGACTTCCTGCAGACTACTTACGACGCGGCGGCCGGCCTGGGTAACTGGGACCGCGCAAACCTGGAACGGCAAGGCGGGCAATAGCTGCCGTCTGCATCGGGCCGCGAAGCCACATGATAGAGTAACCCTCGTGCACCGCCGAACCTTTTTTCGTTCGCTCGCGGCGGCATCGGCCGTCGCCGCCGTCCACCCGCCGCCCGGGTTTGCCGCAGTAACCAAAAACAAAATCACCCGCGTGCGCGTCTACGAGCCGCCCGATCCGAATCCGCTTTTCAATCAAAGCGACCTGGTGGTGGCCATCGAGACCGACGCCGGCATCACGGGTATCGGCGAAGGCGGTTCCAAGGAGATGCTCGAACAATGCGCGGGCCGCCTGATTGGCGAGGACCCGCAGTCGATCGAGCGCCTCTGGCAGGATATGTCCCGCGCCTTCTTCTATCCGCCGGGACGCGAGAAAGAGCATGCCCTGGGCGCGCTCGATCTGGCCCTGTGGGATATCCGGGGAAAAGCGCTGGGGCTTCCGGTACACGCGCTGCTGGGCGGCATGGTGCGCAACTATTGCGAGTGCTACAACACGGCCGGCATCATTCCCGGTATCCAGGCCGGCATGCGCATCAAGGAGCGCGCGCAACTGACCATCGCCGCCGGCTACCGGGCCTTTCGCATGGGAGCGGCCGACGCGCCCGCCAACACCACATTCAACACCCGCGAACGCGTGACGCAGATCTACGAGGATTGCGCCCAAGCGCGCGAAGGCGTGGGGAAGAACGGCGACTGGTGCGTCGATTTCCACCAGCGCTTCGATCTTTCCGACGCCGTGCGCGGATCGAACCTCATCGAGCCGCTGGCGCCCTTCTTCGTCGAGGACCCGGTGCGCACCGAAGCTTTCCAGGAGGATCTGCCGATCCTGCGGCGGATGACCAAGGTTCCCATCGCGGCGGGTGAGGAATGGGGCAATCGCTGGGACTTTAACAAGTTGGTGGAGAACCACGACATCGACTACGTGCGCGCCACGCTGCCCAACGTCGGCGGCATCACGGAAATGATGAAGATCGCGGCGATTTGCGAGACGCACTTCGTGGGGATTGTCCCGCACTTCACTGGACCCATCTCAACGGCGGCGCTGGTGAATTCGCTGGGCACTTACCCGGGCCCGGTGTTAATGGAATATAACTTCCAGGGCCGCACCTTGCCGCACTTACCCGTATGTCTGGATTTCAAGGATGGCAAGCTGTATGCCAACGACAGGCCCGGGCTGGGCGTGGAGGTGGATTTCAAGCGGCTGCGGCAGATTGCGGAAGTTACCGTGCGGATCACCAACCGCGCGCAGACTTACTTCCGTCCGGACGGGTCGATTACTAACTGGTAGGGGGCGCGGGACTTGAAAGTCCCGCCGGCACGCTGAAGCGCGCGCCACGGCGGGCTTAGGGTTTCTTGCGCGCCTTTTTCCCAACTACGACCGGATCGGCCGGTTTATAGTCCAGCGTCTTGCTCACGGCCTCCACGATGGTCTTCAGGCACTTGACCCGCCCGAACCATTTGAAGTTCGATTCCACTACGGTCCAGGGCGCGGTCAGCGTGCTGGTGCGCAGCAGCATGTCTTCTACGGCCTCGTCGCAGCGCCCCCATTTTTCGCGGTTGCGCCAATCCTCCGGCGTCAGCTTCCAGCGCTTGTACGGCGTATCCTGCCGTTTCTCGAAGCGTTTCAACTGCTCTTCGGGACTGATTTGGAGCCAGAATTTCACCACCACGGCGCCGGCGTCCACCAACTGCCGCTCGAAATCGTTGATCTCGCGGTAGGCCCGCTTCCAGGAGTCCTCGGTGCAGAATCCCTCCACGCGCTCCACCAGCACGCGGCCGTACCAGCTCCGGTCGAAGACCAGGATTTGTTTCTCGTCGGGTGGGAGCAGGCGCCGCCAGAATCGCCAGAGGTAATGATGAGTCTTGTCCTCACCCTCGGGCGCGGCGATGGGAAAGACTTCATACCCGCGCGGGTCGAGCTTCTCGGTGAGGCGGCGGATGGTGCCGCCCTTACCGGCCGCGTCGCGCCCTTCGAAGACCGCTACCAGCGAGCGCTTGCGGCGGTAGAGCTGCCATGCCAGTTCGCGCAACTGCACCTGGTAGCGCAGCAGGTCTCGCTCGTACTCGGCCTTCGTAAGATGCTTGCCCAGATCCAGAGTTTCGAGCATTGGTTATGCCTTTCGGGGCGCGCGCTTTTCGGCGGCCGCCGTCAATGCCCGGATGATGGTCTCGAACACCGCGATGCGCGTCCAGTAACGGTCGGTGGCCTCCACGATGGTCCAGGGTCCCCATTCGGATTCGGTGCGCTCCAGCATTTCCTCCACGGCCACCAGGTACTTGTCGTATTCGCTGTGACGGTCCCAGTCGGCCTGCTGCACCTGCCAGCGCGTCAGGGGTTGGCTCTCGAGCTTCTTGAAACGCTGCTTCTGCTCCTTCTTGCCGATGTGGAAGAACAGCTTGACGATGGCGTATCCATCGTCGGCCAGGGTGCGTTCAAAGTCTGTAATGTCGCGATAAGCTTTCTGCCACTCGCTCTTGGGCGTGATCTTCTCCACGCGCTCGTCGAGCACGCGGCGGTACCAACTGCGGTCGAAGATGGCCATCTGGCCGTAGTTTGGGATGTGGTGCCAGAAGCGGTAAAGCCACGGCATGTGGAGCTCGTGCGTGCGGGGCTCCTGGATCACGTGGAGGCGGAAGGCGCGCGGCTCCAGGCGGCTGGTGAGCACGTTGATGCAGGTGCCTTTGCCGGCCGCTTCCCAGCCTTCGAAGACGACTACGCTGGGCACGCCCGCTTCCGAGGTGCGAAGCTGCAGATCGTAGAGGCTGGCTTGCAGAACCGGCATGCGCGTTTTGTATTGTTCCTTGGGAATGGCGCGGGTCAGATCCACTTTTTCGAGCATGCGTCGATTCTAGCGTGGCGCGCGCCGCCGCGCGCGAAGGCGTGCGGAAGCGTACGGCCGCCGGCGACGCCGCCTGGCTGAGTACAATGGAAGCGTATGGTGAGACTGGAACAAGTTCTGGATTCGTGGAAGGCTATTCGGGCCGATACGGCCGCGGCCGTGGAAGATTTCCCGCCCGGCGAATTCGATTTCAAACCTGCGGCGGACGTGATGACGTTCGGGGAAATTGCGCGTCATATTCTGACCGCCGGGCATGGCCTTACGGGGCTGCTGCTCGAAGGTGACGAACAACTGGGAGGCCCCCAGTTCCGGGAGAAGATGGCCCGGTTCGTCGTGCTGCCCGAGGGCGCCGGGGCGGCCGCCTTGGCGCGGGAATTGCGCGCGTCCGTGGAAGGGCGGGCGGCGGAACTGGCGTCCCGGCCGGCCGAATTTTATGCGGGCATCGTCACCCGGGTGGATGGCGCGCGGGTCACGCGGCTGGAAATGCTACAGTTTGTTAAGGAGCACGAACTCACGCACAGGGCGCAGCTTTTTCTGTACATGCGGATGAAGGGAATCGTGCCCGCCACCACGCGCCGCCGGTTGGCGAAGCAGGCGGCTCGCTGACCCGCCAAACGCTGTACAATACAGTTGCAAGCGTGGCTGACTTTCGCTAAATGTATTGTAGGGTGTTCGGGAGGATTTCTAGCTATGGTTACATGCCCGGTATGCGACGGGGCCATTGATGTCGATGAAGAAGACGTAGACGAAGGCGACTCCATCAGTTGCGACGAGTGTGGAGCGGACCTGAAGGTAATCGGGACCGACCCTCTCGAACTGGAATCCGCCGAGGAGTTGGAGGAGGACGAAGACGAAGACTTCGTCGAGGATGCGGAAGAGGAAGAATCTGAAGAAGATTGGAAATAACGCGATGCCGCGAAATCGGGCGCATTTCGCCACGCGCTGGCTTGCGGCGGTGGTGTGTGCGTGGTTGCTCACGTCCGCCGCGGCGCGGGCGGAAAAGAAGAATGAGAACGCCAATATCCGCACGGTGCAAGGGGTGGTGAACGACGCGCAAGGCGCGGCGGTGAACGGGGCGGTGGTGCAATTGAAGAACACCAAGACCCTGCAAATCCGTTCGTTCATTACGCGGGATAACGGCACTTACTATTTTCACGGGTTGAGCACGGATGTGGACTACGATCTGAGGGCCGATTTCGACGGAGCTTCGAGCAAGTCGCGGACCCTCAGCTCGTTCGATTCGCGCAAGCAACCCGTGGTGAACCTGAAACTGGAACCGAAGAAGTAGGCGGCGCCGGGCAGGGCGGGCTACGGCTCCGCGGTGACAGACCAATGCGAATGGATGACGCGCCAGCCGTCTTTCTTCCGTTGGTACACCTGGGTCGCATTCCAGCGGGTAGTGGAGGCCCCGACGTGCCTTACGAGGATGTAGGTCAGCACTGCGGCATCTCCGGTGGTCTACACTTTCGCGTCGGCCATCTCGTAGCTATCGAATAACGGCCGCCCGCGATAATTCTCGAAGACGGCTTTCAACGCCGGGAGCCCCTCCAAAACCGGCCATTTCATTTCGTCCTCTTTAAAGAGAGTTAAAGGTTTCTTAATACCTGATCATACGACTTTTCGAAAAGAAAAGACAATTCCCAGTCGTATCTTGTCGCGAGGCGTAGGAGTTGATCGCGGCCCGGATCGGCCGGCAGTTTAGGTCCCGCCGGCCAACCGTCCGCCCGACTCCGCGTCTAAGTGTTCTATGCGCGTGCTGGTGAAGAGCCCTGGTTTTGCGTTCGCGACCGTTGCGGTGTTGGCGCTGGGGATCGGCGTGAATACCGCCATCTTCAGCGTGGTCCATTCCGTCCTGCTGAAGCCGCTCCCGTATCGCGATCCTGGGCGCCTGGTGGTGGCGCTGCACGAAGGCCGGTATCCGGTGTCGCCCGCGGATTTCCTGGATTACAGGGGGCAGGTGCGCGCCTTTGATCAGTTGGCCGCGGCGCAGGCCTGGGGCGGCTCTCTGGTTGGTGTGGACAAAGCCGAAGAGATCCCCGGATTGCAGGTGTCCGCCAACCTGTTCATAACCCTCGGCGTGCCGCCGCTTCTGGGACGAACCTTCGCAGCCGGAGAAGATCAACCGGGCGCGCCGCCCGTGTTGGTCATCGGCTATGGGTTGTGGCAGCGGCATTTCGGGGGCGATCCGGGAATCGTGGGGCAAACCATCCGCGTGACCGATCGGCCTTACACGGTCGTCGGTGTGATGCCGCCGCAATTTCAGTTCGCGCCGTTCTGGCAAACCGAAGCCCAGATGTGGACGCCCCTGGTGCTGGGAGATCGTATCACCGACCGCGCAGGCAGCTCGCTGCGGCTATTCGCGCGGCTGCGCGCGGGTGTCTCCATGGCGCAAGCGCAGGCCCAGATGGATACCGTCGCGCGCCGGCTGGCGGTGGCCTATCCGAACACGAACACGAACCTCGGCATCGAAGTGGTTCCGCTTCGGGAGAAGGTGGTCGGAGCGGTTCGCCCCACGCTTTTGCTGCTGCTCGGGACGGTACTGTTTGTGCTCGTCATCGCCTGCGCGGACACTACCAATTTGTCCCTGACGCGGGCCGTCTCACGGCAAAGAGAAATCGCCGTGCGGCTGGCGATCGGCGCGAGCCGCATGCGGATCGTGCGGCAACTGGCCGCGGAGAGCTGCGGGCTGGCGCTTCTGGGCGGCGCGGGCGGACTGCTGCTGGCAAGGCTGAGCTTACAATTGCTCAGCGCTATGCTGCCACCGGCAAGCCTGCCGCGCCAACAGGAAGTGACGATCGACGCCACAGTTTTCGGGTTTACGCTGCTTGTGTCTCTAGCGACGGGCCTGTTCTCCGGAATCGTGCCGGCGCTCCAGGCATCGCGCGTGGATTTGAACGAAAGCCTCAAGCAAGGTGGACGAAGCGCGACCGCCGGCGGCAGGGGCCATCGCACGCGCAGCGTGTTGGTTGTGGCGCAAGTTTCGCTGGCCCTGGTGCTTTTGGTCTGCGCGGGACTTATGCTCCGCAGCCTGCACAATCTGAACCTGGTGGATGCCGGGTTCAATCCGCGCAACCTGCTCACACTGAGAGTGGACGCGCCCGCCGCGGCTTACGATACGGCGGCGAAACGGGTGGCGCTGTTTCAGGAAGTGCGGGCCAGGCTGGCGGCATTACCCGGTGCGCAATCGGTGAGCGCCATCAATCATCTGCCCGTTGCCGGCGATATTTGGGCTTTCGGTTACGACGTTGTGGGCAGGCCCGCTCCGCCGCCCGGCCATGGATTCGGCGCGGTGTATCGCGTCATTAGCGCCGGTTACTTTGAGACGATGCAGATCCCACTGCTCTTCGGACGCGCCTTTACGGTGCGCGACGACGAACGCTCGCCGGCCGTGGTGATTGTCAATGAAGCCATGGCGCGGCAACAATGGCCGGGCCAGAATCCCGTCGGGAGGCAGATCCTGCTGCGCGAGCCGAATCGGGAACCCGTCCGGATGACTGTTGTGGGCGTGGTGAAGAATGTCGTTCAATCCGATTGGACGGGCACGCTGGACCACGAAGTTTATCTCCCTTACATGCAGCGCCCCAATGCGTTCGGACTCTCGGCACTCAGCTTCGTAGTGCGCACCACGGTGGCGCCCGAAGCGCTGGCGAGGGCTTGTGAGTTGGCGCTGCGCGAGATCGACCGGAGCATCCCCTTGTCGCGGGTGGAGAGCGTGGAACAGGCGATCGCCGGAAAGCTTTGGCGTTCGCGTGTGACCGCCGTGCTACTGGCAGCTTTCGCCGCCATCGGGTTGGGGCTGGCGGCGGTGGGAATCTATGGCGTCATTTCGTACGGCGTGCGCGATCGCACGCGTGAAATCGGTATCCGGGTAGCCCTCGGCGGCACGCGAGCGGATGTCCTCCGGCTGGTGATGATCACGAGCCTAAAGCCGGTGACGGTGGGCATCGCACTAGGGATTTGCGCGGCGATCGCGGCTTCGCGATTCGTCACCGCGCTACTCTATCAAGTGACCGCCACCGATTTTTCGACGTATCTGTGGGTCGTCGTGACTCTGATCTGTACCGCCGTTCTGGCTACCGGCGTACCTGCCTGGAGGGCTACCCAGGCGGACCCGGTGACTGCGCTGCACCACGAGTAAGCGGTCGATCCTCGATAATAAAGTATGCCATCGGATTCCGGCTACAATGCCTATCCGGAACTTGCCGAACTGTACGACAGCGTGCCGCTGTACCAGTCACGCCGCGATGTAGACTTCTACGTGAATCTCTGCCGGCAAGCGGGCGAGGCGCTGGAACTCGGCTGCGGCACCGGGCGGATCCTCATACCGGCGGCCCAGGCGGGGTGTTTCGTCACGGGATTGGACCAATCGAAGAATATGCTCGCGCGATGCCGCGCGAAGGCGGACGCGTTGCCCCACGATACGCGCCGCAGGGTGACTCTGGTGGAAGCCGATATGACTCGATTCCATCTCTCGCGGACCTTCAAATTGGCGATCGCGCCGTTCAGGCCCATCCAGCACCTGACGACGGTCGGGGAGCAACTGAGCTTCCTCGAATGCGTCCGCGAGCACCTGGAACCTGGAGGCAGGCTCGTGTTTGACGTTTTTAACCCCAACCTGGCTTCCCTCGCGGCCGAAATCAATGCCGGGGAGATCGAAGACACCCCCGAACTGAGTCTTCCCGATGGACGCCGTCTTCGCCGGACATTCCGCGTTGTGCGAAAGCGCCGCGCCGAGCAGTGCCATGACATCGAGTTGATTTACTATCTGGATGGCCGCCGCATAGTCCAGTCGTTCCCCTTGCGTTATTTCTTCCGGTTTGAGTTGGAGCACCTGCTGGCACGCGCCGGCTTCGAGGTTTCGGCGCTGTACGGCGCGCTTGACGGTTCGCCGTTCACGGATCAATCCCCGGAGATGATCTTCACCGCGACGCGTATTTCGTAGCGGTAATATGGCGCCTGGCATGCAGCGTGCGATACGAGGATCGATGGGAATGAGAGCTTTGTGCGTCGTGTTTTTATCCGCGGCTCCGGGGCTGTGGGCGCAGGGCCCACCATTTCAGACGGACGACCCCGTGCCCGTAGACCTGCACCATTATGAGTTCTACATCTTCGGCGGCATGGACGGCACGACGGCCGAGATCGACTCGACCGGTCCCGGCTTTGAGTTCAACTGGGGCGCCATTCCACGCGTCCAACTGCACGCCATTCTGCCCTTCGGGGCGGTCGCGCCCTCGAACAATCCCATATATCTTCCCGGTGGAACTGGGCCCGTGGCGTTTGGGCCGACCGACGTGGAACTGGGCGCCAAGATCGCTTTTATCAAGGAATCGAAATACATTCCGCAATTGGGCACCTTCACGATGTTTGAAATCCCGGCCGGAAATTATTCGAAAGGCCTCGGTGTAGGCAAAGTCTGGTATAAAGTTCCAGTCTGGCTGCAAAAGAATGCCGGCCCGTGGACCTTCGACGGCGGCGCCGGCTATCAGATCGTTTCACAAACCGGCTACCGCAACTTTCCGTACACGGGATGGCTGGTGAAACGAACTCTGGGCCATCGGCTGGAGTTGGGAGTGGAAGTTTTTGCGCATGCGCGGGAGGGCTACGCCGCGGCACAGACGGAGGCCTCGACGATGATCGACTTGGGCGGGTACTACCACTTCCAGCATCACGACGGGGAGCAATTCCTGTTCGCTTATGGACACTCTATCGCCGGGCAAACCGAGAATTACGCCTATGTCGGCATGTATTGGACTTGGGGAAAGGGCGGCCAACCCAATCCCGCCCTGAGCGACTGGATGCATGTGAACGGCGGCGCGCTTGGGTGGCGCTGACTGAAAAGGAATGCCGGGGACCACGAGGCTCGGACCCGAACAGGGCCGGCGGCGCGTTTTCGTGGCATGGTTGCACCTTGGTCGCGCGCGATTGCGTTCAGAACAGATCGGGGTGTGCCCCGGTACGGACCGGTTACAGGTCGTCGCCGTCCAGACTGCATATTATCGCGGCGGAACTGGCGCCGCCGATCGGGATGCGCAACGATCGGATCCCCACTTCTTCGAGAAGATCGTCGGCGGAACGGTGCCGCTTTCCCTTGCCTCGATCGGCGGCGCGCATCGCCTTGACCGTGGTGGTGTTGGGAATGCGCACCTCGAACGGCAATGCCTTCCCGGTGGCCACAGGCACACCCGGCCAACGGTTATCTCCATGAGCGCCGATGCCGCTATGGATGGGCCCCCTGGAAAGACGGATTGGACGGCCAAACATTCTAATAAAACCCCGCGAATGTCCCCGGGCTTATATTACTTAATTAAAGCCGGATGTATCCAACAATACATTCTAGTTTGCCGCCATAGTTTGTGCATGTTGCAGCCAATGCGCTTGTCCAATGCGCCCTTAGATTGACCCCAAGCCCGCATGCCTTGGTTGACAATCGGTTACTTTCGGTGAATTCTAACAGGCATAGGACTTTCCTGAGGCCACTAGGAATTACCCTTAGATACGGAAATATTGTATGTGAAAGTGGTGCTGGCTTCGGCTGTTGCGATATGAAATGCTCAGTCCGACTCCGTTTCGTCTACGGATTGAAAGAACCGGAAGACGCCAGAGAGGCTGCTTCATCCGTTTAATAAAGCCGAATCTGACGGCGTGGAGACGATAGTAAAAGGGCGGCTGCAATTTTAGAAAGGCGATTCAGATGCAACGAAAACCGTACCTCGTTTCACGTCGACCGCAAGTTGTTTCCCTTGCTTCGATTGGAAAGCCTACGTTGTCGGTCTGGCAGTCTGCCGTTCTCGCATATGCCAGTGCCAAAAGCGGCGTCACGCTAACCAGTGTCGAGCAAACTGACAAATGGCTACGCACCAATGCACGAAACCCACACCACCTGACCGTAATGGCAGTTCGTGGCTTGCTGGTGGTCGAGCCGCCAAAGGGTATGAAGATATTCCCACCGGCCTCGCCGCCGACCGCCGCTTGATAACAGGCTCCGGCGTGGCTGTTTGGCATGGCAATTGGGCAAGGATGAAGCGTGAGCACTATTCTGATACTGGACGACGAGGCCGCAATACGAGCGCGAGTGCGGCTCACACTTGCGCCGCTCGGCCATCTGATTCTCGAAGCGGCCACCGCAGCCGAGGCTTTCCGCTGCTTTGAGGAAGCCGGCCCGCGACTTGATTTGTTGATTACCGATGTCAACCTGCCGGGTGGATCCAGTGGAGTCCGTGTTGCCTTGGAACTTCGATCCCTATTGCCGTCTTTGCGGATCATCCTGATGTTAGGAGGTCCGCTGAGATGCGAAGAGGATGCCGCCGAATGGGACGAACTGCCTTTGGACTCGATTATCACCGTAGAGAAGGCGTTTCATCCTGCAGAACTTCTGAGAAGCGTGAACCGGCTCGTAGGAGTTCCGAATGGTGTCGAGCGGCGTGGCCTGGTTCAATGAGAAAGCGGCCCGAAATCGACACCGAAGTCACAACGATCGCGGTATCGTCGGCTAACACGATGGGCGAGACAGTTCGTCCAACGGTACCGGCCGAAACAGACAAGGCACCATCAAGCAATGCCGATAAGACAATTCTCTTTGCGGATGACGATGGGCAGCTTCAAAAACTCCTTGCAGCCCTGCTCCACCGATACGGCTAAAAAGTTATTATTGCCCGGGACGGGAACGAAGCGCTTCAAAAGGCTCATGATTTCGACGGAACAATTGACCTGCTCTTGTCGGATCTTGACATGCCTGGAATGACCGGGATCGAAGTGGCGACCCAGTTAAGCCACGAACGACCCCACGCCAAAATCTTGTTGATCTCCGGCCTGCACACGGGAATACCGGTGCTGAGCAACGGGTGGTCGTTCCTTCCAAAGCCGTTCATGCCGGAAATGCTAATAAACCGCATTCGAGATGTCCTGAGCGAACGACCTACGATGAAAGCGCGCTGGCCGGATGCCCTAAGCTCCAGCGGATCTGAATGCTCACCCGGACCGTCGAGCACAACGGCGTAGTTATAGAACGGAGCAAATCATTGAACGTAGCGAGAATAATTACGCACCTTAGCTCGGAGTTGGGAAGGATCGAACAGGCTATTCACTCCGCCAGCCGGTCTGATCGCCCACCTGGCCGGACAGCGGGAGTACTGCCCCAATCTCAAACGGGAACCGGAAGGACCATAAGACCGCAAAAAACCGTCTCGGAGCTTCGCATGGACCGACAACACATCAAAGATGCCGTCCTGTCTCTTGCGGCACTCGAACTGCTCAGGCGAAGGAAGTGACGGCGATGAACTGTAACGGGTCACACTGTTCTCCGTCGAGGTTCTCACGGTAGTTCCCGGCGAGATTGGTCGAATTACTCCGCGTCTGAGGTGCATCTTGACGTGAAGGATCGGGATAGGATACTAACTCGTGTAGGCACCGGTAGTATCCCGGGGCGTGGAAGGCCAAGTTAGTACGCCCGGCAAAAGCGGCCGGGCGCGCGTTTAAGAGCCCAGGGCCTCCGCTCGGGAGTTTCACCAAAGAAATGCAGGCTTTTGTTTTGCCGG
>Ga0187871_10003386_pt1 | contig 12404 bp, 10 predicted proteins | sample June2016WEW_16_1_FD_132988 | JGI IMG/M metagenome (GOLD analysis project Ga0187871, IMG submission 132988) | Peatland microbial communities from SPRUCE experiment site at the Marcell Experimental Forest, Minnesota, USA - June2016WEW_16_10 | ecosystem: Environmental > Terrestrial > Soil >... | reverse complement strand
CTCTGTCTCTTCAACTCCGCTTCGAGCAATTCGATGCGTGCCTTCATGGCCGCCAGTTCGGCGGCCACCGACGATTCGGACACGGCAGGCGGCGCTGTCCGGGTCTTCAGCCCCGCATCCGTTACGGAGGTCTCGGCGGGCTGCGCGGGCGCGTCCGCCGCGCCGAGTTGCACGTTGGCCCAGGTAACTCGATTCTGCGCGATCTCGACGGTCGCAGGCGAAGCAGCGCCGATCCCTTCCGCCTGCGCGGTGAGGCGGTACTGTCCCGGCTTGAGATCGGCGATCAGGAAGTTTCCATCGCTGCCGCTAAGTACCGTTCGTTTGATCTTTTCGTCTACGTTCTGCACGGTTACTTGAACGCCGAGCAGGCTTTGGCCGTTGGGTCCCTTCGTGACTCCGTTAAGTACCCCATATGTCGGGCTGCCAGCCGCCGCGGCGCTAGGCAATTCAGCCGCTATCTGCAAGGCCCTTCCTGGCAGCGCCGCCATGGCCAGCCCAAGCAGGCTCAATATCGACTTCTGAAACCACCGACGACTGTTTAATACCGTCATAATCTCAAGGACTCCTGATACAGCGCGATTGTTGGGTGTCTACAGGGGCCTTCTAAATCCGGCAAACGGGGCTGGACTAAGTCTCAGTCGGGGAGGAAGGTCTTCTTCTGTAGACGCCAGTATTGCAAAGCGATAACCGAAGAGGCATAAGCAAGGCATAAAGACTCAATAGAGACTCCTTATCGCCGCAATTAGAAGTTTGGATGCTCCCTGGGACACAAACAGCCACCACGATATCGCGGTGTTCCTAAGGAATGTGTGAGAGACCCGTAAAGGTTGTATTAACGCGAAAGCTCGGAGCCGACTGTCCAAACACCTTCGAAATCAACGTAATAGCACACGACGGAAACCTCCGGCAGAGCTTGCCGCACGCACTCCGCCGCGCGTCGCAATTCCTCGGAGTGATGGCGCGCCTCGGCCTGCGCATCTCCGCCGAACGCCGCTCGTCCGCCGTACGCCCCGCAGTCGGAGTGCACCATCAGCACCACGCGGTCCGTGGCGTGCAGGCGGATTGATTTGCGGATTTGCTCCAGCACGAACTCCCGCTCCGATTCCGCCTCCGGACTCGCAAGACACTTCGCTCCACCCGCCAGCCGAATGTGATCGGGGTGCGCTACACCCATGCGCTTCAGCAGTTTCCGCAGCGCCAGCTCAAAACGTTGGTCGTAACACCAGACCACCGCCGCATCGCAATGATAATGTTCGCGCGGCGAATCGAAGTGCAGGACTTTTTGCATACTCGCTTCCATCAATTAACATAACGGATATCGGATGCCCGAAGTTCGCATCGTCGATCTCAGCCAACCGGTGGAAACCGGCACACCCGTCTTTCCGGGCGACGGGCCGGTGCGCGTTACCATTCTCGGCCAAGCCTCCGGGAACCTGAGCCGTATTGAGATGTGCGTGCATACCGGTACCCACATGGACGCCCCGTTTCACTTCTTCGACGATGCGGCGGCCATCGACCGCATACCCCTGGATCGCTGCATCGGACCCGCGCGCCTTATCGATCTGCGTGGCATCGCCCCGAAGCAGGAGATTCGGCGCGAACATCTCCAGGGCGGGCGGAACGCGCCGCTCCGAGCGCACGCGGCCATCCTAAACACAGGCTGGTCCAAACAGTGGGGCGCGCCTCGCTACTTCGACGACCATCCCTGCCTGACCGCCGATGCCGCGCAGTTTCTGGTGGATTGCGGCGTGCAACTGGTAGGTGTGGACATGCCCTCGGTCGATCGCGCGCCGTACCCTGCGCACCGAATCCTGCTGCGCGCCGGCGTGCCCATCGTGGAGAACCTGACCAACCTCGAGGCCATCGGCGCCGGCCTGTTTCAGCTCCTCGTGCTGCCGCTCAAACTGGCCGGACGCGATGGCTCTCCGGTGCGCGCCGTAGCTCTGGTGTAGGCTCCTCAAAAGGGTCGATCACGCACCACCCGCGGTTCCCGCGACGCGCGGCACATCGTGGCCTTGGGTATCCCGTATTGCGTTCCCCCGCACACCCGCGTCGCGAAATGCCTTGGCGATACGCGTGAGCGTCGAGGGTTTACGGACGGCGCACTCCTTCACCCTGATGACGGTCCATCCGTCGCGCCGAAGGGCTTGCGATACGCGCCGGTCGCGCCGCTTGTTGGTTTCAATCTTGTCACGCCAGAATTCGGTGTTCGTGCGCGGCAGATATTTGCAGTGGCAGCCGTGCCAGAAACAGCCGTCCACGAACACCGCAACTTTACGGCCGGGCCAGCGTGCGCATTTCCCGATCATGCTGAAGCCTTGGCACGGCGCACCGCCGAAAAGAACGTCCACCGGACGATCGCCGACGCGAAAATGGCCGCGGATATACTGGCCGTCGATCTCGGCGGCGCTGCGGCAGATGGCCGCGCAGTCGGGGTGGCGCAGTGGATGGGGCCGTATTCGACGGCTGCCGCCCCGTCGAACGCTCCATTCGCTTCGCTACCAACAGTGACCTGCCGGCGTCCGTTAACGCGAATCGTCAAGTGCCTGTACTGGGGCCGCGTACATAATCGCCGAGCCGCGGTTAAGTTAGTCTTCGTTGTCTCCGTTGCCGCTGCCGCCGTTGTCGCTGGCTGCAATTTCATAGACGCTTGGATGAGGCGAAGAACATCAGGCGCCTAGCCTCAAGCCGCCCGGAGTGAGGCGCAGATTTCAAAAAACCAGGCTGGCATGGGGTGCTCCAGGTCCCAATAGATGCTCATGGGACGTGTTCCGGTGTGCGAGACGTAATGAAGTGGCCCGAGGAAGATAAATGGATCTCCTCGTCTCGGCCTGACGAACAGCAGGAACTGTGTGCCGTTCCGCTTCTGCAAGATATAGCGTTGGCCTGTCGGTGAGTCCTCGCCAGTGGTGCTCTGCGATTGCCAGTGGAACCGACCTGGACTCACGGCGAAATCTTCGTAACGGGTTGACGGCGAGAATGCCTTTTCTGACTTATCCAACGTCACGAAGAAGATTTCGGTGTTGATCGCCTCAATCCAAATGCGACCCGTTTGGGTATGGCGCGCGCCGACCTGCTTCGCCATACCCAATCCGACCAGAACCTCGTCTCGCGTGTATTGACGGTGGAGGAAAATGGGGCAGTCATCTAAAGCCGGCGTCTCCTCTGCGTGCAGCCTTACACAGTCCAACAACACTTCGCTGAGTTCCTGTAATTCCTGTCTCGCAGAAGCACTCATCGTCAGTCTCTGAAGGGCCGCACTCCATTCGCACTCCGGTTGCCGCGCTTCCTTCGGCAGGAGGCGGAAGGTGAGCATCTCAATCATGCGCTTCTCAAGAATGGGAAGATCATCCAGCGAATGCTCCGCTTCGCCGAGCAGGCTCAGATTCAGCCGCAACCGCCGCGTCGAATCGATGTGTAGCAGGGAGTGAAAGCGTTCGGCCAATCGCTGGTCCGCCTCGGTCGGGGTCGGTGTCAGCAGTTGCGCCTCGTCAAGAAGTGCGTGCCATCCCCCAACGGAGGTTTTATAGAGGTCAGCAAGGTCATAGCGTGTCTCAGACAGGTACTCCGATAGGGAAGGGCGCCGTCGAAGCTGATTCGCCAAAACTTTCAATTCGGCAACCATCCTGGCCCGATTCGCCTTCAACTGCGCCTTCAGATTTTCCAGGATGACCTTTCTGGATTCCTTGTCGAGCCGAAAATAGCAGTTTCCTGGTAGCCGCGTGATTCCCGTCTCAATTTCTCGGACGACCTGCTGTCGCGTACCGCCGAAGAGTGCGTTAAACCGCTGATCGAAACGAAACTCACTCCGCTGGTTCCCGATGAAGTCCAGTACCAGGCAATTTGTCTTGCCGGTGTCCAGCCGCAGCCCCCGGCCCAACTGCTGAAGGAAGACCGTCGAACTCTCCGTCGGCCGAAGAAAAAGGACGCAGTCGATTTCCGGGATGTCTACACCTTCGTTGAAGAGGTCAACGGTGAATAGCACGTTCACTTCGCGGTTGCGTAACACGGAGGCCGCGCGCAGTCTGTCCTGCGCCGGGGACTCACTCGTGATGGCCGCGGCGGGAATTCCGGCGTCACGAAACACCTGAGCCATGAACCGCGCATGGGCGATCGAGACGCAAAAGCCAAGCGCTCGCGCCTGGGGCCATTCGCCGTAGACGTCGCAAAACTGGCTAAGGACGAGATTGGCGCGGCGAGTGTTCCCGAGGTACCGTTCTTCGAGTTCACCGACGGCATAGGCCCCGCGCGACCAGGAGAGGGTGGAAAGGTCGGTGCCATCGTGAACACCATAGAAGTCAAATGGCACCAGGTATTGGCGCTCGATCGCGTGCCACAGGCGCATCTCGTCGGCGATCCGATGATCAAACCACGGCAGTATGCTTTCACCATCCATGCGCTCGGGCGTGGCTGTCAGTCCGAGCAAAATGCCCGGCTGGAGCGACGCGACGATCTCACGATAGCTTTCCGCCGGCACATGGTGGGCTTCATCCAGTACGGCGTATTCCCAATACTCCGCGCCTTGGGACTCTAGCAGCGCGCGCGTTCGGAAGCTCTGAATGGTCGCGAAGAGGTGATCAAAACTTGCCGGCTCTTCCCCGCCGCCGAGCAGATCCCCAAAAGATTCGTCACGGAGGACATGGCGGAATCGGTCGCGCGCTTGCCGGAGCAATTCCTCGCGATGGGCCAGAAAGAGAAGCTTGGGACGACGGCCGATGAAGGGCTGGCGCGCGAAGTCAAAGGCCGCAATCAGCGTCTTGCCGGTCCCGGTCGGAGCGACGACGAGGTTACGGAAGAACCCTCGGTCTATCCGCTCGGCCTCCAAACGATCGAGGGTGGCCTGCTGGTAGGGATGCGGGCGCAGGTCGAAGAAGACCGGCTGAGCAGCATCCGTGTGCCCAGGTGCCTGACGGGCGTGATCGAGCGAAAGCTTCACGCGGCGGCAGAAATCTTCGTCGTCTGCCCGGAAAAGTTCAAACTCTTCGTCGCACCAAAGCGAGTCGAAGGCTCCACGAAAACGCCCGACGATGTGGGGCGCCTCGACTTCGCTCAGCTTGACGGTCCATTCAATGCCGTCTTCCAGAGCAGGTCCTGACAGGTTTGCCGAGCCAACATACACACTGCTGAACCCGTTATCACGTTGGAAGAGCCACGCCTTGGCATGCAGCCGCCGCCGGCGCCCGTCCAGCGAGATTCTGATTTCCACATTGGGCAGCCGTGCCAGTTCCTGAATAGCCCGAAAGTCTGTAGCACCGATGTAGGTCGTGGTGAGGAGCCGAATTGCCACATCGCGCTCGGCTAATTCGTGGAACGCGTCTTTGAGCCGCTGCCAACCGCGCCACTTGACGAAGCTCACCACCATGAATACACGGTCGGCCGTCAACAATTCGCGTTCGAGTTCGAAACCGAGCCGCGGTTCATCGAGCGCGTTCATGAGCAGGGTGCTCGCGCCTAGAGGGGTGGAAGGTGGCACCGGCGGCGCCGCTCCGCGATAAATCGCCCGGAGAACCTCGCCCGGAGGATCGACGGGGTCCGATTCGGCCGCACCTTCCCCCTGGGCCTCGACGAACTCCAGCAGCGTGTTGGCCAGTTCTATCTGCCGCCGTTGCCGGTCCTCGGTAGGCATCCCGCGAAGGGCGGACTTGATCCTACGGATGAGGTGGCGAGCGAGATAGTCGGGGCAATCCGCCTCTTCGAGCCCGTCCATCAAGGATTTCAGGCCTAGCTGGCGATCCAGGTACTGACGGAGGCGCCGGGTCACCAACTGGTCGTAGAGGCCCTCTTTGAATTCGCTCATTTCGGGGTCCAGACTCCGATACGAGTATGATCTCGCAGCGAACAGTGCGGAGGCAAGGCGCACAGCCCAGCGTTCCAGGAGAGGTGAGACCTTCCGCTACAAAGCATCAGGGTTGCTATCCGTCCGGTGATTACGAGCCTCCGATTTAGGGCTGAGCTTACCGCCGTGCCTGCGATCGAGGCGGGTTGGGATCTGCCGAGCAGAAGTACATCCGGCTTGTTTGAAGGCGAGACTCATCCCGCCCGCTCCCGCGAACAGATCCATGCCTATGGTTCTTTTTACGTTGCCGCTCATCAAACGCAAGCCTTACCGAATGTTAGCCGCTTCGGGGGAGGGGGTCAACAAACGATTCTATGGAGATGCGATCGGCTAAAGCAAACGCCACTGTGAACCTCCAGTAGACCTGAGACAATACCAACATGTCGTCGTTCACCACGATCATAACCTTGGCATACTGCGCCGCCGCTCTGCGCGCCGAGGTGCATACCATGAATCTGCGGCAGGCGGTGGAGCGTGCCCTGCAGCAGAACCCGGAGATTGCCATGGCGCGGCTGGATGAACTGAAAGCGCAGGAAGCCGTGCGCGTCCAGAAAGACCCGTTCGCGCCGCACGTCTCGGTGGGCAGCGGACTGGCATACACTTACGGATTTCCCATGAGCATCGACGGCGCGGCGCCGTCCATAGCGCAAGGACGCGTTTCGGAGTCCCTGGTCAACCGGCAGCAGAGCTACGCCATCGCGCGCGCCAAGGAAGATGCTCGCGGGGCGGGCATCGCAGCGTCCGCCAAGAAGGACGAGATCGCCTTCCGCACGGCAGTGCTGTTTTTGGACGCGGAACGCGCGGCGCGCGCCGGCGAGATGGCGCGCAGCGAAGTGGAGAGTTCTCAAAAGGTGCTCGCCACAGTCGAAAACCGCGTGCAGGAAGGACGCGAATTGCCCCTCGAATCCAAGCGCGCCGCGCTCAATCTGGCGCGCGCCCGCCAAATCGCGGATGCCTTGGATGCCGATCGTGAAACCGCCGAAACCTCCCTGGCCATCGTGCTGGGGTACGGCGCTGACGACCGCGTGCGGCCGGCTGGCGAAGAACGCAGCGTTTCACCTGCGCCGCCTTCCGAGGACGCCGCCGTGGAGAGCGCATTACAGGCCAGCAAGGAGTTGCGCCGTTTGGAATCCGAAATCGCGGCCAAAGGACTGGAAGGCCGGGCGGTCAAAGCCGCGCGCCTGCCGCACGCGGACCTGGTGGCGCAGTACGGCTTGTTCGCCACCTTCAATCACTACCAGGATTACTTTCTCAAGTATCAACGTAATAACGGTGAGATCGGCGTTTCGTTCGTGATCCCGCTCTTGCAGGGACCCGGCGTCAGCGCGCAAGCGGCCGAAGCCGACGCGGAGGCATCCAAGCTGCGTATCCAGCTTGCCCACACGCGCAACCAGATTACCGCCGACACCCACCAAAGCTACCGCGACATGCGCAAGGCGGAGGCCCAGCGCGAGGTCGCGCGCCTGGATCTGGAAGTCGCGCGCGAACAGCTTTCCGTTAACCTGGCGCTGCTGCAGGAGGGTAGGATTTTGCTGAGCCACGTAGAGGAATCGCGCATCGCCGAAAGCAGCAAGTGGATCGCGTTCTACGACGCACAGTACGCCGTAGAACGGGCTCGCTGGAACCTCGCGAGGCAGACAGGAGGCCTCCTCGCCGCATTGCAGTGAAGTGGGCCGCTACCCGGCTAAGGAGGCCGGCCGGAACCCGCCGCCTACGACATCGTTCCCGTCACGGCCGCGGCTGGCATCTTGCGAGTTGCTGGCGACCCCCATCTTGATGCGGTAGAACGCTAACAGTTCGGCTTCATCGAAGTCGATGGCCTTGGCGTATTGACGAATATAGCTGGTATTATAGATGCCGCCGGGCAGTTTGTTAAAATCGCCGCCCTCAATGGCCTTAAGACTGCGAATGTTGATCTTCGTAGATTCCGCGATTTGCTCCAGCGAAATCCCTCGATTTCGCCGTATGGTAGCCAAGCCCAAGACGCTCCCATCTTCTTCTTGCATCGGCTGGTTCTCCCTAAGAGTGCTGTACACCCGTTCCTTTATGAAAAAGTATTAAGAAAGACACGATACCATAAATCAGGCAGGATTGCTAAACTCTTACCCGATGGCCATTTCTCGCAGACGGTTCGCGGCGGGCGCTCTGGCAGGCCTGGCAGGCTATCCGGCCCGCAGGCTCCAGGCGCTGCGTCCCCGGCCCAGGTTGTTCGTGTTCCTGATCGCCGAGCAGTTCCGGCAGCTTTACCTGGACCGTTCAGGGAATCTCCTGAAACCCGGTGGCTTCCGCGAGTTGATGACCAAGGGCGTCTACTATCCGGATTGCCGCCTTGCCGCCAGCGGATTCACCGCCACCGGATTGGCCACGTTGGCCACCGGCGCGTACCCTAGCGCACATGGCATTGTCGCCGACCAATGGTACGACCGGCAGACACATGCGCTAACCAAGGCCCGCGCCGAGATGCTGGAAGCCACTACTCTGGCCGACGAGGCCGCGCGCGCCGGGCGCAGCCGCATCTTCTCCCTGGGCCTGCAGGAAGGGCCGGCTTCGCTGCTGGCCGGCCATTCATCGGGACAGGTCTATTGGATGGACGCGCAGGGCCAGTTCAATACCCGCGGCAACGCTCCCGAATGGCTGGCGGCGTTTAACGGCGCACGACCGATCGAGGAACTGCACGATAAGAAGTGGGTGGCGCTTGGCGCGGGCGGCGCACTGCCGCCTCTGCGTACCCTTACCTACGATGCCCGGCACCCGGAAGAGTTTTTCGCCCTGTATCAATCGTCGCACTATTGCCAGGATGCGCAATTCGAGTTGCTGCGCACGCTGGCCGTCGCGGATAAACTGGGCCAGGGCCAGACGTTGGATTTCGTCTTCCTGTCGCTGGGCTCGATGTCGCTGCTGGGCTATGAAACCGGCTCGTCTTCTCCCTTGTCCCCGTTGATGGACCAGATGGCCCTCCATCTCGACTGGCAAATCCAGACGACTCTGGAGCTATTGAACAAGACGCCGGGCAGAAATAATTACAACCTGATTTTTGCCGCTGCGCATGGCGCGCCGCCGGAACCAGATCCGGCGATGCGCGCGCAACTGGCGATCGCGGGCGAAAGCGTCGCGCGCGCCATCGGCAAGGCGCTTTTCGATGCGTTCGATAAAGCCCCGGCGAAAAACGCGTACGTGGACAAGTACGTCTATCCGTTCCTCTATCTGAAGTTGGACACGCTGCCGAAACAGAACATGGCATTGCGCGCCGCGCGGCAACTCGCGGGCGAAGCAGCCTTGCGCCTGCCCGGCGTGGCGGGTTATTACACGGCGGATGGGGACTGCTCGCACACTGGCGAGTGGCGGCGGCGGTTCGAAAATAGCTTCCACGAGTTGCATTCCGGCGATGTCATGCTCTCCTACGAGCCGGGAGCCGTGGAAGATTTTGCCCCCGGACGAGGCGTGTCGTATGGATCGCTGTATAACTACGATACGCGCGTGCCGCTGTTTCTGTATGGCGCGCAGTTCGGCAGGAGAGTGATTGAACGCGCTATCGAGACGGTGGACTTGGCGCCGACAGTGGCGCGCGCCGCCGGGATTCCCGCGCCCTCGTCCGCTACCGGCCAGGTTCTGGCCGAAGCCTACGCGGATACCGAAGAAGAGCGCCCGAAATGAGCCAGGACGATGCGCGTCTGGCCACCTCGCTCGGTGGCATCACGCTGCGGAATCCCGTGCTGGCGGCCTCGGGAACGTTCGGTTACGGAGTGGAATTCGCCCGGCTGGTGGATCTGAACGCGCTCGGCGGACTGGTCGTAAAGGGCCTGTCGCGCGAACCGATGGACGGCAATCCGCCGCCCCGCGTCTGGGAAGCGCGGGCCGGCATGCTGAATTCGATCGGCCTGCAGAATATGGGCGTGCGCGCGTTCGTGCGCGACACGTTGCCGCAGTTGGCCCGCTTGCGCACGGCGGTATTCGCGAACGTGTTCGGCTACGCCACCGAAGACTACGTGGAAGTAGTGCGCGTGCTTGAATCGGTCGAGGGCCTCGCGGGCTACGAACTGAACGTGTCCTGCCCGAACACTCAACACGGCGGTATCTATTTTTCGAGCGATCCGGCGCTGCTGGCGGAAGTGGTCGGGGCCGTGAAGCGCGTGGCGCGGCGGCCGCTAATGGTGAAACTGTCGCCGAACGTCGCCGCCATCGAGCCGCTGGCGCAGGCGGCGGAACAGAGCGGCGCCGACGCTATCTCGCTGGTGAATACGTTCGTGGCGCTGGCTCTGGATGCGCGTACGCGCCGTCCGCGGCTGGGAGCCGGCTTTGGCGGACTTTCCGGACCTGCTATCAAGCCCATCGCACTGCGGCTGGTATACCAGGCGGCGCAGGCGGTGAAGATCCCGGTAATCGGGCTGGGGGGCATCTCGACCGGCGAAGACGCCGCCGAATTCCTGGTGGCCGGCGCCAGCGCGGTCCAGGTGGGCACGGCGACGTTTTGGGATCCCCGCTCGCCCGTCCGCGTGGCGCAAGAACTAGGCCGCTTCTTGCGCGATGAAGGTATCGGCAATGTGCGCGAGATTGTGGGTACGCTGCAGTGGCCCGCTTAGTCCGGCGGGCCGGCCTAATTCAGCAACCGGCCCTGGCGCATGTATGCCGGCGTATCCAGATCGTCCGATCGTTCCGAAGAAGGCCCGCTTTTTCCAATGATCATAGCTGCCTGGAGAGAGGCACTCCCGCCATTCAGATCGCTAAAGGTATAGATCGTTCTCTGCTCCCAGGCGCCACCCTGGGAGGCGGGCGGCGTCAGCGAAAAGATGGTGCCGGCGCCAGCCGAGCCAGTACAGAAAAGCACTCCCCCCTTTCCGATCACGATACCTCCCAAAGCTCCGTAGCTGTAAAGCAGGTTAATGCTCCACGCATCGCCCGGTGACGCGGGAGGCGTCAAGGAAAACATGGCTCCCGTTCCCCCCGTAGGCCATGGCCGTCGCTCCGTAGAGCACTCCGCCGCTTCCGATCACTAATGGCGTCAATGGAGCATTCCCATAAGTGTACTCGCACCTGGCATTATACGCCAGAATAGGATGTGACAGTCCGTAATTAAGGCCCGCGAGTGCAAGGACCGCTAGCGTCCCCAAGAGTGGGGACGCGGCACGCAAGAGTGCGTGCGCCACGCCGTCAATTCAGCAGCCGGCCTTGGCGCATGTATGCCGGCGTGTCCAGGTCGTCCGGATCGTAAGGCGGCTCCGGTTCCCCGTTCACCACGGCTTCCGGCTCGGGATCGGCCGGCGCGGCCGCGGCGGGCTCGGACCAAAACGGCTGCTGCGCCGGCCCCAGCGTCTCCAACGGCGCCTTTGCAGGTTCTTCCGCGGCGGGCGCATACTGCGGCTGGAAGCCGGTGGCGATCACCGTGATCTTCACGGCATCGGCCATGGATTCGTTCATGGTCACGCCGAAGTTGATCTGCACGTCCTCGCAATCGGCGGCTTCGCGGATGATGGAACAAGCCTCGTTCACCTCGTGCAAGCCCAAACGGCTGGATCCAGTGATATTGATCAGCACGCCGCGCGCGCCCGAGATGCGCGAGTCTTCAAGCAGCGGGGAATCGATGGCCTGGCGCGCGGCGTCCACGGCGGCGTTTTCGCCGCGTCCGACGGCGGTGCCCATCATGGCGTAGCCCATGCCCAGCATGGTGGCTTTCACGTCGGCGAAATCCCGGTTGATGATGCCAGGCGTGTTGATGATGTCGCTGATGCCTTGCACGGCCTGGCGCAGCAGATCGTCGGCCAGCTTGAAAGCCTCGAAGAAGCTGGTGCCGCGGGGCACCAGTTTCAGCAGCCGGTCGTTGGGAATGGCGATGACGGTGTCCACCGTGGAGGCCAGCTTGGTCAAGCCATGGTCGGCCAGGCGCATGCGGCGTGCGCCTTCGAAGATGAACGGCTTGGTGACCACGGCAATGGTGAGCGCCTCCAGTTCCTTGGCCAGCGAGGCGATCACGGGCGCCGCGCCGGTTCCGGTGCCGCCGCCCAGGCCGGCGCTTACGAATACCATGTCGGCGCCCTGCAGCAGCTCGACGATCTTGTCGGTATTCTCCAAGGCGGCTTGGCGGCCGATCTCGGCGTTGTTTCCCGCGCCAAGCCCGTTGGTGATCTTGGCGCCAAGCTGCAGCTTCACAGGCACCTCGCAAGCGGCCAACGCCTGGGCGTCGGTGTTCATGGCGCAGAACTCCACGCCGGGCATGCCTTCGCGATACAGACGCGCCACGGCATTGCAGCCGCCGCCGCCCACGCCGATGACCTTAATGCGCGCACCGCCGCCGGCTTCTTCTTGAATCTCGTATTTCAAATCGTCGTTTTCGGAATCGATCAGCCCCATGCTTGCCTCCTACAAGAACTTGGAACCACAGATGGACACAGATGCACACAGATAAAGGCAAAACCCAAACCAGCGAGGGAGTTGTTTTCGTTTTTATCTGTGTTCATCTGTGTCCATCTGTGGTTCCATGTTTTATTTCAGAATTTTTCCGAGCAGCCCGTACGACTGCCGTTGCATCTCATGCTGCGATTTCAGCTTGGCCGAGTACATGGCCAGCCCGGCG
>Ga0187871_10003384_pt1 | contig 12412 bp, 6 predicted proteins | sample June2016WEW_16_1_FD_132988 | JGI IMG/M metagenome (GOLD analysis project Ga0187871, IMG submission 132988) | Peatland microbial communities from SPRUCE experiment site at the Marcell Experimental Forest, Minnesota, USA - June2016WEW_16_10 | ecosystem: Environmental > Terrestrial > Soil >... | reverse complement strand
CCACCAATCGTCATTTGTGGACGGACCGATCATGCCGCTGGGAGCTTGATGCTGCAGGGTCCAATCGATGAAGCGCTGCGCTTTGGCCTTGAGCCTTGCGTCGTCGAGTAGCCAGGCAAGCGGAACAAGTCCATCGAGGAAATATGGACCGCGCTCCCAGGATTCTCCCGTGCCGCCGAGCCAGCCGCTGTTCGGCCCCACGTCCTGCCAGGTTTCGTCGAGATGGCCGCTCAGTCCATTCGCCTGGATGTGGAGTTGTTCCAGGAGCCAGCCACGCGGGTGGATGGAACCGCCCGAAAGAGGGTAAAACCTGCTGGGCGCAAGCGGGGCGCGGTTCTTGACCTGCTGTAGAGAGGACGAGCCGGGAACTGAGGCAGCGGAAACCGCGATTGGTTGAGAAAGGAACCTGTGGCTGGCAGTAACAGCCGATACAGATCCAAGCAGGCCAAGGAACTCACGACGCGTAGAAACCCATCTGGCAGAAAGCGGCACTTAGACTCCGGAATAAATTCCAACATATCCTACTCTAGGTTGAGCGGTCTCGCATGGTCCAGATGGTCTATTCCGCGCCGACCCTCACAACTGCATTCGACTTTCCTTCGATTCCTTGATGGCGATGTTGCTGAGAACCGATTACATTCTCAGATTACTTGGCCGCAACCCTTACGGGCACCTCCAGCGATCCGACGCGGACTGTGACCGGATCGTAGACCACGACGCGCAGTAATATCTGACCTGCCGGCAAATCGAGTACGATTCGATGAGAAATGTTCGTATTTGTATCCAACATCCGCGCATAGCCTTCGGGCTTCAAGTTGAAAATAGTGCCTTGATCTGTAAAATTCACTCGCTTCCCGCCCGCGTCATATGCGACCAGGGTGTCAGGCAACGGAGGTCCGGGGCGCTGCTGCGCATCGGTGAGGACCCGCGCGGTTGATGCGAAGCGATGGTAATTGGTGAACAGGGTCTCGTTCAATTGCAGGATAGGTGCGGCGCCGGCGGTGTCGTTTGGGTCCACGAGGTCCAAATGGAGAGTCAGGCCGCGCACCGGACACGTAAAGGTATGGCCACTGATCGAGACTGGTCCGTACTCGATGAGGGTGTCAGCCTGCTTCACTGGATCGCGGCCTTTCAAATCGGCTTCGATGGTGATGCGGAGAATGGTCCCGGTTGCGGGGTCCAGCCACAACTCGCCGTGATATCCGGGTGTGATGTGGTAGGGCGTGGTCTTGGGGGCGTCGAGACCGGGCTTCACTTCGAGAACGCCGCCGCTGGAATCGAACTGCCCGAACAGTTGTGGGACAAAGCCGTTCAACTGGAAGTGCGAAAAGGGTCTAGGCACCGAATAACTGAAAACGGCGACCGGGGCGGCCGCTGACTTTTCCCAGTGGCTCCAGCTTACGGTGCCGTTGGCGGTGTCTTCCATGAGCATGCCGAGTATGGGGCCAAACTCGCCCCATGAAGTCAGCTCTGCCTGCGCTTCTTTGCCTTTGACAACGCGCTCCGCCGCGGACGACATGACGCCCTGGTCATCGCGGACTGAGATTTCCCTGCTTGACGTCCCCAGAAAGTGCAGGCCGGCGCGAATTGGCCATGCATTCTCGGTCAACCGCTGGGGACTGTCGTCGAACCGGTTCGTCGTCCTCGTGGCAAGGAAGTTAGGCAGGCTGGTTAAGGTCTGCGCGACGTAGCTTCGTGCCGCATCAAGCATCCGCTGCTGAGCTGAAACGTCGGGAGGGGGTATTGACGGCAACTCGCTTGGCGGCGGATCGAGGAACGCAGACTGATCGGCTAGTAATTGCAGGGCGGCTTTGGTTTGCGCCCCTGGAGCGAAATCGGAGACGATGCGATTGAGCGTGCTTTCAGTCAGCCGCTCGGAAAGTTCCAGATTTGTGATTCTACGAGCAATCTCTTGATCCGGACGGTGAGCAGCACTGCTTTCAGCCAATGTGCGTTCGAACTGGGCAATCGACACTGGCCTTGCCGCACAGGTTGGTACGCAGAACGCGCAAGCCGCAATTAATGTCGTCAATAAACGTTCAGAAAATCGTCGTATTCGCAATTCACCAGGCGCCATAGCGGGTCTCCGATCTTCGCCGGGTCCGTTTTCTTATGAGAATGTCGGCTTGCACACACTCCCAGACTGCCAATGAATTGGAGAACTGCCGCAAAACAGCTATAAGCCTACATTGCCCCGGCTCGTGTTGCATGGTCCGTCTGGACCATTTCACGGCAAGAGCCCGGTCAGCCGTGCGCTTCAACGATGCCGCGCAGGATGGCCGTTGTCGCGGCCTCTGTACGGTCAGAGACTTCGAGCTTTTCAATGATGCTGTTGACGTGATTGCGCACGGTATTCCCGCTGATGTCGAGGGCGCTGCCGATCTCCTTATTCGTGAGGCCGCGGACCAGCATATGCAGGACTTCGAGTTCGCGAGCGGTAAGATCGGAGCGCGTCATTCGTTCGGCGAGCCGGGCGGCTATATCACGCGGGAAATAACGCCTGCCTGCGCGTACTGCCTGAATTGCGTCAATTACTTCGGTCTGCCGCGCACCTTTCAATAGATAGCCCTGCGCCCCGGCCTGGACGGCGCGATATATGTCTTCATCGGTCTCAAAACTGGTGAGGATGATGGCGCGCGAAGTGATTTTGTTGCGACGCATGGCAAGCAGGGATTCGATCCCGTTCAATCCCGGCATGCGCAGGTCGAGCAAGACGATGTCCACCGGAGTGGTGCGAAGCAGTTCCAGCGCTTCTTCGCCGCTGGAAGCTGAGCCGACGACTTCGATTCCGGGCTGGGTTTGCAGCATGCTGGCCAGGCCGGCCACCACTACCGGATGATCATCAACGATAAGAATGCGAATCGGTGTCCCGCGCGGGTCGCCCATTGTTCCAATGCTCCCTTCCATAATTCCAAAAGAGCTGGAGTCCGGAAACAATCGTCATGCGGGGCGGAAGAGGCGCCTCGACAACAACCGACGTGCCCCGGCCGGGCACACTGTGAAGCGCGATAGTAGCGGCGATACTCTGCGCTCGTCTGCGCATGCCACGGATTCCGAACCCGAGCTGATGATTGGTGTCAACAAAGCCTTCGCCATTGTCCTCGATACTCAGGCTGACCGAGTTTTCCTTGTAATCGAGGCATATGGTCAACAAGGTATGTTGAGCGTGACGGACAGCGTTGGCAATGGCTTCCTGTCCGATGCGGTAGAGCGTATCGGCGGTGCGCAGAGGGATCGGTCTTTGATCGCCACGCCTCTTCGAGATAACCTTCACCGATCCATTCGCGACCATCCGACGGGCGCAGCGGTCCAAGGCCGAGAGCACGTCTTCGCTTTCCAAATCCTCGCTTCGCAAGGAAGCAATACTACGGCGCGCCTCCTCGTGACTGTGACGCACGAGGTCACTGGCCAGGTCGAGCTGCTGGTGCAGCGACTGCAACTCGGGGGGGACGCCGTTACGTATAGCCTGCAACTGGAAACCGATTCCGGCGAAACTTTGCGCCAGCGTATCGTGCATTTCGTGGGCCAATCGACCGCGCTCTTCAAGGATGGCGCGCAGTCGCCAGTTTTCTACTCGGTGGTACAAAACGACGCCGCCAAATGCGAGCACCAGGGCGGAAACGGCGATCGCAATCATATGGCCAGTGGTCCACCACGGCGGACCGGCGATCACATCCAAATCCTCATTGGAACGTAGGAGAAGGACGAAGGGCGTCAGGTTATGCGTGTAGGCGGGATCGACGGTGCAGATACCCCGCAAACGCAGAGTGCTGCCAAGCTGGAGTTTGCCGAAGAGATAATCGCTCCGTCCGGGATTGAGAATGGCACGAAATGACTCGGATCCTTCATCGAGCCCGAGCACCAGGGTGTTTCCCGGTCCGCGTTCCTTGCCAACAAGGCGTCCGCTGACTTCAATGAACGTCGCATCATATTTGCCTGTCGAGGCCTGCGAGGCGGTGACCGAAAGGGGAGGCATAGGTGTTCGTGCCCACAGTACCTTCACAGCGGCATTTTCGAGAGCCGAGCTGAAGTCTCTTGGGTGCACCTCACCTGTGACCTCGACCTCGTCCCCCACCTTGAGTACCGGAGCCTTCGGCTGCGGGACATAGACGCCGCCGGTCGAATCTTCGACGAAGAGCTGAGGCGCAGTGAGGACGACGACACCGCGAATGGTTGCTCTCGTCGGCATCACGCGCGACGCCAGTTGCAGGTTAGCGATGCTGGTGGTCTGCACATCAGGAGCTTCCGGGCCCGGCTCGGGCTGGCCGTTTGCTTCGAGCGGCACTGTAGGAGAGAGTACGCCCTGCAAGGCTGTCTCATCTTGTTTGCCGGTGTCCCTGAGCATGGAGAGCAAATCCTGGTGCGTGGCCGGATGAGCAGTCACATTGCGCCAGATCCCTCCCGACGAATAGGAGCGGAGACCGACGCGGCCCGACTGCACGCAGTCGGGATCCGTAATCGCGAGCGCTGTGGGAACAGGTTGCGATGGGGGGGCGACGGAAGCGACAACCTGGCAATCGTAGGCGAGAAGCTTCAGGTGATACCAGCGGAACGGCCGAATGCCACCTGCGTCGGGAACTCGCTTGACGGCCTCCATCCAGCCATGCTCGGCGCGACCGAGGACCAGGGAGTTATCGATGGTGCGCACTCCGGCGTAATAACCCGTGTATGCGTTGACGCCCTCTTCTTCATTGCTGGTGCGAATGATGAGGCCGGCGTCGCCACCGGTTCCCAAGAGGGAGACATCCGCCTCGACGATATAGTTGCGCCAATAGGGCGAGCCGGTGAGGAGCTTTGCGCCGCGCTCGTCGGAGTCGTTGCGCATCATGCCGTTGTCGAGTTCCCATGTTCCGCCGAAGGCCTTCCACTCGTCCGCGCTCCCATGGGCGAACGAATCGTGGTAAGGAAGACCACGCTGTGGACTGTACAAATAGGCCCGCAGACCAGCAGTCACCGCCACCAAGCCAAGGACGGCAAGCGAAATCTGCAGGCAGAGGCGGCCAAGATGCCAGGGACTCTTCATTGGCTCGAACTCCATCGCCTGCGTCCCAGCGTCCAGTCCTGCGAAAGCATTCCCCGCACTTCGTCTGAGTTGACATTGCCTTGCGTGATGAGCTTTGGCGGGAGGTAGGTTACCGAGGGAACTGTCTGCCTGTTGAGTCGAGAGTGGATGAGTTCGATTGCCTGACGGCCCATGGAAAGGGTGTTTTCCTGAATGACGCAATCCAGATTTGGGCTCCGCTGAAAAATGGGCCAACCAGTAAGGTCGAATCCGATGACTCGAATCGAACGTCGTGCCGGAGCAGCGTTGAGGGCCGAGAGTGTTCCGTCGACAGAAGGGGACATCAGGTCGACGATGACGTCGAGATCGGGATGGGCGCGAAGAGTATCTTCGGCAACCTGCTGCTCATGAGGGAAGTTGTATGAGCCCATACGCCTGTCCACGATCTGCACTCCCTCATAGTGGTCAGCAAGGAACTGCTCGAACGCGCGGGCGCGAATGATGGTTCCCGTTAGATCCGGATTGATGCCGAGAATGGCAACCGTGCCATGCCCATGCAGCATTTCGCCCACGCGCCTGGCCGCCAATTCGCCGCCATACTGGTCGTCGTTGAGGATGTAGAAGAGATCGCCTCCCGCAGGGATTGCCAGAGGTGACCCGACGATAACAGTCGGAATGCCATGAGCCAGCGCGCGACGCACGGGGCTGATCAACGCGAGCGCCTGGTCTGGGGCAAGAACCAATCCGCGATAACCGCCCTCAATGGCGCGATCGACGAGAGCAATCTGAGCCTCCACGTCGTCTTCGCGCGTTGGTGCGTTCCAGTAAATCACTGATCCGGTGTGGTTTGCTCCAATCTCTGCGCCCACATGCGCCGCCTCCCAGTTCATGGTGCCATCGGTCTGCGGAATGAAGGCAATTCTGGTTTGAGAGCTTCTCCCGCAGCCGGAGGTGCAAATCAAGAGCAGCAGTGCGGCAACCGACGTTGCCGCCAGGCTCGCGGTGTGTGTGCGCCGCATGCCGAATTGGCGAGCTTGATTCATCTTCGAGCACGAAGGAGTCTACGCCACAAGCCAAACGCCTAGCAAGCCCAGCGGCGCGCATCGTGTGCATTTTCAGCACATTGGCCTTACGTGTTTCTCGACCGAGATAGTCCAAATGGACTACCTGGCTCTGGTCGCTCCATCTCATGCACGCCTCATTCTTTCTGAGTAAGCTTCAGGCTCGTAGAAGCATTGGGCGGGGTGTGCAATTCGAATGTTGTGGCAGGATTCTACCGCGCTCGATTCGGTGCTGGATCAACCAATGGCGCGAAGTTGAACTCAATTCTCGAAAAGCGTCTGCGAGCTGGCGAGCCAGCATTCGCAGTTTCGGTTTTCTAGCAGCTTGATTTTCCGACCGACGTGAGTCAACTGCGTTTCCAGATGAACGCACGATCAAACCAAAACCGTCAGGATGGAGAGGCCACCATGCGAAGAAATACACGGCAGATCGTTTATGGAGTGCTGGGATTTCTGCTGACAACAGCCAGCTGTTTTGCGCAATTCAACGCCAACGTTCAGGGGACCGTGCTTGATCCCAAAGGCAACGCGATTCCCGGGGCCAAAGTCACTTTGATCAATTCGCAAACCGGTGTCCAGCAGCAAACGACAAACGATTCCACGGGATTCTACAGATTCGACAGTCTTGCGCCGGGCGACTACTCGGTTTCGACGACGGTGTCTGGGTTTGAGCCGGCAACCGTGACTTTTAGTCTGACCACAGATCAGACGCGCGAGGTTCCCTTGAACCTGAAAATTCAGGCGACCTCGTCCACAGTGACCGTAAACACTGAGGAACCGCTGATCGATACCTCTGACAGCCGCTTCGAGCAGACGCTCGACACAGCCGCGGTGACGGACCTACCTCTCGCGGGACGGAATCCGACGAATGTGATTACGATTGCTCCGGGTGTCACCGGCACGGGGGGGCAGAATTCCCCAGGTTCGAGCACTTCGACAAACTTCGCTCCGGAAAACTGGGTGAATGCCAGCGCGAACGGGCAGGGCGCGACTGGCAATCAGTACGTCGTGGACGGAATGGACGTGACCAGCACGATACGTCCCGGTGTTTTGAACCTGACACCGAATGCCGACACCGTTCAGGAGATAAGTGTACAAACCAACACCTATACGGTCGATTTTGGTCGCGCGGCTTCGATTCAGACTGTGATGACAACCAAATCGGGGACCAACGAGTTCCACGGTGTCGCCAGCGAATACTACCAGTACCAGAATCTTGCGGCGCGCGGAGAATTTGGCGTTCCTCAACCTATCAAGGTCAATCCATATCACGTCAATAACTTGTCATTCGCATTGGGCGGTCCAGTCATCCCCCACAAACAGTTCTTCTTCTTTGTCGGGTATGAACCGTACCTTTCGTTAGCCTCCAACGGGACCTCGCTCGATGGTTTCGAGGATCCGGCATTTGTAACCTTCGCCGAAGGGGTCGAACCCAATAGCCCGGAAGTGGAGCTGATGCAGAAGTACCCCGTGGCCGGTATGGTGAACGTCAAGCAGTCCGCGACGGCTGGCGACTTATGGGGCAACACCCTGCCCACGACAGCCTTGCAACAGGCATGCGCGTCAGGAACGGGAAATGTGACTGCGTTCGACGACATCTCGGTACCGTGCTCTCTGGCGGTCTTCGACACGGGAAATTTCAACAGTTCCAGCTACTACAACGCCAAGCAGTACAACATCCGAATGGATAAATATTTTCCAAAAGACCGCGCCTACGGACAATTCTTCCGCGACACCATCAATAACGGCGGGCCCAGTCCTCGCCCCGCATTTGCAGAGACTGATAAGTTCTTCACGTTTTCTCTGCAGGGCAATGAAACGCACACCTTCACGCCAAACACTCTGAACGAGGCGATGTTCGGCTACAACCGAATTGAAGGTATAGCGCCGGCGACCGGATTGTATACCGTTCCCATTGTCAACGTGACGAACCTGGGCACCGGTTGGGGCGACGGATTCGCCGACGGCGATTACATCCAGCACAGCTATCATTGGCGCGACGTTTTGACTCACATCGTGGGCCACCACAGCATCAAAGGTGGGTTCGAAGCGTGGCGTAGCAACGATATCGCGCTCTTCGCAGGATGCTACGACCAGCCTTCGTTCTCGTTCAACAACATGATCGACATGATCGCGAACAACCCCTACAGCGAATCGGGGATCTCCTTCAATCCGGTCAGCGGCGCTTACGATTCCGCCAACTACGGCTACAAAGAAACGACGATGGGCATCTTTGCCGAGGACAGCTGGAAGGTTAACCGCAGGCTCACTGTCAACTACGGTCTCCGCTATGACAACTTCGGCAACCCGTACGTCGCCCTCGCCGGAACCGTGCTGGCCAACTTCCATCTGGCCTCCGGATCGACGTTTGCCGATCAGGTTACCAACGGAATCATGAAACAACAATCTCATGTGTTCAATCACGACATCAACTGGGTTTTCAGCCCGCGCGGCGGTGTTGCCTACGACTTGGTTGGAGACGGCAAGTGGGTGCTGCGTGGCGGATTTGGACTGTTCCACAACGAGTTCACGCTGGGCAATGCGGAGAACGGCCTGAAGGGCAACCCGCCCGGTTATATCGTGCCGACTTTCTATAACAACGGATCCACCGCGGCGCCCATCTTCGGCTACGGAACCCAGAATAAGGTTCCGTTCGGGTTCCCCGCGCCGGCGTTTGTCGGCCAGGCTTTGGACGCAAAGGGCGGAATTGCCGGAGCACAAAATGGTGTGGGCGGAACAGATCCGCAGATGACCGCGCCCGATGCGCTTGACTGGTCGGCTGGCCTGGAGCATCAGCTCACGCCGAATGTGGTAGCCAGCGTGGGCTATGAGGGATCGCATGGCTACAATCTCATCTCGGCCGGCGGCAATGTGGGAAATACGACCTACGGTGTAGATGTAAACATCTTTCCGGGTGATCTGATTCAGCATCCAGCCTTCAATTCCAGCGGCGTATGGACGGGCGACGGAATTCAAACCCGGCTCAACACCAGCTTTGGCTCAATCAATTATGCTTTCAACGCCACTTACTCAAACTACTATGCGTTTATCGCCGCGGTGAAAGGCAAACTTGGCCAACATGGGTTCCTGACAGCTTCGTACACACGGTCAGCCGCCAAGGACGACTGGAACAACTATCCGGAAGGGTATGTTGGAGGAGGCGGGACTTCGTACAACTTCAAGCAGTATTACAGCCCCTCTCCGTGGGATGCGCCAAACCGCTTCTCGATGGGCATCAGCTACGACATTCCCGGTGTGAGGACCGGAAATGGTTTTGTTCGCAGGCTGACGAATGGCTTCAACCTGTCGGAAACAACGATTCTGCAGTCGGGTAACCCCTTCTTTGTATATTCGGGCAACGCGCTGAGCCTCGTGGATACGACAGGCGTCACGGTGACTGAAGCTAACTATGCGAGCGAGTTGGCGGCGGGGAATTTTGCTTTCGCCGGAAATAGCGGTAACTACTCGGCCGACGGAGACAATTACAACATCCCGAATGTCACGAGCTACAGTCAGAAGCACAACCGCAAGGCGTATCAGTATACCGGCGTGGTCGACTCCGGCGTCATTACGCACTCCCAATTTGCCCAACCGGCCTTCAGCTCTTCCGGTACTGAGGGCAACGAAAAGATCGATCAGTTCCGCAATCCCGGCTACGCAGACACCGACTTCACCGTCAAGAAGACCACTCTGCTGGCGGAGCGCATCAACCTGGAATTGCGCATGGATGCATTCAACCTCTTTAACCGGGTCAATCTGAATGGAGTGGACACTAACTACAACGACACGAGCGCGAATTTCGGAACCACAAGTGGCACGTCGTTCCCGCGTTATCTACAGTTGGCTGCCAGGATTACCTTCTAGAGACGCCGCACTCAGGCTGACTTAATCCCGCTTGCGGCCGCCACCAACTACTCTGGATTTGCAGGGTCTCGGTGACGGCCGCGGCGGAAATCCGCTCGCTCCCTTCAACTGAATAGTTCAAATGAACTACACGTCTCAGGCTGCTGCCTCATACACTCAACCAATGACATCGCGACTCACCTGCAGGGTCGCAATTCTTCACAGGCATTTCGTCTTTGCGGTGTTGCACCTAGCAGGAACCATAGCGACAATACAACTTGAACGCCCGGCGGAATCGCGACCACGGGCAGGATCAAAATGAAAACGAACTGGAATTTCAATCTTGTGGGATGCCGCCTTTGTTTGTTCGCTGCTGCCGCTTCGATTTCGACAGGTTCTGTGCGGGCTCAGCAGCGGCCGCCAGCTGTCCCGCTCATCGCGCATAATCCCTATTTCAGCGTCTGGTCGATGGCCGACCATCTGACGGACCAAGACACAAAGCACTGGACCGGTTCGCCGCAGCCCATCATCGGCCTGGCGCGCATTGATGACGAGACATACCGATTTATGGGCGCTGAACCAAGCGGCGTCCCTGTCATGCAGCAGACCTCGCTGGTGGTTACTCCGACTCGGACCATCTACACGTTTGCGGAGAAACAAGTCACACTTACCGCCACATTTTTCACCCCGGCCTTTCCGAAAGACCTCGATGTTCTCTCACGGCCGGTCACGTATCTGACCTTTTCAGTAACCACTGCCGTTCCGCACGAAGTAACGCTGATGGTTGATGTCAATCCCGTAATCGCGGTCAACACCCGCGACGAAGCTGTGACATGGGGCCGTGGCCGCACCGCCGGCCTCACCGTTCTCAGCGTGGGATCGCGCGACCAGCGCGTTCTCAATCGCCCCGGAGACGATCTGCGCATCGACTGGGGCTACTTTCGACTGGCGGTTCCCGATGACCAAGGGGCCCGGGTCGCTGAGTCCGCGAGTGCTGTGCGCTTTTTCACCTCCACTGGAGAGCTGCCCGAGGAGGACGATCTCGACATGCCTCGGATGCCCCGCGATCACGCCGCGCATCTGGCAGTTGCTCTAGCGCTGGGCAAAGTTTCGAATGCGCCTGTCGTGCGTCACATCCTGCTCGCCTATACGGAGGAGTATGCGATCGAATATCTCGGCCGCAGGCTGCGTCCCTATTGGCAGCGGAACAATGAGACCGTCCAGCAGATGCTCAGGGATGCGGAGACGCAGTATTCCACGCTCGTTTCGCGCGGCGAAAGTTTTGATCGGGACCTGACCTCCGATCTCACTGCTGCGGGCGGGCCTGGTTACGCACAAATCGCAATTCTCGCTTACCGCCAGGCACTCGCGGCGCACGAGCTCGCCGCTGACGCAGACGGCACACCGATGCTCTTCCCGAAGGAGAACTTTTCGAACGGCTGCATCTCTACGGTCGACGTGATTTATCCATCCGCTCCATTTTTTCTCTTTTTCAACCCCACCCTGCTCCAGGCGCAATTGCAGCCGGTGATGGAGTACGCGGCGCTTCCTCGCTGGAAGTGGCCGTTTGCGCCGCACGACCTAGGCACATATCCGCTTGCCGATGGGCAGGTTTACGGTGGCGGCGAGGCATCTGAAGATGACCAAATGCCGGTTGAAGAAAGTGGGAACCTGCTCATCCTAGTCGATGCTCTGAGTCGCGAGCAGAACAATTGGGGATTCGCACGACAATACTGGCCGCAGCTTACGCAGTGGGCCGAGTATCTGCGTGAGAAAGGCCTCGATCCCGCAAATCAGCTTTCAACCGACGACTTTGCCGGGCATCTTGCCCACAATGCCAATCTCTCGATCAAGGCGATCGAGGCTCTTGCCGCTTATTCGCAAATGGCAGAAGCGCTGGGCAAGACGGAAGTTGCATCAGAATATTCGCGTCTCGCTCAGGAGATGGCTGCGAAGTGGCAGACAATGGCGATTGACGGCGACCACTACAAACTCGCTTTTGACAATTCCGGAACATGGAGCCAGAAATATAACCTGGTCTGGGACCAAATTCTCGATTTGCACCTGTTTCCAGCGGCGGTTCGCCAAACCGAGATTGCATTTTATCTGAAGCATCTCAACCGCTTTGGATTGCCGCTCGATAACCGCCGGGACTACACCAAGCTCGATTGGGAAGTATGGACGGCGACACTCGCAGATCCCGCACAGCCGGGGAGTCCCGACCCATTCAAGGCATTGGTGGACCCGATTGCCGACTGGGTGAACCAAGGCCCCACGCGCGTTCCTCTGACAGACTGGTACGACGCCGTGACCGGCGTCCAATCCGGATTCCAGGCGCGTTCGGTGGTTGGCGGAGTTTACATCAAGGCTCTCGCTGATCGATCCTTGGCGGCAAAGTGGCGCAACCGCTCCGCGCCATAGGGAGTCGACGCATAGTTCAGCGCGGAGAAGAATTGAACTTCTCCGACTCGAGTTCGGAAAGAAACGCGGGAACGGCCGGTCTTAT
>Ga0187871_10003381_pt1 | contig 12418 bp, 12 predicted proteins | sample June2016WEW_16_1_FD_132988 | JGI IMG/M metagenome (GOLD analysis project Ga0187871, IMG submission 132988) | Peatland microbial communities from SPRUCE experiment site at the Marcell Experimental Forest, Minnesota, USA - June2016WEW_16_10 | ecosystem: Environmental > Terrestrial > Soil >... | reverse complement strand
GTAGCTGTCGGCGAAGGTCACCTCCGGCAACGGCCGGGCCGGGTCGTTGTCGCGGAGCAGCAGCCGGCGGGTTTCCTCGTGCCCGATCCGGGTCACGTCCCCGTCGAACAGCGAGGCGGCGCCGCCGTGGTCGGCGTGGTGGTGGGAGTAGACCAGGTGGGTCACCCGGTTGGTCACGCCGTTGGCAGCTGCGATCTCGTCCACGGCCCGCCGCAGGTTGCCGCCGATGGACGGCGGCGCGTCGAACAGCACCACGCCGTCGCGGGTGACCAGGAACGCCGACTGGTAGACACCGTCGGTGACCCAGTACAGGTTCCGCTCGACCCGCCCGACGTAGTACCCCTGATCGTTCAGGGCGGGACCGAGCGCCGAACGCGGGATGGGTGCGTAGTCGGGCAGTTCGTCGGCAGCGCCCGTGTCGGCTGTTGTTGTCACGGTATCTCCCTCGCAGCTGGGGCACGTCCCTGACGGCCGTGCGCTTCGCGTCATGCCCACGCTCCCGAACTGCCAGGTGAGAAGTCATCGCCGGATCATGGTGATTCGGATACGGCCCGCGCCTGGCCGGGGCGCTAGGCCCCGTACACCGGCAGGATCGCCCCGCTCACCGGCGCTGCCGCCTCGCTGACCAGGAACGCGATCACTCCGGCGATCGCCTCGGGCGCCACCGCGTGCGCTATCACGTCGGCTGGCAGCGAAGCCCGGTTGGGCGCGGTGTCGATCAGCTGCGGCGCGACTGCGTTCACCCGGATTCCGTAAGGCCGGAGCTCGAGGTCGAGGGTGCGCGTCAGGTGCACGAGGGCTGCCTTGCTCACGCTGTAGGCCGCCATGCCGCTGGCAGGCTCCAGGCCTGGCCGGGCGGTCACATGGACGATGGCGCCCGCGCCCTGCTGTCGCATATGCGGCGCCACTGCCTGGCTCAGCCACAGCGCGGGTCCCAGATTGACGTCGAGCATGAGCCTCAACGTCTCGGGAGTCGTAGCGAGCGCGTCGCCCAGGCGGAACGCTCCGACCGTGTTCACCAGCACCCCGGGGGGCCCGACCTCGGCCGCTATCCGGTCGATGAGCCGTGTCACCGCGCCGGGATCGGCAGGATCGGTTGCTTCCTTGTGCACGACGTCGCGCAGATCGCTCATCGCGTGCTCGTTCCGGTCAAGCGCCACCACCCTGAGTCCGCTGGCTGCAAGCGCCTCGGTGGTCGCGTGCCCGAGCGCGCCGCCCGCACCGGCGACGACCGCTACCGTTGCCTGGCTCATGCCTACCCTCCGGTGTTCGCTGTGATGTGAACAGGTCACTCCCCTACCTCGGGTTGCGGCCCGGCGGTGTGCTCCGCGGGGACAGTGAGTGCCTGAGCTTCCTCGAATGCGGCCGAGAACAGGTACGCGGTCGCCAGACTGCGGTAAGGCCGCCATTTCTCGGCGATCGCCAGAACCTCTTCCTGTGCAGGCAGGTGGTCGAGGCGGTAGACAGTGCGGACAGCCTTGCGAAGAGCAAGGTCACCTGGCAGGACTACGTCCTCGCGGCCCAGCGCGATGATGAGGGCGCCTTGCGCCGTCCACGGGCCTATCCCGGGGATCTCGGTCAATACCGCAATGAGCTCGTCGTCTGGCATAGCCGCCAGCGCCTTCGGCTCAAGCCGCCCGTCCGACAGGCGCTCGGCGAGATCGCGGAGTGTGCTGATCTTCCGCCATGACAGGCCCGCCTCGCGAAATTTTGCCGGATCAGTGCCTAGCACGTCGGCGGCCGACGGGAGACGGCCACCGAAGCGTGCCTCGATGCGCTCGAGGATCCGCCGGGTTGCCGCGACCGACAGCTGCTGGCCGACGATCTGGAACAGCAGGGCACCAAACAGGTCCATCGGCGGCAGCTCAGTCATCCACAGTCGCGGGTCGAAATCCGGCCGGGCAGCTATCACCCTGGCCATTACCGGGTCAGCTCTGCGCAGCTGGGCCCTCGCCTTCTCCAGCCAGTCGGCGCCGCCGATTCCTGCCTGGCCTGCCCGGTCGCGGAGGGGTGCACTGGTCATGGTGGCCATCACTTTCCCGGTTAGGTGATCGGGTTGCGAGGTTGGGGATCTTCACGGTGAGCAGGTGTCACCGTTTTCCGTAGGTCTGGCCTCGGGGGCGAGTTGGCGGACCTCGAGGAGGTCAAGGCCAAGCGCCTCGATCTCAGCCAGGACGCCATGGAGCCCGGGCCGGTCCAGCACGCCGGTCAGGACTGTCTGCGTGCCCTGCCGCTTCACGGCCAGGGCGGGAAACGCGGACAGCAACGTGGCGCCGAGATGGCCGTTGATCCTGATCAGGTACCTGGCCGATGCAGGGTCCATGCGGTTAATGGTCTGGCGCAGGCAGGTGAGTCCGCATCGCCAGGATCTGGTGAGGCCGGCGCCCGAATGGCGTGACGGGGGGCAGCCAGGTGTTGCGCTAGTCACCGTCCGGGCACGTAACCTGGCTAGATGCTGAGAGGCGGCCGGCGCCAGGCCAGCGCGCCGGGGATCGGGCTGCGGCGTGGCGTTTAGGGCAATCCCTCCGAAGCGGGCCCTGGCAGCTCCGCGGCTGATCCAGCGCGGAGAGCTTCTTGCGTCCCTTGATCGCGCGACGGCCGCGAAGGTAACGCTTATCTCAGCCCCGGCAGGGGGCGGCAAGACTTCGCTGCTGCGGGCCTGGGCAGAAGGTCCAGGTCAGCCCTACCGGCTGGCGGTCGTGCAGGTGCGGCGCGGTCAGCAGGACTCCCAGCAGTTCTGGCTGGCCGTCCTGAGCGCGATCGGGCAGCCGCCGGGCACGCCCGGCGAGGGTGAACAGCTGGCAGCGACACCCGACTTCAATGAAGATGCCATCAGCGAGAGAGTCCTGTCCGAGCTCGCTGCGGTTCACGATCGCACCTTCCTGGTCGTCGATGATCTGCACGAGCTGACCTCGCCGGAAGCGCTGATGCAGCTGTCCCGGCTGCTGGAGAAGCTCCCCCGGCATGTGCACGCGATCCTCGCAACGCGGCGTGATCTCCCCTTGCGGTTGCACAAGCTTCGTCTCGCCGGCGAGCTAGCTGAGATCCGCGCGGCAGACTTGCGTTTCACTGAGCGCGAGACCCGCCAGTTCCTGGAGGCTTCGGGCATCGCGTTGTCACAGGCCGGGGTCGCCAGGCTGCACCAGCGCACGGAAGGCTGGGCTGCCGGCCTGCGGCTGGCGGCGATGTCACTGGCCAGCAGCCCGGACCCGGAAAGATTTGTCGCGGAATTCTCTGGCAGCAGCCGCACGGTGGCCGAGTACTTGCTCGCCGAGATGCTGGAATGCCAGCCGCCCAGGGTCCAGCAGCTTCTTCTGCGCACCGCCCTGCTCGACCGGGTCAACGGCGAGCTGGCGGATCTGCTGACTGGCCACCCCGGCTCCGAACGCATCCTCCTCGATCTCGAAGACGCCAACGCGTTCGTCGTATCCCTCGACCCGGCCCGGACCTGGTTCCGGTATCACCACCTCTTCGCCGACCTGCTCCGCCTTGAGCTGCGCCGGAGGCTGCCCGAAGAGCTGCCGGCCCTGCACCGGCTCGCCGCGCAGTGGCTGACCGGGCACGGTGAGATCGTTGACGCCATCCGGCATATCCAGGCCGCGGGCGACTGGGCTGATGCGGCGCGGCTGCTCGCAGACCACTCGTTCGGCATGACCCTGGACGGGCAAGCGCAGACCATCGAGTCGCTGTTGCGCGCGTTCCCGCCGGGTGCCGTTACCGAAGGCCCGGATCTCCCTCTCGCGCGGGCAACCAGCGACCTTGCCCTGGGACGCCTGGACGAGGCTGCCGCCCACCTGACAGTGGCCGAAGCCGCGATCGCATCGACGCCGTCAGAGCGCAAGCACCGCCTCGAAGTGGCGACCGCAGCGCTGAGACTGTCGCTCGCGCGGAAGCGCGGCCACCTGGCAGGTGTCGTCGATCAGGTCAGATTCCTTGCCTCGCCTGTCAGCGCTCAGTCCGACGAGGACATCGCGCTCGACAGCGACCTGCGCGCGGTCGCGCTGATGAATCTCGGAATCGTCGAAGCGTGGTCGCTGGGAAACCAGGACAGTGAGCGGCACCTGCACGAGGGCGCCGAACTTGCGCGGAGGATCGGACGTCCGTACCTCGAAGTGGCCTGCCTGGCTGAGCTCGCCTTCGCATCGAAGATCGAGCCCTTCGCAACTACCCGGCGGCGGTGCCGGGAGGCGATAGCCCTCGCCGAGCAGCATGGCTGGGGCGCGGAGCCGGTCATCGCGCCGGCGCTCGTGAACCTCGCAGGCGCTCTCATCTGGACGGGTGAATTCGACGAGGGCGATCACTGGCTTAGGCGCGCCGCCCGCGCCGTGGAGACAGACACCGGACCCGTCATCAGGCTGTTGCTGCACATCGGCACCGGCATGCTCTTGTCCGGCCGCCGCAGGCAGCACAAGGCACTTGCGGAATACAGGGCGGCTGAGCACCTGCAGGCGCAGCTGGAAGGCTCACATGCGCTGGCGGGTCAGCTGACGAGCTGGAGGCTGGCCACCCAGGCGAGACTCGGGCAGCTCAGCGAGGCCCGGGCCTCGCTGGCAGCACTCGATCCGGATCTGGCAGGCTCCGCCGAGATCGGCAATGCGCGCGCGGCTATCTGCCTCGCCGAGGGCGACCCGGCCGCCGCTCTCGCCGCGGTCCGCGATGCCCTGAACGGGATAGCTCCTGCTATCGGCTACGTGACAGTCGTTGAGACACACTTGCTGGCAGCGCTCGCGCACCGCGAACTCGGTGACCAGCGCTCTGCCACCGCGGCCACCGAGTGCGCACTGGCCCTGGCGGAGGCGGACCGGGTCATCCTGCCGTTCGCGATGACAGGCTCGCTCGAGTTGCTCGAGGCCATGCCGCGGCATGAGACGGCTCACGCGGCCCTGCTGGCCGACATCCTCGATGTCATGCGCGGATCGTCCCTAGCGCCGGGCAATGAGTCTTCGCTGGCAGAGATCGAGCAACTGACTTCGAGCGAGCTGCGGGTGCTGCGGTATCTCCCGACGAACCTGTCCCGGCCGGAGATCGCCGGCGAGCTATCGGTCTCGGTGAACACCGTCAACACCCACATCCGCAACATCTACGCCAAGCTGCAGGCTCAGGATCGTTCCTCCGCAGTCCAGCGCGCACGAGAGATGCGGCTGCTCTCGGCCGGCCTGAACAGCTAAACGCTAGCCGGACCTCGCCGGGCGGCCAGCCCCCGCTGAAGCGCAATCACCAGAACCAGGTGACAGCCGCTCACCAGGCTGCTGCCTAAAGTTGCCTGAAACGACTCCTGCCACGGGAGGCGATGACGGCAATGACCGGTCACGAGCAGCGCGCTGCAGCGCGGGCGCCGTCACCCCTCAGCCAGCCAGTGCCACTGCAGCTTTCACCGACCTGAAAGGGGGGACGATCTTGACGAGCACCGCTCAGCCTGACGTCCCGAGTATTGACCGCCAGCACCTGCTCGTCATTGGCGCGGGTCCCGGCCTCGGAGCCGCTATCGCGCGTCGATTTGCGAAAGGCGGCTACCGCGTCACACTCCTGGCCCGTGATGTCCGCAGGCTGAACGATCTGGCCCGTGATCTTCACACCACGGGAGCGATCGTCGGCACGGTGGCCGCGGATGCCAGTGACCCTGAAAACTTCCGGGCCACGCTCGGCTCGGTCTACGCAGCGAGCGGCGCGCCAGGCCTGATGGTGTACAACGCCGTCCTGCCCGCGCCCGACACGCTGCTGGAAAGCGATATCGCTCACCTGCAGCAGGCGTACGACGTGGATGTCATCAGCGCCATCGTCGCCGCACGAGTCGCTGCGCAGGCGATGCGCACCGCGGGTGGCGGCACCATCTTGTTCACGGGCGGCGGTTTCGCAGATAGGCCCGTCCCCAGCATGGCGACTGTCTCGCTCGGCAAGGCGGCACTGCGGTCCGCAGCGACCATGCTCGGAGACGAACTGGCGCCGCACGCCGTGCGCGTTGCGAGCATTACCGTCGCGGGAGTCATCGCCGAAGACACTCCCTTCAGCCCCGCCCGTATCGCAGACGCCTACTGGAGGATTGCACGATCCGAGGGCACCTGGCAGACCGAATTCCGGTTCGAGGGGACATGATCAGCAAAGCCCAGGTCGTTCCTCCTCGCGGGTGCCTGGAGACTGATCGCTGTCCGCCAAATGTCCGGGCGAATGGAGGGGCTGGTCAGCTACGGCAGCTGTTGTCACCACCTCAACCGCCTGCCTGCTGAACCGCCCGGCCAGTGTTCCCGTTCTCCCATTCGGGACGTCGTGGCCGGTTCTGGACCCAGAACTTCGGGGATTCCGCGGGAAAGCGGAGACCCGCGACCGCACGAGCTTCTAGCGGGAGTACGGATGAGGCGTTGGATCTTCCTGGTGATCGGCGTGGTGCTGGCGATCGCCGGCGTTGTCTGGATCCTCCAGGGCCTGAACCTGCTTGGCCAGTCAGGCGGCATGAACGGCCAGCACATCTGGGCGATCATCGGCGTGATCTGCGCACTTGCAGGGCTCGGCTTCATCACGGCAGGCGCGCGCGCACGCCGGACAACGGCACGGCTGCCCGGAGCACACTGACTCCCCGGCCAGCACGTCTCGCTACCCGTGTGACCACCCAGCGCCCAGGGCTAGCGTGCCGGTTGCCTCGTCGCGCGCGTCGAAGGGTGACACTCACGAGGTCGAGATGTTCCAGTGGACCGCTCATCCGCCAGTATTCCGGCGGCGGCCACTCTTCCCGATCCGCACCACGATCGGCCAGGCTCGCTCACATGACCCCGGGCGCACTGCACTCAAGCAAGAGACGAGGCCTGCGGGTGATGCAGGGGAACCTGGTGAGTTGATACGGTCGGGCCTGATCAGGCCGCCCGCAGCGGAAGAGGAGGCAGCCATGCCGGTACGCGGGAGCTTGTGCCGTCAGCAGCCCGGCATATGGCTTCAGTGACCGCAAATGTTTCCGCCGTCAATCAGGAGGCCGCTATGCCTGAGTTCCCGCCGATCGCCCATGTCGCTGTGACCGTGACCGATCTGCAGAGAAGCACTCGCTGGTACAGCGAACTGCTGGCTGCCGGGCCCGTTCTCGATGAGGACGAGGAGATCGGAGGCTTCCACCACACCGTGTTCGCTCTCGATGGAGGGCAGCTATTCGGCTTGCATGCACACCCCGATGCCGCAAATGAGCGGTTCGACGAGCATCGCACCGGTCTGGATCACGTTGCGTTCGCGTGCCGCAACCGCAGTGAGCTGCAAGAGCGGGTTGCCCGCCTGGACGAGCTAGGGATTGTGCACGGCGGAATCGTGGACGCCCATTACGGCTCCGGCGTCTCTTTCCGCGACCCCGATGGAATCGCGCTGGAGTTCTTCGCGCCGCCCGCTTGACACCGGGTACCGCCAGGTGTGCGCCTAACGGCTCGCGTGCTGCTTCCAGGCGGCCGGCTGGAACCGCAGCCGTGCCCCGGATCGCGAGGCGTGGGCTTAACATCCATCTCACCGCGGATGCGTTTGAGGGTTCCGGGCACGCTCGCGGATGCACACGATTCCGGCCGTATCCGGTGCTCAGGAGAGCTCGCCGGCGAAGTCCCAGGCACGTAGATCACCTGGCTCGAGGCGGATGAGAAGGTCGTCGTCGGCTCTGTCCGCGTACGCGGCCCCGGCCTCGCGGCCCAGGTAGCGAGAGGCGATTCGCTGCACCGCATCGCCGACTCCTGCGGTGACGAACCGGGCGTGGCAGCGCACCTCGATTCCGCGGTACGGCGGGGAATGCTCGCAGACCACGATGCTTGCCCGTGGATCTCGCCGCAGCTGCGCCGCCTTCACGTCGCGGCTGCTCGTGACGACGCCGAAACCGCCCTCGCGCCATTCGTGCCAGACCGGAGACAACAGCACGGTGCCGTCGTGCCGGTACGTGGCCAGGACCGCAAGCAAGCGGAGTCCGGCCAAGTCTCCGAGATCTTCCATGGTGAGGCCTCTGCGCATCCGGCCAGGCTAACCGCCACGACCGCCACCCCGCTCCTCCATTCAAGATGCCGCGAGTTGCCAGCAGACCAGGTCAGACAGCCGGCGCTTGGGCTACAGGCCGGCCGTAGGTGACGGCCTCACGCACCTCCCGGGGCAGGGACTGGGCGAGTTGCGCGTCGGGCTGAGCGCCGAGCGAGTCGTTGATCGTAGAAAACGCCAGGCGAAGGGCCACGAAGGCGGTGATGGCGAAGATCTGCCCGTCATCGAGCCCGCAGTCGCGGAGCACCTGGATGTCGGACCGCGTCGTCGCGTTCGGGTCCCTGGCGACCTTCCGGGCCCACGCGGCCATGGCCTTCTCCTGCTCCGTCAGCCCGGCGTCGCTGCCATTCAGAACCCCCGCCGCGGTAGCGGCGTCACACGCTTGGCCCAGCTTCCCGCCCCAGGCCAGCGAGCAGTAAGAGTCACCGAGGGCCGAGGCGGCGGCGGTCACCAGGATCCCGCGCTGGCGGAAGGTCAGGCCGCTCGGCGTGAATGCCTCCGACATCAACCCGAACAGCTGCTTCAGGGTGCCCGGCTGGTGCGCCCACAGCCGGGACACGTTCCACACATAGCCGCCGTCGGCGAGGTCTTCGTCGTAGAGCGCCTGCACCTGGGCGGACAGCGGGGGTTCTTGGAGAAAGCTTCCGGTCATCCGCGTTGTGCTCCTTCGGGTTTGCGGGCCAGGTAGCCCACGACGTTGATGTCAGCCCGCAGCGGCAAGCCGTCCCGTAGCTGCCCCGCAGCCTGCTCGACGGCCGCGCGATGGAACTCAGCCTCGCCGACGTTCTGGATGGCCTCATAAGCTGGCCCGGTAGCGGCCAGCGCCCGCGCGTACAGTTCCGGGTCCGCGAACTCCCAGGCGAACGGAACTTCCAGGCGCTCGACATCGACGAATCCGTGCGACGCGAGGAGTTGCTCGCCCGCACCAGGCCGGCCGAGCGACACCATCACCGCCTGGTTACCGACCTTCTCCGCCGCAGCCAGGCGGAACGGCGCTAGCGCCCAGGCCCCAGGGGACACCTTCAGGTGACCCCACACCGTTATCCCGGCGCGTCCGCCGGGGCGAAGGACCCGGTGTATCTCGGCAACCGCGCCGGGTGTGGTGCCCCAGATCCCCCGGAAGCTGGTGACCACGTCGAACGACGCTAGGTCCCATGGCAGGGCGTGCATATCGCCCACCCTGATGTCGCAGTCAGGGTTCCGGTCCCGGGCCACCGCCACCAGCCTGGCCGAGGCGTCGACACCGGAGCAGGAAGCGCCGCGTAGCCGAGCCAGCTCGACGGCGAGCCCGGACCCGCACGCCACGTCGAGCAGCCGGTCCCCGGCATCGACGCCGAGCCGATGGTGCACAGCAACGTACTCCCGGCAGTTGCCCGGCTCGCTGAGGGTCGCGAAATCGACCGCCTTGCGGCCCCAGCCCTCGTCCACCAGCGCCCACGGGGGAGAGTCTGCGCCCGGCCCCGTCATCGCCGCTCCTCCGCGCCGCCAGGACTCCCGCCGCGCTGCTGCCGGTCCGCCGGGCCGGCCGGCAGGGCGCGCAAGTCAGCGGGATGGCATCGATGCAAGGCGTCCCCCGACGGCGTGGCGGGCCCGGCTTAGGCAGGACGGACCCGCTGTACGAGTGAAGGTTCCAGTTTGCGGTCAGTGGTTGCTCCCGGGCAACCTTTGGGAAGGTGTCCGCGCGCCGAAGCGGCGAATCTGCGCTCGGGTCGCGCCGAGCCTGCTGGACCGCAGACGAGCGAGTAGTCGGATCTGCGCTGCCGACTATCTCGGAATCGTTCGGACGCCATAACACCGCGTTACAGAAAGCGGCTCATGACCGTGCCAGCTCCTCGCGGACCGCGATGGGGGCCGCGCCGGCGTCCCGCCGGATCCGCTCTAGGAACAGCACGACGACCGCCGCGGCGCTGCGGTGGTCCTGGTCATTCAGCGCGTCGTGCCGGCCGCCCGCGATGCTGATCAGTTCAGCCGAGCCGGCCGCGGCGTAACGGCCGCGCACGCTGGCCAGCGGGCTGACCGGGTCGTCGCTGCCGTGCACGCCCAGGACGGGCACGGTGACGGCAGCCAGGTCGGCCTGCTCCGCCCAGCCATCCGGGACCGGCTCGTACAGCGCACCCCGCCGCAGGGCCAAGGCGGACAACCGGGCCCGGTGCGCGGAGCAGAAGGTCCGGGTATCCAGTTCCTCTACCCATGCGTCCCCGCCTGCGCGGGCGCGCGCCGCGGCCGTCGGCTGCGCCGTGGACGGCAGCCCGGCCAGGACGACCGCATCCACGCTGGGGAAGCCGCCGGACACCGCCAGGATGACCGCGAACAGGGCCCCGGTGTCCGAGCCGACGAGGACCCGGGGGGCAGGCGAACCCGGGTCGGACAGGTAGTCGGTGACCTGCGCCCGGACGGACGCGGTATCGGTGGTCGGGTCCGGGACGACCCGAACCCGGTAGGCGTCGCCCGCCAACCGCCGCCCGAGCCGCTCGTAGAGCGCCGGCAGCTCGCCGCGGCCGGGGATGACGATGAGCGTGCCGCGGGGCGTCAGGCCCGCGGGCTCGTTCCATGCGACGACGGAAGCTTGCTGGTCGATCAGGGTCATCGAGGCTCCTCGGCTGGGAGGTCGCATCCGGTCGGCGGCGGTGCGCGCCGGCGGGTGGGACAACGTAAGCTACTAATTCCTCTTATACCTATCAAAATAATAGACAGGAGTCCCGCACGGAGCGGACGGTGGACGGCTCCGACACCAGGGAGCGCTGCTGCGCACTCGAAGTGCTGGCAGGTGGGCAGGCCAGTACCACGGTGAGCCTTCCTGCCGACCCCGAACAGCGCCAGGTCATGGCCAGCCAGACGCCTTGGATGTCATTCATCCAGGGGCACCGCGGCGGGGAAGGCGACGACCTCATCCCGTCCGGCCGGCGCCGATGACAGCGCCCCCCTGCCGCCCGCCGCATTCCATCTTCCCGACGCGCACAGCCAGAGCAAGACGACACCCACGCCGACCAGCAGAGCGGGTGCCAGGTCAGTGGAGATGGCCTTCCCGGTCGCGGAGAGCCAGCCGGGGACCAGAGAGCGGTAGTAGATCACGCCAGGCAGTTCGGCCAGCGCCGCGGCGATGGCCCGGCCGACCGCAACCCAGTCCAGCCGGCTCACGGGCATCAGCGCCAGCAGGGGGAAGATCGCCGCGTCGTACCAAGGGCGCTGCTGCGGGGTCGTCACCAGCCACGCGAAGGTGAGTGCCAGCGCGGGCCAGGCAACCGAGTAGCTGACCGGGCCATCCGGCATCCGCCGCAGCATGATCACCGCGAGGATCACGGTGCCCACTGCGGCGAGCAGATCGATGCCGCCGTCCGGGAGCTGGAGACCGAGGGCGCGGTCCGGCAGTTGCCACGGATCGTAGACGGACGGCGAGCCTGCCGCGCGGCCTGCGGCGGCCGTAACCGCCGCCCAGCCGGCCGCAAGGTAGCACGGCATCAGCGCCACGAGCATCCCGAGGCTCAAGGCCGATAGCGCTCGCGGTGACCGCCGTAGCGGCCACATCACGCCCGCACCGACCAGCAGCAGTGGCGCCTTGACTGCCGACGCCGCGCCGAGCAGCACCCCGGCGAGCAGGCAGCGGCGCAGCCCCGGGCGCCATGCCCCGCCCAGGCAGAGCGAGGCCACAGCGGAGAAGGCAAGGGCTGCGCTAAGCCCGTCAAGATGCCCCCCGGCTACCACCGCCAGCAGCATGAGCGGGTTCACCGACCACAGCAGATGCGCCCTGATTCTGCGAGCCGCGTCAGACCGGGTAAGCCGGTCCAGGCCGAGGACCAGAGCCAGGAAAGCAAGCCCGTCCCACAGCTTGAGCCAGAACAAGGTGCGGGCGGCGGAGCCGCCCGCGATCTCGGCCGCCGCCCACGCGCTCGCCGTGGCCAGCGGGCCGTACACCGACGGGCTTGTGTCCCATGGACGCGGTGCCGCCGCACCCACTGGGTCACCCGTCCGCTTGAGCTGGAGGGGCGTCATCCGGTAGGGACTGTGGCCCAGCGCGGCGATCCGCCCGTACATCGCGTAGTCCATCATGTCTGTGGAGCCGACCGGCGGGATCACTGCCAGTGCCACGACCGCGGCCAGCGAGCCGGCAATGAGCCGGCCAGGCCGCGGCCGCCAGCCCCAGCGCACCGCGACCAGGCCCGCGACCAGGCCTGAGCCACCGAGCAGCACCGCGGCCCACAGCACGACCGAGACCAGGGCGAGCGACGGGCCGGCCCGCACGAACCACGGCGGCCACGGGGCTGCCGGGGGAAATCCGGGCACCGCCGCCGAGGGGCCCAGGGCTCCCACCGTAGCGATCATCACGACGCTGGCGCCCGTCGCGGCGACCGCGATCCGCGACACCCAGCGGACGGTGGCCTGCGCTGGCAGCTGCTGCTCGGCCATGCTCACCTGGGCATCACCACGCTCGCCGGGC